>OQWM01001993.1_pt1 | contig 13989 bp, 7 predicted proteins | sample 1691531 | NCBI WGS metagenome assembly OQWM01 (sample SAMN03418257, study PRJEB22391) | human gut metagenome | biome: human-gut; feature: organic feature; material: feces | host: Homo sapiens | place: Tanzania | collected 2013-01
GCCGGGCACACCCGCGCTCTGCACGGCCATACCGTATCGGCTGCCGCTGGATCGGCGGGCACGCGGGCATCATGACGAACATCTTGCGCGGCGAGTGGGGCTACAAGGGCTTTGTCATTACCGACCAGACCTCGTTTGCCAGCTTCAATTACTGTGACATCCGCGAGGGCTTGCCCGCGGGCAACGACCTGTGGCTGAATACTGCCTACAATATGTGGGACCTGAAGGACGACGAGCTGACGCCCACCTCATCCCGCTCATGATGCCGACGGCACCGCCGTTGACGATGCTCATTTCAAAAGGCTTGAGGTAGAGCTGGCGGGCGCTCTGCTCGTTGACGAACATTGCGCCACCGATGCGGTTCGTCTCCTGATCGTTGAAAGCAAAGTGCTTGATGGTGACGATGCCGCCCTTGCTCTGGAAGCCTGCCGTCTCGGCTGCGCCGAACACACCGGAAATGTACGGGTCCTCGGCGTAATATTCAAAGTTACGGCCGGCGTTGGCAGTGCGGTGGATGTTCATGGCCGGGGCGTACCAGACCTGCACACCGCTGGAAAGGCTGTCCTCGCCCACCAGCTTGCCGCGGCGGCTTGCCAGATCGACATTGTAGGTAGAGGCCAGCACGACGGCGGGCTCATAGGCCATGCAGTGCAGGTTGCCGCCCGCCAGAGTGCTGGAAATGCCCGCGGGGCCGTCCTTTTGCACGGTGCCGGGCACACCCGCGCTCTGCACGGCCATCGTGCCGTAGCCCGCGTGGCGGATCAGGTCGTAAGTCTCCTTTTTGGACATCTGGCTCAGCAGCGTTTCCCACCGGGTGTCGTCATAGTCCGCACCGATCAGGTCGCACAGCTTGAGGCCGCCCGTTTGGTCAAAGGCGGGCATCTCCGCGTTCTCGTCCTCGGGGCGGGTGATCTCCAGCGCGGTGAGGACGGTTTCAGGGGTGTCCCAGCTGCCGTTCTGGTAGGTTGCGGGCCAGGTGCCCGTCCAGTCGCTGCGGCTCAGGTACGTAAAGTCTGGGTCATAGGTCTTGATGTCGGCATCGGACATCAGCGTCGTGACCGCCGCGCCCGTCTCTGCGGTTGCGTAGGTCTTAGTGTCCGTGGCGGCCTGGGTGTACAGGGCGGTGAAGTCGGCGCTGCCGTCCACCGCGGCCCCCTTGGCGGCCAGAATGTTGTTGGCAGCCGCGTGGGCGTTGGCAGCCGCGGTCAGGTAGTAGTCTCCTGCTTCCACAATATACGTGCCCTCGCCGTAGGCGTCGAACACCTTGAGGGTGCTCTTATCCACGTCGATGGTGACGGTCTGGCTCTCGCCGGGCTGCAAAATGTCGGTCTTGGCAAAGCCGACCAGCTCGACGGCAGACTTTTCAATACCGTTGGCTTTGTCGTAGTCGGTGTAGGGGCTTTGCAGGTACGCCTGCACAACGTCCTTGCCCGCGGCGCTGCCGGTGTTCTTGACCGTGACGTTCAGCGCAAAGCCGTTGGCTGTCTCGGTCATTTTGTAGTCGGACCAGGTGAAATCGGTGTAGCTCAGGCCGTAGCCGAACGGATAGACGACCTGGGCGTCGTAGTCGTAATCGCCCGCATTGCCCTGACCGAGAACGGCGTCCTCATAGCGCGTCTCATAGTAGCGATAGCCGACGTAGATACCCTCGGCGTAGACGATGTACTTGTTGCCAGAGGTCACATTGCTGTTGGTGATGGTGTAGTCGCCCAGGTTGGCGGCAGCGGGGCTGCCCGCCGGGTCAACCGCCCAGGTGTCCACCAGATGGCCGCTGGGGTTGACCGTGCCGTTCAGGGCCTCGCCCACGGCGTAAGCCCCCTCCTGCCCCAGCGCGCCGACCCACAGCACGGCGTCGATGTCATAGCGAGCGATCTCGGTCATGTTGATGGGGTTCGTGACGTTCAGCACAAGCACAATTTTGTCGAAGCGGCCCTGCGCCATCTCGATCAGGCTGCGTTCCTCCTCGGTGAAGGAGAGGTAGTCCACGGGCAGGTCGACGCTCTCGCTGCCGCTGCGGCCGATGACGATGATGGCCGCGTCGTTGTATTCGGCCATGCTGTCAAATTCGGTCTGGGTGTAGGCACTCTGCGGAGCCTCGTTGGCGGCAAAACGTCCCTGCCCGGTCAAGCTGGGGACTTCCTTTTTATAGGCTGCGCCCGCGCCGGTGGTGTAGAAGTCCCACAGCACAGGGTTGACGGTGAAGCCCGCGTTTTCCAGCGCCTGGCGCAGGGTGGGCGCGGTGGAGGTATCCACGCTGCCCGCACCCGCGCCGCCGTAGACGAGGTCAGCGGCGCTCTCGCCCAGCAGGGTCACTTTTGCGCCCTTGGCCAGGGGCAGGGCACTGTCATTGTTGCGCAGCAGGACCATGCCCTCCTGCTCGATCTCGCGGCAGAGCTGGGCTGAAGCCTCCTCTGCTGCCGCAGCGGATGGGTAGTCACTGGTAAAATACTGCGGGTCGCTGCCACCGATCTTGGCGGTGGTGGAATGTCCATTGGCCATGCTGACCATGGTCGCGTAGTTGTTGGACAGCGGTATTGCGATCAGACAGGCCGCGCCCAGCAGCGCAAAAATCAGCGCCAGCAGAACGGCCAGGATGCGCCGCAAAACACATAGGACAGTTTTCATAAGTTTTTCTCCTCTTCTTCGGGCGTTTCCGACGACCCGAAATCTTGCTGGCTTTATTATACTGTGCTTTGGCCGCTTTGTTTTAAAATTTACACAATCTGCTGTTTTTGGCGCACACTTTGCAATCTACCCACCTGACCGCACAATTTTTGTTGTGATTTTGTACAAGTGCGACCACAGTTCCTTTGTGCAGGTTGCCGGGCAGCAAAAAACGCAGTTCCCAGCCATGGGACTGCGTTTTTTGTTCTGCGGCTGCCGCCGCGTTGTTCGGCGGCCAGAGGACTGGCCGCTCTACCGAGCAGTAACGAAAACATGATTGTAGGGCGGGCAGTCCCCTGCCCGCTGGGAATGCTGATACGACCGCCGTGTTCCCGCTGCCGCATCTCTCACTTCTGCGGCAGCAAAATCCGTACTGTAAACCACTCGTTTTCCCAGTGCAGGGTCAGCGTACCGCCGTGGGCTTCGGCAGCAGCGCGCACGCTTTTTAAGTCATAGCCGCCGTGGCTGCTGCGGCGGGGGTCTGATCCGGGTGGCAATTTACGTTACCGGGGCAAGCCGTCGGGGGCAAGCTCCACGGGTTTTGTGCAGTAGTTTTCAAACCGCAGCATAACAAAACCGTTCTGCGCGTAAATTGCCACCCGGATCAGACGCTTTTCGGGGTCCTGCTCGGTCAGCACGCTCTCGGTGGCATTGTCCAGCGCCGTGCCGACGATGGTGCATATCTCCCCTGTTGTCAAAAAATGCAGCAGCGTGCCGTCCGCCACGCAGGTCATATTGATGCCGTGCTGCTGGCAGTACAGGCTTTTGGCGGTCAGCAGGGTGTCCAGCACGGGGTTGCCGGTCTTGTTTTCGGCTTCATAGCGGCGGATATCCTGCTCCATCTCCGCCAAGGCGGCGTTCTGCTTGGTCGGGTCCTGCTCGGCGCGTATGGCGGCGATCTGCATTTTCAGTTCATGGTAGCGGCGGTTGATCAGGCGGATGTTCTCCTTGCTTTGGCGGTACTGCTCATACTGGCGCTGCAAAACGTTGTCCATCGCCGCAAGCTCGCTGTGCAGCGCCGCCTCGCGCAGCTGCTCGTGCTGGACGCTCAAAATCAGCACACCGGCAATATCCACCAGCGTGCGGATGTAGTACACGCTCATTGTCGCCTGTTCGTCGGCGATAAAGCTCAGGTTGCTCACGGCAAAAACGGTCAGCGCCATCACGACCGCCATCAGCGTGGCGGAAACGGTGATATTCGGGCGCGCGGCAGTGACGCGGCGGCGTTCAAACAGGTACAGCCCGCCGTACAGCGCACCGTACACGGCAGCCAACAGCAGCAGCGAAAGCACCTCGCCGCCCGTGAACTGCGGCCAAAGCCAGCAGTGCAGCTGCCATTCCAAGCTGGCAGCCAGCTCTGCCAAGATAAAAGTGCGGGCGCAGCAATAGCTTGCTTCGCGCAGGTTCATCTCACGCGTACCCCACAGGTACAGGTAAATTGCCGCGATGGCGGTTTCCATACAGGGTACCCACCATTGCAGCGGCACATGACCCGTCAGGTGCAAAAACGCCGCCAGCAGCACCGCCCACAGCGCGGTGATGCCCCAGTGCATCGGCTTTGCGGTGCGGGACGGGCGCGCCTGCGCATACAGCAGCGCTGCCAGAATTTCTGCCAGCGCCGTGTACAGTCTGGGGATGTCGGGCAAAATGGTCATACGCCCTCACCCCCGATGTAATCGGTCAGCGCCGCCAAAAACGCCTTGCGCTTGGGGCGGCTGATCTGCAATTCATAGGGACCGACCAAAACCGTGTTTTGCTGCACGCCGGATACCTGCGCCAGATTGACCAGATACCCGCTGTTGCAGCGGGCAAAGGGCTGCGATGCCAGCTTTTCCTCCAGCGCTTTCAGCGTGCCGGGGGCGGAAAACTCGCCGTCCTCGGTGTAAAAATGGATGCGGTGTCCCTCGCTTTCAATATAGTAGACGGTTGCTGCATCCAGCCGGCGCAGCCCGCCGTCCACAGGCACCGCCAGATAATGGCGCACCCGCCGTGCCAGCTGGTTGACCGCCTTTTGCAGCTGCTGCGAAAAGGCAAAATACGGCACGGGCTTCAGCACATAATCCAGCGCGCCCACGGCATACCCCTTGATGGCATACTGCGCCATATTGGTGATAAAAATCAACAGTACATCGTTATCCAGTGCGCGGATGCGGCGGGCGGTTTCCATACCGTCCAGGTGCGGCATCTCGACATCCAGAAAAATTATGTCATAGACCGGGCGGTAATCCTCGAGAATTTCCACGCCGCTGCCAAACACCGTGACCTCAAACGGCGTGCCGTACTGCCGCGTATAACGCTGCACATAGCCGGTCAGCTGCTCCTGCACGGCAGCCTCGTCCTCCACAATGGCAATGCGCGTCATCGGTGGTGCCTCCTCCCTTTTATACTGCTTTTATACAGTATAGCATACTGCCGCGCTGCGGCGCAACTGCCGAAACTTATTGCGCCAGCGCTGCTTTTTCCTCCGGCCAGGATTTTCTGAGCGCCGCATAGGAAACCAAGAAGTTGGCAAGCCAGCCCGCCGGCACGGCAAGCCAGACAAAGGCAATGCCAAAGCGCGGCGCACAAAGCAGCGCCACCGACAGGCGAATGCCAAGGTTCACCATATTGGCAACGAGGAACGGGCGCATAATGCCCAGCCCGCGCAAAACGCCGTCGGTTGCCATCTTGATGCCCATAAAGATAAAGAAATAGCCGATCCAGCGCATATAATCCTCGGACACCTGATACGCCAAGGCAGTTCCGTCCTTGCCGAGGAACAGCGAGGAAATCTGCGTGTGCCACGTTTCAATGACGGCAAAGGCAAGAACCGCAAAGCAGACATCCAGCACCAGCGCTGCGTGGTAGCCCTTTTTGATGCGCTGGGGCTTGCCTGCGCCCAAGTTTTGGGAAACAAACGGCGAAACCGCATTGCCGATGGACACAAAAATCAGCGAAAAGACGTTCTCTACCCGCATCGTTGCCGCATACCCGGCAAGCGCCTGTGTGCCGAACGGGTTGACCACCGCCTGCACGATCATCATACCGATGGACACGGTGGACTGCTGCAGGACCGACGGCACGGCAATGCGCAGCATCGAGCGCAGCTCCCGCCCGTTAAACCGCTGAAAGGGGCTTTGGTAGCGCCGCATCCGGTTCAGGAAGATCAGCAGCGAGAACACGGCGGAAATGCCCTGGGCGATCAGGGTCGCCAGCGCTGCGCCGAACACGCCCAGCCCCAGCCCGGCGACCATCCAGAGGTCCATAAAAATATTGAGAACGGAGGAGAAAATCAGCAGCCCCAGCGGGATCTTGGATTCCCCGATGGAGGTAAACATCGTGGAGAGAATGTTGTACATAAACAAAAACGGAAAGCCCACAAAATACACCCGCAGATACAGCACGGCATCCGCCAGAATGTCGGCGGGGGTTTGTAATGCCCCCATCATCAGGCGGGAAAAGCCAAAGCCAAAAATGCCAAGGGCGATGCTCAGCACCAGAAAGCTGAGCAAGGACGTTGACACGATGGTTTTCATCTTGCCGTACTCCTTGGCACCGAAATACCGGCTGACCAGAACCCCGGCACCGACCCCGGCGCCCAGCGCCACGCAGATAAACACGTTGGTCAGCGCGGCACAGGCACCCACCGCCGCCAGCGCCGAGGAACCCACAAACTGACCGACAATGATGGAGTCCGCCATATTGTATACCTGCTGAAAAAAGCTGCCGAGGATCATCGGCATAGCAAAAACCGTCAGCGCCTTCAGCGGCGCATCGGTGATCAGATACTCGTCCTTTGTCATCTTCGTTTCTCCTGCAAAAAAGTCGGACAGGGAGCAGACGGCTCCGTCTGCGCCTGCCCGGCTGTTGTTTTCCGTTTGTGCGAATACTCAAAATTATAGCACGGGTGCCAAAAATTGTCAACGTATTGGCACGGGGCGAACGCCCGCACCCCTTGCCTTGCGTTGTGCAAAATTTGCCTGTTTTTCTGGTAAAAGTTGGCGAGAACCCTTTTCAAAAGCTGGAAATTGTGATACACTGAATTGGATTATGTTATGTCGTTTAACGGTTGAGGAAAAACGTATGGAAGCAAAAATAAACTTCAAAAATTGCTATGAGGACGGGATCCATTCCTCCGATATGGCAAAGCTGGGAAACAGCGCACTGCAAGTTATGCAGAAAACGATTCAATTAAACGGCGGCGTCGGCACCATTACGGGGTATTTTGACGCTGAATTGTCAATTTTGTCGGTCAGCGACCTGCTGCTGCACAATCTGGGTTACAGCTATGCGTCCCTTATGCAGCAGACGGGCGGCTCGCTGAAAAGACTTTTTTACGGGGAAAATGTCAGCTTTCTCGAAAACGAGCGCTTTCGTCAGATCCATGGCGAGGGCGAGGGGCAGGTTCTTACGGCAGACGGCTCCCCTGTTTGTGTGCGGCTGTACAAAGAAAACACGGCCGATGCAGACGGCACGCCCCTTTGGGTGATGTCTGTACATATGGATTGGGATTTTGAGAACCTCGCCTTGGTGAACCAGTCCATCGGCTCCGCCCTGTGGTATTTTGACTGCGATGAAAACGGGGAAATCATCAGCGTGAATTGGAGCCATGCGTACCGGCGGCTTTTGGGGTATCACGACGCGCTGGACTTTCCGAATCAGCTGGATGCTTGGGCAAATCTTCTGCACCCCGATGACAAAGACCGTGTACTTGCACTTCTTCAAAAAGCGATTGCGGACAAAACCAACCAGACAAAATATACCATTGAATATCGGCTGAAAATGCGGGACGGTCAATACCGGTGGTTCCGCACCTCGGCGGAGATCGTCCGCCGCCTGAACGGCTCTGCCCACCGGATCGCGGGCATCATCAGCAACATCGATGCCGAAAAACGAAACCTTATGCAGGCGCAGCGGGCAGCGGCGTTTCACCGCGCGTTCACCAATGCGAACCTCTGCGAATACTATGTCAATTTAGACAAGAACACCTTTGACACCTTCAAGGTCGAGCCGTCCCTGCTGACTGCCTTTGAACAGAGCGAAACCTGGGATGAGCTGGTGCAGTTCTTTGTGGACAACTATGTGATCGAGCCGGACAAAAAGGCGGTAACCGAATTCTATAATCGCGCCTATATCGCAGAAAAGCTCAAAGGACTGGAAAGCGAGCTTTGCCAGGAATGCCGCATCGTGCTGAACGGCGAGGAGCGCTGGGTCCGCAATGTGGTTATGCGCGGCGAGATGGAAGATTCCGAATATGCCATGATTTTTCTGCGCGACATCACCGAGGCAAAAGCCGAAACGGAACGACGCACGCAGATGGCATCCGACAACGCCGCCAAAGAACAGCTGATTCAAAGTATGGTGCGGTTGGTGGATCATTTCTCGGTATGCGATTTGAAAAACGACAGCTATATCCTTTACAACATCAATGAACGCACGCCCTATAAGCCCAGCGGAGCTTTCCGCGAGCTGTGCGGCAGCGTTCTGCAAAGATACAAAACGCTGCCGCCCTTGGAGTCGATGGAGATTCTGCTCACCCCGGAAAATATCCTCAAGAACCTGTCAAAGCAGGACGACATCTACAAATTTGAATACTGCTCTCTGGACGAAAACACCTACAAAATTGCGTCCTTCATTCCTCTGGAATGGGACGGTGCCAAGCCCGTCAAGGTTCTTTGGACGTGCATGGACGTTTCGCAGGAGAAAAAGACTGAGATCGAATCCCGCAACGCGCTGAAAGAAGCCTATCGGGCAGCGGAGAATGCCAACCGCGCCAAGACGGAGTTCCTTTCCAATATGTCCCACGATATCCGCACGCCGATGAATGCCATCATCGGGCTTACGGCCATCGCCGGTGCGAATATCGAAAATTCCGAAAAGCTGACGGAGTGCCTTGGCAAAATCACAAAGTCCAGCCGCCATCTGCTGGGACTTATCAATGAAGTGCTGGATATGGCGCGCATCGAAAGCGGCAAGATGACCCTTGCCGAGGAGGATTTCAGCCTGCCCGAGTTGGTGGACAACCTGCTTACCTTGACAAAACCCTCCATTGATGAACACAGGCATAACCTTGATGTGCAGATCGACCATATTGAACACGAGGCCGTCTGCGGCGACAGCCTGCGCATCCAGCAGGTCTTTGTAAACCTTATGGGCAATGCCATCAAGTACACCCCGGATGGCGGCGATATCACCTTCTCCATCAAAGAGAAGCCCAACGGCTTTTCACAGCTTGGCTGCTATGAGTTCTCCATCTCGGACAACGGCATCGGTATGACGCCCGAATTCCAGAAAATTATGTTCGAGCCGTTCAGCCGTGCAGATGACCACCGCACGACCAAGGTGCAGGGCACCGGGCTGGGAATGGCGATCGCCAAAAATATCGTCAACCTGATGAACGGCAGCATTGCGGTAAAAAGTGCGCCGAACCAAGGAACGACCATCACGGTAACGATTTACTTAAAGCTGCAGGAAAGCGAAAGAGGGCAGGAAAAAGAGCTGATGGATCTGCCCGTGCTGGTGGTCGATGACGACAAGACCTGCTGCGAAAGTACCGTAGCAACACTGAAGGACATCGGCATTGCGGGCGAATGGGTGCTTACGGGCAAGGAAGCCGTGCAGCGCTGCTGCGCCCGCCACGAAGCCAACCGCGACTATTTTGCGGTGATCCTGGACTGGAAAATGCCCGGCATGGACGGCATAGAAACCGCCAGAAACATCCGTGCGCAGGTGGACGATGAGGTCCCCATCATCATTTTAACTTCCTTTGAGTTCAGCGAAATTGAGGAAGAAGCCCGCGAAGCCGGGGTGAACGCCTTTATCGCCAAGCCGTTGTTCCGTTCCCGCCTGACCGCGACGCTGCGGAAATTTACCTCGGGCAAAAAAGAGGACAGCGCCGAAAATTATCTCGAGAACTTTGCCAAAGCCGACTACACCGGCAAACGGATCCTTCTGGTGGAGGATAACGAGCTGAACCGTGAGATCGCCTCGGAAATCTTGGGTATGACGGGCGTCACCGTGGAAGTGGCTGAAAACGGCAAACTTGCCGTTGACAAGGTCACCGAAGCCCCGGAGAACTGGTACGACCTGATTTTTATGGATATCCAGATGCCGATCATGAACGGCTATGAAGCCACCGCGGCGATTCGCGCCCTTCCCGGCAGCCGGGGCAAGGTGCCGATCATCGCCATGACCGCCAACGCCTTTGCTGAGGATGTGCAGCTGGCGAAAAACACCGGTATGAACGAGCATATCGCCAAGCCGCTGGAGCTTGCCAAGCTCTTTGACGTGCTGAAGCAGTGGCTGTAACTTGGGGCAATACCACCCCGCAGGGGCTTGTTTTTCGGCGGCACGGCGTGCTATACTGATAGCAAAAAGCGAGGTGCCTGCCATGGAAGAATTTTCGCATCTGAAAAGTAAACTGCTGGCTGAGCAGGTCGAGGAGCAAATTTACCATTTTATCTTGGATACGCCCATCAGCCCCGGCAGCAAGCTGCCCAACGAGTTTGAGCTGGGGGAAAAATTCGGCGTGGGGCGCAGCACCATCCGCGAAGCCGTCAAGCTGCTGTCCAGCAGGGGCATTGTGGAGGTACGGCGCGGATCCGGCACCTATGTTCTGACGACTGCGCTCGGTGTGGGCGACCCGCTGGGACTCAGCGCCGTGCAGGACAAAACCGCGCTGGCGCTTGACCTTGTAAACGTGCGTCTGCTGTTGGAGCCGGGCATTGCCGAAATGGCAGCCAACAACGCCACGGACGAGGACATTGCCCGCCTGCGCCGCCTTTGTGAGAGGGTCGAGCGCAAAATCCACGACGGCGACCGCTACATTGAGGATGATATCGCCTTTCACACCTGCGTGGCAGAGTCCAGCAAAAATATGGTCGTGGAGCAGCTGATTCCCATCATTGACACAGCGGTTATGATGTTCGTGAACGTGACCCACAAAAAGCTCATTGACGAAACGATTATGACCCACCGCATGGTGGTAGACGCCATTGCCGCGCATGACCCCATCGGGGCGCGCAGCGCGATGGCGATGCACCTGACCTTTAACCGGCGGATGATCAAAGAACTGTACGATGCCGACCGGGCAAAGCAAAAATGAATCTATCCTGAAAACTTTTTATTGCGTTTTTCATCCCGCATGGGCTTTGTTCCTGTGCGGGATATCTTTTTACCAAAGTCATCTGATGTATTTTGCCCTCTTTTTGCCCGATTTTATGCCAAATGTTTTACGCAAGGCTTATCTTTGTGCAAAATTCACCGGATTTTTGTGCAATTTACGCAAACGATACCCCATCATTTTGTCAAAAAGTAGGAACTGCCCCGTACAACTTGCAGGTAGTCATCCGATGTGTTACGATAAAGACAACAAAGGAACACCACACTTAACCAGCAAACGGAGGCAGATATTATGAAACTTCATTCTCAGGAAGTCCGCAACCTTGCACCCGAAAACGACCCGCTGAAAATCGGCATGGGCTGGTCGGTTTCCGACCTCAGCAAGCCCCAGATCTTTGTCGAAAGCACCTTCGGTGACAGCCACCCCGGCAGCGCCCATCTGGACGGCTTCGTCAAGCAAGCGGTGCAGGCAGTCAACGAGCATGGCGGCAAGGCAGCCCGCTACTTCGCCACCGATATGTGCGACGGCATCGCACAGGGGCATGACGGCATCAACTATTCCCTGCCCCACCGCGACGCCATCGTCAACTTGGTCGAGGCACAGGCCAACGCCACGGTGTATGACGGCGGCGTGTTCATCGCCAGCTGCGACAAATCCGTACCCGCCATGCTGATGAGCATCGGCCGCCTGAAGGATATGAGCGCCATTATGGTGACCGGCGGCGTTATGGAAGCACACACCCTGCCCAAAAAGTATGTGGTCAACGACCCCGCCTGCGCCATCAATGACCTGCTGACGCTGGAGCAGATCGGCAAGTTTGACGCATGGGAAAAGACCGGCGTCATCCCCAACGAACAGCTGGACTACTACAAGCACAACGCCTGCCCGTCCTGCGGTGCCTGCTCCTTTATGGGTACCGCCTCCACGATGCAGGTTATGGCAGAAGCGCTGGGTCTGATGCTGCCCGGCACCGCCCTGATGCCCGCCACCGCCCCTGAGCTGAAACAGGCTGCCTATGATGCCGGCGCACAGCTGATGAAGTTGGTCGAGCAGGGCATCACCGCCAAGGATATCGTCACCAGAAAGAGCTTTGAAAACGCCATTATGGTTCACGCGGCGATTTCCGGCTCCACCAACGCCACGATGCACCTGCCCGCCGTTGCACACGAGTTCGGCATTGAAATTGACGCCGACACCTTTGACCGTATGCACCGCGGCGCGCATTACCTGCTGAACATCCGCCCCTCCGGCGATTGGCCCGCCCAGTATTTCTACTATGCAGGCGGCGTTCCCCGCGTGATGGAGGAAATCAAGTCGATGCTGCACCTCGATGTCATGACTGTCACCGGCAAGACACTGGGCGAGAATCTCGAGGAGCTGAAGCGCAACGGCTTCTATGAGCATTGCGATGAAATTCTGAAAGAAAAGACCGCCCACCTCGGCATCCACGTTACCCGTGAGGATATCATCCACAGCTTTGACAACGCCAAGGGTACCGACGGCAGCATCGCCATCCTGAAAGGCAACCTTGCCCCCGAGGGCAGCGTCATCAAGCACACCGCCTGCCCCAAGAATATGTTCCACGCCACCCTGCGCGCCAAGCCCTACGACAGCGAAGAAGAATGCATTGCCGCCGTTCTGCACGGCGAGGTCAAGCCCGGCGATGCGATCTTCATCCGCTATGAGGGTCCGCGCGGCAGCGGTATGCCGGAGATGTTCTACACCGGCGAAGCCATCTGCGCCGACCCCAAGCTGGCATCCAGCGTGGCGTTGATCACCGACGGGCGCTTCTCTGGCGCAAGCCGCGGTCCCGTGATCGGGCATGTCAGCCCCGAAGCCGCCGTGGGCGGTCCCATTGCACTGGTCGAGGAGGACGATTTGATTCAGATCGACGTACCCAACCGCGTGCTGGCTATCGTTGGTGTCAAGGGCGAACCCAAGACCCCTGCCGAGATGGAAGCTATCCTGACCGAGCGCCGCGCCAAGTGGCAGCCCAAGGAACCCAAGTACAAGAGCGGTCTGCTGAAACTCTACTCTCAGCACGCCGTCAGCCCGATGAAGGGCGCTTATATGGAGTAACACGGCTCCGCTGAACACTGCACAAAAAGAAAAGGAGAAAATTTATGGAAGCTGTTGCCACCCTCGACCCCACACGGTTGATCCTTGCTGCCGTTATCGGACTTATCATTCTGCTGGTTCTCATTATCAAATGTAAGGTGCAGGCCATGATTTCCATTCTGGTCGGTGCCATCTCGATTGGACTGATCGCCGGTATGCCCCTGACCGAGATCGTATCTTCGGTCAATGAGGGCATCGGCAACACCCTGAAGGGCATTGCTCTGCTGGTCGGCTTAGGCTCGATGTTCGGCGCGATTCTGGAGGTTTCCGGCGGCGCGCAGACGCTGGCTGTCACGATGGTGCGCAAATTCGGTGACGAAAAAGCCGCTTGGGCGCTGGGCATCACGGGTCTGGTCATCGCCATGCCGGTGTTCTTTGATGCAGGTCTTATCATCCTGATTCCGCTGGCGTTCTCTCTGGCAAAGCGCACCCACCGTTCCGCGCTGTTCTACACCATCCCGCTGCTGGCGGGTCTGGCAGTCGGTCATGCGTTTATCCCGCCGACGCCCGGTCCTGTTCTGGTGGCGACCATGCTGGGCGTTGACCTCGGCTGGGTCATTCTGATCGGTATCTTCTGCGGCATCTTTGCCATGATCGTCGCCGGTCCTATCTGGGGCAAGATCTGCGGTGACAAGTACTTTATCCCCGTCCCCGAATCGGTTGCCAACCAAGCCGATATTGACGAAAGCAAGCTGCCCAAGTTCGACACCATCGTCGGCATCATTCTGATTCCGCTGGTTCTGATCATCGCCAACTCCGTTGCCAAGGTCGTTCCTGCCCTGTCTGCCATTCAGCCCGTGCTGGCGTTCCTCGGTGAGCCGTTCGTTGCCCTGACCATCGCGGTCATCGCCGCTATGTTCCTGCTGGGCTACAAGCACGGCTATTCCAGCGAGAAACTGGAAAAAATTATGACCAAATCGCTGGAACCCACCGGTATGATCCTGCTGGTCACCGCCTGCGGCGGCGTGCTGCGCTATATGCTGCAGAACTCCGGTCTGGGTGATGTCATCGGCAATGCCGTTGCCTCCGCCAGCCTGCCGCTGGTCGTGGTCGCCTTCATCGTGGCAGCGCTGGTTGATAAGCGCAACAAGGAATCCGACGCCGCC
>OQWM01001994.1_pt1 | contig 13988 bp, 12 predicted proteins | sample 1691531 | NCBI WGS metagenome assembly OQWM01 (sample SAMN03418257, study PRJEB22391) | human gut metagenome | biome: human-gut; feature: organic feature; material: feces | host: Homo sapiens | place: Tanzania | collected 2013-01
CGATGCCCAGCGCGTTGTAGGCGGTGTTCATAACGTAGTCCGTGCCCGTCATCAGAATGCCGCCGCCCTCAGCAGTCGTCACCACAACATCGCCCAGAGCCGTCGGCGAAATAACGCCCAGCCCGATGAGGCAGCCCAGTGTCCCCAGCCCGAAGATCACGGCGAACGTGATGCCCACAGCCAGCAAAGTGTAGCCTGCGCTATAGCGTTTTTTGGCGCTGATACGGATGCTTTCCACCGGGGTAGGCTCCGGCTTTGCGAAGATCTGCCGGAACCAGCCGGGCATTCCGGCGACATCTTCCGCGCGGAAGGGCTGCCCGGCACTGCCGCTGGCAGAATTGTCCCGTCCCCGGAAGGCTTTTGCCGCCTCCCCGATGCCGTAGTTGGCTGCATGGACGGCTGCCTTGCCCACATCCCACGCCCGGTCACCGATGTCCATGCCCCTGCCCTCAAAGCCGTGGGCAAAGGCATCGGTCATGGTGTCGCCAAAGGCGCGCAGCTGGTCCTCCAGCTCCTGCTGTACCTGCCGGCCTTCGTTATTTCGGTTATCGTTTTCACGATCGTACATCAAAATTTTCTCACCCTTCTGCCGGTGCATACCGGCTGATGATGGCGCGGGCCACCCGCAGGCCATCCACGGCGGCGCTCATAATGCCGCCCGCATATCCCGCACCCTCGCCGCAGGGGTAAAGCCCTGCCAGCTGGGTGCACACAAGATCTTCTTCCCGCTTGAGCCGCACCGGGCTGCTGGTGCGGGTCTCAAGGCCGGTGAGGATGGCGTCCGGCGCGGTATAGCCCGCGATCTTGCGCTCGTAGGCGCGCAGACCCGCCCGCAGGGTATCCGCCAGCTCCCCGGGCAGCAGTGCGCCGAGGTCTGCGGCAGTCACGCCGCGGTCATAGGTAGGCTGTACGCTGCCAATATGCAGCTGTCCGCGCCCTTCCAGAAAGCTTTGCACGTTCTCTGCCGGGGCGGCATAAGCCCCGGCAGCACGACCGGCGGCGTAGGCTTTTGCTTCCAGCTCCCGCTGAAAGGCGATGGCGCGGCGGGGGTCGTTGGCAAAGTCTGCCCCGCCTACGCTGACCACCACCGCCGCATTGGCGTTTTTACCGCTGCGGGCATGGTAGCTCATGCCGTTGGTCACAACGCGCTCTTCCTCACTGGCGGAAGCCACCACCTGACCGCCGGGGCACATACAGAAGGTGTACACGCACCGGTCGCCAACGTGCTGGGAGAGCTGGTATTCGCCCCGGGGCAGCGCCGGATGCCCGGCGGCTTCGTGGTACAGGCTTTTTTCGATCTCGCTTTGCAGGTGCTCGGCGCGGAAACCCACACTGAAAGGCTTGCATTCCAGCACAAGGCCACTGTCCATCAGCATACTGAAGGTATCCCGTGCCGAGTGCCCCACTGCAAACACCAGTGTCTCGCAGGCAAAGCTGCCATTTGTAGTAGTGATGCCCACCAGCCGACCGTTTTTGCGTTCCAGCCCGGTAAGGGCGGTGTTGAAATGCACCTCGCCGCCCAAGGACTCGATCTCCTTGCGGATGGAGGTGATGACGCCGCGCAGCAGGTCGGTGCCCACATGGGGCTTTTGCTTCCACGCGATCTCTGCCGGGGCACCGTGCTGCAAAAACACCTCGGTGACAAAATCACACAGTTCATCCCCGATGCGGGTGGTCAGCTTGCCATCCGAGAAAGTGCCCGCGCCGCCCTCGCCGAACTGAATGTTGGCGTTGGGGTCCAGCTGACCGGTGGCGGAAAAGTGCTCCACCGCCTGCACACGGGCATCCAGCGCAGGGCCGCGCTCCAGCACGATGGGGCGGTACCCCTGCCGTGCCAGCAGCAGGGCGGCAAACAGCCCCGCCGGGCCCAGTCCGCACACCACAGGGCGGTGCGCAAGCGGCTGGGTACCGGGTTGCAGGGTAAAGTCTGCCCGGCGGTGCAGGGCGGCGTCCGGGCAGCGCGCCGCAAGGGCGGCTTCCTCCCCGGGCTGCCTGAGGTTGACTGCCACGGTATACACCAGCTTGGGCTGGCCGTGGCGGGCATCCACCGAAAGCTTTGCCACGCCGGTGTGCTCTACCTTGCTGCGGGGCACCCGCAGGGTGTGCAGCGCCTTTTCAAATGCCTGCGGCTCCCCTGCGGAGAGGGGCAGACGGATGTTGCGAACCAGAATCATTTGTTATGTTGTCCTTTTTCTTTAGTTGCTGTCGATGCGGCACTGCAGTACATAGCTGCCCAGTGCAAAGATCTTGCCGTTGGAGGGCACATACAGCCGGCAGGCAATGTTCTGCTGGCCGGTAGCCACGGCAAAGTCCTCGGCATCGATCTCAATGACCACCTGCTCGGGGGTCAGGGTTTCCATAGCGCCCTTGGGGCCGCAGAGGATGACGTTCATCAGACGCTCGGTCTCTACCGTCAGCTGATAGGTGGAGGGCAGGTTGACCACCTGCACGCAGCTGGCGGGCAGGTTCATGGTCTTGGTCTCCAGCCCGGAGCAGTCAAAGCTGACTGTGATGGTGGAGATATTGTCCAGCAGATAGATATCCGTCGGCAGCTCAATGGGCATCTCGTACACCTTGTTCAGGCTGAAGGTGGAAAGGTCGATGGTGCCGATGGACAAGGTAGACAAGGCATCGATCTTTTCTGCCGGGCCTGCCACCTTGAGCTGCTTGCAGCTGAGGGCATAGCTCAGCACCGAGTTATCGAACCCGCGCGGTGCGTTGATAAAGTTCACCTTCACCGGCAGGGTCGCCATCTTGTACACTTGCAGCGTCACGTCCACGTTGCTTTCTTCCAGCGTGGTGTACTGGAACTTGACCTCCTTGCCGCCGCTGGTGTAGAAGCGCAGAGGGGTGCTCAGCGTGACCGACTCGGTCAGCTCGCTGTTATAGGACGCCTCAGCGGTGCAGGTAGCCACCTTGCTCAGCTCGCTGCTGGGGCCGGAAAGGGTGACAGTCTCCTTGGAGACATCGGTGCTGTAAAGGATATAGCCATCCGCAATGCGCAGATAGTTGGTGGTAACGGTAACGGGCAGGGTCTTTTCCTCCACCACGTCAAACACCACGTCCACCGTGTTGTCGCTGCCCTCCATGGTCACGGTAACGCCATTGAGCAGACCGTTTGCACCGCGCACCAGCAGCCGCAGGGTCTTTTCGCCGCTGTCGCGCACGCTGGACCAGTCCGGGTAGACCACAAAGTCCGAGGCGCTCAGCCCGCCGATGGTGTAGCCATCGCCGGAGAGCTTCAGGTTCACGGTCTTATCCTCGGCACTGACGATGCTTAAGCCCCGGGAGGTATAGGCAGCGGAATCGTAGGTATAATCCACCGGCACATTATAAATGGTGTTGGTGGTGCCAGGCTGGACGATAATAGTGACCACCATCCAAGCAACGATGGCGCCCAGCACGGACAGTGCCAGCCGGACGCGGCGGTCATCCAGAAGATTTTTCTTTTTGCGGACGGCAGGCTTTGCGCCGTTCGTCTTGTTCGGCTGGTTGCTCATTGCTGCTCGTCCTCCCCTTTCTGGCTGATCCAGTTCCACAGCTTCTTTACCTGCTCTACCCAGCTGTCGGCGGTGTTCTTTTCCACCGTGGACTCCTTGGGGATCATTTCATCAATGAGGCGGGTATACAGGCTCTGGCGGTCAAAATGACGGATCAGCACACCATTTTTTGCCATGGAGATGATGCCGGTCTCCTCGCTGACCACGATGGCAATGGCGTCGGAATTTTCCGCAATGCCAAGGCAGGCGCGGTGGCGGGTGCCCATATCCTTGCCCAGATCCAGATTGTTGGAAAGGGGCAGCACGCAGCCCGCCGCCTTGATGCGGCCGTTTTCGATGATGGCAGCGCCGTCATGCAGGGGGGTACCCTCGTAGAAGATGGTACCCAGCACTTCCAGATTGACCGCGCTGTTCACCGGGGTGCCGGTGCGCACGATCTCGGAAAGGTTGGTGTGGCGTTCCAGTACGATGAGGGCACCGGTCTTGGTCTCAGAAAAGCGCTCGGCAGCATCGCAGATGGCAATAATGGCGCTGCGCCATGCGCCCTTGAGACTGGGGTCGTTGTAGCGCCCCTTTACGTTGAACAGCTTGGACGCCCACTGGTCGGTCTGACCCATGCGTTCCAACGCACGGCGGATCTCCGGCTGGAACAGCACCACAAGGGTGAGCAGACCAACTTGCAGCAGGGAGTTGAGCAGCCATGTAACGGTGCGCATATTCAGGGTGTTGGCCACCAGATACACGGCCATGACCAGCAGCGCGCCCTTGGCCAGCTGCCCGGCGCGGGTGCGGTTGATGATGCCCAGCAGCTGGTAAATCAGAAACGCGATGATGATGATATCCAGCAGATCGACGATCTTAAAGGTCTGAAAATTTGCGATGATCGCATTCAGTGTCATGCGTGTGTGCCCCCCTTACACCGCTTCGATCAGGGCGACTGCGTGGGCGGCAATGCCCAGTCCCTCGCCGGTAAAGCCCAGATGCTCCTCCGTGGTGGCCTTTACGCTTACCGCCTCCACCGGCAGGCCAAAAGCCGCCGCCAGATTGGCACGCATGGCCGGGATATGGGGGGCAAGCTTGGGGCGCTGGCACAGCAGGGTGGCGTCGATGTTCTCAATGCGCCAGCCATGCTCCTTGAGGATCTGCGCCACGCGGCAGGCCAGCTTCAGGCTGTCGGCACCGGCATACTCCGGGTCATTGTCCGGGAAATGCTGGCCGATATCCCCCAGCGCCGCTGCGCCCAGCACGGCATCCATCACCGCATGGGTCAGCACGTCCGCGTCCGAATGACCCAGCAGGCCTTTTTCAAAGGGGATCTCCACCCCGCCAAGGATCAGCTTGCGCTGCTCTACCAAACGATGTACATCATAGCCGTGTCCAATACGCATTTCCGTTTCCTTCCTTTGTGCCGGGCGGGGCAGATCCTCCCGGGTGGTGATCTTCAGGTTTGCATAGTCGCCCTGCGTCAGCTGCACCGGGCGTCCGGTCAGCTCAAACAGGCTGCAATCATCGGTAACAAGGCGGGCGCGGGTCTCGTCCAGCTCTTCCAGCGCCGCAAGATACGCTGCACGGTCAAAGCACTGGGGGGTCTGCACCGCATACAGGGTGCTGCGGTCCGGGGTCGTCTGCACCGCGCAGTCCGGGGGCACGGTTTTGCCATCGCCCCGGGCAGCGGCTTTGATGGTATCCTTTACCGGCACCGCCGGGGTTGCTGCGCCGCACCGGGCAGCGGCTTCCAGCGCCGCCGTAATGACCGCTGCGCTCACAAAGGGACGGGCGGCATCGTGTACCGCCACCAGTTCTCCGTACGCCGCCAGCACACCGTTTTTTGCGCTCTCGGCACGGGTAGCCCCGCCCGCGACGATTTGCACAGGCTTTGGGCAATCCGCCGCCTGCTGCGCCACAAAATCCCGGTTTTTGCCCGCCACCAGCACAAGCTCGGTGACCTGCGGGCACTGGGCAAAGGCGCGGATGCTGCGGTGCAGCACCGTTTCGCCCCCCAGATCAAAACTGAGCTTATCAAAGCCCATGCGGGTCGAGCTGCCCGCCGCCACCAATACCGCCGATACAGTTTTTTCCATCTCTTCCACCTACCCTGCCGCTGTGCCACGCTGCACGCCCACAGCTGCTTATAATAAACCATGTTTTATTATAGCGTATCACAGCGCAAACTTCAACCGATTTTACACAGCAAAAGTGCATCTGTGCTGTATAAAGTCCTGCGGTCTGTCCTGAAAGGGCAGTCGCCCAGAGCGCGCGCTTTTGCCCTCTCAGGCGCTCCCGCGCCTGAGGGGGTATTAGGGGTAGCAGGCTGACCCCTTCCGTCTGCTCACTGCGTTCGCAGCCACCTTCCCCAAGGGGACGGCTTTTGGCGGTGGCGGGAAAGTTTCTCATTGCACTTGATACTTTAGCACTGAGGACAACGGCATGCGCCCTCTCAGTCACCTTTGGTGACAGCTCTCCCAAAGGGAGAGCCAAGAGCACTGCCGGAAACTTCCTCGTTATACCTAAACTTTAGCGATGAACTTTACGGCTTGGCTCCCCCTTCGGGGGAGCTGGCGCGGGAGCGCCTGAGAGGGTTCATTCCGCGCAAAAAAGCCGCCGCACCCGGCACGGTGCAGCGGCTTGTATACAATATAAAAGTATCTCAGTTTTTCTTTGCAGCGTAGAACGCCCGCCGTGCCTTAAAGTAGCACTGGGGGCACATGCTGACGTACTGCACATCGTTTTCAAGGTCGATAGCTACCTGCTCGCCCTCAAAGACGAACTGTCCGTTCACCTTGCGGCAGTTGCAGATAGCTTTGCGCCCGCAGGTGCAGATGGTTTTCATCTCTTCGATGGTGTGCGCCAGCTCCAGCAGACGGGTAGAGCCCGGGAAGCCCTTGAGGGAAAAATCTGCCCGCAGTCCGTAGCAGATCACCGGGATGTTCAGGTCTACCGTGATCATAAACAGCTGCTCGGCCTGCTCTGGGGTGAAGAACTGGCTCTCGTCGCACAGCACACATGCCAGCGGCCCGGAGGCAACATTTGCCGCCTTCACGGCTTCGAATACGTCCAGCTTCGGCGGGATCAGCAGGTCTGCCCTGCGGCGCACGCCCAGACGGCTCACCAGCTCTCCGCCGCCCTTGGTATCCACCTGTGGCTTTAAAATGAGCACCTTCATGCCCTGCTCTTCGTAGTTGTGTGCCACCTGCATCAGCGCTGTGCTCTTGCCGCTGTTCATAGCACCGTAGCGGAAATACAATTTTGCCATGCCGTCACTCCTGATTGCGCAGACGGTAGCCCAAGCTCATCAGACTGTCGCCTAGATGGACGTTTTCCACCACCACATTGGGATACGGCACCGACAGGTCATAGTGGGAAAAGTTCCAGAAGCCCTCGATGCCCAAATCTACCAGCCGTCCGCTGACCTGCCGTGCACCCTCGCGGGGGACGCAGAGCACCGCCACCTTGGGCTTGTTTTCCTCGCAGAAAGCCTCCAGCTCGTCAATGTGTCGGATGCGGATGCCGCTGATCTCCTTGCCCACCTCATCCTCGGCCACGTCAAAGGCCGCGATCAGCTTGTAACCGTTGGTATCGGTGGTGATAAAGCGGCTCACAGCCTTGCCCAGACGGCCGCAGCCGATCAGGATGGTAGGCAGACGGTCGCCGTTGCCGAACAGCAGGCTTTCCAGAATGGAGAGCAGATTCTCCACCGAGTAGCCGATGCCCTGCCGACCGTTCACGTCACCGATGCAATTGAAGTCCTGCCGCACCTGTGAGGCGGTGGTGCCCATCTGAGAGGCCAGCTCCCGGGAGGAGATACTGGTAATGCCGTCGGCCTGCAAGGAGCGCAGATACCGGTAATATTTGGGGAGACGCTTGATCACAGGGATCGATGCTTTCTGGGGGGTATTCATAGGAAAATTCTCCTTTCTGCCCAACGCGCTGCAGCTTCTGCCGCCATGCAAGGGGACTCTTTGCGCGCAGAGAGATGTTCCGTTTTATCCTGTTATATTATTTAAAGTATACAGCATGAAAGGCGAATGTCAAATACCTATTTGTAAAAAAGCAAAAAATTCACAAAGTTTTTTGTATTCACTCTCCTGCATAGTTTCCCGGATACCGGGGGATACTGACCCCACAAAGACCCCGCTACGGAAGGAGAACGCGCATGGATACGGCAAAAGACACCCCTGCAGAGCAGCACCGGATGGAAAAAGAGGACATCGAGGATCTGGGCACGGTCACCCTGACCCGGGGCGGTCATGTCATCCACTGCCTGACCGTCATCGGCCAGATCGAAGGGCATACCGAAGCGCCGCAGGGGCAAAAGACCACCAAGTACGAGCACGTCATCCCGCAGCTGGTGGCGGTGCAGGAGGACCCCCGCATCGAGGGGCTGCTGGTACTGCTGAATACGGTGGGCGGCGATGTGGAGACCGGGCTTGCGCTGGCAGAGCTGATCGCCAGCATCTCCAAGCCCAGCGCCACGCTGGTGCTGGGCGGCGGGCACTCCATCGGCATCCCACTGGCGGTCAGCGCGCGGCACAGCTTTATTGTACCCACTGCCACCATGACGGTGCATCCGGTGCGGCACTCCGGGCTGATTTTGGGCGTCCCGCAGACCATGCACTGCTTTGAGCAGATGCAGCAGCGCATCACCGGCTTTGTAGCCGCCCACAGCGGCATGCCGGAAAAGCGCTACACCCAGCTGATGCTCCACACCGGGGAGCTGGTCATGGACATGGGCACGGTACTGGACGGACGCCGCGCCGTAAAGGAAAAGCTCATCGACGAACTGGGCGGTCTTTCGGACGCGCTGGCGTGGCTGTATAAGGAAATCGAAGAAAAATGAACAAAAGCCCCCTTGCAATCATCCGTGTATGACCACAAGGGGGCTTCAATTCAAAATTTCAGTATTTCTGTGCTGAGAACTCAGCAGCCGAAAGGCTTATTACCGCAGAAGAAAGAACGAACGACCATCCAAGTGAATACGCCAGCAGCAATATTAAACATACGAAATCCTCCTGATATTTTTAATTTAACAACAGGTTGAAAATGTATTGTCACTGAGACACGGCTCAGATGACGCTATTCTATTTCCCCAAACAAAATCCGCAGACCGGTCAGCATATCTTCCAGTGTGTCATCTGTGATCTCATCATAAGCATTCAAAAGTTTGCTGCTGCTGGTATAGATTTGAACAGCTTTACCATCTTGAACACGGATCAGGGAAGGCGCATATATCCGCTTTTCTCCGACAGCGATCTCCTGACCTTTCGCATCGGTGAGCGTATAGTCACTGAGCAGAGCATCAAATCGCTGAAGCAATTCATGATAGCCGGCATCACCGCTGCTTAACTGAACCGGCCGACCTTCTTTTAAAATATAAAGATCACGGCTCGTGTAGATGTCCACATATAAAATCTGCGAAACGTCACACTCTTTTGCTGCGGTCAGCATTGGACTAACGAAAGCCCGGCACCACGGACATTTTGAAAAACCAAAATAAACGTAGAACGACTCCTGATTGTCAAGACGTTGCAGAACGTCCTTAAAAGAAGAATAGCACATGGGATTCTCCTGATCGATATCCAATGTTCGCATGACCCGAAAGTGATCATCAAGTTTTCTGTTCTGTGCCGTGTACTCTTGTTGAAACCGTTCGGCATCCGTAATGGATGTTTCAGATTCCGCATGAAAAAAGCAGAACGAACATAACAACACAACCATCGTAGCAGCACACAAGCATCCTTTGAAAATTTTCATAGCAGTGCCACACCTCGTATTAAAACCGGAAACATCGGATCTACAGTTTGATTTTAACGGATATTCCGTTAAAAGTCAAGAGTCAAATTAGGTTCTCTGTAAACTCCTTACAAGGAGGTTGATTTCTATGACATATATAGAACGCATCAAAGCGCTTCGTAATGACCATGACTTGAATCAAACACAAATCGCCAGAGAACTTCATGTAGCACAAACAACATATTCCGACTATGAAAAAGGCAAGGTTCGTATTCCTGTGGAATGTTTGATACAGCTCGCACGCTTTTATAATGTAGACATGAACTACATCACCGGCGTGAGTGATATCCGACACGATTTCCCTGTATCGTTATAAAGCTTGCCACGATGCAGACATCGCAACAAAAACAACATTATGGTTTGCCATTTTTGCCCTTGCGTGGTACAATAGTAGAATCAAATATTGTGTCTATGGGAAGTTGGGGAACAGAGTAGAATGGCAACGAAAAAACGAAAATCGACGAAACGGCGTACTGCTGCCCGCCGTAAAAAGGCAGAACAGCGGCTCCCGGCAGGGCTTGGCACCCTGTTCGGCGGCCTGCTGCTGATGGTGCTGGCCTTTGTGCAGGGCGATTCCGTATGGCGGGTACTCCATGATGTGCTGTTCGGGCTGTTCGGCTGCGGCAGCTTTGTGCTCGGTGCAGCCGTGTGCTGTCTGGCCGTTTTGTACACCCGGGGCGAGGAGCTGCTGTCCCGCATCCTCAAGCTGGTGCTGGGGCTTATCTTTGTCTGCGGTACGGTCATCGTGTTTTCCGATATCCAGCCGCAGGGGCTGTCGGCGCTGCAAATGCTTTCCGCCTGCTACGCCAATGGCGTCAGTGCATGGCTCTCCGGCGGCGCAATAGGCTTTGTGCTGGGCGGCGTGCTGCTTTTACTGTGCGGACGCCCGGCGGCAAACCTCATTATGATCGTGCTGTTGCTGTGCGGCAGCCTGTACATTTTTGATATTACCCCTGCCGAGGTCTGGGTCTGGCTGTGCGCCGTCACCGGCGGCATCCGCGCCCGCGGCTCTGCATTTGCAGAGCAGAGCGCTGCCCGCCGCGCAGAGCGCGCCGCCATCCGGCAGGCCGAGCGGGAGATCGACGAGGGATACGACGAAGTCGAGGATGAGCCGCTGGACGAAGAGGACGAGCCCGCCGGGCTGCATCTGGGGGTACCTGACTGGATGTCCGGTGTGCTGCGCTGGGGACACAAGGTAACGCAGGAGATGGAAGCAGACGCGGCAGACCCCGAAGCCGCACCCGCCGCCCCTGCCCAGCCGGAGCCCGCCGCGCAGACCATCACCCCGGTGCGGGTCAGCGTTGCGCGTCCCCGTGCCGCCTTTGACGTAGACCTTGGCCCCGACCACACCGCCCTTTCCGAGGGTGGCAGCGAGCCCATTGAGCCGCTGATCGTCGGGCCGGGCGGCACCTTTGGGCAGGATCCGCTGCACCCTGCGCCCAAGCCCACACCGCCGCCCATTGTGGCAGACCCGGTGGTCACCGCTGCGGCAGATTTCTTTGCCAAGGACGCCCCGCAGCCGGAAGAGCCTGCCCCCGCTTTTGATATGCCCATCGTCCAGCCGACAGCGCCGGTGGTGCCGCCGCAGCCGGAAGCTGCGCCCATCCAGCCCGCCGTGCCCCGGGTGAGCGCCGAGAACGCTGTGGCGTTCCGCTCTGCGCCGGACGAGGACGGCTGGATCAGCATCACCGCCGAGCCGGTGGAGGAAAAGGACATCAACTCGCTGGTGGCAGCGGCCATGGAAAAGCCCGCCGTCTCCGAACAGGCAGCCGCCACCGCCCCCGCCGAGGAGACCGAGCCGGTGGACAGCTACGAGTACCAGTACCCGCCCATCGAGCTGTTTGAAAAAACGCAGGAGGAGAGCGACCCCGGCGCACAAGAGGAGCTGAAGGCCAACGCCCAGAAGCTGGTGGACACGCTGGAAAGCTTCGGCGTGCGCACCCGGGTGCTGGATATCTCCCGCGGGCCCTCCGTCACCCGGTACGAATTACAACCCATGGCGGGCGTGAAGATCAGCCGCATCACCTCGCTGGCGGACGATATCGCCCTGAACCTCGCGGTGGCAGACGTGCGCATGGAAGCCCCCATCCCCGGCAAGCCTGCCGTGGGCATCGAGGTGCCCAACCATAAAAAGACCGCCGTTTCCATCCGCAGCATCTTTGAGAGCCAGAGCTTTCTGCGCATGACCTCGCCGCTGGGCATTGCCTTGGGCAAGGACATTGCCGGTGTGGCGCAGGTGACCGACCTGTGCAAAATGCCCCATCTGCTCATCGCGGGCAGCACCGGCAGCGGTAAATCCGTGTGCGTGAACAGCATCATCATGAGCCTGCTGTTCCGCTCCAGCCCGGAGGACGTGAAGCTGCTGCTCATCGACCCCAAGGTGGTGGAGCTGGCCGAGTATAACGGCATCCCCCACCTGCTGATGCCGGTTGTCACCGAGCCGCGCAAGGCCGCCGGTGCGCTGGGCAGCGCGGTGCAGGAGATGGAGCGCCGTTACCGCTTGTTTGCAGAGAACAACGTGCGCGACATCAAGTCCTTCAACAAGCTGGCTGCCGAGCAGCCGGAACTGGAAAAGATGCCCTACATCGCCATTATCATCGACGAGTTGGCTGATTTGATGATGGTGGTGGGCAAGGACGTGGAAGATTCTATCTGCCGCATTGCCCAGAAGGCCCGTGCTGCCGGTATGCACCTGATCGTTGCCACCCAGCGCCCCAGCGTGGACGTGATCACCGGCCTGATCAAGGCCAACATCCCCAGCCGCATCGCCTTTGCGGTGTCCAGTCAGGTGGACAGCCGCACCATTCTGGACGGTGCCGGTGCAGAAAAGCTGCTGGGTCAGGGCGATATGCTCTTTATGCCCGTAGGCGCACCCAAGCCCACCCGTATCCAGGGCACCTTTGTGCGGGATGAGGAGATCAGCCGTGTGCTGGACTTTATCAAGTCCAGCGCCACCGTGCAGTATGACGAGGCCATGATCGAGGCCATGGAAAAGCACGCCATTCAGGACGGCAAAAAGGGCGGCAGCGGTACCGACGCCGAAGAGGATGCAGGCTCCGACCCCATGTTCAAACAGGCCGTGGATGTGGTCATCGACGCCGGTCAGGCCTCCACCAGCCTGCTGCAGCGCCGCTGCAAGCTGGGCTACGCTCGCGCCGCCCGCATCATGGACGAGATGGAGCAAAAGAGCATCATCGGCCCCTACGAGGGCGCAAAGCCCCGCGCCGTGCTCATCAGCCGCCAGCAGTGGCTGGAAATGCAGATGAACCAACCGGAGGAATAATAAAGGAGCACTATGGAACATTCTACTCCCCAGATCTACACCGAATTTCTTCCCATCAGCCGGGCAGACATGGAAGCCCGGGGCTGGGAGCAGCTGGATTTTGTGGTGGTGGGCGGTGACGCCTATGTAGACCACCCCAGCTTTGGCACCGCCATCATCAGCCGCCTGTTGGAGGCCGAGGGCTACAAGGTGGGCGTGCTGGCGCAGCCTCGCTACACCGACTGCGAGGACTTCAAGCGGTTCGGCAAGCCCAAGTATGGCTTTTTTATCGGCGGCGGCAACGTGGACAGCATGGTCAGCCACTATTCCGTGGCAAAGATTCCCCGCGCCGAGGATGAATACTCCCCCGGCGGCAAGGCCGGTGCCCGCCCGGACCGCAGCGCCACCGTGTACACAAAGCTTGCCAAGCAGGCTTACCCCGACCTGCCGGTGATCTTAGGCGGTCTGGAGGCCAGCCTGCGCCGGTTTGCCCACTACGATTACTGGCTGGACACCGTGCTGCCCAGCATCGCAGAGGACTCCGGCGCAGATCTCATCAGCTTCGGCATGGGCGAACACCAAGCTTACAAGGTTGAATTTATCTCTGAACTCTCCCATGCTTCTGATATATTCCTGAAGCTTTGTGTATTCTCCCTTTGCAAGCAGGCCTGCAATTGCCGGAGAGGCTCGACAATTAACCCGTCAGCAGTTTCGCTGGCTGACTGAAGGACTGAGTATAGATCAACCCAAAGCTATACATGCCGGGGACAAACGAAAAGACTTCTAGTTTTTGTGAAAAACAGAGAATCTCAAAAAGTTGTTAAAACCGTTTCGTCCATGTAAGGAAGACTTGTCCCCAAGTCTTCCTTGAGGAATGCACTTATTTGTGGACGAATTGAGCTTCGATGCCTGAGTGTTGCAGTTGTACTGTCATCTGACAGCTGAGTTATCCACAAAACAGTATTCGTCAGAATGACGAAGCTCTTTTTGCGTCTGGTTGCACCCAGCTTGTTTTTCCTTTATAATGGCACTCAGAAAAAAGGAAGGAGGAAGGCGCAAATGCAGGAGTTGGATCAGACTCAAGAATTAATTCAGATGCTGAAAGAACGTCTGAATGAAAAAGATGAAACAATTGCTACCCTTCAGGCAACGATTGAAACACTTCAGATAACAATTGCAAACCTGACTGAAACGCTGGATGAATTCAAAAGAAAGTTTTTTGGAATATCCAGCGAAAAAAGTAAAAAAAAACAGACTGATGAACCTGTTTGTGAAGAAGTCTCCGAGCAGGAATCCGGTATCCCTGTGAAAGAACATACACGTACCAGAAAGAAAAAGGCTAAACGTGATGATCTTTATGCACTCCTTCCGATAGAAGAAGTCTTATGCGATGTTCCACAGGAAGAGCGCCTTTGTCCAGACTGTGGTGCAGAAAT
>OQWM01001997.1_pt1 | contig 13966 bp, 7 predicted proteins | sample 1691531 | NCBI WGS metagenome assembly OQWM01 (sample SAMN03418257, study PRJEB22391) | human gut metagenome | biome: human-gut; feature: organic feature; material: feces | host: Homo sapiens | place: Tanzania | collected 2013-01
TATTGGCTGTCGGAGGCGGATCGGTTATCGAGGGGGGGGGGGGAGGTCCGAAAACGACCGCTAGATGTCGAGATTGTCGATCGACTGCGAGTTTTCGATGATAAATTCGCGTCGAGGCTCGACTTCGTCGCCCATGAGCAGAGTACACGTAGCATCGGCTTCGATGGCATCGGTAATCTTGACTTGTTTGATGATTCGGCGCTCGGGATCCATCGTCGTTTCCCAGAGTTGGTCGTGGTTCATTTCGCCCAAACCTTTATATCGTTGGACTTTATGCGCCGATCGAACGTTATCCATGGCGGCATCGAGGAGCGATTCGATCGAATTGAACCGCTTCGACGGGCGCGATGGATCGCCGAAATAGACGAATTCATTGCCCAATGTCTCGTGCACGGTTTTATAGGTGCGGTAGAGCTTTTGGAACCGGTTGTTTTGTATAAACTCTTTAGAAATCTTCGTGCGCTTGAGCGTACTCGATTGTCGCGTCGTAAATTCTGCATAGAGCGATCCATCGGCAGCCGTGCAGACTTCGGGCGTGACGAAGATCGTATCGATGTAGGCGTGATTGAGGTGAGCATTGAGCTCTTCGAGACGCGCGGCAAAGGCCTCGGGCGAGCTAAAGTGCGACTCGTCGAATGGAACGCTTTTGACGATGGCATCGACGATGCGCGTATCGCCGTCTTCGGTCACGCGCGGCAAATACTGCTTGAAGAACAAGATATTGTGGAACAAATCGAGCAGATCTTGGTTGTGGAGCTCTGCGCCCGATTCGGTGACGACGTATCCGGTCGTAATCGCGCAGTTGAGGATGTATTCGTCGAATGCGCCTTCGTCTTTGAGGTATCGGCATTTGTTGCCCTTTTCGACTTTGAAAAGCGGCGGCTGGGCGATGTAGACGTATCCGCCTTCGATGATCTTGGGCATTTGACGGAAGAAAAACGCGAGCAAAAGCGTGCGAATGTGGGATCCGTCGACGTCGGCATCGGTCATGATGATGATCTTGTGATAGCGCAATTTTTCGAGTTTGAAATCGTCGCCGACGCCCGTACCGAGAGCGCTAAAGATGATGTTGACCGTCTTAGAATCGACGATTTTGTCGAATCGCGCCTTTTCGACGTTCAAGATCTTACCGCGTAGCGGCAAAATGGCTTGGCATTGAGCATCGCGCCCTTTCTTTGCCGTGCCGCCTGCCGAATCGCCCTCGACGAGGAAGATTTCGCATTGCGCCGGGTCTCGATTGGCGCAATCGATGAGTTTATCGGGCAACGAGAACGAATCGAGTGCCGTTTTGCGGATCGTTTCGCGAGCTTTTCGAGCGGCTTCGCGAGCCTGCGCCGAACGAATTGTCTTTTCGATAACGGCTTTGGCTTCGGCAGGCGATTCTTGCAACCACGTATCGATGCCTTGGGCGACGACTTGCGCCATCGGCGCCGTAATATTGTTGTTGAGGAGTTTGTCTTTCGTCTGGTTCGAAAACGTCGGATTGGGGAGTTTGACGCAAATAATGGCATAGAGCCCTTCGCGGATATCTTCGCCCGTAATCGAACCTTTGAAATTCTTCATGAGCGCTTGTTGTTGCTGTGCATATTGGTTGACGACGCGCGTGAGTGCCGATTTGAACGCCGCTTCGTGCGTGCCGCCGTCGCGGTTGCGGATGTTATTCGCAAAGCAAAGCAATATTTCTTGATATGCATTCGTCCATTGCAGAGCCAATTCGATCGTAATGCCTTCTTCTTCGAACGTCTTGACGATGTGGATTGGCGTGGCGTGAATCGGTTCTTTGTTTGCCGTCAAAAATTCGACATAGCTACAAAGCCCACCTTCGAAGTGGAAGACTTGCTTTTTCTGGTCGCCGCGTTCGTCGTTGAGGACGATCTTGACACCCGAATTGAGATAAGAAAGCTCGCGCAATCGCTGGCACAACAAATCGAAATCGTAGTCGGTGATCGAGAAGATCGAATCGTCGGCCATCCAATGAACAGACGTGCCCGTCTGATCGGTTGGGCCTTCGTCGCGCAGGGCAAACAAGGGCTTCCCCTTTTCGTATTCTTGGTGATAGTGGCGCCCATTGCGGAAGATATCGAGGTCGAGATGTTTGCTCAATGCGTTGACGCACGAGACGCCGACGCCGTGAAGACCGCCCGAAACCTTATACGAATTGTTGTCGAATTTGCCGCCGGCATGCAAAACCGTCATGATGACTTCGGCCGCCGAAACGCCTTCTTTTTTATGGATTTCGGTTGGGATACCGCGCCCATTGTCGCGCACCGTGACGCTGTTATCTTCGTGGATATCGACGATGATTTCGTTACAAAACCCAGCCAACGCCTCGTCGATAGCATTGTCGACGACTTCGTAGACGAGCTGATGCAGCCCAGAAATATCGTTGACATTGCCGATGTACATGCCAGGGCGCTTGCGCACTGCCTCGAGCCCTTCCAAGACTTGGATCGAGTCGGCCGTATACTCCCTCGAACCATCGTCCTGGTTCAAATCATGAGACAAATGAAATTCATCCGCCATTCTATTACCCGTTCCTTTCTACAAAATACGTGCGCCTAGTCGCGCAATACGACTAGGCATGAACAGGCATTATTAGCACAATTTGGCGACGATGTGGGCAGTTTTTTTGATCGCCAAAAATTCTCCAATTTGGTCTCAAACGCCTTGAATTTAGCGACTTATTTTTTGCATGCACGGATAGTCGAGTCTTCGTTCAAAAAATGCCCGTCGCTCTGCGCCAAGGCATGCCGTTGCCATCGCCAGCATCGACATGCTCAATCCCCGCCATGATGTTTCAACGGAACAAGTCAATGCGGTTAGCCCTGTTTGCCCATTTGTTCGAGCTTGTCTATGTCGTAGGAGATTTGCGTCACGAAACAGTCTGAATCTTTAAACGGATTGGGAATATAGGTGATCTTAGAAACAGGCGATTCTGGGTTATCGTTGTCGACTCTGACGATGGCGAGGATGTAATTCTCGCCTTTATTCTTTCCGACGTTTCGTTCGTTGTATGTGACGGTGACTTTATCGGCATCGGTGCGTCGCCCTTTGACCTCGATAAATCGGATTATAGAGTCTTTATCGGTGACTTTGATCGATTCGATGTCGTAGCCCCTGTTTTCGCTCGATACATCGCGCGGCTCAAAGCCATCGTGCCTCTCCTTTTCCATGACGGCATCCATCGCGATTTTTTCGACTTCTTTAGTATTGCGCGTCGGGGCTAATGTCGCGTCGTCGTCGGTTTGGCTTGGCGAAATCGAATCGATAAACGATTTCGACACGACGATAGCCGCCCCGATGATGACGGGGGATTTGTGAATGAGTCGCCGGCTCTTTTCGATTTCAGCGAGCCGACGAGTGAGCCGTTTATGGTAATCGGCAGCTTTTTTCTCTTCTTGCACGGCATTGCCTTCGTTGCCAGCTTGTCGCAATCTTATGGCATTTTTGTCGCAATAGTTGATTTCTGCATTGAGGCGTTCGCGCACGGCTTTTTCGATTCGATCGGCTTGATCATTTCGCTTCTTTTCGATTTCTGATTTGTGTTTTTCGAGCTCTTTTGAACAGAATTCGATCGCATTGCGTTCGACGTCGCGCCCAGGCCATGCGATTTGCCCGAGATATTGGCGAATCGCTTCTCTTTGCACATCGTCTGGGTCTTCGTAGTCGTTATATGGCGCAAATCCGGCTGTTTGGGCGTTTCCGCTTGGCGTAACGTCGATAAAATGAATCTTTTGAGAAATGGAATGGCCCATTTCGTCGACGATGACGTCTTGAATGATGAAGAGCAAACAGATGTCTTGAGCTTGTGGGCGCGGATCGATCCAGAACGTGCCGCGTTTGAGATGGCTACTATATTTATCGATGATGCATTTGAGCGTAGCGCGAAGAAGCGGATGGTCGGTATCGATGCAATCGGCTTCGCGCGCGTCGTCGTCGATGTGAACGTATTGGGGATCGAAGCAAATGCGCTCGTATTTGTTGAGAACTTCGCGATGATTTGAGCAAATGTCGCGCGGTACTCTGGTGATTTCGAAGCGCACCGCGGGTGATTTGGGTTTCGTATCGCGTTTTTGCATCGTACCGTTGAGATCTTCGAAAGCCGATCGCATAAACTGTTCGATGAAGTAGGGCGCCAATTTTTGCGCTTGTGCGCGTTCCATTTCGAAGCGCGTTTCTTTGACGCGAGTTGGGTCGAGGATTTCTTCGGTGAGGGCGTTTTCTTTGATGAGTTTTTCGAGGTTTTCGTGCGAAAAAGCCTCGTCGATGGCGAGTTGAATGCGAGCCGTTGGTTCGTCTTTTTTTGTCCCATTGGTGTCTTTTTGAATCGATTCGAGGATTAAATCTTTGAGCGATTGGTCTTGCCCAAACGTCAATCGGCCGAGGACGTCGAAGACGGCGTTGCCGAGTCGATTCGATTCTTCGTCGAGTTTTTGCAATAGCCGCTTATAGACATTGCCTTCGCAAGTATTGCCCGCAATGAGGTTGTAGAGGTAGCAAGTCTTCGTTTGCCCAATTCTGTGAACGCGCCCGAATCGCTGTTCGATGCGATTTGGGTTCCAAGGCAAATCGTAATTGATGACGATGTGCGACGATTGCAAATTGATGCCCTCGCCAGCGGCATCGGTGGCGACGAGTATGCGAACGTCTTTGTCTTGTCGGAATCGGTCTTGGATGTTATCGCGCTCGTCGCGCCGCGTGGCGCCGTGTATTTGGACGATGGCATCGGGAGACCCGAGAAGATCTTCGAGCTTTTTGGAGAGGTATTGGAGCGTATCGCGATGCTCGGTGAAGACGATGAGTTTTGGCGCAGTTTCGCGCGAAGCAAAGACGTTGCACGGGTTATCATCGCCTTGCAAAAGCGCACTGAGTTGTTGCCATTTGCAATCGCGCCCCGAAATATATAAGTGTTCAGCGCGTTTTTCGAGGTCTTGAAGCGTTTGGATTTCGGCATCGAGCTCGTCGAGGTCGATGGCCGTCGAGAGCGATTCGACGGCGTTTTCGGCGTTGTCTTCGGCTTCGATGGCCGACATATCGTCGTCGTCTTGATAGGGAGCGTCGATGTCGTCGAAGCTGTCGGCTAAAGAACGGCTGGGCGATGATGCCCATTGGCATTTTTCGTAGAGATCTTGGAGCTTTTGTCGTCGCTTCTTGAGCGTATTGTAGATGGCCAGAGGCGAAGACGCGAGCCGGCGTTGTAGGACTTGTAGGGCAAATCCGATGTTGTTTCTCTTTTGAGCAGCGAGGTTTTCGGCACGATTGAATTGCGATCGGACGTAGTCGGTGACGCGTTCGTAGAGTTCGAGTTCTTCGCCCGTCAATTCGAACGCCATCGTATGGGCGATGCGCGCAGGGAACAGAGGCGTTCCGTCGAATTTGATGAGCTTTTCTTTGACGAGTCGCCGCATGACGTCGCTGAGATCGTCTTTCGACGGCATGGAATTGCCCTGATGTCGGATTTCGAATCGATCGGGATCGATGAGTTGCATGAACAGAGAGAAATCGTCGTCGTTTCCGTTGTGCGGCGTCGCCGTCATGAGTAGGAGATTGCGCGAATGCTCGGCGAGTCGTTTTCCGAGAGCGTATCGGGCCGTATCTCTGATTTCGTTTCCATATCTTGAAGCCGACATTTTGTGTGCTTCGTCGATGATGACGAGATCGAAATTCGATTGTGCGATCATCTCTTGGAGGCGGACGTTTTCTGCGTAAAGCGGTTTTCTCTTATCATCATTGTTATCTCTGTTGTTTTTGGGTTTGAGATGGTCGAGTCTTGCGATGCAGAATGGGAGATCGTCGAAGACATTTTTCTTCGACCGCATGTCGATCGCATCTCGCGTGAGGATTTTGAAATCGAGAGAAAACTTCTTTTGTAGTTCGGATTGCCAATTGGAGACGAGTCCGCCAGGGGCGACGATGAGGCAATTGTTGAGATCGCCACGGGCGCGGAGTTCTTTGATGAGAAGCCCGGCCATAATCGTCTTGCCCGCGCCCGGATCGTCGGCGAGGAGATAGCGCAATGGAATGCGTGGAAGCATTTCTTGATAGACGGCAGTAATTTGATGCGGCAATGGGATGATATTGGAAGAATGCACGGCATAGAATGGATCGAATAAGCTGCCCCGTTCGATGCGTATCGCTTCGCAACAAAGCCGCATTTGCTTTGGATCGGCGTCGAACGAATAAAATGGCGAATCGTCGATTTGAAGCTTTTCGGCGTTGGGGGCCGATATCAATTGATTTCCAATCGTTCCATCGTCGCGTTTATATATCAATTCGGCGCTATTGCCGATGATATCGATTGCAACGATCGTAACGGGGTGCGATTCTAAACCGCAAATGCGCATTTTTGGCTTGATTTGTGTGATTTCCATGCAGACGCCTCTTTGTCGTTTGAAGTATATATCACTGTATGTCGGTGTATATTGGAGTGTATAAAGTATATAAATATATATATTGATATGCTTTATATTATGTCGATGTGATTCAATATCGGGTTGCGATGCGTTGCCCGCCTCGGGCAACGGCGTAGGCGTATTGAGCGCAGAGCGCGAAATAGCCGTAGCCCGAGCCCGTATCGCCCGCCAAGGGCGATAGGGCGAAAAAAGCCCGTATTGCCCGCACAGGGCAATAGGGCGAAAAAAGCCCGTATTGCCCGCACAGGGCAATAGGGCGGCGAACTAGTGTTCGATGTGGTGATCGATGCCTAGAGCTTTGCAGTTTGTGCGCAACGTGCGCACGACGTCGGCGTCGATGGGGGCGGATTCGTGGGTGTCGAGCGAGACTTCGAGGGTGAGTTTGACGTTGGATCGCGGGACGTTGATGACGTGTTTGATGATTTCGTCGTAGTAATGGTCGATCGAGGCGGTGAAACGCGTCGTGTCGATGTCGATGCTGGCGTCGAAATGCGTGTAAGCGTCTGTTTCGGTGGTGGGGGCTGCAGCTGGGGCGGTTTGCGGCGCGGTGGTGGCGGTGTAGGGAGCGGCGGGTGGAACGGCGGGGGCGTTGAGGGCGGCTGGGGCTGGCGTTTCGGCGGCTTTTCGTTGGTCGCTTTCGATTTGCGCGACGGCGAAATTGCGGCGGATGATGTAGCCCGTGTCGGCGACTTGGACGGTTGGCCTATCGAGGAAGATGGCGTCGAAGTGGTTGTCGGCGCTGGGGGCCGATGATGCGTAGGCGAAGCAGCCACTGGCTAGCCCGGATTTGATGGCATCTTTGAGGACGTCGACGTTTTTGACGCGCGGCATGTAGATGTAATCGGTGAGGTTGTCCCAGAGTTGCTTGACCGAGATGTAGGGATCGACGGGCCAAATGTAGGTGTCGAGCAGATTTTGTAGGAGGTTTCCGCTCCAGTTTTCTTCGAGCAAATATTCGTCGTCGACGAGTGCTTGGCGTATGGGTTGCGTTGCATTGAGCCAATTGATTTGGATCGGTTTTGCTTCGAATGCGATGTCGTTTGTCTTGGCGGCGTTTTCGCACGTGGGGATGAGTAGCCATTGGAAAGCCGATCGCATGGCTTCGATGGCGTCTTTTTGATGCGATTCGATGTTTTGTTTGAGCTCGGATCTTTGCGATCTCGATAGATCGAGTCTTTCGGCGTCTTTGTCGATCGATTCCCAAGCCAAGTAGCGTCGGACTTTGTCTTTGACGGCGTAGACTTTGTTTTCGTCGGCGGCGACGAAGACGAGCGTGTTGCAGTGCTTGCGGCGTGCGTTGTCGGCTTTATTGACGACGATGTCGTGGGCGAATTTCGTCGCGCCGTTGTCGTTGGGGCGGGCTCTGCAGTAGGTGTGTCGGATGTCGAGCACGATGCATTGGATTTGTTGTTTGTCGGCGACGTCGCTGTAGGATTTTGGGAAGCATTGGATGGGGAGGTCTTGCGATCCGGAGACGTTTCTGCGGAATTGTTCTTCGATAGTTCGCAAGACGTCGGCGTCGGAAACGGTTGCGATGCGGTCTTGAGCGACTTTGTTGAGCGTGGGGTGAGTGCTGAACCAATATCTCGATTCGTCGTGAGATTCGTCGTGATAGAGGTATTGGAGTTCGTTGACGAGTTTTTGAAGTGTATCGTCGAAGACGGAGATGTTATCGCCGGGTTGGGCGACGGCGAGGTGTAGGTGTTTTTTGTCGATGCCGCGTTCATTGGCTCGCATTTCGGCTTGAACGCCGCACGAGGCGGCGGGAGCGCTTTGGAAGAGGATGCAACGCGCTAGGCGGCGTGCGGCGGCACAATCGCCGGCGCGTGGATCGGTGGCATCGATGCGATAGGCGTGCGACGATGTGCCGTCGATATCGGCGTCGATGATGGGATTCCAAGAATCGTTGATGTAGTGGACGAGTTCGGCGCGGATGTCGCGATTGGTGAGATCGATGGCGCCAGGCAAGATGAGGGCCGAGGCATCTTTATCCATATAGAGTTTGTGGACGATTTTGGCGATGAAGCTCAAGACGCCGCGCGTTTTCTGGAAATGCGGGAACGACGTGACCCATTCTTGATAGAGGGTGTCGAAGATTTCGGGATGGATGGGGTAACATCGCAAAAGCCGCTTGTAGTAGGCGTCGGAACGGTCGGTGGCATCGGGCGGATAAACGCCTTCTTGGGCATTTTGATACATATCGGCGAATGCGCGGCATATTCGCTTGCATTCGTCGAAATCGATGTAATCGGCGAATAGTCGTCGTCGGACGATTTCGAACCCTTCGTCGGCGGCGACGGGAGTCCAAACGGCGTCGAGTCGCCCAAACGTATGGCCGATGACGTCGAGTGTTTTGGCGCCTGCCGCGCCGCCGACTTCGCGTTCGGATTCGGGGAGCGTGGCAACGACGAGGCTGCCCGATGTCGAGAGCTTTGCCGCTTCGGTGATTTGTTGGATAAACGTGAGGAAGTTTTCGAACGTGCCGCCGGGGAGTTGTCGGTCGGAGAGGGTTCGAGCGTAGGCGACGAGTTCGTCGATGAGGACGACGCACGGCCCGATTTCGTCGAAGAGGATGCGGAATGCATCGCTGCCCGGTGCGACGCTTTGGGCATCGGCTTGGGCAAATAGCTTGTCGAAGAGCCCGGGGCGGCGAGCTTGCGCCGTGAGTTGGGCGGCAATATGCCCCCAAACGGTGTTGACCGTTTGGGAACGGACTTTTGTCGGCGCTGCGGCGCTGTGTTTCGTGCCTTCGAAGACGGCGATTCGGACGTCGGGGATCGTTTGAACCCCGGCTTCGACTAAAACGTCGTGGAGTGCCGAATCGGCATCGCATATTTTGTTGCCCGATTTCATGAGGTGATAGAGCGCCAAAAGGGAATGCGTTTTGCCGCCGCCAAACGTCGTCTTGAGCTGGATGACCGGAGCCCCATCGCCGCCACAAACGCGCCTTAGCGCCGAAACGAGCAGATGGCGCATGCCGACGGTCAAATACGTGCGCGAAAAGAACTGATCGGGGCGCCGATATATCTTATCGATATCTTTGGCCTTTGGATCGACGTCTTGACCGTCGGATTGGTCTTCGTATTGCGCCACGGCGCTCAAATTGGCTGCAAATTGCGCCCGAATGAGCTCGCCTCTGGCGACGTCGGGTTGAAGTCGTATGACTTCGCGCCACGATTTGTATGTTTGCGTTCTGATCGATTGGGTCGAAATGGCGTTTTGTGACATGGAATCCTCCCTATAGTGCGATGAAGCAAAAAGAATCGATTGCGTCGAGGTGGCGTTATTCGATGAGTTTGCGCCCCATATCGGTGCCGCCATCGGTCGCTGCGCGTTGTTGGATTTGTTCCCATTCGGCGACCACGACGTTGAAAACGTGGGCTTCTTTGGCGCAGTTTTTGAGATCAGCGTTGTGATAGAGTTGATAGGCGAGCTCGTGGATAGTTGCCGCGTCGTCGAGCGAAAACATGCGATAAATGCGAGCTGCGTCGACGATGCCGTCTTGCGCGAGGGCTTGGGCTAGGAGTTGACAACCGATCCAAGCACAAGATTTTTGTTCGATGGTGAGCGCGTTATTGGCTTTATAGGCGGCGTAGATGTCTTCGCGTTTGACGAGGGCGACTTGACCGCGGGCGCTGTGCGTCACGCCAAGGGCGACGAGGGCGTCGACCGATGTGTTTTTGGCTCGCGTTAAAACGTCGATATCGCCATAGACGACTGGGTCGAAGGCGTGTTGTTTGTAGATTTCGACGCAACATTGCGTCGCCTTGTCGTATGAACTGCCGTCGTTGAGATAGGCATCGAGGCGAGCATTGATGAGTTGGAGTGCCGCGCGAACGGTGACGGGGCGGTTTTGTTGGTCGACGATCTTGGCATAGCGCGAATATATCGCCATTCCAGGCCCAATCGACGATTGCGCCATATCGACCGGATCGAGATGGCTCTCTTGCAACGCCTTGATCGCCTGCGAAAGGTGTTTGTCGAGGTCGCGCAAAAACTCCCGACGCGTCGCCGTTGGCGCCGTGGCTGGGCGCTTGCGACACACGAGCACGATCGACGACGATAGCGCATTGGCATCGTTGGAGTTCATACGCCCTTTGCGCTCTGTGCGAATGGGCCAAGTGCCCGTAATTTGGAAGCCGGCATTGACGATCGACGACAGCATCGTCTCCCACCCCGACGACGACGTTGCCCCGGGGATCGAGCTGTCGCCGGCAGAACTGGCAGCATCTCGTTGTTTGAAGGCGTAGTATATCGTGACGGGAACGTCGTCGCGCGCATAAGCATAGATTTGGCGACATGCCGCACTCATGCCCGATTCGAAAAAGTCTTTTGCCTTTTCTTTGTCGTTTTGGTGGCGATAGGGCGATGCGATGAGTTCTTCGTCTTTTGGCACTTGGACTGTTTTAAAGATACTGGGGTAGACGTCTTTGAGCGAGCGGCGCAACCAAACGTAGAAATAATCCGATAAATCGGCATAGCCGATGTTGTCGTAGTAGGGCGGATCGCTCGATACGACGACTTGGCGCAATTCACAGTCTTTTTGTGCATCGAATTGACGCGCTTTGGATTGCGTAACCGCCCTATGCATCGTCATGAATTTGTATATCCATTCGACGCAATTCATAAAACACCCCGTCGATTCGGAGAACGGATTCGATTCGGCATAATCCCAACTCATGGGAATGGCTTGGCGCCCGAATGTATGCGCAATAAATGGCTCACTATACACACAAATAGTCGAACTATAATCGGCCATTTTATCGACGGCGAAAGCCAAATAAGTGGCAATGGCTTGGGCGTAGGCGAGAGCGCCGTCGCCGCCCTCTGCGAGTGGCTTTTCGTCGTCGTGCATGCCGGCGTCGCGAGCGTCTTGGCGCACGCGATCGACGACTTCGCCGATCAAATCGCTAAACGTCGTCAATGCCAAGAGTTGGCGAGGTGTGAAAAGATCGGAATGGTGACGCATTCCGTATTGTTGTACCCTAAAAGACAATGCCTTTTCAGGTAAATGTGAAATGGGAATATTACTCGGCATTTCAATATTATTGACAACATCAATTTGATGAATCGTCGGTGAAATATAACAACGCTTTTTCTCGCCTTCGGCGACGATGGCGATGAGTTGTGCGCCGAGGCCGTGTTTTTTGCCATAATCTCGAATATATTGAAAATCGACGGGTGTATGACAAACGCAACAATGTGCGCCGCTTCGATCGACGGTGCCTTCGGGGGAATCTTTGGGCGGTAAACCGTTGCGAATTTCGTAGCGAATCGCTTTATCGTCGCCGACGATGGGCGCGATATGGATTTCTTCGCCTTTTTTACGCGACAAAACAAAAGAGTGAACGAGCGGCATTTTGCATCGGCAAGCGGGATTGGGACAAGTGACGGTTCGCGCCCAAATCCATGCGATGACATTGGCATCTTTTTCGATCGCCGTGTCGCCTATTTTTTGTGTGATGCGAACTTTGGGGTAGAACTTCCCAATCTTTTGGTTCGCTTCGCGCTTCATCCACTCGCCATAGTAGCGAATGTCGTCGGCTAGACCACTACAGCCCCCCCCCTAAACAGTTGTTCAGTTGTTTAAGCGGTAGTTGTGCATTTTGCTTCGCCTTTTTGGTCTTTGTGCAGGGGTGAACTGACGATTTGCCGGCAAATCTGGGTGGAATTTCGATCATCGCCTTGTTGATGAGCACGGCGACGGGATTGAGATCGTGGGCATGGGCGACGAGTCCGAGTCTTTGCGCCTCGAGTGGAATCGATCCGCCGCCGGCAAATGGGTCGAGAAATTCGATCGGTTCGGATCCCATCGAGTTTTCGATTTCGCGCCGCGCGGCTTCGAGGACGTGTGGATCATTGGAATTTTCCCATTTGACGAGTTCTTCGCAAATCTTAAAAAGTCGCGATCGCTCGCGGGCTTGGTCGGCCTCGGTGGGAAATCGATCGGGATGTGCACTCGGATCGTCGACGAGCGACGCCCAAAGGACGGCGCGCGTCGTTGCAAGTGGCTTTCGCGACCACCATAGATGAAGAGTAGAGGGGTGACCGTGGCGAATCGACTTCTCGCGCCCCGATGCTTCGTTTATCGCTTGGAGCGGAATGGCGACTTCGATCAGTTTTTTGTTCATGAAAATCCTCGGTGTATTGAATCGTGAAAGGCTGAAAACAGCCCAACATATCATTTCACATTTTATATAAAACATTTCGAATAGTATACAAAATAGTGATAATTGTTGCGAACGTTTTTTAGTCATTCGCCAAACAAAAGATATGGTATAATATGGCGAGTGCATGGGGCACTCGCTTTGGAGAGAATCGAACAATGGATCCATACTCACCGGTCAATCGCTCGCGCAATGGTTATGCGGAGCGCAAAGAAAGAATCGAAATGAAGAAGTCTTATGAGGAGTTCCAGAAGGAGGAATTTCAGAATAAGAAGTTGCCTTGGCGTTTTTGGATTGTGTCGATCGTCGTGATTGCCATCGCCGTTTGCGTGACGGCGATAGTTTTGTACGAGATACATCCCGATCGGGAACGCCGATTTAAAGTTTGCCCAGCCGAGATGGAGGGCAAGACGGGGTGCACGTTTGTCGGATCGAGACTCGCCGTGGCGGCGTGTGTCGGCGGTGTATGGGACAAAGCTAACGCCGAATTTTGCTACCCGTCAACTTGTTTTCAGTATCGCGATAGCGCACGATGTGGCCATCGCCGTGAATACGTCACTTGCGGCCCCAAGATATTGGGCTACCGTCGGTGCACGCCCAAACCCGATTATTCGCATTTCGGGAGCGAAATATACGTCGTAGAATAGCCATTTGGCCCACATTTCAGGAGGTAGAGAGATGAGTCAAGACATAGAAAACAGCACGATCGAATCGAGCGCATCGAAAAAGACGACGTCGGTGGGGAACGTCATCAAGACGATTGTGATATGCGTCATCTTAGCCGGTGTCGTTGGGGTATATTTTTATTTTGGCCATCCGTCGCATCACAAGCGGTTCCAGACGTGCGAAGCCGAGATGGAGGGCAAGACGGGGTGCACATTCGACGGGCTCGATCTCATGGTTGCGAAGTGCGTCGGGGGCGTTTGGGACAAAGCCAACGGCGAGCGTTGCGAGCAAGATGCGTGTTATCAATATCGCGATCATGCGAAATGTGGCCGCTTGCGCGATGAAATATGCAAGGGTATCAAGGGCGAAAAAAGTTACAAATGCTCGCGCCAAGCCAGTTATTCGTACATGGCAAAAGAGGTCTACGATATCGATTAGATATTGGACATTTCGACCCGCGCCCTAAAATCCCGGTGCGCACCCCATTCGATCGACCCCACCACCCGCGCCCTGAATGGGCGCCAGAACACAGCCCAGGGTGTAGCGTAGCGCAACCCCGGGGCGCAACCCCCGAGGCGCAACCCCGGAATTTTGATCGATCCCACCACCCGCGCCCTGAAAGGGCGCCAGAACACAGCCCGGGGTGTAGCGTAGCGCAACCCCGGGGCGCAAGAACACAGCCCGCGAGTATCCCCAGCAAATCCACAAATCGATAATGCC
>OQWM01001999.1_pt1 | contig 13964 bp, 14 predicted proteins | sample 1691531 | NCBI WGS metagenome assembly OQWM01 (sample SAMN03418257, study PRJEB22391) | human gut metagenome | biome: human-gut; feature: organic feature; material: feces | host: Homo sapiens | place: Tanzania | collected 2013-01
ATTGCTACGAATAGAATGAGGCACACCTTCTTCTTCATGAAGCTATCGGTGCGGATACGCTTTATATTTTAGGAGATATACTTGATAGAGGCCCTCATCCAATCAAGGCACTTATAAAAATTATGGAAATGCCAAATAGACGAAGTGAAAGAAAAAGTTATACAATTGAAGATATAAAAAATATCTCGGGAATCGGAAATAAAACTTTTGAAAGTATTAAAAAGTATATTGTCGTATAAAGTATAATTCTTACCAATTGAGTAAACAATAGTCAAGAGGTGATTTTATGTTTACACAAAAAAGGAAAAATTACAAAACTTTTATTTATACGGCGATTATTATAACTTTATGTCTGCTGATTATTGCGATCGCGTGGCCTGCGCCGCCGGAGGACAGTCCTTCCCAAAATCTGGACGAAAGAGTAAGCGCAGGGATTGCGGATAATGGCGATGAAGACGGAGATGGAGATGGGAGCACGGATGACAATAACAGCAGCGATACCGCAGACAGCGAATGGGAAGACGACGATGACGATGATGAAGATAATGAAGAAGACAACTTTCCGACCGTCGAAAAACCTAACATGAGGACAGAAGGGCAGTCATATTATTTAGTAAAGAAAGCAGGAGACGTAATTAAGGTCTTTTTTGTCGATCAATCGGGAAACGAGGTCGAACTGGAAACGACGAATATCATCTATGACGTGCTGGGCTTTGAGGATCAAAGACACTTTGAAGAAGGCTATAAAGTAGGCAGTCAGGAAGAACTTGCGATGCTTCTGCAGGATTTTGAAAGTTAGGATTGGTTAGGGACGGAATGAAAAAAAGTTGGAAAAAGGCTTTAGCCCTGTTTGTTCTTACGCTTTGCGTAATTGGTGCAGCCGGATTCTGCATAAACTGGTTCGGAGAAGCCAGGGAAGCAGTGGAAGTTGTCAGTGAAAGGGTTCTTGTGCCGGGCGGACAGTCGGTTGGCATCAAAATGAATGTAAAGGGTGTTTTAGTGGTCGGGCTGGAGGAAATCGAGACAGAGAACTCCATTGTCAGTCCGGGCTATACAGCGGGTCTGGAAATTGGAGATATCATCACATCAGTCAACGGACAGGAAGTTTCTTACGCGAAGGATGTGTCGGAAATTGTAAACCGCGCAAAGGAAGATGCGGGAAAAAAATCGCTTCATATGACGGTACGGCGAAAGGAGCAGTCGGCCAACTTGCCGGGCAGACCGCCGCCGCTCATCACGTTCTTGCGCTGCACGCTTTCGCGGGCCTTGCGGGCGGCGATACGTGCGGTGGCAGCCAGTACCACCTTCTCGCAGATGCGCTTGGCCTCGACGGGATGCTCTTCGAGATAGTCGTTGAGCGCTTCGCCCACAGCCTGCTGCACGGCACCAGCCACCTCAGAGTTGCCCAACTTGGTCTTGGTCTGACCCTCAAACTGTGGCTCGGCTACCTTGATGGAAATCACGGCGGTAAGTCCCTCGCGGAAGTCTTCGCCGGCAATCTCTATCTTGGCCTTTTCAATCTGCTTGGAGATGGTGGGCTCGTTGTCGGCATAAGCCTTGAGCACACGGGTGAGGGCCGTACGGAAACCGGTGAGGTGGGTACCGCCCTCTATGGTGTTGATATTGTTGACGTAAGAGTGGATGTTCTCCGAATAGTCGGTGTTGTACATGATAGCCACCTCGATAGGTATGCCCTGCTTCTCGGTCTTGAGATAGATGACGTCGTCGAAGAGGTGGGCGCGGTGACGGTCTACGTAGCGCACAAACTCCTTCAGACCGTCCTTGGCATGGAAGACCTCCTGACGGGTCTTGCCCTCGGCGTCGGGGCGCGCATCGGTCAGGGTGATGCGGATGCCGGCGTTGAGGAATGCCAGCTCGCGCATACGACGAGCCACGATGTCCCACTGGAATGTGGTGGTGGTGAAGATGCTGCCATCGGGCCAGAACTGCTGGCGTGTACCGCGCTTGTCGGTCTCGCCCACTACCTTGACGGGATAGAGGGGCTTGCCCTTCTCATATTCCTGCTGGTAGATTTTTCCGTTGCGGAACACTTGCGACATCATGTGGCTCGACAGGGCGTTGACACAGCTTACGCCCACACCGTGGAGACCACCGCTGACCTTGTAAGAACCCTTGTCAAACTTACCACCGGCGTGGAGCACGGTCATAACCACCTCCAGAGCCGATTTGTGCAGTTTCTCATGCATATCCACGGGGATACCGCGGCCGTTGTCTTCCACCGTTACCGAGTTGTCCTCGTTGATGGTCACTTCTATATCTGTGCAGTAGCCTGCCATCGCCTCGTCGATAGAGTTGTCTACCGTCTCGTTAATCAGGTGATGCAGACCCTTTTCGCTTATATCGCCGATGTACATGGCAGGGCGCTTGCGCACTGCCTCCAAGCCTTCGAGTACCTGAATGTTACTCGCCGAATAGTTGCTTTCTATGTTATGATTATCTTCCATTTCAGTATGGTACAAGTTTGATTGCAAAGATAGTAAAATTCATTGACATAGCGAAACATTTGCTCCGTTATTTTGACCTCTGTTTCCATCAGAAACGACCTTTGCCCCGACGTTATAAAAGTTTAACTGTTTGCGCACCCAGTCTGCCTCCGCAGAGGCTGTCGTATGCGGCATGTGGGGCTTTGTGGCACCCGCTTTCGCTTTGTTGAGGCGCAGTCGCATAGACTCGCGTCCGCCGGCTGTAACAGTGCTGGTGTGGTGCACCGGCGTGGCGACGCCCGCGTGTTCCGTCCCGACCATTGTGCGTATGACCGTAACCATCACCCTTGCCGTTATGGTCATCTCTGTGGCGGTAAAGTTATTTTCAAGGTTTGCATCGGTCGTTTCAGGGTTTGCCGTGAGTATTTCCAACTTTGCAATAGTCATTTCCGGCTTTGCTTTCAACTTATGGGTCTGCTCCGTCATCATTGCCTCAGTGGGGAATGTGACTGCTGGCTTATTATCTGTCTTCTGAACTGGTGATGACATTCTGCGCGATTGCAACCCAGTGTATTGTAGGCGATTTGGTCTGGCTCTGTCGCCGACGACAGCGTGCCGCTCTTTGCCCTCGAGGCATATAACCAAAGAGACCACTACTTGTGGTAGTGGTCTCTTTGGGGTAGGATATATTGTTTTGTGAATTATCCCAGCTTGCTGATGTGGAGAGCGAGGCTTGACTTCAGGTTTGCAGCCTTGTTCTTGTGGATGATGTTGGTCTTTGTGAGCTTGTCCAACATGGCCTGTACTACGGGGTACAGCTTAACAGCCTCTTCCTTGTCTGTCATTGCGCGCAACTTACGTACGGCGTTGCGCATAGTCTTTGCATAATATTTGTTGTGCAAAGTCTTTGTCTTTGTCTGACGAATTCTCTTCAGTGATGATTTGTGATTTGCCATCTTATTATACTTTCTTTTTTATTATTTGTAGTCCCTAGGAGAGTCGAACTCCTCTTTAGAGAATGAAAATCTCTCGTCCTAACCGATAGACGAAGGGACCATCTGTCTATTAGCGGATGCAAAGGTAGATACTTTTAACGAAATGTGCAAATTTTCTTCAAAGAATTTTCTATAAAAGGCTGTTTTTTATTACTTTTGTAGTCTATGATGGTCAAAACAAACGCAATAGTACTCAAAACCAATCCCTATGCTGACCGCAAGATGGTGGTGGAGATGTTCACGGCAGACTACGGCTACCAGTCGTTTGCGGTGACGGTTCCGGCGACCAAGCGCGGCAAGCTGAAGCGGCAGTATTTTATCCCGCTTTCGAGGTTGGAGATAGCCTATGACATGCGCCCCAACCGCCGGTTGCAACTCCTGACGGATGTAAGGTTCAGCACGATGGCCACCTACATGTACGAAGATGCGGTCAAGCTGCCCGTGGCGCTGTTTGTGGTCGAACTGCTCACCACCGTAGCCCGCCACGAGCACGAAAACCGGCAACTCTTTGAGTTTGTTGACGCTTCGATAGATGTGTTGGAGCTCGATGGCGAGCATACTGCCAACTTCCACCTCGTGTTTATGACCATGCTCACGCGCCTGGTGGGCATTGCGCCCGACGAGGAAACCTATGCCGCCGGCAGCTGGCTCGACCTGCGCGAGGGATGCTTCACCCTCCTCCGTCCCGCCCATCAGGATGTGGCTCAGCCCGAGGTGGCGCGGCGTATAGCTCTCTTCCTTCGCGGTGGTTTTGAAGGTGTTGCGATGCCGATGAACCGCGACGAGCGCAACTGTTGTCTCGACGCTCTGATGGACTATTACCGTCTGCATCTGCCCTCTTTCCCCGAGCTCAAGTCGGTGTCCATTCTGCGCCAACTGTTCCAATAGAAACATCCCGACACGCTATGGCCAGTTGTCCATAACGTGTCGGGATGCTATATATATAATAAGGTGTAACGGCTGCCTATGCCAGCAGTCGCTTTACAATCTGCGAAACTGTTCCGCCGTCGGCCTTGCCAGCCAACTGCTTGGTGGCGATGCCCATGACGCGCCCCATATCCTTCATTGATGAGGCTCCGGTCTCGGCTATGATGCCCTTGACTATCTCTTCTATCTCTGTGGCGCCGAGCTGCTTGGGCAGATAGCTCTCGATGACGGCGGCCTGGGCCAACTCTTCTTCAGCCAGGTCGGCACGGCCGTTGGCTGTGTAGGTGGCTGCTGTCTCGCGGCCCTGCTTGGCCAGCTTCTGCAGTATCTTTAGCGCGGCGGCATCGTCGAGCGTGTCGTTGGCTCCCGGGGCGGTCTTGGCCTCGAGAAATACTTTCTTGATGTTGCGGAGGGTCATGAGGCGCACCTTGTCGCGGGCCTTCATGGCTTCCTTGATATCGTTGCTTACTTGTTCAAACAAATCCATAATGTTTAGTTTCAATGGTTATACGAATGAAATGATGGAGTTGGCAGCGCCGTCGTTGCCGCTGTCATCGGCAGGCTTGCTCTCGGTGTGTCCCGATGCCTGACGGGTTATCTCGTCTATCATGTTCTTGGAGCGCTTGTAGGTGGGCGTGTTCTCGATGGCGAGTATCACGTCCTCGTTGTCAAGGTATTCGGGCGAAAAGAGGAAGATGTGCGGACGGCGCTTGTACTCCATCGTCTTCTCGCCGCTGCCGTAGTAAACGCCCATGCGTGCCTTCTTCTGGGCGTCGGCTTCGGCTTTCTTGGCCATATTGTCTGCCTCTTCCTGGGTGTACTTCTTGGTCTGGTGTTCCTGCATGCCGTCGATATTCTTGATGCCGAAACCGGTGGCGAGGATGGTAACTTTGACCTTCTCACCCAGATTGGGGTCGAGGAATATGCCCCACTTGGACTGATAGTCACAGTTGAAGTGCGACATGAACTCATTGACCTCGTTCATCTCCTCCATACGCAGTCCCTCGTTATTGGACTTGTCTGCGGCGAAGGTGATACTGAGCAGAATCTTCTTGGAATTGTAGATGTCGTTGTTGTTGAGCAGCGGCGAGTGAAGCGCGCTCTCGATGGCTTTGCGCAGTCGGCCCTCGCCCTCGCCGTAACCGGTACTCATGATGGCCACGCCGCCGTCTTCGAGCACGGTGCGCACATCGTTGAAGTCGAGGTTGACGATGCCTCGGCTGGTAATGATTTCGGCGATGCTCTTGGCAGCCACGCTCAGCGTGTCGTCGGCCTTTCCGAAGGCGTTGAGCACCGACAGGTCTGCATATACCTCGCGCAGACGCTCATTGTTGATGACCAGCAGTGCGTCTACGTTCTTTGCCAGTTCCTCTACACCGTCGAGGGCTTTATTGATTTTCTTTTCGCCTTCCCATAAAAAGGGTATGGTGACGATGCCCACGGTGAGGATGCCCATGTCCTTGCTCGCCTTTGCTATGACGGGTGCTGCTCCGGTGCCGGTACCTCCGCCCATTCCGGCGGTGATGAATGTCATCTTGGTGCCGTCGTCGAGCATGGCCTTGATGTCGTCCAGGGTTTCTTCTGCGGCTTTACGCGCCTTCTCGGGCACGTTGCCCGCGCCGAGTCCTTCCTTGCCCAGCTGGATGTGTACGGGTACGGGAGAAGCGTTGAGTGCCTGTGCGTCAGTGTTGCACAGCACGAAGCTCACGTCGTGTATGCCCTCTCTGTACATGTGGTTTACGGCATTGCCGCCACCACCGCCCACGCCGATGACCTTGATGATGTTGACCTTCTCGGGAACTTCAAAGATAGGCAGGGTGCCGTTGGTTATATTGTTGTCTTTATCCATGATAGTCATGCTTGATTGTGGTGTGAATTACGATTGCTTATTCTTCCTCTGTGATAATCTGTGAGAAGAAGTTCTTGAGCTTGGTCTTGTTGCGGTGCCAGAAACTGTTCTCGCGCTCCTTCTTGCGTTCCTCTTCAGCCTCTCTCTGCCGCTTCAGTTCTTCCTCCTCTTCCTTCTTGCGCTTAGCCTCTTCGGCAGCGGCCTTCTCTTCGGGCGTCTGTATGATACCCTTGCCTGGCTGGTGGGGTTCCTTGGGCTTCTCTGTAGTGGTGTAACCCTCGTCTTCAGGGGCGAAGAGCGAGTCGTTGATGTCCTTGCCGGCACAGTTTTCGTTGCCGCGCTCGAGCAGTCCCAACACAGTGTTCATGCGGCCGTCGTGAGCGGTGATTTCGGGCTGGTTGGCATTGATGACACCGTTGACAAACTTGGCAATTCTGATTTTCTCGATGGGGGTGAAGGTATGGAAAGCCTCGACGATGTTGCGCATGTTGGAACCGCCGCCGGTGAGGATGATGCCACCCAGCATCTTGTCGGAAAACTCGTTGGGCATCTGGTACCACACGTTGCGGATGATTTCCTCCATGCGCGACTCTACAATCTCTATGAAGCGGCGGCTCTCTATCTTGCGTCCGTCGCCCACGGCGAGTTCGAGCGTGTTGTCGATGTCAGCGTTGTTGGTATATGCGCAACCATACTCGAGCTTCATCTCTTCTGCCCTTTCCTCGTCTATCTGGAGCGAGGCGATGTCCTTGGTGATATTGTTGCTGCCCAGTGGTATGACGGCGATATGGCGTAGGATGTTCTTGTAGTATACCGACACGGTGGTGGTCTCAGCGCCCAGGTCTACGAGCATACATCCGCTGCGCTTCTCCGACTCGGTGAGCACGCTGTCGGCGAGCACCAGCGGTGCAAGATACATCTCGACGATGTTGATGCCGGCGCTCTTGAAGCACTCGTTGCAGGCGTAGTAGAACTTCTTGCGCCACAATATGTTAAGGAAATTGCCTTCCAGATGCTTGCACTGTATGCCTGCGGGGTCAAGCTGGAGCTGGTTGTCAACCTTGTATTCCTGAGTGATGGCATCGATAATCTCCTGTTCGGGATAATCCATGCTGCGGTTGGCGTCCATGAGCTCGTCTATCATGTCCTGGCGCACGATGGCTCCCTCTTCCAGGTCTTTGACAATCACATTCTTTACGCTGCGTATCGACTGTCCGCCTCCGCATACATACACGCCTGCTATCTTGGACTTGAGCGAGTGTTCAAGTTTGTTGACGATGTTGGTCAGACACTGTACCGTGCGGTCGTGGTTATAGACTACTCCCTTGCGGATGCATGCCGAAGAGTCTTCTTGCGCTACGGCGAGGATGCTGATGCTGCCATCAAGGTTCTTCTTTCCGGCCACGCCTGTAATCTTGGACGAGCCCAGTTCGATAGCGATTATAAATTCCTTTGCCATACGTTATATTGTTTTATTCTTGTTTACTTTTCTTGCAGATAATCTGGTTGTCAAATTCGAGATTGATGTACGAGTAGCGGTTCCATCCTGCCTGGGAGAGTCCGTACTGGTAGAATTTCTTGAGACGGTCCATCTTGTGACGGGTGAAGTCAGTTATCTGCTTCTGTCGTTCTCGTGGGGTCTTGGCCTCGGGCAGCTGACCTATATATATAATATGGTTGCCCACTCTGGGCACGAGCTCGATACCGAGGTCGCTGAGGACGTTGATTTGTACTATCTGGTTCTTCCAGAAGTCGCTCGCCATGAGCGTCTGGACAAGATAGGCGATGTAGTTGCGGGCATACCACTGGTTGATGTTGCCCGTGGCGATGATGAGGTCGCTGGTGTAGTGAGAGTTGGGCATGATGCTGCACTTGTCGTCGATGTAGTAGTCGGTGCCGTTGTTGGCCTTGACTCTCACGATAGGCATCAACTGGCTGTAGGCTATGTTGACCTGTCCGTCCTGAGTGATGTAGCACTCGGCGGTCTTGACAAACGGGCTCGCCATGAGGCTTTCCTCTATCTGTCGTGTCCTTATCTGGGTGATGGGCTTTCCCAGCGGAAACAGGCCCTGCTTCTTCAGTCGGGCCTTGATTTCGTCGCTGCCTATGAAGCCGTTGGTCTTGGAGTCGGTAATCTGTATGTTGACCTTGGTACACCTGCGTCCCTTGTCGTCAAACTTGTTGAACGCGGTGAAGGCCATGAACAGATATACGCCCAAGGCGATATCTACCATGATGAGGAGTCCTCTCTTCCAGTTGAATCGTAGTCTTGCCACTCTTTACTTGTTGTCTATGATGTGAGCTATCTCGTCGGTATAGTTGTCCAGGTCGCCGGCGCCCAGGATGATGAGCACGTCGAAGTCGCGGCTCTTGACATAGTCTATCACGTCGTCCTTGTGGATGATGGCCTTCTCCACGCCAGGCTTGAGGTTGTCGTAGATGAGCTGGCTGGTGACGCCGGGGATAGGCTGCTCGCGGGCGGGGTAAATCTCAGTGAGTATTACCTCGTCGAGCTGGCTCAGCGCGTTGGCGAAGTCGCGGTAGAAGTCGCGTGTTCGGGTATAGAGATGGGGCTGGAAGATGGCCGTAATCTTGCGGTCTTTGTACAGCTCGCGCATACTCTTGGCGCTCTGGAATATCTCTTTGGGGTGGTGGGCATAGTCGGAGAGCACCACGTGGCGGCTGTTCTTCAGCCTGAAGTCAAAGCGGCGGTCCACACCTCCGTAGGTAGCCATGCCGTGACGCAGTTCGTCGGGGGTGCATCCGTTGAGCTGGGCCATAGCCATGGCAGCCACGCCGTTCTCGATATTGATGGGGATGGGCTGGCCCAGCACGATGCCGTCGACGCGCTCTATGGGCGATACGAAGTCGAAGCTGATTTCGCCATTGTCTATCTTGATGTTCTCGGCATGGAAGTCGCCTTCGTTGAGGCTGTAGGTATAGACCTTCACGCCCTCTTGCACGTCGGCCTTCATCTCCAGACCGGTGTGGATGACGAGCGCTCCTCCGGGCTGGATGAGCGTGGTGTAGTGGCGGAAGCTCTCGAGATAGGCTTCCTTGGTGCCGTAGATGTCCAGATGGTCGGGGTCGGTGGCTGTGATGACGCTCATCCAGGGGCGCAGCCAGTGGAAACTGCGGTCAAACTCGTCAGCCTCAATCACGATGTAGTCGCTCTCGCTGAGGATGTAGTTGGTGCCATAGTTCTTGGAGATTCCTCCGAGGAAGGCGTTGCAGTCTACGTGGCTCTCGTGCATGATGTGGGCACACATGGTGGATGTGGTGGTCTTGCCGTGGGTTCCGGCAAAGCATAGGCCCTTGTGGGTGCGGGTGAGGGTGCCGAGCACCTGGGCGCGCTTCTCGATGGTGAAGCCGCCCTCACGGAAAAAGACCATCTCCTTGTGCTCGGCAGGGATGGCGGGAGTATAGATGACCAGACAGGTGGCTGTGTCGCGACACGGTTGGGGTATTAGGTCCACGTTCTCTTCATAGTGGATGTCCATACCTTCACGTTCCAGCTGACGGGTCAGCTCTGAGGGGGTGCGGTCGTAACCTGCAACGGTCACGCCCTTGTGCAGGAAGTAGCGGGCGATGGCACTCATGCCTATGCCGCCGGCTCCTACGAAATATACAGACTTGATATCTTTCAGTTCCATAGTTATTGTCTTGTTGCTAATTTGATTACCTCGTCGGCAATGGTGTCGGCAGAGTTTTCTACGCCCAATGTGAGGATGTTGTCGTGGAGCGAGGCGAGCTTGTCCTGGTCCTTGACGGTCTCTATGGCCCGCTGGAGCAGTATCTCGGGAGCCTCGGCGTCCTTGACGAATATGGCGGCGTTGCGGTTTACCAGCGCCATGGCGTTGTGGGTCTGGTGGTCTTCGGCCACGTTGGGGCTGGGCACCAGGATGACAGGCTTGCCAATCAGGCAGAACTCGCTGATGGAGCTGGCGCCGGCTCGGCTTATCACGAGGTCGGCTGCCTTGTAGGCGGCGCCCATGTCGCTGATGAAGTCGGTCACGTGGAGCATCGGCATCGGCTCTTCACCTTTCAGGCGCTGGGCGATGGCGCCGCTGTAGTACTTTCCGGTCTGCCAGATGAACTGCACGCCCGACTCTCTGACCATGTCCAGATGCTGGAGCACGCTCTCGTTGATGGTGCGGGCACCGAGGCTGCCGCCCACGAGCAGTATGGTCTTCTTGGCGGGGTCGAGGCCGAAACGCTCGATGGCCTCTTCGCGGCTGAGCGTGGTCTCGATGAGGTTCTGGCGCACGGGATTGCCCGTGAGTATGATTTTGTCGGCGGGGAAGAAGCGGTCCATGTTTTCATAGGCCACGCATATCTTCTCGGCCTTCTTGGCCAGCAGACGGTTGGTCACTCCGGCATACGAGTTCTGCTCCTGGATGAGGCAGGGTATATGCTTGGCGGCACACATGTTGAGCGTGGGACCGCTGGCATAACCTCCTACGCCCACGGCTGCCATGGGGCGGAAATCGCGGATAATCTTCTTTGCCATGCGCTGGCTCTTCCATATCTTGAAGAGTACGGCAATGTTGCGCAGAGGGTGCTTGCGGTCGAATCCGCAGATAGGCAGGCCCTTTATCTCATAGCCTGCGGCAGGCACGCGCTGCATCTCCATGCGTCCCAGTGCACCCACAAAGAGTATCTTGGCATCGGGGCGCTTGGCCTTGATGCTGTTGGCTATCGAGATGGCGGGAAATATGTGCCCGCCGGTACCTCCTCCACTGATGATGATTCTCAGTTCGTCTTCCATTTTCGTTTCCGTTACTTTATTCAGGCAAAAATAGCTAAAATATTTTGATTTATGCGTGATTTATCCAAATATTTTTGGTTTCATCCATGATTTCTTTGTCTCCCGTGATGACTCCCAGTGCGAGGGCGCCCATCTCGGGGGTAGTGTGGGGCTCAGACGGCGGCAGGCTGGGCGTTGGCAGCCGGCGTGCGCTTCTTCGCCGAACGGCTGATACTCAGTATCACTCCGATGTAGACGCAGTTGATGACCGTCGAGGTTCCGCCCTTGCTGATGAGGGGTAGCGGCTGACCCGTGACGGGCGCCAGACCCACAGCCACACACATGTTGAACAGTGCCTGGGTCACCAGCATCAGCGCCAGGCCCATCGCGAGGAATGCGGGGAAGTTGTTCTCGCACTGGTTGGCTATCTTGGCGGTTCTGAAGAGCAGGATGATGTAGAGGAATGCCACACCTCCGGCTCCTATGATGCCCATCTCCTCGATGATGATGGCGTAGATGAAGTCTGAGAACGCCTGCGACAGGAAGTCGCGCTGCTCGGAGTTGCCCGGACCTTTACCTATCACGTTCGACGAGGCTATGGCGATGTTGGCATACGACACCTGCGCGTCCTTGTCCAGGTCTACCGAGTCTGGGGGTATATCCTTGGAGTTCATAAACTTGTCTATACGCGTCTTCCAGGTGTCGGCGCGCTTCAGGAACCACGGGCGCTTCTCAAACAGGCCGTCCTTGTCGTCGCTCACCACCGTCACGTTGTGTGCCGCCAGCAGCTTCTTCTCTTCATTGACGTCCTTGCCGAACGCCATGATGAAGAATATGCCCGCCACGCCCAGCAGGGTGACCACTCCCAGCAGCTTGCCCAGCTGGGAGTAGGGCGTGCGGCCTATGAACATCATCATGACGATGACCAGGAACAGCAGTGCTGCCGTCGAGAGGTTCTCGCCACAGATTAAGGCCAATATTGCTATCGAGAGACCCATCACCCACTTGAAGGCGTTCTTGTCGGCGCCGTTGTCGGTCTGCAATACGCTGTATATCTGCGCCGTGGCAAGCACCATGGTGCCCTTGGCAATCTCAGATGGCTGGAAACTCAGTCCGAAAATATTGAGCCAGCGGCTGCCGCCATTGATGTTCTGACCGGCACACAGCACGGCGCCGAGCGTGATAATCGACACTATGAGCAGAAACGGCAACGCCACCTTGAAATAGCGGCACTGGATGTTGAGGGTGATAATCATGCAGAATATGCCCAGTATCAGCAGGAATATGTGCTTGAACATAGGGCTCAGATAGCTGCCGCCCTTGTACGCCAACTGCGACGAGGCAGAAAATACCTCGACGATACTGATGATACAGAGGAAGAAGAACACCATCCATATCACCTTGTCGCCTTTGAACAGTTTGCTTAAGGTGTTGTTTATCATCTATCTTGTTGTTATGACTGTCTTACTAACTGCTTGAACTGCTCGCCGCGGTCTTCCATGTTCTTGAACAGGTCGAAACTGGCACAGCAGGGACTCAGCAATACGGTGTCGCCCTCGGCGGCAAGCTCGTTGCAGGCAGCCACACAGTCTTTCATGCTGTGGGTGTCGCGTACGGGCAGCCCCAGTGAGTCGAACGCCTGGTGCAGCTTGGTGTTGTCGGCGCCGAGATAGACCAGAGCCTTGCACTTCTCCTTCACCAGGTCGGTGAGGGTAGAGTAGTCGTTGCCCTTGTCCTTTCCGCCCACGATGAGTATGGTGGGGGTGGTCATGCTTTCCAGCGCATACCAGCAGGCATCGACGTTGGTGGCCTTGGAGTCGTTGATATACTGCACGCCATGCAGACGGCAGACTTTCTCCAGACGATGCTCCACGCCGGGGAAGTCGCTGAGACCCTGGCGTATCACCTCGGGAGCGACGCCAGCCAGATGGCTGGCAAGTCCGGCAGCCAGAGAGTTGTACATATTGTGTTTGCCAGCCAGACTCAGCTCCTCCTGCTTCATCTCCAGCCGTGTTGGCGCCGTGAGCACATACTCGCCGTCGGCGATATAGCCCTTGAGGGCGTCGCTCTTTTCCAGTCCGAAGGGGTAGAGCGTGGCTCCCACGGCAGTCTTGGTCAGTTCGTGCTGGATTACGGGGTCGTCGTTCCAGTAGATGAAAGCGTCGGCCTTGACCTGGTTCTGCGTGATGCGCATCTTGGCGTCGGCGTAGTTCTCAAACTTGAACTCGTAGCGGTCCAGATGGTCGGGGGTGATGTTGAGCAGCACGGCGATGTTGGCGTGGAAGTCATACATGTTGTCGAGTTGGAAGCTGCTCAGTTCTATCACGTACCAGGCGTGCGGAGTCTCTGCCACCTGCAGAGCCAGGGAGTGGCCTATGTTGCCAGCCAGCCCCACGTCGTAGCCCGCCTTTTCCATGATGTGGTAGATGAGCGATGTGGTGGTGGTCTTGCCGTTGCTTCCGGTGATGCAGATCATGCGGGCGTCGGTATACCTGCCTGCAAACTCTATCTCGCTTATCACAGGGATGTTGCGAGCCATCACCTTCTGTATCATCGGGGCTTCTTTGGGTATGCCGGGGCTCTTTATCACCTCGTCGGCATTGAGTATCTTGTCTTCGCTATGGTGTCCTTCTTCCCATTCTATCCCGTGGCTGTCGAGCATGGCCTTGTAGTGGTCCTTGATGGCCGACATGTCAGACACAAAGACATCGAAGCCCTCTTTCTGAGCCAGGATAGCGGCGCCCACACCACTCTCGGCGGCGCCTAAGACAACAATTCTTTTCATTCTCTTGTTCCTATCTTATTTTTAATGTGATAATGGTAAGCGCGGCCAGTATGATGGTGACAATCCAGAAGCGCAGGGTAATCTTGGATTCATGCACCACGGTGTGCGGGCCCTTGATGACATAGCGGCAGTCGGCGTCGAGCTGGCTGTCCTGTGTGCGGAAGTTGTCGTGGATAGGGGTGCGGCGGAAGATGCGCTGCTTCACGCCATACTCGCC
>OQWM01002000.1_pt1 | contig 13952 bp, 17 predicted proteins | sample 1691531 | NCBI WGS metagenome assembly OQWM01 (sample SAMN03418257, study PRJEB22391) | human gut metagenome | biome: human-gut; feature: organic feature; material: feces | host: Homo sapiens | place: Tanzania | collected 2013-01
AGTTTGCCCAAAAGTATCGTGAGCAATAAGCATACAGTTCCGATTGTATCTTCTTGTCCTTATCGTACATGCCGCCAACAAGTCGGGCCTCCTTCTCCTGTTGCGACGTACGCATTTCCTTTGTCTTTTCCATTCTATTTAATCAGTATATCTGTTATGTTATATTTTCCAATGTCTTCACCCGTCATCTCAGGCTGTTGCGGTCGGCTACAGCTGTTGCGGTTCACAAACCTCCTTATCCGTTTCATAAACTCGCCATTGCCCACCTTTTCGCCATCCTTCAGCTCCTTCCACAAAGCGTAGGTCAGCTTTCCTACCGTTGGCTTTTTCATCTCGATGTTCACCTGGTCACTTCTGCAAGCGCTGATCGTGATCCACCTCTCAGCCAAAGGCTTTGCCTTGTCGTTGACTACTTTTACCTTGCCATTGTCACCCACGAACAGCGATCTCACCATTTCAAAAGCCTCATATAAGCCACGAGCGTTCACGCTGTCCACCATCAACGTGTCTTCCACGCCTCTCGCCACCTCGTCATCATCGCCATCATCGCCCCGGGTGCCGTCGCCGCTATGGCAAGCGTCGATAACCACTAGCAGCTTGCCTTTTGCCCCAATCCGGTTACGAATGGCATTGAGATAGACATTCAGTTCATCATCCGTCAGATGCCTCTCGCCGTGATACGTCTTGCTCGCCCTCCTGTAGGCGTCATACGGAATCCAGCACTCATCCAGGCCGTCCTTCTCGTCGTCATGCACATCCGTCATCTGCTGCCCATGCCCAGAATAATGAACATACACCACATCGCCCTGCTTACACGATGCCGCCATCCTCTTGAGCGCCCCGACAATGCCCGTCTTCGTAGCCTGACGGTTCACCAATGTCGTAACCCTTTTGAAGCCGGCACGTTTCAGCATTCCTTCCACAAACGCCACATCCTTGTCACCGTTAATCTTGTTCCAAGCCCTGTCCTGCTGTTCACCCAGCCCTATAACCAAAGCTCTCTTTGTCTGTGCGGAGACAGACAAAGAGAGCAATAGGAGAATATATGTGATTATTCTTATCCTCATTCTATTAAACCACCAATAATGCCAAGGAAGAGATTGACTAAACAACCACTTCCTTCACCTTTTTGCACTTCTATTGAGAACTTGCCGAGACTATATATTATTATATGCATCTTCATGCATATGATTTATAAGTTTTTTACTTTGATATATCAGACAACCATGATTACCCTCTTCTATTTTATAACCTATACTCAATACTACAATGCCATCATCAAAATAACATAGTTTACGGTTTTGATTATCACTTGTCATTTTGCCCTCAATTTTGCCATACTTAGTTTTAACATTTTCAAGGTTTCGATTGTATAAATCGACAACATCTTCATTGTCTGAGAGAAGTCCAAAACCTACTAAAGCCAATGTATCTTTATAGAATTCAAATTGACATAAATTCCACCGTTCTCCTGCAAACGTTACATTTTCAATATAATAACAATTATTCTCCTTATCATATTGAATTTTATGTCCCAACTGCTTGAGATTATCCAATACCTGCTTCTTTGTTGTCACTCCAAGCTTGCATCCATAGAACGACGATCTAATTTGTGCATTAGCGCACAAAAACAAAGAGAAAGCAATAAACAACAACACTAATCGTTTCATTTTTTACCCTTTATTCGTGTCGGGCACAACTTCTATCATTATTAATTCGATGCTTCACTTAGCTGTCGCTCAAGTTCAGCAATCCTCTGTTTCTGTTCAATAATCATACGGTCATACTGAGGACGGAGAGTCACGCTGGTACACATTTCTCTATCATATTCCATACCCTCCAAAGTCTCATAAGCTTTCTTTAGCTCATATTGAAGATCGGAGAAACTCTTTCCTTCACCACCTCCATAAGATGATCCTCCGCCACCCATCATATCCTCAACCTGCCTCTTCGCCTCCATTATCTACTGGGCGGTCTCAGCTGTTACAATTCCATTTCCACCACATCCTGTACAAGTTTGTTTTGGAGCCATGACATCGCCCGGCATAAGTTCAAACACACCTGTTCCTCCACACATCGGACACTGTGCTTGTTGTGAATTCTCGGAGTCGTCGGCATAATCAGCAGATTCCTCTGTAAAGCCCAGACTCGGCATATAACGACGACTTTGTGAAGAATCATTACAGGATATACAACCAATGATTCCCAACAATACAATAATATACTTCTTCATTGTCTCATACGCTATTCGTGTCGCGCACACCATCTATAGTTTTATTGTTAAAATGTGATGACGGATATAAAAGTAACCAGTTGAAATTGAGTATAAACACAAAATAAGTGAACAGTCTTACTATACGATGGTCACGAGACATGACGATGAACACATCCCCGTCGGACGGCTCTCGATTGAGTTGTTAACCATTTATAGAATATATTACGTGAACAGAACTGTTCAATGGAGATGTCCTAGGGCATTACCTCCGTCTGGTACTGGAGATAAGATCAAAATCTTCACTGCTATACATAATCATTTGATCATAGTTCGCAGCAAAGGTAACGATTCTGATTTTAAGCCCTTATTTAAGTACTTACGAACCAAAACGCTTAGGAAAGTGAACTAAAATTTGTACAACGAACTGGACACCTAGTTATTTGTTATTGAACAGTGCAAAAATGTCATGCGGTAGGGCGTCTTTTATTATCTTTTGGTATTCTTTGTCAGCGAATAGTTCATGAAAAAATCCATAAGATTTTAAAATATTTCCATATTCACTTGGACTTGCATTATGATAATCGAAAAGACTAATCATATAGCAAAACAGTACATCGCGACTAAGACTGCGGCTCAGAATTCCAATGTATTCTTGCTTCACATCCTTTGGCTGGTTGGAATGATGGACAAACTCTATTGCATTATATATGACTCCAAAGCATAACTGAAACTCAGCGTTGTACGCCAGTCTATTGCAAAATACCTCCCAGTATTTTCTTAGGCCTCGTGTTGAAAGGCCTTGAATCTCTTGGCTTTCAATAATTCCATGTACAAACGTTTTGAATGTCGACATATCCCATGTGTCATAACCGTACAAATCACATTTTGGTACTTTGTCCCCTGAGAGCAGTTCTTTTATAATCTGTTGCTCTTTCTTTTGTCCGTCACTTCCTTTGTACCTGTAGAAGATTGTCTTCTTGGAAAGTCTCTCGTCAAACACCGTCTCTCTTATACTTGCGAGACGTTGTGAGAAATATTGATCAAACGTTGCACGTTCTGCGTTCCTTTTTGCTTGATTTAAAGCATAATATGCCACCACCGCAGCAGTCAATGTACCAATGGCTGTCAAAATGTTCCATAGATTGTTTCCGAATTCATAAGATAGCCAAGCTAATACAGCCTTATAGTTGGCCGCAGCAAATGCCACAGCAACCAATACCAACACGCATATACAGTGTTTCCAGATAAACTCTTTTAATATAGAACAAGGATTTGTCATTTTATTCAATTATAGTAGTTCTACCACCTTTTTCCTGCTATGATTTTGCCATCATACATTAGAATCACATGGTAATAATCTAATGAATTTAACTTAGAACTGAACCTCAAAGATTTGTGTCCGCTACCTGCGTAATAGGTAAGGGTGTGACTATTTGAGATTATGTTACCATCACGTTCATTAATTGCTTTGAGGGTGAATGTGAGTTCTTTCTCTTCCTGAGAATCATAATCAAAAGAAAACTCATCACTGTTGACTTCGACTTTTGATATGACAATCGGATATTGATGGGCAAAATCTGAAATCTTTTGAGTCAACATATTATTCTCTGCCTTTTCGTTTTGCAGGGAAGTGCTAAGCTCGCTAATTATACTTTCTTTTTGTTTGATTGTGCTCTTATCTTTAGATATAGTCTTATTTCTTTCTACAATTGTATTACGAGCGGAAGACAGTTCTCCTCTTGTATTTGTTAGAGTATCGTGTAGAAAGAATAATCCGACACCACATCCAATAACTACAAGAATCAGAAATACGACATTTTTAAATTGTTTTTTCTGACGATTGATTTTTTTATTCAAAGCATAGAGCCGCTCATTCTCTTTCTTTAGTTTCTGGTTTTCATTATTAACTCTATTTAATGTGCTGCGATAGCTGTCAATACGGATTGTATCAAAATCTTCTGATTTGTATATATAGGTGAATCCATATGTATAACTCGCATTAATCATTTTTTGCTTATCGGCTGTAACATCAAATTCTTTTGTGGAGTTTTTTGAAACAGAATAGTCACTTGTAGGTAAAGCATGCTCATTGCCTAAATCCACAAATGAATTTAGCAACTCATTTAAAATACCGTCAAGATCTTCTTTTTGTGAAGAGAGTTTCTTCCCTGTTATGACTACATCCCCACTTTCAGAGTATTTTATAGCTACTCCTTCTTTTAACATTTTGTCAACTGTTGTCTCAAAGAGAGAAAATAGTTTCTTGAGAGCAGATATATAATAACCCGTTACAAGAACTGACAATCCTATATATTTGTTATTTGCAATTTTGCGTATGTAACAATATTGCATTAAGTCATCATCTCGATGAATGACGACCTGTGTTGATGCTTTGCAATTTGCGGCTATTTCCTGATAAACGAGAGAAGAATTGTCCTCTGGATATTGATTATACCCAGAAAACAATTCTCCAAATACATATGCACTACAGTTCATTTTTTGTAGAAATTGATTGTCTTACTTACATTATCTACTTCAACGGATGCCAATTCATCTAAGACTTCATTACCTAACAGAATTGGCGCAATTTGATTGAGAGCAACAGTGGCAGTCTTGTTATGAAGAACAATCTCGTTTTCACCACTACCAATGCAAATCTCTTTTATGTTAATCGTACCATTTTGAACAATGGAACCATCTGCAATGCAGCTATAACTGACTCCAAGAACATCTTCATCTGTTAATTTCCCATTTTTTGCAAGTGTTTGTACTTCATTCAATGAGAGATGTAACCCAGATGCGCCTGTATCATAAATCATATCCATTGCGTAACCATTGTGTAACTGCAAAGATTCTTTCATCATCACACTTTTTGATTTTTTCAAGTAATTCTTCCTTAGATAATTCAGCCAATTCCTTTTTATACAAATGATCTACTTTCATTTCTAAAGAACGAATTGCCTTTAAGAAGGATTCTTCAAAAGTACGTCCAATGGACATAACTTCACCAGTTGCCTTCATCTGTGTTCCTAAATGACGATCTGCATTAGGGAATTTGTCGAATGGGAATCGCGCAAATTTACTTACTACATAATCAACAGTTGGTTCGAAACATGCATAGCTGTTTTTAGTAACTGGGTTTAAGATTTCGTCTAATGTTAATCCTACTGCCAATTTTGCAGAAATTTTTGCGATTGGATATCCTGTTGCCTTACTAGCCAAAGCTGATGAACGAGATACACGAGGGTTAACTTCGATGACATAATATTTAAAGCTTGTTGGATTTAATGCCAACTGTACGTTACATCCACCACAGATTTTCAATGCACGAATAATTTTTAAGGATGCACTACTCAACATTGCGTTTTCACGATCTGTTAATGTTTGTACGGGAGCCACCACAAAACTATCTCCTGTGTGCACACCAACCGGGTCAACGTTTTCCATGCTGCAGACTACGATTGCGTTATCATTGGCATCACGGATTACTTCGTATTCGATTTCTTTATATCCCGCAATACTTTGTTCAATCAAACATTGGTGAACAGGACTTGCTTTTAATCCTGCTTCACAAATGTCTCTTAATTCTTCTTCATCATCAGCGAAACCTCCACCAGTTCCACCAAGTGTATAAGCTGGACGAACTACAACTGGATATCCTAATGTTTCACAGAATGCAACGGCTTCATCAACTGTATGAACGATTGTACTTTCTGGTACTGGTTCATTGATGTCTTGCATTAAAGAGCGGAATAATTCACGGTCTTCTGCTCGGTTGATCGCAAGTAAATCTGTTCCTAGAATTTCTACGCCATATTCATCTAAAATTCCATCTTCATGTAATTCTACAACTAAGTTTAATCCTGTTTGACCACCTAATGATCCTAAGATCGCATCTGGTCTTTCTTTATAGATAACGCGCTTTGCGAAATCCAAATTGATTGGTTCAATATATACACGGTCTGCAATAGTTGAATCAGTCATAATTGTGGCTGGGTTTGAGTTAATTAAGATAACTTCATATCCTTCTTCGCGAAGTGATTGACATGCTTGAGATCCTGCATAGTCAAATTCTGCGGCCTGTCCAATTACGATAGGTCCAGATCCGATTACTAAGATTTTTTTAATGTCTGTACGTTTAGGCATTATTGTGATCCCCCTTTTCAATCATTTCTACAAATTTACCATATAATGCATCCCCAGTTTGTGGATAGAATTGAATACCAAATGCAGGATATTCCTTATGTTCAATACCTTCACAACTCTTATCATTTAATGCTTGATAAGTCATTTCTAATGAAGCGGCTTCCAAGCTATCTACATCAACGGCATATCCATGATTTTGGTGAGTGATTTTTACTTTGTTTGTGGCAACTTCAGTAACTGGGATATTTGATCCGTGGTGTCCAAATCCCATTTTAGATACAGTTGCACCAGATGCTAATGCGATCAATTGATATCCTAGTCCAATACCAAATACAATGGTTTGTTTCATTAATTCTTTAACAACTTCAATTTGATTTGTTAAATCACATGGGTTACCTGGCCCGCTTGATAAACAAACTCCATCTGGGTGGAATGACATAATGGTTTCAACACTTGCATCATGTCCTACTACGATCATATCCAAGCCACATTTTGAAAGATCTCTCAATGTGCTCATTGTTACACCAAAGTCCATGACAACAACTTTTTTTCCACGATTTGGCATAGGATAGATTTTCTTTGCAGAAACCAAAGAAACCTGGTCTTTCATTAGTTCTGTATTTTTTAATTCTTCAACTACTTTTTCAATATCTGCATCCGCATTACATAATGTAGCCTTCATAGTTCCTTTATCTCTTAATTTACGAGTAATAGCACGCGTATCTACACCATAGATGCCTGGAATATTTTCTCGTTTTAAGAAATCACCTAAGCTTTCCTGGCTTCTCCAGTTGCTTGGTTGTTCACAATAATCTTTTACAACAAGGCCAAATGTAGCTGGATCAATACTTTCATAATCATCACGATTGATTCCATAGTTTCCAATTAGTGGATATGTCATCATTACGATTTGTCCGCAGTATGCATTATCAGTTAAAATTTCTTGATAACCAGTCATTGAAGTATTGAATACTAATTCTCCGATACGGAAGTTATCACCGCCAAAGCTACGCCCTCGATATACGCTCCCGTCTTCTAATACTAATAGTCTTTCCATTGTTTATCCTTTCCATACTGTTTTTCCATCTACGATGGTTTCTTTTACTTGCGCATTCACGCTCCAGCCATTAAATGGCGTATTTTTACCCATAGATTCAAATGTATCTATGTCGATCAAAGATTCATGTTCTAAATCTACTAAGACTAAATCAGCATTATATCCTTCTTTAATTTGTCCTACATTTTCTAAACCGAAACGTTTAGCAGGTGCGGCTGACATCCAGTTTACAAGCTGTGATAATGTCCAACGTTTTTGTCTATGTACGAATTCTGTATACAATAAGGCAAATGCACTTTCTAGTGAAACAATGCCAAATGGCGCTTTATCCATAGGACGCTTCTTTTCTTCATAGGTATGTGGTGCATGATCATTGGCAATGCAGTCCAATGTTCCATTTTCTAAGCCTTCAATCAAAGACATACGATCTTCATGGCTTCTTAGCGGTGGATTCATTTTCCAGTTAGGTCCAACCACATCTTTATCTTCTAATAATAAATGATGTACTGTAACTTCTGCACTTACGTTAGACCCTTGTGCTTTTGCGTTTTTTAATGCTTCTACACTTTCTTTAGCCGATATATGACAGGCGTGATAAGCGTTTCCTACTTCTTTTGTGATTTCTAAATCACGAATTAATTGTGCACTTTCACAAGCGCTTGGAATTCCTAGCCAACCCTTTGATGTCACAACTTTGCTGTCATGTACACAAGCTCCTGGTCTACGATAGCTCATATCTTCTGTATGAGCCACGATCATGCAGTCGTTTTCTTTCGCTTTTTCCATAGCTTCCTTCATGATTTCTGGTGTAGCCACTCCTACTCCATCATCACTAAACCAACGAACCCCTAATTCTTTAATAGTTTTCATATCCACTACTTCTTTACTTGCTTCTTCTAGAGTGATGCAGGCATATGGATATGTATGTACAACAGATTCTTTTTCAATTAATTGTTGATAATCTTTCATTGTATCTACATCGTCTGGAAATGGGATGACGTTTGGCATCGCAAATACAGAAGTGAATCCTCCATGTGCTGCTGCTAAACTGCCTGTATGAATTGTTTCTTTTTCAGTGTGTCCTGGTTCTCTAAAATGTACATGTACATCTACTAATCCTGGAATTACTGTAAGACCTGCTGCATCAATAACTTCACAGTCTTTCACTATAGAATCATCAATCTGAATGATCTTTCCTTCATCAATTAAAATATCTTTCTTTTCTACTTGATTGTCAATTAAAACTTGACCATTTTTTATTAAACGCATACTTATTTTTCCTCCTTGAATGGAGCAAAACCAAATCCACGTTTAATAACGGCCTTTCTAACCAACATACCATTGTGCATTTGTTCAAAAATTCTTGATTTTTCAGCTTCCACTAAATCTGTGTCAATTTCAACTCCACGGTTAACAGGAGCTGGATGCATTACGATAGCTTTGTCTTTCATTCTTGCATAACGCTCTTTTGTAAGACCATATTTTTCTAGATATTCACTATCTGTCATACCTGCCATTCCAGAACCTCTTTCTTTCTGAATACGAAGCATCATGACAACGTCTGCCCATTCGATGGCTTCATCAAAATCAATTGTTGGATAGCCTGGTCTTTCCCATTCTTTTGGTCCGGCAAAACGAACAGTTGACCCTAGCTTTTCTAAAGCTTCTTTATCACTAGCAGCTACCCTTGAATGTAATATATCTCCACAGATTACTACATTTAAGCCTTCTAATGTACCAAATTCATTTTGCATAGTTAGTAAATCTAACAAGCATTGTGTTGGATGGTTTCCTGCACCATCTCCAGCATTTAAGATTGGAATATTGATATTTTCCAATTCTTTGAAGTATTCATCTTGAGAATGACGAATTACCACCATGTCATACCCAATGGATTCAAATGTTTTTACTGTATCATAAAGAGTTTCTCCCTTTGTGACACTAGATGCTCCTGCCGCAAAATCGGCTACTTGGCATCCTAATTGGTGCTGTGCACTTTCAAATGAGAAATGTGTTCGAGTTGAAGCTTCAAAAAAAAGATTAGCAACCAATGCTTTCTGCATTGGTAATTGCCAATCTTTAAAGGAACTATTAAAAAGTCTAGCATCATCAAGAATGCTATAGATGTCTTCAACTGACAGATCTCTCATGGATAATAACGAATTTTTGTTCATATAATCCTCCTTGTGATCTTAAAAAAATGGATTCAAAAAGTCCCTTTTCAAATCCAATTTCTCTTTCATATATACTACCATAAATCATAGATTTTTCAACAATAAAATCCAAGAATGAACTATATTTACAGCATCTATATTTAATTTATTTTTTAATTGCGATACACTCAATTTCAACCTTAGCATTTTTAGGTAATTTAGCCACTTCAAAACAACTTCTTGCAGGGAATATTCCATTAAAATATTTCGCATATTCCTCATTTACTTTCGCAAAATCATTCATGTCAGCCAATAATACGGTTGTCTTGGCAATATCATCATAAGTTAAGCCAGAGGCTTCAAGTAATACACCAATATTTTCAAATGCCTTTTTAGTTTGTTCTACGACATCTTCACTGACTAAATTTCCATCCGTATCTGCACCTAATTGTCCAGATAAAAACACTAGTTCTTCTGTTGCAACACCAGCTGAATAAGGTCCTAATGCCTTTGGTGCTTTAGCACTACTAATTTGTTGTTTCATAAGTAAGTTATCCTCCTAGTCCAATAATTCTTTATCAATAATTTGAAAATTTGCTCGATGAATATACAAAGCCTTTCCATCAATCATAAGTTTCGTCATCTTTGGTAAATTATCTGGAATCTTCCAATACACCTTGTCTCCAGAATATGCGGCAATTGGCTGTCCTAATTGTGATTTAATGACTACAATTCTTCCTTTGCCAAACATATTTTTATACTTATTAATGAACCTTGCGACAGACGTATTGTCCGATATTTGTCCATGTGTATTTGAATCAATATCTTCTTGTGCAAAATCCACATCTGGCGTTAATCCCTTTTGTTCAAAAATACAAGTATCTCCACAAGACTCTATCTCTTTTCCATCGACTGTAATCGTAATTACGCTCGATAGCTCATAGCCAGAAACAACACTACCATTTTCATCATAAGAAGTAGTCTCTACGGCATTACCTGTAATACTAATTTTATCTCCACTCGTCTCCATGACTTCGCTGCCATAATTATCATATGTATAGATCGTATATGCGTTACCTACTAAATTACCCTTAATATCATTAAGAGCAGATTGAAACATACTACAACCACTCAACAATAAACACAAACATACTACACTTACTCTTTTTATATTCTTATTCATACATTCTCCTAATTTATAATGAAGCCATTCAAAATGAATGACTTATTCTAAGCTTTCATCAATAGCTTTTCAATCGATTCTTCACTTACTGAGAAAATCGATGCGATAGCTTTGACACTAAATCCTTTTTCTAGCATAGTTTGATATACTTCGGATTGGTTTAGTTCAATACCCATCTGGATTCCTTTGTTTGTTGATTCTTCAAACATTTCATCTAATGCTCTGCACACTTTTACTTCATCATTTTCACTTTTCATATAAAGAATGGATGCGATCACACATCCATTCAATCAAATACTCTTTTTAAGTTCTCTTAATGCATCTAAGTCTAGTCCAACAATCTCGGATATCTCTTCAAGTGTTTGATTATTTCTTACAAGCATTTTAAGTGCTATTTTGATTTGTGTATTTTTTGCACCACGCTCAACACCTTGCTCAATTCCTTGTTCAATGCCTTGCTCAATGCCTTGCTCAATTCCTTGTTTGATACCCATCTGGATTCCTTTGTTTGTCGATTCTTCAAACATTTCATCTAATGCTCTACACACTTTTACATCACCCTTTTCACTTTTCTGGTAGATATTCAATAGCTCTTTGTTCTTTGTCACTACATACGCAAAATATAGTGCATCACGATTAAACTCTCGATCTAGATCTTCTTTTAATATCTGCTTTGTATAGATCATTCGCAATAGATCGAATAAGTCCTGTGTTGCCTTTTCACCTGTATTATACTTGTGATTTGTATTTAGCTCAATCAGATTCAGTTTAAACTCATTGAACATTTCTTCAAATCCAGGATGTATGATTTCTAGTTCACTCAACTTTTTAGCTGCATTCCACTTTGATTCACCCACATACAAGACCACTGTTAAAATCATTGGAAGTCTTGTGTGCATAGGTATATGCTTCTTAAAGTTTTGACGAATATAACGCATACGCGCAATACTTTCATATTCCATGACTCTTGCGACCATAGATGGATCGACATAGCTTTGACTTTCAATCACGAACAAATCTAAATATGTACCATCCTCATATCGTTTGATGATATCCACATGCTTACTCGAAACATTCATGACAAGTTCACTGTTTTCATCCTTAAGATACTCAGGCTTTAACACTTGCTTCCCATCAAATAAAAGTGCGTTGAAGATCGAGACAAAGTTTTTGGGTTGTCCTAAAAACTTCTTAGACTCAATATCAATCGAATTCAAGATAACTCCTCCTTTCTCTTCTCTCTAATACGAAAAAAAAGAAGGAAATTTTAGAAAAGATGCATATTTTGATAATTTCACATAATTCAATCGGATTTCACAATATTTACCAAAGTTATAAGAAATTTATGACAACATGGAATGATATTCTATAAGTGCCTTAAAGATAAGGCAATGAATATAGAAATAAACCAATATTCATATCTCTCTCCTAAAAATAATAATAAACAAAAAGAAGCCATTCTAGACACCAACACTAGAATGGTTTCTTTGTTTCTAAGCATACGCATTACATACTTTGATCACAAAACGCATTAACGCATATAAATCTTTATATGTTTCTTTTTTTATACGGACCGTACAATCATCTATCTTTTCTACATTATCCATTCGTGATACAAAATCCGCATTACGACTATGATGAAAAGTAATGTCCATTGTATGAGGTGAAGACAATGTTGGTTTCACATCAACTTTTAAAGCTTCTTGAACACCCTTAGTATATCTATTTTTTAACTCATTAAAACTACAACACAAAGCACATTGATTATTCAATGTTTTCTTTGTTTCTACAAATACACATCCAAGTTCTTCTTCTACTTGTTTACCATATTCACTATCACCACTTGCCAAGATAACTGGTACACCAAATTCATCTGCTAATAATCGGTTTATACCACTTTCACCAAGCTCTTTTCCATCTACGACAACTTTTCGTACCATTGTACCCCAAATTGTATGTGCCATTACACCAGGTGAGTTACAACGAGAATGATAACCAATAAACATTGCACCATCAAAAGAATCATCTAAACCTTCCATCATACCAAATTCTTTATAGGCTCCGTTTGCCGCTACAAAAGCTGCTCTAGGATCTAATTTAGAAGGAAGAAGATTATCCATATTTCCATGACTATCATTCACAATCACTTCTTCGACTCCATTTTGAAATAATAAATCAATCACAAGATTGACTTCATTCATCATATTTGTACAATATTCAGAATATAAATATCCATTTTTAGCTGTGTTTGCCGGATTACTATTTCCCCAAATACCTTCAATATCTGCTGAAATATATATTTTTTTCATTTTAAAATACCTCTACAGAACGATCTAAAATCCCGTTCATTTTCGCAATCGCAATACCATAATTTGTGAAAGGAACACCCTGTTTCTTGCACTCTTTCACTCTAGACTGTACTTCTTTTTCATTTAACATACATGCACCACAATGAATCACAACACTATATTTAGAAAGATCTTCCTTAAATCCATGTCCTGAAGTAAATTCAAAAGTTACATTTTTCTTTGTATAATTCAAGATCCATTTTGGAAGCTTATCTGTACCAATATCGCCACACTGTCTATGGTGCGTACACCCCTCACTAATCAATATACAATCTCCATCTTGTAGATGATCTAACTTATTAGCTCCTTCAAGTACTGTAGCTAAACTTCCTTTTAAACGTGCCATAAGAATGGAGAAAGAAGTCAAATGAATAGATGTATCCACAATTTGACTTACCCTATTAAAAGCTTGGGAATCCGTAATAACAAGTCTAGGAGTAACCTTCTTTAAGGTCTCTTCCAACTCTTCTACCTGACAAGTCATACCAATCGCATGATGATCCAAGATATCTCTTAACACAAGTTGTTGAGGCAAAATCAATCTTCCCTTAGGCGCAGATTGATCGATTGGAATCACAAGCACAACGACATCACCCGTTTCAATCAAATCACCAATGATTGTTTTCTCTTCCTGTTTTTTTACGACACTAGCCAACAAATTTTTTAATCCATCTATATTTTCATTGTTTAGAGCACTCACATAAATTTCATTAGAAGCCAGTTCCTTCTTTTCTTTAATCAAATCACACTTATTAAGCGCAATGAAATATGGCAATTTATTTACTTTAAACATGTCAATCAAATCTAGTAATCGTAGAGATTTTAGGTTCTAATATGTCGGATTTAAATA
>OQWM01002003.1_pt1 | contig 13941 bp, 9 predicted proteins | sample 1691531 | NCBI WGS metagenome assembly OQWM01 (sample SAMN03418257, study PRJEB22391) | human gut metagenome | biome: human-gut; feature: organic feature; material: feces | host: Homo sapiens | place: Tanzania | collected 2013-01
TCTTCTGCAATTCGAGCTTAGAGCTATCCACGAACTCAGCTACCGCAAAGTCCTCTGGGCTAACCTCATAGATACCGAGTTGCTCCTGCTTGTCGATGTCGCCAGCGATGATGGCCTTGATGAGATATTCGCCATAGATGTCCATTGGCAATACCTTGTCATACTCGCCGCTCATGATCATGTGGCGCTCACCACCCTTGATGCGGGCATCGAGATTGTACTCCTTCTTCTTGCCCATGAGCCAAGAGAGATAAGAGCGAGAGGTGGAGAAGTCGTTGGTGCGTGGCATAATCCAGCCCAGCATCTCGTCGTTGTCATCACCCTCTGGGATGGCTGTGATCTCTGAGGTATGACCACCGAGGTAAGCCTCCTGCGTGGTCTTCTTACCTGTGAGCGGATTGCCCTCGATGAGGCGCACATGCTCGGTCTGCTTCAGCTGCTCGCCCACGATGGCGCTCAGCGGTGTGCCTACCAATACGTCGGCATAGCCAGGGGTCTTGATCTCGCTACCAGCTACGGCAATCACCTTGTGGAGATTCACCTTGCCAGTCAAGAACAGACGACCGAAGAAGATAACTGCTGATGGATCCACGGTCCATACCACCTCACCCTTGTTCACAGGGTCGATGTTGTTGACCTGAACGCCCACATTACCAGCTGGGCAAGGACCATCAAAAACATTCAACTCTACATTCTTGGCATTGCTCAAAGCAGCACTCTGCTGGTCAACACCCACGCCAAGATAAGTTTTCGCAATTTTGCTCAGGGCTGTGAGACCTGCCTGGAAAGCCTCCTCATTGCCTGCCAACTCTACCTCGAAATCGCCTGCAAGCGGCATGTCGCGGAGTGCAGAAACGAAAATCGCCTTAGGCGTGGTGTCGGGAGTGGTGGACACAGCATAAGGCAACTGGTTGATGTACCCGAACAGTCCAGCCTCGAGCAAAGCCTGCTTTACTGCTGAACCATCCATTGTTTCTACATTCTTCTTGCCGAAATCGGTAGAAGTCTGCACTGCGTCGGCCTTCACCTTTACGCAGAGCACCTTGCGACGCTCACCTCTCTCAATGGCAGTAACGGTACCGCTCACTGGTGAGGCAAACTTCACATCTGGGCAAGCCTTGTTGGCGAACAAGGCGTCTCCGGCATTGACATGGTCACCCTCGCGTACCACTACCTTAGGTGTAACGCCCACGAAAGCCTCAGGCACGAGCGCGTACTCGTCGGTCTGAGCCACCTTCAGCGTAACATCCTTGGAAGCCTTACCCGCTAGGTTAATGTCCAAGCCTTTACGTAACTTAATTACATTTGCCATAACTACATATTAATATTTAAAAACTGATTTAATATTCCTATTTATTTTCTTACTATAATATTCCTATTTTACTGAATTTTCCAAAACTTGCTGCAAAAATAGTAAAAAAAAGTAAGATAAGAAAGAAAAATTGGCGTTTTATTCGAGTTTTTGACAAAAATGAAGTAATTTTGTGGCAAAATTTAATGTTTATGCAATACCCAAACCGAAATTTGATACATGCAGATAGCAAAAAAGTATCATTATCGGGCGCTGGATAACGCATCATTTGAACAACAAAACAAGCATACATTTGAAACAGATTAAACATATTATTAATGGTATTATATGGTCGGTAGTGGCCATCTATTTCTTGCTCGTAGTACTGTTGCACGTGCCACCAGTACAAGCCCTCATTGGCTCTCAGGTGGCGGATGCGCTCCAGAAGAAATTTGGTACGGAGGTGAGCGTGGGCAGGGTGAACCTGGGATTCTTCAACCGCATCATCATCGACGATGTGAAGATGCTCGACCAGCGTGGCGACAGCATGATCTATGCCTCGCGCCTATCTGCCAAGCTCGACTTCCTGCCCCTCAAGGATGGCAAGATAGTAGTCCACTCGGCGCAGCTCTTCGGTCTGCGTACCAACCTCTACAAGCAGACGGCGCAGAGCAAGCCCAACTTCCAGTTTGTGCTCGATTCCTTGGCCAGCAAGGACACCACCAAACATACACCCCTGGACCTGCGCATAGGCAGTCTCATCATTCGTCATGGTGCCATCGCCTACAATCAGCGTGATGTGGCATCCGTAGCGGGTGTGTTCTCGCCTAAGCATATCGGGGTAACAGGGCTCTCCGCCCACTTCATTCTCGACCATCTCACTGACGATAATATCTCCTTAGCCATCAAGAAGATAGCGCTCAAGGATAAATCAGGACTTGAAGTAAAGAACTTCCGCCTGAAGCTCATAGCCGACAAGCACCAAGCCACGCTCCGCGACTTCCTCTTGGAGTTGCCTCACAGCCAGTTGGAGCTCTCTCCCATCCATGCCTCTTATCGTGTGGAGAATGGCAAGTTGGTAGCCTCCAGTTTGCAGTATGAGGGTGGCATCAAGCCTTCCAGAATCACCTTGACGGATGTGGCTTGCTTCGTACCAGCCCTCCGAAAATTTGAGGATGAACTCTTGGTGGACTGTCAATTCTCGGGCACTTCCACCTCTGCCCGCATCCCCGAGCTCCACTTCAAGACCCGCAGTGGCAGCGTGGTGCTCGATGCCAAGGGCAAGTTAGCCGACTGGGACCGCACCCTGCGCTGGCATACCGACATCAAGACACTCAAGCTCTCTGCCGATGGCATCAAGCAGGTAGCAGCCAATCTAGGCAAGCGCATCAATATTCCGCAGGAGGTGTTGCGCCTGGGCAATATATATTATATAGGTGAAGCAGGAGGTGCGGGCAAGAAGCTTGGCACCAAGGGATACCTGCGCACAGACGCAGGCGAGGTGAACCTGAAGGCAGAGAAGAATGGCGAGCAACTGGCTGCCCATATCGACACCAAGGGCATCAACCTGGGCAGAATCTTGGACAACAAGAAGTTAGGCATCCTTGCTGCCACCCTCGACGCCCATGGCACCACCAAGCATCTGGCAGCCCGAGGCAGCATCCCACGTTTCGACTTCAACAACTACAGCTTCCGCAACATCCAGTTGGACGGCAGCTATAACAACGGACTGATAGACGGACTTGCCTCCATCGCCGACCCTAACATCAATCTGCAAGTAAAGGGCAACTACAGCATTCCGAGCAAGCAATATGCCGTGAATGCCGATATTCGCCACCTACAGCCTAGCATCCTGGGCGTGAAGATGGCAGACAAGACCTACAGTCTCGATGACATCCAGATAGAAGCCAAGAACCAAGGCAAGGACAGCTACCTGGACCTCATGGCTCCATTTGCCGAAATCCATGTGAGCGGACAATACGACTACGCCACCCTGGTGCAGAGCGGTACCAACCTCATAGCCAGCAAGATGCCTACCATTCCAGGTATCGGCAAGGTGTCGGCTTCTGCCAAGAACAACTTCAGCATTCAGGCTCACGTGTCATCTACCGAGATATTGCGCCGCATGTTGGGCATTCCGCTCACCCTCAGCGAGCCTATCACCCTGGCAGGCACACTCTCCGACATCCATCGCAGCGTCAACTTGCAGGCCAACATACCGGGCTTCGAATACTCGGGTGCCGCATTCCATGGTGGCAAACTCGACATGCATACCATCGGCGATACCCTCAAGGTGAAGGCTGGCATCAGCCAGGGCATACCGGGCAGCGTGGGTCCTACCTATCAGTTGGATGCGGCGGCAGCAGACAACACGCTCTCCACCCTGCTCCATTACGACAATCATTCGGCTAAGTTGCCCGTGAAGGGACTCTTGGATGCCCACGCCCAGTTCTTCAAGAACGAGCACAATGAATCCACTGCCCATGTCACCATCCATCCATCTAGGCTCACGCTGGGCGACACGCCATGGGAGGTTCATCCAAGCGACATCGTATATAGCAAGAACCACTTGATGATAGACCATTTTGCCGTGAGCCACAAGGACCAGCACGTCATCGTGAGTGGACTTGCCACCCCCAACAAGGAGGATAGCATCATAGCCGACTTGAAGGATGTGGACGTGGCATATATCCTGAACCTCGTCCACTTCCACTCGGTCGACTTCACCGGAAGAGCATCGGGCAAGGCAGTAGTGAAGAGCATCTTCCATCAGCCAGATGCCTATGCCAACCTCGACATCAAGGACTTCACCTTCGAGAATGGTCCGCTCGGTGTGCTCCATGCTGCCGTGGCATTCAACAAGGAAGAGGAGCAAATCGACATCCATGCCACTGCCGATGACGGTCCTGAGCATCAGACGCTGATCAATGGCTACGTATCGCCCAAGCGCAACTACATAGACTTGGGCATCGAGGCGCAAGGCACCAGCATGAAGTTTATGGAGAATTTCTGCGGCAGTTTTATGAACAATATCGAGGCTTGGGCTGACGGTAAGCTCAACTTGGTGGGCGACCTGAGCAACATCAACTTGGTGGGCGACATCGTGGCGCATGGCAAGATGCACATGAAGCAGCTCAACACCGACTATACATTTGAGAATCTGAGAGCCCACGCCATTCCAGATGACATCTTGCTACAGAATGATACGCTCTATGACCGCAACAGAAACATAGCCGTGGTGAGCGGTGGCATCCACCACAAGCACCTCACCAAACTGAGCTATGACCTAGACTTGAAGGCGCGCAACTTCCTGGGCTATGACACCCATGAGTTTGGCGACAACACCTTCTATGGTACCATCTATGCCACGGGCAAGGTGGGCATCCATGGCAAGAGCGGCGAAACCATCATCGACATCGACGCTGAGCCAGAGCCAGGCAGCATCTTCGTATATAATGCGGCTAGCCCAGACGCCATCAGCGACAAGGATTTTATCCACTGGCATGAAATCGTACCGCAGTTGGCAGATAGCATCAGCAAGCAGATGGCATTCACTCCGGTGGAAGATGAGATAGATTTCTCTTCGGACATGCGTATCAACTTCCTGATCAACACCAACCAAAACCTCACCGTGAAACTCATCATGGACGAACAGAGCGGCGACTACATCACGCTCAATGGCGACGGTGTGATAAGGGCAAACTGGTTTAACAAGGGTTCGTTCGATATGTTTGGCAACTATGTGGTGGACCATGGCTTATACAAGCTCACCATCCAGAATGTGATCAAGAAGGACTTCGAGTTTATGCCGGGCGGCACCATCGCCTTCGGTGGCAACCCATATAGCGCTCCGCTCAATCTGCAAGCCAAATATACCGTGAATGGAGTGCCACTGAGCGACTTGAGTATCGGTAAGTCGTTCAGCAGCAACAATATCCGAGTAGACTGCTTGATGGACATCACGGGTACTCCACGAGCACCAAAGGTAGACTTCTCCATGGATATGCCAACGGTGAATAGCGATGCCAAGCAGATGATCTACTCGGTCATCAACTCGCAGGAAGAGATGAACCAGCAGGTGCTCTATCTCTTGGGTATCGGACGATTCTATGCCCAGAGCAACAACAACCAGATGAGCGAGAATGCCAATCAGCAGAGCCAGACTTCGCTAGCCATGCAGAGTCTTCTGAGCGGTACTATCTCTCAGCAAATCAACACCGTGCTTTCGAGCCTGGTAAATAGCAACAACTGGAACTTCGGAGCCAATATCTCCACGGGTGATGAGGGTTTCAACAATGCTGAGTATGAGGGTATTCTGAGCGGTAAGCTGCTCAATAACCGTCTGCTCTTCAATGGTCAGTTTGGCTATCGAGACAATGCCAACGCCACCCAGAGCTTCATCGGCGATTTCGACCTTCGCTATCTCATCTATCCGAATGGCAATCTCGCCATCCGCATGTACAATCAGACCAACGACCGCTACTTTACGCGCAACAGTCTGAATACCCAGGGCTTGGGTCTCATCATGAAGAAAGACTTCAATGGTTGGCGCGACCTCTTCGGCATCAAAAAGAAAAAGAAGAAAACTGCCGAAAATCCGGCAAAAGGAAAATAAGCAAGAAATGCTGGGATGGCTGGTTTGTTACCTGCCCTCCCAGCATTTCTTGCTTGTATTTTTTCTATCGCTTCAAGGCGATATTATAATTATAGTATTTTGTATTGCCCGTGATATCCTCCAATACCTGAATGAAAGGAGGGAACTTCACGCTCTCATGCTGCGCGATACCCTTGGTTTCGAGTATCATGAGGTCGCTCACTGGCTCCAAGAAAGAATCCAGCTCAAAATACTGCCCCTTCCAGATGAAACTCTTGCGATGCTTGTGGATGCGCTGGCGATATGGATCAGCCTGCTGCAACATGCTCTCATAGAGATTGGCATTGATCTGACGCTCAGTCTCTATCTGCTCCTTGTCCGAGATGCGCTTCTTGGTGGTATGCACATACACATATTTGCCATCAAAACCACGACGGCGCAAGCGAATCTCGCTGCCTGGGTCTCCAGTAAGATAAGTCTGCACGATATCGCTCTCGATAGCATTTGGCACTTCTCCCGTCAGCTTCACGATATACTTTCTCTCCTCCTCTATTGGCTGAGGAATGCCGAGCACATTGCTTATCTCCTTGAGCACACGGTTCAGCTTGTTGTCGAAATCCTCATGGTTGTTGATCACTCTCAAGTGAGGGTGTCCCTTCCATGCTGATACAATCTTCTTGTCCAGCTCACGAGCTATCTGAAGTCCATGTTCATCAGCCTTCTCCAATCGCTGCGCATTATTGGCAGTGGTATAGAACTGCTCTGCGCCATCGGCAGCCGAAACCAAATGGAGCACTGCGTCATAGCGCTCGCGTAGCTGAGTGTTGGTATAACCCTGCTCCGAGATGATGCGATTCCAAAACTCAGGGGTGAGATAGGTGGAGATGTCCATCGTTCCACGATCGCAAACGATGAGCACTGGCTGGTCCATTGTCTCTGCCATGCGCAGAAAACTATCCTCCAGTCCCACCTGAGTCATAAAGGTAGCCTTCTCTCCCTCAAAGAAGAAATCCTTGTTGGAGGTCAGGTAGTTCATGCCAGCCTGGGTAAACATGGTAGGCACCTCTGGTATGGTAAACACCTTATAGCCGAGGCTCGAGAAATGCTCTATCACCTTGACCATGGCGGTAGTCTTACCAGCGCAAGGGCCGCCAGTGAGTACAATCTTCTTGATATTATTCATCTATGTTTCTGTTTTTTATTTTTCGGCTGCAAAGTTACAAATATTTATCCAAAATCCCTTCTTTTTTCATCATATTTCTACCATAAATATGCTATATAATATATAAGATGTGTAAAAATAGCGTCCATTATTTTGTTTTCTGCCCTTTTTGATGTAACTTTGCAAAGAATTAATTGTAAAAATAAGAAGAGATTAGAATCAAAACGAAAATAATAAAACAATAGATACAAATGGAAAAAGTAAAGACTTTGATTATAGGTAGCGGTCCTGCTGGATATACTGCTGCCATCTATGCAGGCAGAGCCGACCTCAAGCCTGTGCTCTATTCGGGTATGCAACCAGGCGGACAGCTCACTATCACCACGGAGGTAGAAAACTTCCCTGGTTATCCTAATGGCGTGGACGGTACCCAGATGATGATGGACATGAAGGAGCAGGCAGCTCGCTTTGGCGCAGACATCCGTGATGGAAGCATCGAGAAGGCAGACTTCAGCTCTCGCCCATTCCATCTCACCGATGAGCGTGGCAATGAGATAGAGGCAGAGACTGTGATTATCGCCACAGGTGCATCAGCCAAGTATCTCGGACTGGCTGATGAGGAGAAGTATCGTGGACAGGGTGTATCAGCTTGTGCTACCTGCGATGGTTTCTTCTATCGCAAGCGTACGGTAGCCGTAGTGGGCGGTGGCGATACAGCCTGCGAGGAAGCGCTCTATCTCTCTGGCCTTGCCAAGAAGGTGTATATGATAGTGCGCAAGCCTTATCTCCGTGCGGCTGAAATCATGCAACAGCGTGTGAAGGAGAGAGAAAACATCGAGATTCTCTTTGAGACCAACACCGTGGGTCTCTTCGGTGAGAATGGTGTGGAGGGAGCTCATCTCGTTCGCCACAAGGGCGAGCCTAATGAGGAGCCATTCGATATTGCCATCGATGGATTCTTCCTTGCCATTGGTCATAAGCCTAACACCGACCTCTTCAAGGGGCAGATAGATCTTGATGAGCAGGGCTTCATCAAGGTGGTACCTGGCACAGCCAGCACCAATATCCCTGGTGTCTTTGCCGCTGGTGATGTAGCTGACCCAGTTTATCGCCAAGGTGTGGTGGCAGCAGGTTCTGGTGCCAAGGCAGCCATTGAAGCGGATAGATTCTTGAATCAATAAGATATATAGTTCTAGGACCAATGATTAATTAAGTTAAAAAAATAAGGCATAATTTTGTCACGTTGGAAAAAAGTATTACTTTTGCATCTGACTAAAGACAAAGGAAGATTGGCAGAGTGACCGAATGCGCTGGACTCGAAATCCGGTATACCCTCTTCTGGGTATCGGGGGTTTGAATCCCTCATCTTCCGCTTTTTAATGCAAATATCCCTTAATATGAAGAAATTAATTATCCCTATAATGTTGCTCCTCCCTATGATGGCACAGGCACAGACCGTGCTCACTGAGGAACAACAGCTAGAACAAGCTCAGAAACAACTGGAGGCTGCCAAGAAAGCCCTCGAAATAGCTAAGCTCAAAGCTGAAGCTGCCCGTCTCAAGGCTCAAACCGACAGCATCAACAAGGCTGCGGAAGAAGCAGAAAAGCAGGCGAAGGCTTTGGAAGATGCTCCGAAGTCTCAGGCAAATTCTGCTAAGACAGAAGTTCCTGCTCCAGCAGTAGCCAAGGAACCAACTACCAAGACTGGCTGGGTGGTACCAACAGCTGTGGCAGCCAAGAAGGAGGAACCTAAGAAGACTACTCTGTCCAATGGCGTGGTGCTGAAGGAAGACCCTAAGTATCTGGAAGGTGCCGTCACCCTCAATGCCGAGGGCAAGGTGGAATTTACCACAGAGACGGATGCCAATGGCAAGACAGCTGACCAGATTTATAATATCGTATATCAGTATATGAGTGAGTTGACACAGGGTGAAAATAATATCGCCAGCCGTGTGGCCTTGGTCAACAAGGATGAGCATGTCATAGCCAATACCATGGACGAATGGCTCGTGTTTAGCGCTTCTTTCATTTCGTTGGATCGCTCAGAGTTCCGCTATAACTTGGTGGCAAATATCTCCGACAATCATCTCAAGCTTACGCTGAGTCGCATCGTCTACAATTACGAGGAAGGCAGAAGCACGGGTTTCAAGGAAACTGCCGAAAACGTGATTACTGATAAGTATGCGCTCACCAAGAAGAAGAACGACTTGGCTAAGATATATGGCAAGTTCCGCCGTCTCACTATTGATAGAAAAGACCAGATATTTAGTGACTTGACGAAGCTGGTTAAAGAATAGATTTTTATTTATAGATTTAATAATAATAGGTATTCTTAGTTTATGGATGATATAAAACAAGGCTCAGAACAAGAGGTTCAGCAGACAGAGGCTCAGCAGGCAGAAGCTCAGCAGACAGAGGCTCAGCAGACTGAGGCTCAGCCACAGCAGAGTTATGCAGTAAGACCGCAGCGTCACCATCATCGTCGCTTGGAATATAGCGACCGCAGCAATATGCTGGGTGTGCGCAATGCGCTCAACATCGCTTTCATGCTCTTCGCCATCGTGGGTGTAGTGCTCTTTTATCAGATGGAAGACCGCATGGTGGCATACATCCTGCTCATCATTGGCGTAGTGCTCAAAATAGCAGAAGTTTGCATCAGAATGTTTAAGAAATAACGTAATTAATGAAGAAAAGATTATTCTCGATTTTCATGTTTTGTGCTGCAATCTCACCGGTTGCGGCACAAACTGATTTTAACTATAATGAAGACCAGCAGTTCCGTCCACAGACCAATCGTAAGGTAAATACCGACTCCCTAGGCTCCGACAAAGAGATACCTAAGGGCATGAAAGTATGGACCATAGATGATAGATTTGGCGATACTACCCCTGCCGTGGTGGATACCCTGCAACACATGTATATGAACACCACCTTCACTGAGGGATTGCGTGGTGAATACAACACTTTGGGCAATATGGGAACGCCTCGTATCAACCGTATCTTCATCGACCAAATGGCTCCATTGGATGACTTCATCTTCACGATGCCATACGATTATATGGTTACTCCTGTGAGCGATTTCCATTTCACCAACACCTACTCTCCTATCACCAATGTCACCCTGAATAGTTGCGGTAACCGAACCAATGGCGAGGACGACTTCAAGGCGATGTTTGCCGTGAATGCCAACAAGCAGCTAGGTGGTGGTTTCCGATTCGACTATCGTTATGGCAGAGGTTACTACAATGCGCAGGGCACCTCTCACTTTAAGTATACGATGTGGTTGTCTTATCTGGGCGATCGCTATCAGGCTCACTTCCTCTTCAGTACACTGCATCAAAAGGTTACGGAGAATGGCGGTATCACCAACGATGATTACATCAAGCATCCGGAAATCTTCACAGAGAGCTTTGGAACGAATGAGATTCCTACCGTACTGGAGCAAAACTGGAATCGTAATGACAACCAGCACATCTTCTTCAGCCATCGCTACAACATCGGTTTCAATCGCAAGGTGAAGATGACCGAGGAGGAAATCAAGGCTAAGAAATTTGCCATGGCTTCCGCCAAGGAGAATGCTGCCGAAGATGCCAAGGACGAGGCTCGAAAGAAAGCGCAACAGGAAGGCAAGGAGTTTGATGAGAAGGCATTTGACAAACAGCAGACTGCTAAGTTCTCCGGACGCCCTGACAATGCCAAGATTGCAGGCGATGAACCAGCCAAGGATGTGGCAGCCGTCAAGGACATCAAGAGCGACAGTACTCGTATCTCCGTGAGCGGAAAGGCAGCTGCCGATAGCCTCCTTGCCATCGAGAAGAAAAAACAGGAAGACTCTCTCTGGTATAAGAATGAGTATGTGCCAGTGACTAGCTTCATCCATACCCTCAAGTTTGACAACTATAGCCGCATCTATCAGGCATATCAAACGCCTGCCGATTATTATCTGTATGAGTATTATGACGCAGGCAAGCTGACTGGTGATTCCATCTATGATAAGACCAAGCACTGGCATCTGAAGAATACTTTCGCCATCAGCATGTTGGAAGGTTTCAGCAAGTGGGCTAAGGCTGGCTTGAAGGCATTTGCTAGCTACGAGCTTCGCCATTTTGCCTTGCCTAACAAGGAGGGTGGCACGGCTACCTTCAATGAGCATACCCTCACAGTGGGTGGCGAATTGAGCAAGCAGCAGGGCAAGACGCTCCACTATGATGTGGTGGCTGAAGTTGGCGTAGCAGGCGCTGACGTTGGAACCCTGGCTGTGGATGGAAGCGTGGATGTCAATATCCCATTCCTCGGTGACACACTGCAAGTTAGGGGTGACGCCTTCTTCCATCGTGAGAATCCATCCTTCTATTATAGTACTTATCATGCGCGCCATGCTTGGTGGGAGCAGGATGTAGACAAGACCATCCATACTCGCATCATGGGTACATTGAGTTATCCTAAGACTCAGACCACCCTGCGCGTGGCAGTGGATGAGATCAAGAACTACACTTACTTTGCGCAGAGCTATCAAGTAACAGAGAATTTCATGCGCACGGGTGTCACTGTGAAGCCAATGCAGAATACGGGCTCTATCAACCTGCTCACAGCCCAGTTGGAGCAAAACTTCAAGTTTGGCATCTTCCATTGGGAGAATGTGATTACTTACCAGCACTCTAGCAGCAGTGATATTCCGGTGCCAGACTTGAATGTCTACTCTAATCTCTACATGAAGTTTAAGTTGGCAAAGGTGCTCAACATCGACTTGGGTGCCGACTGTCGCTACTTCACTAGCTATGAGGCTCCTGACTATTCACCATATCTCGGTGTATTTGCTGTTCAGGACAATGGCGACAAGAATGTGGAGGTGGGCAACTACCCTATCGTCAATGTATATGCCAATGTGCATATCAAGCATACTCGCTTCTTCGTAATGATGAGTCATGTGAATAGCGGTTCGGGCAGCAAGAACTACTTCCTTACTCCTCACTATCCACTCAATGAGAGCGTGTTTAGATTCGGAGTAAGCTGGAACTTCTTCAACTAGGATTTTCTACGAAAGTCTATCTCGGATAGACATAAGAATATAATTAAGCAGAATATGGTAAAGACAAATTCGATAAAAGCATGGTTCTTGGCAGCTCGCCCCAAGACATTGACGGCAGCAGCAGTACCTGTGCTGATAGGCATCGGACTGGCCATCAAGGATACGCAGGCGCACATCTCCTGGCTGCCAGCCTTGCTCTGTCTGCTCTTTGCATGGGTGATGCAGATAGACAGCAACTTGGTCAATGACTATTTTGACTTTAAGAAAGGCAATGACGATGAGAATCGACTTGGACCCAAGCGAGCTTGCGCTGAGGGCTGGATTACGCTGGGTGCCATGCAGAAAGGCATTCTCCTCACTACCCTCTTGGGCTGCGTCATCGGATTGCCATTGATTCTGTTTGGTGGATGGGAGATGATCATCGTGGGCATCTGCTGCGTCATCTTCTGCTTCCTCTATACCACCACGCTCAGCTACCAGGGATTGGGTGATATCTTGGTACTTGCATTCTTTGGCATCGTGCCTGTGTGCTGCACTTATTACCTGGTGATGCCAGAGGGGCTGCAGGGTGTTACGGGCGAAGTTCTGGTGGCATCTTTCCTCTGCGGAATGGTGGTAGACTGTCTGCTCATCGTCAATAACTATAGAGACTATGCCAATGACTTGAAGGCAGGAAAGAATACGCTCGTCATCCATATCGGAAAGCGCTACACGGAGCTGCTCTATTGCGCCCTGGGCAATGTGGCGATACTATCAGTGATTGTCATGACCATCGCTGATACGCTGATGGGCACCAACAACAGCATCCTTCTGCCATTTGCCGGCATCTACATCGCGCTCCACAATCTTACCTATATCAAGATGAAGCGCATAGGTGAAGGCAGCCAATTGAATCAAGTTCTGGGAATGACAGCCCGAAATATCTTCATTTTCGGTATCGTCACGTTCCTGGCATCGGTGAGCGGAGTGCTCTTCTAAGAAGTGCATTTTCTGGATATAGGATGACTCTTCCTGAGAGCCCTATATATAATAAGGTAAAAATATAATAAGGTGTAAACCTAAAAATAATCGGAGGGACAACTATGAAACAGCAGGTAAGTCTAGACTTGATGGAGTTTGTGGAGACACAGATTCTGCCTCGTTACAATGCTTTTGGCGAAAGCCATGGTCTGAGACATGTGAGTAGAGTGATCAAGAACTCGCTCCAGTTAGCCAAGGTTACGGGTGCGAATATAGATATGGTCTATGTGATAGCAGCCTATCATGACCTGGGCATGAGTGGTCCTCGAGCCATCCATCACATCACCAGTGGCAAGATACTCGTGGCTGATGCCCGACTCAAACGATGGTTTAATCCCGAGCAAATCAAGATTATGAAGGAGGCTGTGGAGGATCATCGTGCCTCCTCCAGCCGACAGCCTCGCAGCATCTATGGCAAGATTGTGGCAGAGGCAGATCGCGACATAGACCCTCACGAGATATTCCTGCGCGCCATCCAATATGGCAAGGAAAACAATCCGGAGAAAAACAAGGAGGAGCAATGGGAAAGATTTGCCGAGCACATGGAGGAAAAGTATTCTAGAAATGGATATATCAAACTCTGGATACCTAACTCCCCAAATGAGAAGGCACTCAATGAGCTGCGCAACATCATAGAGAACAAAAGTAGACTCAGGGAGGAATTTGAAAAAATATACGAAGAAATCAAATAAGGTTGTCTGCAAGATTTTCAGAAAAAAGACTCCAAAATATTTGGTGGTTTGAAAAGAAAGCAGTAACTTTGCAAGTACAAAAGATTACAAGGGTCGTTTCGGTTCGATCGGGATACTCATCAAATTACACTTATGAAACCGAGAAGACTTCTC
>OQWM01002005.1_pt1 | contig 13933 bp, 15 predicted proteins | sample 1691531 | NCBI WGS metagenome assembly OQWM01 (sample SAMN03418257, study PRJEB22391) | human gut metagenome | biome: human-gut; feature: organic feature; material: feces | host: Homo sapiens | place: Tanzania | collected 2013-01
ATATACTTTTCCTGTAAATCACGCAGCTTTTCCAGATTTGTATCAAGAGAAAACAAAGCCTGCTCATAGTCTGATACATACATGGGTCTGTTTCCAAATCTCCAGTCGCGGAAGATTTGAGAAAAAACAAATATTACAGATTCGAATTATTTCTTGAAGAAGACGGCGGCGGATATGCGCAAGTCGTGCTTGGGAAAATGGCTTTTGATCGACATCGCAATTACTATTATTACGAAGACGAAGGTCGTTATATCAGAATAGAGCCGTACACTGCGGACGGAAAAAGTTTTTCAGTCACAATCATTACGCAGAAAGTAGAAATGCAAGGTGATTTATACAAGGGAGAATGAAGAAGATATAATGCGGTTTTGAGAAAAAATCGGCAGGGTATAATATAAACGTAAAAGAAAAGGCACGCGGTTGCGTGCCTTTTGCAATGTTTTTGTGATATGAAAATCAGTTTTCTTCGGTGGGAGCGGAGTTCGTCGTTTCGGTTTTTGACTTTTTGCTGCCCCAGTTGCGCATGACAAGGAATTTGTTGCCAAGGAAACTGATGATGAGTGCCGCGATGCCGCCGACCGCTTGTCCTGCAAGGTTGAAGAGCAAGCCTACGAAACTGCTTGGTTCGGGCATTGCGCCGTAGCAAGCGGAAGTGATTGCGCCGCCGAGAAGCGTTTGCATGAATATGATGAACACGGCAAGTATGGTGTACATTATGCCCGAAATCACGACGTTGTTGGTGCAGTTGAAGGTTTTCTTTCTGTTGAGCACAAACGTCAGCACCTGTCCCGTGATCGAGCCGACCAAAAAGCCGATAAATTCCGCAGTCGTTTCGTATCCGAAGATAGAGAAGCTGCCGACGGGAATACCTTTGAAAGGTTCCGCAAGCACGCCACCTGCGTATTTGAGTTGGGTGAGCACGAGCGTGAGTATAAGTTGCGAGCCGCCGCAGATGAAACTGAACAGCGTGAAGACGACCATTTGGCGCACGTTTTCGTTGGCGTTGATTTTGTCAACGAGTTTTTGCAAGCCTTTGGGAAGTTTCGCTTTTTTCTTTGCGGGTTTTTCTTGCTCTTGCGATTCGTCTGTTTGCGTGGTTTGTGCGATTTCGATTTGTTCTTGTCGGTCTTCGCTCGTTTCTGCGATTTCGCCTGTTGCGACGGTCTTGTTTTCGTCCATAATTCTCTTCCTTACAGTGATATGTTGATAAATCAACAAAATGTATTATATATAAACGCGACTTATTTGTCAACGCCGAGATGCTCGGGATTTTTTCAATGCGGTCAGGTGAAAATCGCACGTCAGGGACAATTCGCTCTCGTTTCTCACTTTTTCCACGGCGTCCTTCGGTGCGCGATATACGTATGGCGTCATGGTGAGAAGATTGTCCGTTTGTTTTCCGCGAGCAACGATGCCGTATTTCAATTCCTTTTCCGAAACCGTCACGAAGTCGTCGCATACGGGCAGTGCGGTTGCGTTGTCTCTCACGTTTTCGTACAAAGCCCTGCGCAATTCGATAAGGTGGTCGGAGAACGGATACGCCACTATCAGCAGTCCGCCGTCTTTCAGCACTCGGGAGTATTCCTGCATGGCGTAAGGGGAAAACACACACGTCACGACGTCGAAAGTTCCGTCTTCAAACGGAAGGTCGAAAACGCTTGCCACGGCGATATGCGCGCCCTTGTTTCTCTTTGCCGCAATCTTGACGGCGTGTTTCGATACGTCCACGCCGAAATATTCGTCGTTCGCATTGCCACGCGCACGCGCGAGCGCGTTCAAATAATACCCCGTTCCCACGCCTGCGTCCAAGAGCGTTATTTTTTCGGGGAAACGCTCGTTTATCTCGTTTGCGATTTCGTTTGCAAGCGGCAGATAAAAATCACCGTCAAGAAAATCGCGGCGAGCCGACACCATTTCCTTGTTGTCGCCGGGGTCTTTCGAATTCTTGTCCTGCGGATTGAGAAGGTAAAAATAGCCTTCTTTTGCGCGGTCGAAAACGTGTCCGTTCTTGCAGACGGCTGATTTTTCGCTTTCGCAAAGCGGATTTTTGCATACAGGACAGAGAAAACTTTTCATAACTTAATTATAGCAAATTTTTTTCGTATAGCAATAGATTGCAACTTTATTGCATACCAATCTCTCGTGTGATATACTGAAAGCATGTTGGAACTTCTTGCGCCCGCAGGAGATATGACGGCGTTTGAGACCGCGCTTATGAGCGGAGCGGACGCGGTGTATCTCGGGCTTGACGACTTTAACGCGCGCATGAAAGCGCAAAACTTTACGTCCGAAAATATTGCGGACGTGGTGAAACGCGCCCATTTTTACGGCGCGAAAGTTTACGTTACTATAAACACTATTTTGCAAAACGAAGAGTTTACAAGGCTCATTTCGCTTGTTAAAAGTGCCGTTTGTGCAAAAGTCGATGCGTTTTTAGTGCAGGATATAGGTGTTTGCAAAGTCCTTAAAGATTGTTTTCCCGATATATGTTTGCACGCAAGCACGCAAATGGGCGTGCACAATCTTTACGGTTCGCAAGTGACAAAAGAGTTGGGCGTAAGTCGCGTCGTACTGTCAAGAGAGACGAAACTCGAAGATATAAAAGCAATCAAAGAAAACACCGACCTTGAAATAGAATATTTCGTTCAGGGTGCGTTGTGCATCGCTTTTTCGGGGAATTGCTATCTGTCAAGCGTAGAGCAAGGCGCAAGCGGCAACCGCGGACTTTGCAAACAGATGTGCCGTCTTTCGTACAAGGCAAAGGCAGGCAAGGACGAAGATGACGGTTATCTTTTCAGCGCAAGAGATTTGTGCCTTGCAAAAAGCGTCAATCAACTTGCAAGGGCAGGCGTTTGCTCGTTCAAAATCGAAGGCAGATTGCGCCGCGAAGGATACGTTGCAACGGCGGTGCAAACGTATAGAAAAGCCGTTGATTTTGCAAGCCGCGACAAAGATTATAGTCCGAGCAAAAGCGAAATGCGGGATTTGAAAGTCGCATATTCTCGCGGAGAGTATCTCGAACGCGCGTATCTCGACGACGGCACGCCGTTTGTGGTGGAAAAGAGATTCAACAACCACACGGGAGTCAAAATCGGATACGTCAAATCCGTCAAGGAATTCAAGGACGGACTTTTTGAGATATTCATCAATTCCGACAAAGAATTGAATAAGGGCGACGGACTTAAATTTTTTGACGGAGATGTCGAAAAAGCAAGTCTCGGAGTGGGGCAGGCAAGCAGGGTTTCAAACGGCGTTTACAGCGTGATAAGCAAGACGAAAGCGAAGCCCGGCTGGCAGGTCAATCTTATATGCGATGCCGAAAGAGACAAAATCGCACTGTCCGAGAAGAGATACGTGCCGATTGATATAGTCGTGTGCGCAAAGGTCGGTAAGCCGCTTGAAATAAGTGCGACGAGCGTTTCGAGCCAGCCGATAACCGTTACGAAAACGACGGACGTTTTGCTTGAAAAAGCGCAGAATGCCCCGTCGAGTGCGGAAGATATTGCCACGTCGTGCTCGAAGACGGCGGACAGCGGTTTCACGGTGAGAAACTGCACGGTTGACACCGACGGAGTGTTTGCGCCGAAGTCGGTAATCAACGCATTGCGAAGAGACGTGCTTTGTGCGCTTAAAGAAGAAATTATCAACGCGAATTCGCCCAAAAAAGTCGGGATAAACCAAGAGAAAATCGACGAATATCTCGACATGGAATTTGAAAGCGTAAAAGCCGAGAGACTTTTCGTCGCAAGGGAAGACGAATACGGTGATTTTGCCAAAAAAGGCGAGAAAACGGCAATCTATCCAAGCGTATATTCTGTTGCGGCAGTGAAAAGGCTGCTTGACGAATACGATTTGGACGAAAGCGAAGTCGCGCTCGGTCTGCCGATAATTGCAAACGGAAAAGATATTGCGGCGATAGAAAAACTGCTTGCCGATATGCCGAAAATAAAAACGCTCGTATCACACAACGTTTACGGTTTGCATTTTGCAAGAAAAGGCTACGAAATAGTGGCAGGGCAAGGGCATAATATCGCCAACGGGTATGCGGTTTTGGCGGCGGAACAACTCGGCGCGCATGCCTATGAGCCGTCTTTGGAATATCGAGATTTTGCCGCTTGCGACACGATAAAGAGATATGCTCCGAGCAAGGACATCGCACTGATGACATTTGCGCATTGCCCGTACAAAACGATTTACGGCAACGATTGCAAAAATTGCAGATACAAGGGGGATATATCCGTTTTTAGAGAAAAGCGTTCGTACGTTGTAAAGCGCACGAGAGTTGCAGGCTGCTATTTCGGATTGTATCCCGCCCGCGATTGAGATTTTCAAAAGCACGCATTTATGCTTGTCAAAAAAGCAAGTTTGTGCTAATATAATGCCAAGCGAAAGCGAATCAATTTTGTAAGGAGAAAAAACTATGCCCAGAGTTATCAGCGATGAGTGCATCCAATGCGGTGCGTGCGCAGATACTTGCCCGGTCGGCGCAATTGCAGAAGGCGACAGCAAATACGTTGTCGATCCCGATCAATGCATCGATTGCGGAGCATGTGAAGACGGTTGCCCCGTCGGCGCAATTTCTGAACAATAATAGAAATTTAGAAGAAGACATGAAGAAAAAGCACTCGCAAAGAGTGCTTTTTCTTTTCAATCAATGCAGAGTGCGTGTATAAGTGCCCCTTGAATGAGTAAAGTGCGTGTATAAGTTTTCGGCTCTACAAGGGGGTGGGCGTTTGAAACTCTAAATGCAACTTTCCCCTTTCCTCAGGTGTTTTCCCTATTGCCGTTCCCCCTTAAAAGGGAACCCACGGCAACCGCGTAGCGGGGGACAACACTCAGCGCTCGCATAGATAAGTGTCGTACACTCATTATGCCACCACGCTTTGTGCGCCTGCTACGCAACAACATGGCGCAGTCGCTCGTACAACCGTCAAGCTCGGCGCTTATCTCGGCGTTCGCCTTGCGAACGCTCACTCCGAACAAGCACATTCCGTGAATAAGCACACCTTGAATAAGTGCTCGGCATAAGACCGCTCATCAATCTCGCGGTCGGCGGCTCGTGTTCCGTCTTCGAAGTCGCACAGTCCGTTTATAAGTACGCTACGAATAGGTTTTCATTTCGGGCGCGTCCCACAAAACCTGTCATCCTGAGCATAGTCGAAGGATCTCGTGGAAACGAAACGACAAACTTTTTCTGCGCCCGTGCCACAATTATTCTTATTCATTATTCGTTATTAATTAAGAAAGAGCCACGCTAACGGCAACCCTAATGTACATGTAGTACATGAGTTGACAGGAGAGTGGCTCTGCCGAAGTTATTCGCCATCAAAAGTAATTAAAAAATGCGATAAATAGATGAATGATGCGAAAGTGCCCCGAGAATGACATACATATAGTACATGAGTTGGAAGGCTCGGGGCACTGACAAAGTCAGTCGCTATTTAGCGCATTTTTAGTCGCAATTGATCAAGATTTTGCTATATTGAAGCGGATACTTCACACACGATTCTACGACTTGCGGAATTTCTTCAAAGTTTGCGGCCGCACCGATGATTCCGTCGGTTTTGACGACTTTGTTGGCGAGAAGGTTGATTGCCGAAGACAATTCTCCAATGCCGTTGCATACGCCTTTGAGAGTGAGTTGCTTTTTGAGAACCGTGCCTGCATCGACGGCGTGTTTGCCGCGTGTCGCATAACCTGCGATGATGACGTCGCCCTGATTTTTTACAAGACGAATTGCCGCATTCACATCAACGCTTTCGCCGGAGAAAATCGCCGCTTCTGCCATTCTTCCACCGGTTATTTCTTCAACTCTGCGTTCGAGATTGTCGTAGGTGGGATTGAGCGTGTAGCAAACGCCCCACTTCTGCGCAAGCGCAAGTTTGTCTACGTCAAGGTCGATAAGGATTGGCACGTATTGATAATAGGTTGCCATCTGACCGAGAATGAGACCGAGCGTAGACGCGCCGACGATTACGATATAATCGCCTTTTTCGCGGTCGAGTGCTTCAAACACGTTGTTGCCCATTGCGATATATTCGGTGAACAACGCTTCTTCGTCGCTTACGCCGTCGGGAAGAGCGAAAACGTTTTCGAGCGGAACAGACACGAAGTCTCTCAACAATCCGTCAACGTCAACCCCCATGGTCTTCACCACGTCCACGCCGTGTTCGCACTCTTTGAGATACGGGCTGACGACCACGCGCGAACCGAGTTTGAGTCCGCTGTCTTCATCCGCTTCACTCACGAGAGCAACCGCCGAATGCCCCGGCACAACTGCGTCGTCTTTTGCCATAGCAGAGAGATTGCACATATCATGTGACGAAATCGCGACTTTTGCGATTTTCACTTTGACTTGTCCGTCCGCTCTCTGGCTGACGTCTTCAACGAGTTTTACGCCGTCTTCTTTGTTTATAATCCATTCTTTCATAATTACCTACTTTTACATTCTATCATACGCACCGATATATTGCAACATTGCGTATATCGACAAAAACCGTATGTTGTATGGCTACCATACGTTCCGTCATATATCCGCATTTCTCCTGCGTTTTCTACATTATGACACGAACGTTGGGACGAAAACGTCTCATATCACTCTTTTTCGCTCATAAGAACGCGTGCGTAACTTGTTTTGCCCGTCGGCTTATTCTTGTCGAACGACCACTGCTCACGCATAAGATTATTGTCTGTGTAGAAATATATCTGCTTGTTTTTCCAGTCTTTTTGCATTCTCGGCGCGAGAATGTCGCTCTCAAACACGACGTCAACAAGGTCGGGATGAGCGACAACGTACACGGCGTCCGCTCCGTTTTCGGCAACGTATTCTTCAAGCGCGTCGCGAAGCATAAACGCAAGTTGCAAGTCGCTTATTCTCGAACCGCCAACGCATTTGTCGCAAGGCTCGAGCATAAACTCGTCAAGCGGAAGACGCGATTTCTTTCTTGTGAGTTCTACAAGTCCGAGCGGTGTCATTCCGACTGTCGACGTTTTCAACCTGTCCTTTTTCAATGCGTTGCGCAACGCTTCGATGACAGCCTGTTTGTGCTCGGGCTGAACCATATCGATAAAGTCTATCACCACTATGCCGCTGATGTTGCGTATGCGAAGTTGTCTTGCGATGCATTCCGCCGCCGCGAGATTGGTTTTGAACACCGTGTCTTCGAGATGGCTCGTCCCCACGAAACTGCCCGTGTTGACGTCAATGACCGTGAGTGCTTCGGTTTTGTCGATGACGATATACGCTCCGCCTTCGATGTTCACTTTTCTGTCGCACAAGTGGTTGATTTGCTCCGCAATCCCGAAGTGCGTCATTATATTTTTCGCGCCCGTATACACTTCGCATTTCAACCCGTTCAGTTCTTTTTCAAGTCGTTTTGCGACGTTTTCGTCGTTTACGATGACTTGATCCCAATCTTCGTTGAACGTATCGCGAAGAGCACGTTTCAAAAGACTTGCTTCTTCAAAAACCAAATCTCCTTCGCTTGCGTTTGCATAGTCTTTTTTTATCTTGTCCCAACGCTCCAAAAGAGTGTCGAGTTCGGCTTTTATCGTGCCGATGCCGGTCTTGTCCGCCGCAGAACGCACTATGCATCCCATGCCGACGGGAAGCAACGCTTTCAGCACTTTTTCAAGATACGCACGCCTTTTCGGGTCTTCGATTTTTCTTGAAATGCCGATGAAATCCGACACGGGCATAAGCACGACGTAAAACCCCGGAAGCGTGATTTCGGTGGTCAGTCTCGCACCCTTTTGCCCGTACGGCTCTTTGACAACTTGACACATGATCAAATCGCCTGCCGAAACGTTTTTCTTCGTCGATACCTTTGCTCCGTTTTCGCCGTCGCCCGTATACAAAAAGCCGTTGCGTTCCTGCCCTATGTTGACGAAACATGCCTGCATACCGCCGATGACGTTTTCAACCTTACCCTTGTAGATGTTGCCCACAAGTCCCTTTCCGCTCGAACGCTCGACGGAGAAGTCAATCATTTCGCCGTCTTCAACGAGAGCCGCACGCGTGCAGAAAGGCGTGTAGTCGATGATGAGTTTTTTCATTTTTATATCCTAAAAAATTTTATTATCTCAGGAAATTTTGCGGAGAATCTTTCCCCGCTTTTGCAAAACCGAAAGCGAAAGACTTAAAAATCTTTCCGCTTTCGCGTCCGTGAAGACGCGGCTTTGCATTTTCATATTTTTCACATAAACGCAAGATCATCTTGCCTATATGCAATGATAAAACGCCGTTTAGGTTGTCAAACCGTTTGCACAAAATCGTCTGCATTCACAAGCTTACCGTTTACGTCGACGTATTGAGCGATTTTCTCGATGCCCGTGACGCTCATATCTTCGCCGAGCATTAGATTGAGTTTTTCAAGCACTCTGTCGGGGCGAAGATTGACCATTCCCGACGCAAGACGAAGCACGAGTTTGCCGTCTTTTTTGTATTGAGCATAGATTTTGTCCGCAACGTTTTCTTTCACGGTTTCGCCTTTCTTTGAATACTCGATGAAGAATTCGTCGCCGATTTCGACGTCTTTATCCGTCGGAAAAACGTAGTCCGCACAAGTGACTTTCGCTTGCAAATTCGGATTTTTAGAGCATGCGAAAACTTTGCTCGCTTTAAGTCCTTCGGGGACGCTTGCATTGTATTTTTCAAGCACGTCGTCGGGATCCATATCGCTGTCAATCGAGAGATATTCCGCACTTGACGCAACTCCCAGCGAAAGCGGCGGCGAGAAAAACATCAAGGGGTGCGGATTGAATCCTTGCGAGAATTTGACTTCGATATGCGCGCGACGCATTATGCGCTCCATGTGTCGCAAAAGGTCTATGTGAGATATAAAGCAAATGCTGTCCGTTTTTTGATATTTGATGACTAACATATCGTGCATCTCCCCAGTCTGTTCGCACCGCAACCGTTGCAGCCTTCGCGGCAGTTTTTGGTGGTCACGCCCTGATAGGCGAGTTCGCGCTGTTTGAGAAGATATTTCTTGCTCACGCCCGAGTCTATAAAATCCCACGGCAACGTTCTGTCAAGCGGAATCGCGCCGTAATAGTCTTCCATTTTGAGACCGCAATCGGCAAAAGCCTGTTGCCATACGTCCCACTTGAAGTGTTCCGTCCAACCGTCGAATTTCGCTCCGAGTTCGTATGCGCGCTCGATGACGTAAGATTGTTTTTTATCTCCCCTTGCGAGTGCCGCTTCGAGAACGGACGGTTCTGCTCCGTGCCAGGAAAAACTCACTCCCTTGATTTCTCTAAGCAACGAGCGAAGATAGGCTTGCTTTCTCAACATCTCTTCGTAAGTTATCTGCGCTTCCCATTGGAAAGGCGTGCAGGGCTTTGGAATGAACACGGCGCAACTGACGGATATGTTCAGACCGCGTTTGCCGCGTTTTTGATAATACAACCATTTAAGGCGTTTGCAGATTTCCGCAATGCCTGCGATGTCTTCGTCGGTTTCGGTGGGTAGTCCCATCATAAAATAGAGTTTCACGCTGTCGTATCCCGCTTCGAATGCGACGGAGATTTTGTCTATCTCTTCTTCGCTGACATTCTTGTTGATGACGTTGCGAAGACGTTGCGTGCCTGCTTCGGGCGCAAACGTGAGCGAACTTCTTCTTGAATTGTTTGCCATATCCGGCTTAAAACTGCTTATACGCAAAGACGGCAACGCAAGGTTGATTTTGCGCTCTTTGCAATACGGCGTAAGTTCGTTTTCGAGTTCTTCGAGCCCCGTATAGTCACTGGTTGAGAGCGAGCAAAGCGAGATCTCGTTGAAGCCCGTGCTTTCCACCATTTCTTTTGCGTATTCCGCACAGCGTTTCGCACTGCGCTCTCTTATGGGGCGATACCAAAAACCTGCTTGGCAGAATCTGCAACCGCTTGCGCAACCGCGATACAATTCGAGCGTGCATCTGTCGTGCACCGCTTCTATGTTTGAAACGAGCGGATGAGTGGGATACGGCGCGGTCTCGAAGTCGGGATACACCGCCTTCACCACCACTTCGCCGTCCTTGTGCAACGACGGAACGTATGCGCCTTCCATACCCTTGACCTTTGCGAGAATCTCGGCTTTCGTGAGACCTGCGCGCTTGCCCTCGGAGATAACTTTGAGAATGTCGATGTCGGGTTGTTCGCCTTCACCGACGAGAATTATGTCGAAAAAATCCGCAAACGGCTCGGGGTTGACCGAACACGGTCCGCCTGCAAGCAGTATGGGATAAGAATCGTCTCTGTCTTTCGCTCTGAACGGAATTCTTGCCAAATCCAACATATAAAGAACGTTGGTGTACAAAAGTTCGTAACCGACGGAAAAACCGACAACCGTAAAATCTTTGAGCGGTTTTCTCGTCTCCAAAGACAAAAGCGGTATGTCGTTTTCTCTGAGTTTTTCGGCAAGGTCGGGAGCAGGCGCAAAGCAACGCTCCGCAACGTAGCCGTCCGTCTGATTGACGATGTTGTAAAGAATTTGTATGCCGAGATTGCTCATTCCTATCTCGTACAATTCTGGAAAACAGAAGACCATATCGCCTATGCGTTCTTTGGTCATGTCGGGAGTATTCCATTCGCCGCCCGCATATCTCGCGGGTTTTTCGACGTCTATGAGCAACTCTTGGTATCTTTGTTTGTAGTCTTTTTCGTTTGCCATTTTATCTTTTGCGGACAAGTCCGCGCCGTTTTTTATTCGTTCGTTTTCGTTTGCCGTTTTAGTTCCGGCTCGCATGCCTTACATGCACAGTGCCGCCGCGCCGATGATGCCCGCGTCGTTTTTGAGCGTTGCGGCAACCACTTTAATTTTGGGGCTGTATACCGAGCCGTAAACGTTGCGAGTGACGTATCTTTGCAACGGTTTGATGATGTTGTCGCCCTGATTTGAAATTCCGCCGCCGATTATGATGACTTCGGGGAAGAAAATGTTTGCGAAATTCACAAGCCCGATGCCTACGTATTTGATGTATCTTTTCACGACCGCCATAGCCACTTTGTCGCCGTTTTGGGCGCAATCGAACACGACTTTTCCGTTTATGCCGTCTTCTTCAACCGCTTTTGCAAGTTCGCTTTCGGGATGCTTTTCGCAAGCGGCTTGAATCTGGTTCATTAGTGCGGTTGCCGACGCGTACGCTTCGTAGCACCCTTTTTTGCCGCAACCGCAAGTCGCTCCGCCAAGGTTTATGGTGATATGTCCGCCTTCTCCGCCTGCCGAGCGATTGCCCGTGATAAGTTGCCCGTTTGCGACGATACCCGTTCCGACCCCAGTTCCGAGCGTCACCATAACCGAGTTTTTCGCGCCGTTTCCTGCGCCGAACAGCGTCTCGCCGAGCGCAGCGCAGTTTGCGTCGTTTGAAAGGCGCACTTTCTTTATGCCCGTCTTCTCTTCTATCATCTTTGCCATCGGAGTGTTGCGGAAATTGATATTGCACGAATAGCGCACAATACCCTTTTCATCGTATATAGAACCCGGGCAGCCTATGCCCACACCCTGTATCTCTTCTCCGCTCGCGCCGTTCTGCACGAGATCGTTCACAAGCCCCGCTATATCGTCAACGATGAGTCTGTCTTCTTTTCCGGGAGACGTAACGATTGATTTTTTGTAGAGAATATTGCCTTTTTCGTCGACTATGCCGCCTTTTATGGTCATACCGCCGATGTCGATTCCGACGTATTTCATGAAGCACCCATCAAAGTCTTATAGACTTTGCCTTAAATGTCGTTGCAATCATTTTACAAGATAGGCGCAAAATTGTCAATTCATATCGACAAAGGCTTGGGAAAAGACGGCTTGACGGTTGCCTTTATCCGTTCAGGCATTTGCCGATCGACGTCGTAAGTTTGTTTTTCAAAGCAATCGTTTTCAAATCTTTTTCGGTGAGCGTCGCAACGGTTTTTCCGTCTTCGACTATAAAAAACGTAACGTCCTGAGTGCTTGACGTGTGATGATAAAGCCGCACAATCGGCGTGTCCGCATTTACGTAAACTTTCTTTTCGACAACGCCGAGCGAATAGTTTTTGCTTGCCATATCGAGAATGCTCGCATACGTCTCGTCTTTTGCCGAGAACGTTGCGCCGTAAAACAAAAACACCGCCATTATGCCGAACGTAAAATTAAGTCCGAAAAAAAACGAGGTTATAAACAACGCAAAAAGTGCGACGCTTGTCACGACTCCGGCAATGCGCAACGCCTTTATTGTCCTTATTCTGTTTTTGCAAAGTCCGAGAGCCACGCGACTTCCGTCAAGCGGATATACAGGCAAAAGATTGAAAAGCCCGAGCGTAAGATTTGCCCGAAGAAAAGCAATCGTATACGGATACACAGACGGAAAAATCCACCACAAACCGAGTGTGACGAGTGCAAGCAAAAGATTTGCGGCAGGTCCTGCAAGTCCTATAAGCACGCTTGACTTTTTGTCTATCGACTCGTTTGTCTGCATCATTGCGCCGTACGGCAAAAGGGATACGCTTTTAAGAACGTATCCGCGAAGCCTTGCCATAAGCGCGTGAGCACTCTCGTGAAAGAAAAGTGCCACCGACATCCATACGAAATCAAGCAAATGCCCAAACGCCACAAGCGCGAGCGCAAGTGCAAAAAATAAGGGATTAACCTTGATTTTCATAAGTATAAAATGCCGTTTTCGTCAAATAAGCGAAATGTAGTTTGACAATCCGGCAAGCGTCTGGACGATTGAAGTCGCCTTGAAAATGCCTGCAAACAAAAATCCGAGAGACACGAAAACGCCTATCGCAACGGGGATTATCGCAACGTCGAGAGCGTCGAGCGTGCCCTTTCTTTTTTTACGTTTTGCGTCGATTTGATTTTCAACGTACTGATTCTGAGAGATTTCAACTTCAAGTTTTTTGGTTTCGTCGTATTCCATATTCACCACCTTGATATACTCTATTCTCTCTTTGCAAAGTTTAGAACGTTCAGACTCTTTTTATATCCAAAGTGGTTGCAAATTGTTTTATTCTCGTCGCGCTTGCGTTTACGCTCACCGAATATCTCCCGTCGTTTTCCTGTTTCACGGATATCTGCACTTCACCGTCTATGTCGAAATAGTCTTGCAAAGCGTGGGTTATGTCTCCCTTCATTGCGGCGGCAAAACCGTCTGTGAATCCCACTTTGTCACGAGTGAGCATTTCTCTCATTCTATCGGCAACGCTAGTTGAAATTTTCATCTGAATCTCCAAAATCTGCGCTTTGCGCTCACGTCGACGAAACGTTTGCTGTTTTGCGCTACGTTCTTTGCAAGCACTTCAAAAGCACGCTCGCTCTGCGCCCGTTCGGGTATTGCGCCGAGTTGTTGATACATGGTGATAAAATCGTCTTCTGGAATAACGCCTATGGGGAGTGTGTGAAGAAGCGAACTTATCTCACTTGCAGACAACATTTCTCCCCTTGACACCATATCCGCACGCACGCGATTGACCACGAGCGACACGTCTTTCAGTCTGTAACTTGAAAGCAACGACACAACTTTGTCGGCGTCACGTATTGCCGAAGCGGACGGCGTTGTGACGACGATTGCTTCGTCGCACGCACTCACCGCCCTGTGAAATCCGCTCTCGATGCCGGCAGGACAGTCAATTATGACAAAATCGAACTCAAAAAGACCGTCCACGATTCCGCGAAAAGCCTGCGCCGTGATAAGCGAAGAATCTCTTGACGACGGCAATATCCGCATTGGGCTTTCTCCGTCCTGCACGAGTGCCTGAAACGCCCTGCATCGCCCTTGCAACACGTCTCCCATATCGTACACGACACGTCTTTCTATACCCGTCACGACATCGAGATTGTTCAACCCCACGTCTCCGTCCACAAGCACCACTTTGTAGCCTTGCAAAGCAAGTTTTCTGCCGAGCGTTGCGGTCACGGTCGTCTTGCCCACTCCGCCCTTGCCCGACGTAACAACGATTTTTCTCATATTCTCATGAT
>OQWM01002006.1_pt1 | contig 13928 bp, 13 predicted proteins | sample 1691531 | NCBI WGS metagenome assembly OQWM01 (sample SAMN03418257, study PRJEB22391) | human gut metagenome | biome: human-gut; feature: organic feature; material: feces | host: Homo sapiens | place: Tanzania | collected 2013-01
GCGCAGGACACCCTTCTTGGGTTTCCCGCGCACACCCTTCCTTACCGTCGCGGAGAATTTGCCACTTTATTGACAGTCTCACGCTCGGCACGGATAACCGTGCCGGGCGTGCTTCATTTCGCGAAGTGCTGGTGGTTGAAAATGTGGTCTGAGCAGAAGCAGTGGTAGCCCTGACACTTGGAGCAGTACCGGAACTCCAGCTCCGGGTGGTCGGCGTCCGTGCGGCCGCAGACCTCGCACTTGTGGCGGTAGCCTCGCTCCGTCTCTGTCTTCTTCTGCTGCCGGACGGCGGACTTGAATTGAATGGTCTGTCTGGACCGCTGGCGGCTCTGGATCCCCAAAATGCTCTTGATATCCTCCCAAAAGAAGATCACGAAGTTCAAAATTGCCACCACTGCTGCCAGAGCGCTGGCGTAGGCGCCGTACCGCACGGACCGAGCGATGTTCCACGCCATCAAAGCGATGTCCGCCCATGCCAGCCACTTGGCCTTCAGAGGGATCACCCCGTAAAACCAGACCTGCGCGTCGGGATACATCACTGCGAAGGCCAGGAACATCGTCAGGTTGATGTAATAGGCGTCGGACAGGCTCCAGCCGTAATACCCCGTAGCCAGCGAGAGGATCACCGTGGACAGCACGCTGAACAGCATACCGCTGAGATAGTACAGGGTAAACTTGGCGGTGCCCCACTCCCGCTCCAGCGTCCCGCCCACGAAGTAGCAGAAGGACAGCATGATAAACAGCGATATGGGGCGATAGGTAAAGGGCAGCAGCACAAAGGTCACCAACCGCCACACCTCGCCATGAAGCACATGGTAGAGGTCAAATTCCAAAAAGCTCAGGGCCGCTGCCCCGGCGAACAGCGTCAGGATGTACGTCACCGCATTGGCGATAACAATGTAGAGCATCAGGTTCGGTATGCCGAAGCGAGGATGGCTGTACGCAAACCGGTCGATCCATTGGTTCAGTTTCTTCAAAATGGGTCCTCCTGTCATTCGTTCAGGTATCCCGGCGGTCCAGACCCACCGGACAGATGGCATTATTATAACCGTTCCCTGCGGAAAAGTCATCTTTAAATTGTGAACGTTTTCCACCTGATAAATTTTTATAAAAAGATTCTCCGTTTTCGGTTGACAAACCACCCCAATCTATGGTAAACTAATCAAGCGTTTGAGAGCCGGAGAACTCCTCTGCCGATGGAGAGATGTCCGAGTGGTTTAAGGAACCGGTCTTGAAAACCGGCGAGGCGCAAGTCTCCGTGGGTTCGAATCCCACTCTCTCCGCCAATTTCATAAAACACCATCGACCTGCGGAAGTACCCAAGAGGCCGAAGGGGCTCCCCTGCTAAGGGAGTAGGCTGGATAAAACCGGCGCGAGGGTTCAAATCCCTCCTTCCGCGCCACGCAAAGCCCTGTAATCTCAAGGGTTCATGTTCATAGGTACACAATGTGACCTATGGGGCAGGCCAGACGGTACAGGGTAACAAAGAAGCAAGGTAAGAACTTATAGTTTTTACCTTGCTTCTTTGTATTGTTACCATTATAGGCTTTCGGCATCTTATCCGAAAAAGCCTGCTATTATTCTGCTCTAAGAGCTTCTACGGGCTGGAGCCGAGCGGCCTTAGCTGCTGGATAGCTGCCAAAGAGAACGCCGAGCATAACGCTCAGCAAAAATGCCGCAACGGTAATCCATAGCATTGGGAGAATTGTTGTTTGATACATCAATCGGCTTAATATAATGCTGCCGCACGTTCCAAAAATAATTCCGACAATTCCACCCACGCCGCAAAGCATACCGGATTCTATCAAGAATTGAACTACAATACTTGAACGCTGTGCGCCGATTGCCCGACGTATTCCAATTTCCCGCGTTCGTTCAGTTACGGTCACAAGCATAATATTCATAATGCCAATACCACCGACAAGTAAGGAAATTGCCGCAATCCCGCCAAGCACACGGCTAATCATGGTCAAGGATTCGTTCTGATATTTTTGCCAAGAATCTGCTGCCTGTACTTGTGTGTAACCAATGTTCTCCGGAATCAACCTCTTTAAATAGGGACCAACGGAAGATACCGTCTTATTCATGGAATCAGCGTCCCGTGCCTTGATGATATAATTGCTCGGCGCGGTATCTTCCAATGTTCGGCTTGCAGTATATGGAAAAACAATGATATTGTCCATCTGATTGATAGCTTGATCACTCGCCTTTCCACGCGAAGCATATACACCAACCACCGTAAATCTTTTGCCGTTTACCTGCATTACCTGCCCAATGGGATTAGAACCGCCGAAAAATTCTTTTGCGGCAGCAGCGCCAAGCACGCAGACCTGATTATATTTTTCAATATCTAAATAGGTGAGATCGCGGCCTTTAGCAAGGGCCAAATTGTTGCAGGCGCTATATTGATCGCTGCCGTAGTACAATTTTGGAGGGCCACTAATCAGGTTGTTTTGTTTATCAAATTTTTCTTCCATAGATGCAGAGCTTTTGAACCCATAAACAACCGTTGCACTAAACTCTGAAACAGGAGTGACCCCGACAACATATTTTTTTAACCCTTGGCAATAGCTATACAGTTTAGGAAAATAATCAACGTCCGCACTATTTCCGCTTTCGTCAGATAAATAGACCTCAATTTGTACCTCAATGCGATTTGCGCCCATCGCATTGAATTGTTTCATAACTTGGAGTTTCATACCCTCCATAACAGAAACAATGGTCATAACAGCAGCAATTCCAATGAAGATAGACAGAATGGTTAGTGTACTACGGCCCTTTTTTCCTACAATAGAACGCCATGCCATTTTAAACGGCTGCAAAATGCTCATGCCTCAGCAACTCCCTTGATGTTCATGTCCTTCGCAAAATTCTGCGTACCGTACAGCACCAGCGTATCGGTAATACCGTTTTCCTTGACGTACTCTACCACATCACCCTTGAAGAAGCGAAGGTCAATCACATGGACTTCCACATAGTCCTCCACGGGGAATTGGGAAAAGGTGTTGCCGTAGGAGTCTTTAATGAGCAGTAGTTTGCCGCTCTTGCCGCTGCCCTCGATGACCGTCTGCGCCTGATTGGAATTCAGGAACACGGCGTACTGGTCGCTGCCGTCCAGATATTTGCGCTCATAGATGCTGTCCGTCTCATACTGACCGTCATTATAGGAAACATGGCGGGTCGGATGCTGATACCATGCGGTGATCTCCTCGGCGGGGACGGAGGGCAGGGGGACTTTATTCCAAGTCGTGCCGTGGAAATTATCGCAGAGAATTTCCTGCGTCCATTCGTCCACATTCGGTTCAATGCCCCGCCATGCACAATAGGCATAGTAGGCACCAAGGCTCGTCCAATGGTGGTCGGTACGGTAGTAGATGTTCTCGCTGCTATGAGCGGCGAGAGCAGAAAGCACGTCTGTTGTGTCAACGCCCGCAACGGTCAGCACTTGCAGAATAGCGGCGTAGTCCGCCACGGGCGCATAGGCAGGGAGTTTATCCGTCAGCACCTGTGCCGCCATAGGGACAAGGATCGTATTCATAGAAACGCCCTCTGCTGCCAGCTTTTCCTGTAAATCAGCAAGGGCAGCTGCGTTGGTGGCAAGCTGCTTTTTACTATAAGATGTAAACTTGTCCATCAAATACTTGTCTTTGCAGATATAGACACCGCCGCTTTCCCGTTTAGCGATGGCCAGTTCCATGTAGGTTTTCATCGTGACCCAGCCATCCCGCAGGGGAACTTGATCGGTAAGATACTTTTCCAGTTCGCCACTAAATTCGCCGGAGATAAAGTCGGCAACGGTAAATTTGGGTTTTTGCGTCAAAGTGCGTTTTTCACGTTCCGAGTAATACCGATCCGGCATCAGCAGCCCGATGAGCGCAGACACCGCCAGCAGCAGGCAGAAAAAAGAGGTAATGATTTTATTTCGCATTTTTCTCACCTCAGAATCGGAAGTACAGGAACGGATTATAGCTGCCGCTGACAAGATAGGCCGCAGCCATCACCAGCACACAGGCAAGGCCGCCGCAGTCAACCACGGTCAGCGCCCGCGGTCCCAGACGGGAGTTCAGCTTTTCATAGCAGTGTTTGCCAAGGGGCGTGGCGGCCAATGCACAAACCACAAACATCAGCCCATAAGTCAGCAGGAGATACAAACTGCCGCTGTCAAATAATGTGCCAAAAAACATTGCTTTCAGCCACACAAGGCCCTTGGAAATATCCGTGAACGCAAAGAGTGTCCAACTGACCGTTACCAGCGTCAAGGCGTAAAGGTGTCGCAAAACGGCGGGCAGCTTTTTAAGCCAGCGCAATAGGAACAGCTTTTCCAGCACCAACAACACGCCAAAATACACGCCCCATAGGACAAAGTTCCAGCTTGCCCCGTGCCAGAAGCCCGTCAGCAGCCAGACGATGGCAATGTTGCGGAGCTGCTTTGCAAGGCCGCCCTTGTTGCCTCCCAGCGGGATATAGACATAATCCCGGAACCATGTCCCCATCGAGATATGCCAGCGCCGCCAGAAATCGGTAATACTGTCGGCAAGAAACGGATAGTTGAAGTTCTCCAAAAAGCGGAACCCCAGCATCCGTCCAAGGCCGATGGCCATGTCGGAATAGCCGGAAAAGTCGAAATATATCTGGAAACCGTAGGCGATGACACCCAGCCATGCCGTCAGCACCGTGGGAGCAGCCTGCGCGGATGCCGCCTCCCACAAAAGACCGATGTTATTTGCCAGCAGCACCTTTTTTCCGATGCCGCAGGCGAAGCGTTTCACACCATCGGCAAAGAGGTCAGCGGTGCAGTCCCGGTGCTCCAGCTCGTCCGCTACCGTCTGATAGCGGACGATGGGGCCCGCAATCAACTGAGGGAATAATGTTACATACGCGCCGAAATTGATGATATTCTTCTGTGCTTTCGCATCCCCGCGATAGACGTCAATGGTATAGCTCATGGTCTGGAATGTATAAAAGCTGATGCCGATCGGCAGCGGCAAATTCGGCTGGGGGAGCGCCGTGCCGAACAAGGAATTGACCGTGCCGATCAGGAAGTCACTGTATTTGAATACGCCCAGCAAGCCAAGGTTTACGCAAACCGACACCAGCAGCGCAATCTTTGCTCCCCGCTTGCCCCGGTGCCGCTCCACCATTTGTCCGCAGGTGTAGTCCAATGCGGTGGAAAACAGCATCAGCACCACATAGACCGGCTCGCCCCATGCGTAAAACAGCAGGCTGAATAGAAACAAAACACCGTTGCGCCCTTTCTGCGGGACGAGGAAGTATGCCAGCAGACACAGCGGCAGAAAGCATTGCAGAAATGTCAGGCTGGAGAATACCATAGCTTAACCACCGAGGGTAGCGCCGTCATCCATATCATTGGAATTATCGTCCCCCATATTAAAGGAACTGCTGCCATTATCCTCAGGGATGACAATGCTGTTGTTGGCAGAGCCGAAGATACCGCTCCACGCTTCATCCACCTTTGCAGCTTCGTCCGCCGCAAAGTTTGCCTGTACCTCTTCACTGGCTTCGTAGTCACCTTGCTGACCTTCCACGATCAGCGCCACATAATTACCGTTAATGAACAGACGCCCCTGCAGCGCACGCTGGAGATCCATGTTGTACATACGGGCGTAGTCGCAGGTCTGGTCAAAACGCTCCTGGAGCAGCGCGGCAGCGTCTTCGGCGTAGCCGTCCTTGACCTTGAGGATCACTGTGCAGTCCATGTTCAGGCTGGAGCTGGAATTGCTCTCTGCCGCCCAACTTTCAATCTTGCTCATGTCCAGACCGTAATAGCCGCTCATGCGGTCCTCGGTCTCTGCTTGATCACTGGTGTAGCTGCTACCAAGGGATTCTTTCAGGCTGTCCAGTACCTCCTGCGCCGTCATAGTCACATCCGGGTCATCCTTGTTTTCCTTCTTGTCACCGCAGGCCGCCAAGGACAGCGCCATGGTCAGTGCCAAAATAAAAGTCAAAATGCGTTTCATCTCTGTTTGCTCCTTTGTCGTTCAAAATGTATTTCATCGAAGGGGCGAAGCGGCATCTCCGGAAACGCCGCTCTCTTGCCCTTCCATATATCCATACGACGGGCGCTCGCAAAATGTTGGATAACATATAAAAACTTTTTTGTGACAAAAGGTCGGCACTGACCGCCGACTGACATCACCTTAAAAAATGCAAAACTGCTGGAACAGGCACATTCCAGCAGTTTTGCTATTCTTTGTTTTTATTTGCAGCTTGCGGCAATAAGCTCTTGCGCAACCTCGGTTATATCTTCCTCACTGGGGCGGTCAAAGCTGGATAAATAATAACTGACATCATTACAGCTCCAATGTGCCCGCCATGTATCAGGCGATAGACAGTCGAGCGTTGCGCCATACTCCGCATTGAGCGCGGTACTGCCCACAGCATCCCCCTCTGCCCGTGAAAAGTTTCCGTCCAATTTGGCGGCTTCATAAGTGTATTCGTGACCGTTCAGCGTAAAATCAACGCGGGCGATCTTACTATCGTAAATACAGTAATATAAATTTTCCGCATTTTCCGGCGCGTCAATAGTAAACCCCAGCTTTTCAAATCCTTCAGGACTATCTACATCTTCAAAGGGAGAACCGACAAATACAGGTGGGTCATCCGGCTCTGATCGGTCAAAGAAATGAGGAAATGCAAATCCGGCGGCAATTACAATGGCAAGGCAGGCGGCTAAGCTGCCCCAGCGCCGCCACATCGGGATGGTCCGGCGTTTTTGAACAGTAGGCTGCTTTTCTTCGATATTCTCTTCGGCATTCTGATCTTCTTTTTGTGCCGCCGTTTTTTTCAGAATATTTGCATACATACGCTCCTGCGCACCGATTTCCGGTTCGATTTCATCAAATGCCTTTTTGAATTCATTTTCGCTCATGTGTCCTCACCACCTAATGCAAGCTTTAATTTTGCGCGGGCATCCCGCAGCTGTCCCCGTACTGTCGCCGGTGGACGGTGCAGCATTTCCGCGATCTCGTCTGTTTGATAGCCCTCATAATAGTGCAGCCAAATGACCTCTTTATATTTGACTGGCAGCGCCATGACCGCTTCCACGACCTCGCTCTTTTCATCCGATTCAGCGGCGATTTGTTCGGTCTCTTCGTCAAGGTCTGTTACTTTATGCCGCCACCAGTGCTTGAGCTTGTCCTTGCAGATATTCATAGCGGTGGTCGTCAGCCATGACCGTTCATGCCGCTCGTTTTCAAAGGAAATGTCACAGGACATTGCTTTCACAAAAGCATCCTCTGTGCAGTCCTCAGCATCCGCGGCGTTTTTCATAAAGGCATAGCAGACACGGTAGATCGTCTTGAAGTGCCGAAGATAGAACGCTTCAAAATCTCCCTGCATGGCTTCGCCTCCCTCTCTATAAGTTGATACGATTTAAGAGTACAGATTGTTGGATGGAAAGTCAAGATTTGCATCGCAAATCAAGCACAAGCCATTGTCAGTATGATCCAGAGCAGTCTGCGAAGTGCTCCACTGTCCGTAATGGGACTACGCAGTGCTTCGGCACTGCGGCACAGGAGGGAACTGCATCCGCATTTGCGGACGCAGCTCCCTCCTGTTTTTTCGCTCACAGCTTATTCAGTTTTTGCGTGACTTCATCCACAATGCGCTGACGTTCCTCTTCGCTCTTCGCTCTGTCATATTCCATCAGCGCATCGTCCCGCAGCGTCTCCATTTTCCGGGACCACACTTCAAACACGCCCTTGCTCATCGTCCCCTTTCGGGTACGGGCAAAATATTTTTTGTAGGCCCGCTGATGAGCCTTCCAAACATCGTTGTTCTGCACCTTGCTGCGGAAGCTGCTGGTGGCTCCGATCTCCCGGCAGGTCTTGCCGTCCTGCCCCGGCGCCGGTTCGCCGCAATAGGCGTAGGTCATACCCGGCATCTGCAAGAACCAGCGTCCGCAGTTGGCACAGCGTTTCGGTACAAACCCCTTCTGCAACCCCTTCATAAGCTCCACATAGACGAAATCCAGCAGCCGGTCAAAATACATCTTCTCGACTACCTCGGCGTTTTCTCTTTCGCCCCGGATGCGGTACTGCGCTCTTACCAGCGGCGCGTCTACCTCCGGGTCCTTCCCCAAGCTGACACCGCTGACAAAAGCCTCATAACCGCTGGAATAGATCAACTGCGCCAGAGATTCTTTTCTCTGGCCTTTTTTCTTTTCAAACACAGCGTTTGCAAAAACCCGGTCCAGAAACCACGCGTACCGCTCCTGAATGAGCTGAATGTCCTTGATCTGCTGCTGCATGAAGGATGGTATTTCGCGCTCCTCATTGATCACATATTTCGCAAATGCCTCCCGCACTTCCTCACCCACAAATTCCTCGATCTTCATATCTCCGAAATAACGGAAGTCCATCAGATACAATCGGTAGAGCGGCAGAGATCCAAAACCCTTCTGCATGTCCATATAGGCACGCGGAGCGTCATCATAATTCTTTTCGTGGACAGCCGTGTTCAACCTGTCCAACAGCTTCTGAAAAGGTGTGACATCCAGATTTAGGATCTCCGTCAGCACAGTTCCGTAGGGCTGCATCTCCGGAACCATCTCCACCCAGTAGCCGGATGCGCCAAATTCCACTTTTGTGTTCGTATGCGAACGCTGAAAATCAAACAGGTCTTTTCCTAAAACAGACATAAGCCCTCTCCCAGTAGATAATGTATTCGCCTCAATATAGTGTATGTAGTAAAATGATACATTACCTATTTTCAAAAGTCAATCCCCATGTTACGATACAAGCACAGGCCTGAAAGAAATAAACACTCCAACTCAGAAAGGAGAAATTTTTATGAACCGACTGCAAACCATTGACGCGGACACGCTGCAAAGCACCGCTTACGAACCGGTCTCCTTCGTGGTCGACGATCTGCTTCCCCAGGGACTGCACCTGCTGGCAGGCGCGCCGAAGATCGGCAAATCGTGGCTGGCGCTGTGGCTGTGTCTCTGCGCCGCGCAGGGCAAGCCGCTCTGGACGTTCGCCACACGGCCATGCGAGGTGCTGTACCTCTGTCTGGAGGACAGCTTCCAGCGTATCCAGAGCCGCCTCTTTGATCTCACGGAGGACGCGCCGCCCACGCTGCACTTCGCCGTCATGTCCCAGCAGCTCCACAACGGGCTGGTGGAACAGATCGAGCAATTCTTGAAGGAGCATCCGCAGACCAGGCTCATCGTCATCGACACGCTCCAGCGCATCCGCACCGCGGGCAATGACGCGAATCCCTACGCCAGCGACTATCGGGACATCGGCGTTCTGAAAGCGCTGGCGGACAAGCACCGCATCGCCATTCTGCTGGTGCATCACCTGCGGAAGATGAATGACGATGATCCCATGAACATGATCTCCGGCACCACCGGACTCAGCGGCGCTACCGACAGCAACTTCGTCCTCCGCAAGAGCAAGCGCAGAGAGAACACCGCCACGCTCTACTGCACCGGGCGGGACATCCCCTACCGGGAACTGGCACTGGAGTTCGATGGCGAGAATCATGTCTGGAAACTGCTGTCAGATGACTGCGAACAGAAAGAGCAACCCAACGAGCGGATTCTTTTTCTTCTCTCTGAACTGCTGCGCCGGCAGCCGGAGATCAGCGCCCCTGCCAAGGTGCTGTTGGAAAAGATCGACCCTGCCGGTGCGGAGGGACTGACCCCCAACAGCTTCTCCCACCGAATCCGCAAAAGCGTTGACGCTCTAAGGAGAAACGGCATTACGGTGTCCTTCCGCAAGAGCAACGGCGACCGTCTGATCTGCCTGAAAAGGGTCGATGGTGTCGATGATCCCGCTGCCGAAAACATCGTCACCATCGACCCTGAGAACCCGCCGTGTTTCGGCGTGTGAGCCGCTGTGTGCGCGGTTAGGGGCTGGGGTGGCGTGTGTACCCGCCGAGGGGATATTCAGCCCGCACAGGGCGAATTCTGGGGCGGCATAAAAACGGCGAATACGCCGCCGTGACCCGCGGGCGTCCAGCGTTTCAGCAGCATGAAGCGCACGCCGAGGGTAGTGATACCACCCCCATACAGGAACGCCGAAAAAGCGCTGTGTGCAGGGGAAATAATCCCTTGAAAGCCGGATGAAGAAACAGTTCATTTCTCTGCCGCAGATGGAAAATTCCTCTGCGTAAACCGTTATTCCCGATAGGCGCAGAGAGTTTCTGTTACGGGAGCTTTTATCACCTCCGTTGGAGGTGGCCAGCATCGCATTTGTCTGGTCTGCGGCGAAGCCGCTGCCCTGCCAAATGCACTGGGCGGGGCATGGCCCCACACCCCCAAGCTGCGGGCAGAAGCCCACACCCACTTTTAGCTACGATTGGAGAAAAACATGAAAAAAGATATCAAATTCAGCACGCGCATGGCGTCCGCCGACCGTGAGAAGATCAGGGCGCTGGCGGCGAAGGCCCACATGTCCATGAGCGATTACGTCACCGCCTGCTGTCTCGGCAAGCGGATCGTGGTCATCGACGAGCAAAAGGAACTGCTCCGCCAGCTCAAGGGCATCGGCAGCAACATCAACCGGCTCACCGTCCTCGCCAACATGGGCAAGGTGCAGGTCATCGGTCTGGAAAAAGCTGCCGGTGAGTTGTCCGAGGTCAGTGCCGCCCTGCGGTCAGTCATGGAAGGGCGGTGAGCCGTATCGCTATGGCCGTGAAAGAAAAATTGGATGAACACGCCGCACAAGAAGAACAGAAAAAGCAACAGCAAGAGCAAACGATGGGAGGATTCTAAGATGTTTTTATACGAAGGCGATTGTTTGAAAAATATTACCGAGATCCGTGGTATCAGATATGTGACCGTCAGCCATTACAGCGGTGATACGGTGATACAGAATAAAATGGCAGAATTGATCAAGCGTGACTTTCATCCGTCAGAACTAAACAATCTTACGAATGAATCTTCAGTGGGTTTGGATATGGCTATTTCGGCGCAAGATGGGTATTGTGTGTCCGAGACAAACGAAAAGGAGGACGTCTGATGGAACAGGAAAAAGGTGCAGTCTATTGCCGGTTGAGTCAAGATGACGGCAGTGCCGGAGAATCTGGCAGCATCCAAACACAGAGAACCCTGCTAACGCAATACTGCAAAGAGCACAGTATACAGATCGTCGATTACTATTGCGACGATGGGTGGAGCGGAACCAACTTTGAACGGCCGGAATTCAAGCGCATGATTGACGATATTGAAAATGGAAAAATCAATACCGTTATCGTAAAAGACCTCTCCCGTTTCGGCCGTGAGTATGCACAGATGGGACTATACATCGAACATTACTTTGAGGAAAAGGGTATCCGGTTCATTGCGGTGGCCGAAGGGATCGACTCCAAGAAGGGATTGGACAACCTGATGCTGCCCATGACCAATGTCATCAACTCACTCTATGCACGGCAGGCTTCCACCAAAACAAAAGCGGCACACCGGGCGCGGGCAGGCAGTGGAATGTTCATTGGCAGCCGCGCTCCTTTCGGTTACCAGAAAGACCCTGATGACCGGCATCACCTGATTGTCGATCCCGAAGCGGCAGAGGTGGTCAAAAGCATTTTCCAAATGTTTGCCGACGGCATCGGTTATGTGCGTATGACAAAGATTTTGCGTGGGAAGCAAATCCTTAACCCGCAAGCGTACTTCAACCAGAATAACCCTGACTACTATAAAAACAGCGACTACTGGCGAAAGCCCTTCGACTGGCACGCGACTTCTGTGCGGGCAATTTTGAACAATCCCGTATACCTTGGCAAGATCGTATTCGGACGTACAAAAACCAAGGGCTTCTTTGATAAGCACCGCATTGCGGCAGATGAATCGGAGTGGGTTGTGTCGGAGAACACACACGAACCGCTCATTACTCAGGACCTGTGGGATACGGTGCATCAGATGATGCAGGCTCGGCGCAGAGAAAACTGCACCGGCGAGGTACAGCCCTTTGCGGGACTGGTGAAGTGCGCTGACTGCGGCTCCTCGCTGAATGTCAGCTATGACAAGAGAAAGGGGCGATATACCGGCTTCTCCTGCTGGGTATACAAAAACTATGGCAAAGAACGCTGTACCTCCCATGCGATTGGTTGGAAAACGCTGAACCAGTTGGTGCTGGAGGACATCCGCCGCAATGCGCTGGACGCGCATCGCCATGTGGCGGATTACATGGATATGCTGCTTGCCATTAAGGAGGAACGGCAGAAGGAGGACATCGACCGCAGCCGCCGTGAGTTAAAAACGATAGACAAACGCATGGATGAGCTAACCAAAATACTTAACAAGCTCTATGAGGATGCGGCATTAGAGAAAATCAGCGAGGAACGCTATCAGGCCATGGCTCCAAAGTACGAACGTGAGCAGATCGAACTGCGCGGCAAACGGGACGCGCTGACCGCGGAGCTTGCCCGGAATGACGAAGTCTACAACAATATCCAGCAATTCATCCCTCTGATTTGGAAGTACACCAACATTCAGGAATTGACACCGTATATCCTTAACGAGTTGATCGAGAAGATCGTGGTACACGAAAAGGAAATTGGCGCGGACGGTGTAAAAACCCAGCAAGTGGACATCTACTACAAGTTCATCGGTCTTATCAACCAGAAGGCAGAGGGCGGCTGCAAGGGGGAAGTTGTCAAAGTGAAAAGGACAGAGATAGAGAACCAGCCTGCTTAACGGAAGGGGGTGTCGGCAGAAAGCCGACACCCCCCTTTTTTTAATTCACGCGAACGGCATACTTCACGTGATTCCCATACCGCATCGGTTTGAGCAGTCCCAGCTTTTCAAACTTCAACACAAAGCTGCGGATCGTCGCATAGACATCGTTCCCAAAGTCCTTTTCCAACTGCTTGGTGGAAAACTCTGCGTCGCCGTAGGTCATGTATTATCTTTGATAGTTTCGTCCAGCACACCATACACTGTTGAAGGTCGGGAGCGGCAGGCTCAGGCGGTGGCACTGCCGGAAACAACCGCAGAGAAATAAAGCAGCAATGCACGGAGCGAGGTAACTCATTCCGGGCATTTTAAAATTTTTATGAATAAGTCTCGGAAAACCGCAAACAATATTGTCAAGCAAAAATGAAATTTACTTGACATCGTGCATGCTGCGGCATAAAATATAAACATCATCGGGACAGGAGGTGGAGCGAGTGACCGGCGCACAAATCATCACGCAGACAATGGAGCAGTTCCCGGAAAATGAATTGATCTTTGCCAGTAAGCTATATGCGGATCAGCTTTGCAAAGCGGTCAGCGAGGAAACCTATTACCAAACTCTTGGCCGGATGTGCAAAGCAGGTTCGCTTTGCAGAATTGCGAAAGGAACTTATTATCGGCCAAAGATAAGCAAATATGGGATCGTTCCGCCATCGCAGAAGGAAATCATCGCAGCGTTTACTGATCCGGACAAAGGCGCTGTGGTAGGATATTCCTTGTACAACAGCCTGAAACTCACCACTCAGGTGGGGAAAACGGTTGAGGTTCTTTCATCCCGGATGGAGCAGCAAACCAAAACGATTAGCAATGTGTTTTTGCGGTTTTGCGATTTAGTGTATACACCGGAAGTGAAACGAACGCTCCATGTGCTTGAAGTGCTGCAAAATTTCAGTGAGATTCAGGACCTGAACTATCGGCAGTTCCTTTCATTCTGTGAACAGTTTGCACATGAATACGATGCCAACGCATTAGAGCGGGTGATACAAAAGATGCGGTATCAGAAAAGAACGCTTTCGTTTTTGCAAAGTGTTTTGAATTACTATGGAGTTCAGAATGATTTGAGCAAATATCTTTCTACCCTTTCCGCATACAAGCATCCGAGCATGGAGGAGATTTATGAAGCTGCATACGCATCCTGAAGAATTTCATGAATTGATCACCGTTGTCGCCAACGAAAAACACATTTCCGAGTCTGCCGTCGAGCGCGACTATTATATCGTCATGATGC
>OQWM01002007.1_pt1 | contig 13927 bp, 18 predicted proteins | sample 1691531 | NCBI WGS metagenome assembly OQWM01 (sample SAMN03418257, study PRJEB22391) | human gut metagenome | biome: human-gut; feature: organic feature; material: feces | host: Homo sapiens | place: Tanzania | collected 2013-01
ATGCCGAACGGCACGTACGGTGGTGTGGGAGGTCGGTAAATGTGAAAGTAGGAGGGAAATGCCTTTTATGAATAACATTTACCTCCTACCCGATTACATGTAATTCAACATTTGTTGAAATAATCCTTGTTTTTCTTGTATAATCAACAAAAGTTTATTTTCTTTGCAGCGTTATTAGAATACGATATGAAAGAAAGAATACAGGCACTCGCAGCAAGGAACAGGGCTGCGAAGACAGAAGAGGAAAAGCAGGGCATCGCCCTCGAAATGGAAGCTCTGAAGAACGAGAATCCCAAGGAATTCACCGAATCCCTGGAGTCATTGGTCAAGACCACGGCAAAGGAAGTGGAGAACCTGACCATGGCGGAGAGGATGGGCGAAATAACAAAGATGGTCTCCATGGCGTATATAGCAAAGAAGTATTTCGGCAAGTCGCGCAGCTGGCTTGCCCACAAGCTGAACGGCAACACAGTGAACGGCAAGGCGGCACAGTTCTCCGACGAGGAACTCAGCACGCTGAAATCCGCCCTCAGCGACATGTCGCAGAAATTAGGCTCAATGAGCGTTTCTCTATAATGCACCCTTTTTATCACACCAGCCCCGGAAATTCTCCGGGGCTTTTTTTATTAAGGTATTTTTATTTTATATATACTACAAAAAATCGTATTATTTATTTGTATACTACGAATTTTTATAGTATCTTTGCAATGTCTTAATAAAACAACAAACAATATGAAAAAGAAAGAACTGACAATCAAGGTGACAGAAGAAGAGTTTGAGCTCCTGGAAGCAATCAGAAACTACAACAGGTCTTATCCCGATGGATATCCTCAACTGATATGGTTTGCGCAAGAGCTGTTTGACAATATGCTTCGACAACCTTACGAGTAACAGAAACGACAAAACGCCTCTCCCCTTAAACGGGGCGAGGTTTAACTAAATACAGAAAAGATTATGGAGACGGTAGTATTGGAGAAGTCGGGCGTGATAACCGACATGAAGAGCAGGGTGAAGGACGTTATGATGGCAATATCGTGGAGAGATTTTGCCAATACCTACTTCCACAAGTCGTCGTCGTGGTTCTACCACAAGATGGACGGTATCGATGGCAACGGCGGCACTGGCGGCTTCAACGTCGAGGAGGCAGAGCTGATGCGTGGCGCACTGATAGACTTGAGCGAGCGCATACGCCGCGCTGCAGAAGAGATTTAGGCATGCTCGTTTGTTGGCATTATTAAGACAGAAACCGCCAGAGCCTACTGGCGTGAAGCCCCGGGGGTGAGCCTTGCGCTTGCTTCGGGGCTTTTTCTGTCAATAAATTGGCCTGCCTCTCCCTATATATAATAATGTCTCCCCCGACAATCCCCTCCATCCGCCCTTCCCGTCAGAATTTTACACCAAAGCCACAACTTTCCCCCCATTTTCCTTGCGCAAAAAAAAACTTATGCGTATCTTTGCAGCGGTTACAAAACGATAGTAGACTATCCCGGAGAGCAGCGGTTATTGCTCAGCACTGATTGCGTGGGCTTTTTTTATACCCATAATCGAACATACATGGCGGTTGCCATTCCGTAAAACTTGAATTTGCCCTCCGGGTAGAGACATCGTTTTGTAACCAGCGGGATGTGCAGCCGCCTTTCTGCATTCCGGCCCGGCGGTTCCGGGAAAGGTTACAAAACGATGCAATATGCAACAGACATCAGCAATCCAGGCGCAGGAAGCTCAGCGCACGGGGGCGGAACTGGCTTTCGCCGACGTAAAGAGCACAGTAATCAAACATCTGGCAGCCATAAACGCATGGCTCGACCGCAAAAACGCTTTCTATTCCAGGATAGCGGAGTTCGGAGTCACCAACCGTACCGTAGTGCGCATCAACGCCGTCACGGCGTGCGTCATCATCGGAGCACTCGTCATCGAGGCGGCTCCCGTGGCGTCGCTGCTCTCGGCAGCATGCGCCGCATGGATGGTGCGAAGACTCAACAAAACCGAAAGGAAAAACGAAACAGCAAAGGAAGGAGGTGCGCTATGAAAAAGTTTGAAGAATTCATAGAGCAGGACATCCTGCCGGTGGTAAAGCAGAAGTGGGAGGAGAACCAGCAGTATACCCTCGAAGTCAAGAAGCTGGAAGAGAACTACGAGGATACGATAAACGTAATCGCCGCACGGTATGAAGAAGCTCTCAATACCTACAACCATGACGAGCAGGAGGCAGCCGAAAAACTTGCGAAAGAAAAGCGCGAGGCAGAACTTCGCCATAAGAAAGCCGTCTTAGACTACGAGCGCAAGCTCTTCTCGCTCATCAACGGACGGCATTCTGAAGCGGAAGAATCCATCTTCATGAACCGCTACAAGCAAGCGGAAAACTGTAAAGGTGCCGAAGCGGCAATCATCCTCAAGCTCGCAAGGAAATATATACAGCCCGATGGCAAGGAAAACGAAACAGCAAAGGAAGGAGGCGCGCTATGACAAGCATAAGACAGATGAAGAGGCATCACAAGAAAGTTCTGAGCCGCTTTATGTACGGAAAAGTCCGAAAGGTCGAATATATTTTTGACGGCGATCTCGTCAGAATCAACGCCGTGGTAGGCTCAAGACGCAAATGCCGCATCATTCTCACAAGGAGCTATCTCCGCAGGGTATTGGAAGTACAGAAAACAAGAAAGAATAAAACAGAGGAAGGATTCGCGCTATGAATAACGAAACAAACAGCCGCCCGACGACAGCGGCGGAATACCAGTATGCACGCAAGGACATCGTGGAACGCCTTGAGAAGGAGATTTCCCATGGCGACGTGCTCAACCTTATAGAACGCTGCGACGACATGCGCCGCACGCTGCTTCATCGTACTGAAGACGGCTCGCTCTTCGACCGGGAGCTGGAGGAGTACAAAGACTTCTACACCTATCTCGATGTAATGCAGGATGTGCGCTCGTTTCTCAACTGGATAAACCAATACGGACCGGTGTCAAACTATGACGAGGCGCAGGCGCTCCTCGTGGAAAAATACGGGAAGGAGGCTGCAACATGGCTAAAATAGGATTCCTCAGTGACAAATACGTCGGCAAGACCGACGATGACGGCAAGAAGCAGGAAGAGAAGAAGGATAAGGAGCTGTCGGCATTCCGCCAGCTCATAGAGCAGCACTTCTCCCCCATGGGCGACAAGGATCGTCTGGCTCTGCTCACCACTAACGATGTGCGTTGGTTCTTCCACAACATGGTCTCCGTCAGCAACAGGGAAGTCAACAAGACTCTTGAGGCTCTCGGCTTCCACACCGTGCTTGTCGGCAACCATCTCTGCTGGCGCCTGTTCGAGAAGTCAGACAGACCGGCAAATGTCTTTTTCCCGGACCCGCCAGAATGAATCCGCCCCCTCAGACTATTCCTTTATATATATATAGTACATTTTTTTGTCCTTAAGGCATGCCGCTTGTGAAAGTAGCATGCCTTTTTTCTGGTATGTGCGCTCCATGTAGTATCGTTCTTTGTCCCACCGTCCGGATTCTTTAGTCATTATCTTTGCATAAGATAAGCTAAAATTGTTGTTATGATACTTACTGAAGAATATTTCAAATCCCGGTCCGAGGCAATGCAATGGCTCGGGCAGAAACAGGAGAAGCGCAACTTCGCCGCAGGACTGAAGATCCTGGTCCAGAGCGGTTACAAACCCAATGTGCAGAAGCTGCTGTTGCGGAAAGGCGAACTGCCATGGACCATGGAGAAGCTCACGTCGTGTCTGCGTGATGTGGTGCAGGTGTACTACAATCCTGACGACCCCCGCTTTGAGGACGTGCCGGATGCCGACCTGCTGAACGATAGCACGGGCGAGAAGCCTCCCGTTGACGAACAGCGCAGGATGGCAGGCTTGCCTGACGATGACACCCGGTTCCGGAGCATGCCCGAAGTGATGCAGATGCTCATAAGGAACTTTGCCGATGCCTACAAGCAGAGGGCAAGGCTTTCGCGCCAGCGTTATGAGCTGGGCGAGGCAAACGACGAGAATACCGTGGAACAGCGCAAGACCCTCGGCGACTCCATCGACAAGCTTACAGCCTATATGGACGTGCTTGCCGCCATGCGCGAGGCTTACGAGAAGGACGGCACTCTGCCCGACCTCGACAAGGCGCAGGAGCTGTCTTCCGCAGCCGTAGCCAAGGCTGAGAGCGCAGGCGGTGGCAAAGTGGACTACAAGTCGATGCCCACCGACAAGCTGAAGACGCGCAAGAAGTCGCTTACCAATCAGATCACGCGCAAGGAGAACATGCTGCTCTACCAGGCGGAGACCAGACAGGAACATGAGAACCCTCTGCCGGAAAGCCCCAGGCGCACGAAGCTGCTCAAGCAGATAGAGAACCTGAAGGCGGAAAAGTCGAAGGTAGAATACGAACTTGCTGAGAGAATCTGATCCGGCAAGCCCCAACGCGAAAACCCCCACTGAGCGGCGGTCCGGATTACGAGGGCCGCCGCTCAATGCTTTAAACCCAACTGTAAACATGGCAAGAAACTACAAGTCAATCGAAAAGCTCACCCACGACGAGATCGAGGCGCACATCCTGGATCCCGACAAATATCCGCTGCCGGAACGCTGCCGCACACAGTTCAAGCGCGTGCTCTCGGCGGCGCGCCTGCTCGACGACTATCCCGACGATACGCACGTCATCCGGATGATGCAGGCAAAGTTCGACGTATCTTCCTCCACCGTGCGCCGTGACATAGCCCTCGCACGCCAGCTCTACAAGTCGCGCCATACCTTCGACTGGGACTTCTGGCAGGCATGGATGATAAAAGACCAGCTGGAGCTCATCCGCGAGTGCAGGCTGAGCGGCGACCTACAGGAGTGGAACAGGGCGAAGAAGGTGCTGCGCGACATCATCGGCGACCGTCCTGCCGGCGTTGAAGACCCTCAGCGCATGCAGGCAAACCAGTTCTTCATCCAGATAAACCAGAACGGCCAGTCGCAGAACGTATCACTCGGCGACGCGCGCAACTATTCAGACCGCGACAAGAAGGAAATAATCGACAGCCTCTATCAGCCCATCGACGAGGCAGAAGCAGAGGAGATAATGGACACATGATGGAAAAGGACTATTGGCAGGAAAACATCAGAGTGAACCGGGCGCAGTATGCCTACATGCTGCTTCCGGCGAAAAACAAGTATGCCGTGTTCTCGCGAGGCACGGGAAAGTCGTTCATCGTAGGTGCCGAAGTGGACGAGAACGTGCGCATCATGCCGCGCGGCGTCACTACCATAGCGCAGGCCACCATCGGGCAGGCACTCACCAAGACGCTGCCCTCCACGTTCAAGATGCTCGATATGCTCGGCTACAAGCCCTACGACTACCAGACGCATACGGGCGACTACGTGGTGTGCCGCCGTCCGCCCGACGGATGGTACCGCCCCTATGAGCACATCATGCAGTTTGACCACGTCATCTCCTTCTCCAACGGCCACATCCTGTATATCCTAACCCAGGAGGGCAACAGCCGCGGACCCAACGCCGACTTCAACATCACCGACGAGGCGCTGACCATCAACAAGGAGAAGTTTGACCAGGAGGTGGCACCTACCAACCGAGGCAACGAGACCGTCTTCGGCCGTCGCTCCGCCCATCCCATAGTGAAGCACCATGGCAACGCCTTCCTCTCCTCCATGCCCTACACGGCACAGCAGAAGTGGCTCCTGGAGCCGGCGGAGTATTACGAGCGTGAGCGCGGCATCCCCCTGTTCCAGCGGTGGAACCGCATGGTGTCGGTGCAGATGCAGCTTATCGACGCGTATATCAATAATGACAAGGCCCTCTTCCGCGACCTCTGGAACGAGGCGTCGAGAATGCGCCGCGAGCTCACGCCCTTCGTGTCCAGGGATTCCACGCTCTTCATCCTCGGCTCCGTGTTCGACAATATCGAGAACCTCGGCATGTCGTACATCGTCAACCAGTATAAGGTAATGGACAAACTGTCGTTCATGGTGGAAATCCTCAACTACGTTCTCGACAAGGTAGACCATTGCTACTACAAGCTCGAAGACCGCCACCTCTATTACAATGCCTACAACGATTCCTATGTGCGCGACTTCGCCGAGAATGCGGGCTACGACTGGGAGTCGCTGCGCTCGGTGCATGATTCGCGCATCGACCTCGACTGCGATCCTACCCAGCCCCTGGAGATATCCGTAGACTGGGGCAGCGCAGCCTCCTTCCTCTCCGTGGGGCAGGAGCGTTGCTACGACTTCGTAGGCAGACAGATGACGGAACAGCCCGTAGACAACGTCATCAACGAGTTCTTCGTGCGCCGCGACGACGAGAGCGATACCGAGGTGAACGTGCTTGCCGACAAGTTCATAGCCTATTATTCCCACCATGCCTGCAAGCGTCTCACCCTCTACCGCGACCGCTATGGCGACGCCAGGCGCGCCAACTCCAGGAAGACGTACAACGAACTGTTTGTCGAGCGCCTTCAGAAGTTCGGCTGGGAAGTGGAGCAGCTCGTGCATCCGGGCATCGAACCGCCACAGCACGAGAAGTTCCTGCTCTGGACCTACATCCTTGCCGAGACCGACCCACGCTTCCCCAAGGTGAGGTTCAACGCCACCCGCTGCCGCCACACGCTCATCTCCATGCAGAACACGAGAGTCATCGAAGACTCCCACGGCAGGTTTGCCAAAGACAAGAGCTCGGAGCGCCGCCAGTCCGTCCTGCCCGAAGAGGCGACCCACTTCGGCGACTGCGTCGACAAGCGCATCTGGACTAAGTACTACACCCGTCTGAAGGTGCTCTCCACCTCGTTCGTCGATGGGCGCGTCTGATTCTGTCGCCTTGTCTGTCGTCGGCAGGGGAACCCCGCCCCGTCATATATCCTCTCGTTGGCGACTCTTCCGGCGCCTCTTCCTGTAGGGCGCGGCGGGCTGCGGCGTGTTTCAGGAGCGGAAAAACAGGATTTTTCCGTCCGGAAGGTCAGAAAATACGGGCTTGTTAACTTATTTTAATGACAAAAACGGCGGCAGGAAAAGCGTTATAATCCTTTCGCTTCAGCGGCGTTTTTCCTGTCCCATGTCGTTAGCTGCTTGTTTTTTATTTTTGCAGAGTAATAAAAAGCCATTTTCGTTAATTATGTTATTTGATAAGTTATTGTATTCTTACGGTTACGACAGCGTGGGTGCTCTGATGGAAAGCGTGTTTCCCTCTACGAAATACGTGGGCGTCGGGCAGAGTGCCGCGCTCTCGTCCGTGCTGGGCTGCGTCTGCTCCATGCTTGGGCTGTGGCCCGTACTCGCCGTGGCGATGGTGCTCATCCTGCTCCTGGAGCTGGGGTCTGGCATCTGCGCCGCCCGCAAGAGGCATGAACACTTCGAGAGTTCCAAGTTCTCGCGCTTCCTGCTGAAGCTGTGCATCTGGTTCTTCCTCTTCATGAGCTGCCAGGTATTCGCCTTCTTCGCCTCCCACTATGAGAGGCATTCGCTGGCGTGGCTCGTGGGGGCGTGGTTCTTCGATGTGCTCACGGTCATTCTGATGATAGCCTTCGTGGTGGAGAACGCCACGTCGATACTGGAAAACCTTGCCACTATCGACAACCGCGACAAGAGTTATTATATAGATATGGTGAAGCAGGTCGCTTCTTCAGCGGTAAGCCGGATTTTAGGTAAATGACTGCGCAATGAATAATGAACATTTTTTTTGTTTTAAGGCAGGTTGTTTCTGGATAGCATTGAGTGTTTCACTCTTTTTGTTGCTCCTCGCCGCTGCCTGCTTTTGGGGCGTACACCTCTCAAAGGAAGGCAGTGGCGGGGCTTCGTGGGGCGGAACCTGCGCTGTGAGCCTGGAGCCTGCCTCTGTTGACACGGTGTATGTTCCCAAGCCTGCCGACACGGTATATGTCCCGGTGCCGCAGACAGTGGATACCGCGAAGATAATCAGCGACTATTATCTTCAGAAAATCTATCGCGACACACTGCAACTGGCAGTGTCAACCGCTGCGGGCAGAGACAGCGTCCGTGCCATAGTGACCGATACAATATGGCAGAACGGGATAGCAGGCAGGCGGGTGAGCTTCACATTCTATCCGAAAAGACTTGTGAAAGACCACTCCGTTGGCGTGCTGTCCACGTTCGGCTACCGCAATCTCGCCGTCATGGCGGAATACCGCTACCGCATGATGAAGATGTATGCGGGATATAACTTCATTGACCATGCCCCTGTTGCGGGTGTGGGATTCCAATTGTTCAACTGGTAATGGCAGAAATCAATAATATCCCATCTTTAGCTTTCGCAACTTCCGTAGACTCTATCATGATAGCGGCGGATGCCGACATCAGCGTGCGCACATTACTCACGGCTGATGACGGCTCCGCCGTGTTTGACAATACTGCCATGTATACCCCGACGAACGGTAAGGTGGAGATCGGTGGCATAGATGAACTCGTTTGCTCTTCAATACTGAGCACTATCGATGCGGAAAACCTGCTTGCCGCAGGTCCGCGCAGTATAGGAGTGAATGTTACGGTTTCCGGTGGAGGATCTTCCGCCTCATGCCGTTTGTTGTATTCCACACGTTTTTTAGGGAATGTGGCTCCACACTTTGCCACGCAGATCAGAAACAGAAAAATATATACGGGGCAGCAGATGCCGTTGTCGGTTATAACGGCAGGTGCAGAGCTGAAGCTGCATGTAGGTCTTGCTTTACGGGATGGAGAGACCGTGAGATATGAAGAAAAGGAGGTAAGCATATCCCCATCCAAAGACTGCTATACTATGGATGCCGGCATAACTGCCATACTTACGATGCTTGACTGTCATGCTTACGGTGCGGAAGCCGTATACTTTTATACGCTGACCCTGTACTCTACCGATGGGCAACAGCTTGACAAGATAAAATTCACGGCACAGGGTCAGATGCCGAGACATGCCACGCAGTTTGTTTTCCTTGGTTTCTGTGGCGTGCCGGAGACATTCGTCTTCACAGGCAAGAATATTGAGAAGCAGTCGCTTGAGTCTGATTTCGGTTTTTCCGGTAGAGAATATATACGGTTTGACTCTTCTCTTGTGGAAGACAATGAGGCAAACAGCGGATGGGTGACTATGGAGGAACGTGCAACGGTGTATGACCTGATGGATTCCCCTCTTGCCTTTGTCGTTGACGGAAAAGAGCTGCGGCGTATAACCATTACCGATGTTGATTCTTCTGTGTCTCGCCCGCTCAATGAGCCGGATGCCATTTCTCTCACTTGGCGTTATGCCGATATGCGCTATATGCGCAAGCCGGTATTCATCCCCGATACGGGAAGCGGACATGTATTCAGCCATCCGCCGTTTGACAAAACCTTTAGCTAAGATTACGTATGGAAAAAGAAGAAAAGAAAACAATGTATGCAAGCACAATGCTTGCAGATCTCGATATCCGTACCGACAGGTTCGGCCGTAAGCGTATTTTCTCCGTCAAGGTTATGACCCTTGACGGGAAACTGCGTTTCGTTCCTCAGGCATACGCTGCGGGGTGCAAGGGCATGAACATGAAGAAAATGCGTTATCGAGGCATACAGCCTTGCGATTGCAAGGGGAATCCTGAGATGCACGTCATCCCGGTTAAGATAACAAATATCATAGAGTATAACGGACATTATATAGATTGGAGCAATGGATATCCTGTATAACAAAGAAGGAGTGCCGCTGATGATGAACTCCACGTTCTTCTTCGCAGACACAGTGACAGACAAGAAGACGACAGATGAGCGTCGGCGAGTGTTATTCCCATACGACGACACACGTCGTGGTTATATCTATGTTGGGGATGAGCGTGTGGTGACATGGGGCAATGACAACAGGTTCCCATGGGAAGCTGTGAAGACCGTAAGAGACACTACAGTATTGAACACCGGTCTGCACTTTCTGCGTAACCTTACTCTGGGGCAGGGCATATTCGCCTGCAGGGTTAAAGGCTATGATGACAAGGGTGATGAGATTCTTGAACCGATAGACGACCCGAAGGTGCGGAGTTTCGTATCTTCGAGGCAGGTACGACGTTACATGGAGAAAGTGTTGAGAGATTATCTGAAGGTGGGATGCGGAGCCGTACAGTTCGTTCCCAATGCAGCAGGTAATGTTGTTGTGGGGCTTAATGCTCTGAACTGTTTGCATTATCGTTTCACGGAGCCGGACAGCAATGGCAACCAGAAATGCGTAGTAAGCGGAACGTGGGATATTTCTCCCTCCGATTATGATATTCTGCCGTTGCTCAATGATTATGATCCAAACTCTCAGGCAGAGGTGCTGCGCTTCCTTGGACGATTGAACAAAGGCTTTGTCTATGCTGTGCGTGACTCCTGGAGCAACGAGGATATCTATGGTGAGCCTATATGGTGGCCAGCATACGTTGCCGGATGGGTGGATATTGCCCATATGGTGCCGAGCTTCCTGAAGAAGGCTTACAAGAATCAGACCACATGGAAATGGCATGTGCAGATACCATACAGCTACTGGGACAAGAAATTCCCTGTTTCTGCGTATAAGTCGCGGAAGGAACGCAGTGTGGCAATCAACAAATATATGGACGAGATAGAGAAGAATCTGCTCGGACCGGACAACGCCGAAAAACCGATATTCACCAACTATGCCGTGAACGAGATGAACGGCAGGGTAGAAGAAGAATGGAAGATTATGCCGCTTTCCAACAAGTACAATGCCGGTCAGGAGAACCTTGTGACCTCAGCTGCGGCAAACTCGGAGATACTCTTTGCTTTGATGGTGAACCCCAACGTGCTCGGAGCCGGAATGCCGGGAGGTACGTATGCCGGAAATCAGGGAGGCAGTAATATTCGTGAGGCGTTCCTCGTGAATATTGCCAACGCATGGATCGACCGTCAGAATATTCTTGATCCGCTCTCGCTCTTCATCAAGCTAAACGGCTTGCCCGACTGTGAGCTGCGCTTTCGTAACACTATTCTTACCACTCTCGATACGGGAGCCGGTACAACTCATAAACTTTCGTAGCCTATGATTTTCAGTAAAGAGAAATGGAACAACGGAAAAGAAATTTCCGCTTTCGTTCCGTCATCAGCTTCGCTTTCATTCCAGAAGATGGAATCTTCGCTGTCGAGTGTGCAGCAGATGTTCCTGCAGCCGCTCGTAGAGAGCACGCTGATGAAGAGGATAGAGAACATATATGGCAATATGGATTCGGCGGATGAAAAATCCCGACAGTTGCTTTCGCTTGCACAAAGGGCAGTGGCAAACCTTGCTTTCTGGCATGACTTTGATGCTCTCAACCTGCGTATCTCAGACCAGGGCTTCCAGCGTCAAGGCAGTGAAGACTGGCAGAGTGCTTACAAGTATCAGGAAGACCGTATGCGCGAGAACTTCAAGAGTCGTGGCTTCAATGCTCTCGATGCTCTTCTTGATTTCGTGGAAGACAATATCAGCGACTATCCGGAATATAGGGAAACAAAGTGCTGGACGGAACGTAGGCAGGCGATTGTGAAAAGTCCGAAGGAAGTAGACCGTATCGTTTGTATATATGGTTCGCACATCGTTTTCATGCGTCTGCAGGCAGAGTTCCGCACCGTGGAAGAATACCATCTGAAGCCGCTCCTCGGTGATGAACTTTATCTGAAGTTGAGGAAATGGCTCTCCGGGATCGAGGATTTTCCTGAAGATGCAGGTTGCACCCTCGATGCCTTCCGTCTTGTATGCGCCGACTATGTAGTAAGAATGTCGGTGGTAAGGCTGATGAAGCAGACGGGGTCGCTGACCGACAGGGGGCTTTACTTCCAGCAGATGAGCTCCGGCAACTACGACAACAAGACCATGACGCCGGCTTCTGACCGCCAGATAGGAGACCGTATCGGTATGTATGAGATAGATGCAAGACGTTCTGCGGCATCATTGCAGACATTTATAAAGAATTTTATGGGGGAATATGTCGGGGATGAGACTTCTACTTATAACATTCGCGATAATACCGACCACAATGCTTTTTTCACTCTATGAAAAAATTGACGGTTACATATAGAAAGAAGGTTTTTGAAGCCTCGTTGCCTGAAACATGGAACGAGATGACCAAGGAACAGTTCCTGGCAGCCGTGGAGATATGGAACGGAGGCATCGACAAAGACAGGTTTCTGTGCCTCATGTTTTCCTTGACAAAGCATGTCGTCCTTCTTATGGACGATTATCTGAAATACACTCTGCTCGAACAGGTGGGATGGATGCGCCGACTCGACAAGCCCTGCAGTAAGTTCTTTGTGGAAATATTGCCAGGCTCACGATACGAGTCACCTGGAATGCGCCTTCAGGGCGTTACCCTGGAGCAGTTTATGCTTGCCGACAACTATTTTCAAAGATATGCCATCAAACCGGAGAATGAAGAACATCTGTCGGTGTTTATTGCAGCTCTGTATCATTCACAGGAAAAGGAAGATGACGATATGCAGAAGAAGGTGGAATTCTGCTCCACTCTTGACAAGACAATCCGTATGGCCATATTTTTCAACTTTATTCTGCTAAGGAAATGGCTTTCCCTGGCTTATCCGTTCCTTTTCCCTTCGGAAGAAGATAGTGACGAAGCTGAAGAACGCAATCGGAATCCTAAGCCGACGGACTGGCTTGCTGTGTTTGATGCTTTCCTTGGTGATGATGTGGCTTTTATAGACCGCTACAAGCAGATGCTCGCCCTTGATGCTTTCCGGCTCATGAACCGCAGGATAAAAAACAGTAAACTCAAAAAATGATTATGATAAAAGCTTTTTCCAAATATCTCGAGCAATTGTGCCGTCTGCATGAAAAATTGCGTCACTCGGATGATGAGCGGCATTTCGTTAATCTTAATGAAGATTCAAAAAACACGTCGCTTGCGGAAGGATTGCTCTATCCGGCAGTTTTCTTCGAGACGACAGGTTATAAGATTTCCGGTTCCTCGATAGATGACATGAAGAAGACATACACATGTCATATCGAGGCTTTTACTCATGTATGCGACACTGGCGACTACGGTGAAGTGGAGTCGGCATTGTCCGAAACGGAGCAGATAATAAATGATATATTTGCAAAGATAAACCTCGATAAATACAGGAGAGAACCGAAGTGGTTGCAGGGGGTGTCGCTCAATGGTATAGATGTGGTGCCATTGCAGAACGAGAAGAATGCTCTTTATGGATGGATGGCGGAGGTTATGCTGCAGGTTCCGTTCTGTATAAAAGATAATAACGTTTTTAAAATAGAAACAGGCGATGACAAAGAACTTTGACGAACTTGAGAAACAGGCGGAAACCGTCAGGACGAATGTTCTGCCGGAGTCGAATACTGCAGGACTTGTCGGTGGACTGTTCAAGGATATTGTGGCTAAGTTACGTGAGGCGATATCCTCTTTCCGAAATTTTCCTTCAGAATTGATAGGGAAGCTCTCTGTAAGGTCTACAGAGAAAAATGTTGTAATAGACTCAACACGATATGTTTATGATCCGGGAAGTGATACTTATAAGGAGAGTACGGTTTCTGCGGAAATTCCATGCGCAACCATGGAGACTGCAGGAGTGATGAGTGCAGAAGATAAGGCGTTGTTGAGAAAACTTGAAGATAAATTCACCGGTGGCAGCTCGGTTGGTGTTCCAAGTATTAACTTCTCACAGCTTGACACGTTGAATGATCCTACAACCTGTTGTATGGGTGGAAGTCCGACTTTTTACGGAGTCGTGGCTTCTAAGGTGGGCGGTGGAGCCATTAATATGGGAGTGTTGCGGTTGTTCAGCGATGACATGTCTCATGTGGTAACTCAGGTACTAACCACTCATCAGATTTATGACAGCAACAAACATTCTTGGAGTGGTCATAGCGATTCTGAAATCTATACGTATTTCCGTAGTTATAATTTCAAAGCTCCACACCTTACAGCTGACAAGGGGTCGTGGACTGAGTGGCAGCCTTATGTGGAGCCTCTTATAA
>OQWM01002009.1_pt1 | contig 13921 bp, 8 predicted proteins | sample 1691531 | NCBI WGS metagenome assembly OQWM01 (sample SAMN03418257, study PRJEB22391) | human gut metagenome | biome: human-gut; feature: organic feature; material: feces | host: Homo sapiens | place: Tanzania | collected 2013-01
AAAGGATGGCGGTCTAATTGAGAAAGGTCTTCCTAAAGACATTCTCCACAGCAGGGAAAAGGTTTATGCAGAAATCTGCGAGACTCCTTTCGAGGCGTGTCAAAAGGTATGCGACGAAATCATCGCTGAGATAAATGCGTTCAACGAGTTGCATCCCGGAGAGTTGTTCAAGCTCGGTCTTACCACCGGCTCCACCCCTATCTCCTTGTACAAGGACTTGAGAAGGGCTTATAACGAGGGTAAGGTATCCTTCAAGAATGTAAGGATCAATACCATCGACGAATTCTATCCTGTATCGGCAGAAGCCAAGCACTCCCGTAATTTCATATTGCGCGAGGAGCTTCTCAACCATATAGACGTAGCTCCGGAGAATATCCTTATTCCGGACGCTACCATTTCGCTTGACGAGGTTTCCGATTACTGCTACCGTATGGAAACAGCGCTTCGTGGGCTGGATCTGCTCGTAATGGGCGTAGGTGAGCAAGGCCAAGTCGGTTTCAACGAGGCCGGTTCTACTAACCTGACTCGTTCGAGACTTGTACACCTCCCATATAAATCACGCAAACGTCAAAGAGATTATTTCGGAGGCGATATCTCCAAGACTCCTAGTATGGCCCTCACTATGGGTGTAGGTACTATGCTTACTGCCCACAAGGTTATACTTATGGCTTGGGGTGAGAACAAGGCCGGAGTAGTGGCTCGCGTAGTCGAGGGAGAAATGGGTCCTGACTGCCCTGCATCTTACTTCCAGCTTCACGAGAATGCCAAATTCTATGTGGACGAGAACTCAGGATGCAACCTCACCCGAGTAGTGGCTCCGTGGTGCATAGGACCTTGCGAGTGGACTCCTAAGTTCCGTCGTAAGGCTGTCGTATGGCTTTGTGGCCAGGTTCACAAGCCTATCTTGAAACTTTCATACCAGGATTACCTTCAGAATTCACTCGGCGGACTCATCGAGTCTTGCGGCGCTTATGACGCCATAAACATCCAGGTATTCAACGATTTGCAGCATACTATCACAGGATGGCCGGGAGGAAAGCCTAACGCAGACGATTCTACTCGTCCAGTTCCGTCCCTGCCTAATCCTAAGACCGTGCTCATCTTCTCTCCACATCCTGACGACGACGTCATCTCTATGGGTGGTACCTTCATCAGACTCGCTCATCAGGGACATAATGTCCACGTGGCTTATGAGACGTCAGGTAACGTGGCAGTTCACGACGACGTAGTGCTCCAGCACATGGACGCCGCACGTGAAATCGGATTCGGCGACCGTTTCGACGAGGTGAAAGCCCTTATCGCAAGCAAGCGTCCGGGCGAGGCTGAACCACGCGAACTCCTTAATCTGAAGGGAGCTATCCGTCGTTCAGAGGCTAAGGGAGCCGTTCGCTCATTCGGTCTCGACGCCGATCATAACGCACACTTCCTGAATCTGCCTTTCTATGAGTCGGGCGGAATCCAGAAACTCCCTCGTTCACAGGCCGATGTAGACATCATCAAGTCTTTGATGAATGAGCTCAAGCCGGATATGATATTTATGGCAGGAGACCTCGCAGACCCTCACGGAACACACCGCGTATGTACGGAATGTGCGCTTGAGGCTCTCAACCAGCTTCGCAGCGAAGGTGCAGAGTGGATTTCAAAGAGCCACGTATGGCTTTACCGCGGCGCGTGGATGGAGTGGGATCTCGGCAGCGTAGATATGGCCGTTCCACTTTCTCCTGACGAGGTGGTAGAGAAGCGTCACGCTATCTATCGTCACCTTTCACAGAAGGACATCGTGCCGTTCCCTGGCGAAGACCCACGTGAATTCTGGCAGAGAGCAGAGGAGCGTACACAGAATACCGCTCGTCAGTACGATGCCCTCGGTATGGCAGAGTACCAGGCTATGGAGGTATTCCTAAAACTCTGGTAATGAACAAAAGTCTTTCAAATATCAAGCATGTTGCTCTGGATATGGATGGTACCATATACTTGAGCAACACGCTTTTTCCATTTACACTCGATTTCCTGAACTCCTTGACGGAGATGGGAATCACATACTCCTTTTTGACTAACAACCCATCCAAGTCGCTCGCCGACTATATGGCCAAATTGGCCAAGATGGGCATCCCTGCCACCGAAGAGCAGATGTACACGACCACGATCGCGACCATCGATTACATTCGGGCCAATTATCCTTCGGCCAGAAAGCTCTTCCTGCTGGGTACGCCTTCTATGATAAGCCAATTCGAGCAGGCAGGTTTCATCTCCTGTGAGGATAGCGCAGAGGACGTGCCGGACATCATCGTGGCTTCGTTCGATATGACCCTTCGCTACGAAAGGCTCTGTCGCGCCGCGTGGTGGATTTCCCAGGGAGTGACCTATCTGGCTACTAACCCCGACAAGGTGTGCCCTACCGACCAGAAGACCGTTCTGGTGGATTGCGGCTCCATCTGCGCTTGTCTTCAGAGCGCTACGGGTCGCGTTCCGGACCACACTTTGGGAAAGCCGGACCCATCTATGCTGGATGGTATAAGGGAAAGGCTGGGACTGGCGCCTGAGCAGATAGCGATGGTGGGAGATCGTCTTTACACCGACATCGCCATGGCTCGAAATGCCGGCGCTTTAGGGGTGTTGGTCTTGAGCGGAGAATCTACACTTGAAGATGTGGAAAAGGCTCCGGAAGGCTCGAAACCCGATTTGGTGGTGGAGAACATAGCCGAACTGGGCAGATTGTTAAAAGAAAGCAGATAATATGGACACATTCGGAAAACAATTCAGAGTAAGTGTTTTCGGTGAATCTCACGGAGTGGCGGTAGGGGCTCTTGTAGATGGGGTCCCTGCGGGACTCCCGTTGTCGGAAAGCGATTTCGAGAAAGACATTTCACGTCGCGCTGCCCGTGGAGGATTCACTTCGGAACGTAAGGAGGCAGATACCCCTCATATCTTGAGCGGCGTTTTCGACGGCCACACCACAGGTGCGCCTCTGTGTGTAGTTTTCCGAAATTCCGATGTCCATAGCTCGGACTATGATTTTCTTCCTTCCACTCCGCGTCCCGGTCACGCGGATTATCCTGCCCATATCAAGTTCGACGGGTTCGAGGACTATCGTGGAGGTGGCCATTTTTCCGGCAGGTTGACCTTGCCTATAGTCGCGGCAGGTGTCGTAGCGAAAAAGGTCATAGGCAGCGCGGTGGATATACGCGCCGAGGTATGCGAATTGGCAGGAAGCCGGGAACGGGAGAATTGGCAGAGGCTACTTGAGGCGGCTCGCGCCGAAGGGGATTCCCTGGGTGCCGTGGTGTCGTGCCAAGTGGATGGATTGCCGATTGGCCTGGGTGAACCTTTCTGGGATGGTATGGAGAGCTTGCTTTCTCACGCTGTCTTTTCCATTCCGGGGGTAAGGGGCATCGAATTTGGCGACGGCTTCGAGGCTGCCCGAATGCGAGGCTCTCAGCATAACGATCCGATTGGCCCGGAAGGCCCGGTGAAAAACGGGTCAGGTGGCATAAACGGAGGTCTGACTAATGGGGCGAGTCTTTGCTTTAAGGTGGCGTTCAAGCCCACTTCGTCCATTTCGAAGCCGCAGACTACATTTAATTTCGTTAAGGAGTGCGAGCAGTCGCTGTCCGTGGGCGGAAGGCACGATGTGTGTTTTGCTTTGCGCGCTCCGGTCGTGGTCGAGGCTATGTGCGCTATAGTTCTGGCCGATCTATTATAATTTCAACTCTTCGAAGAAGTCCGGGAAGGACTTGCTGACGCAGTTCTTGTCGTCTATTTCGATAGGCGAGTCGGCGGCCATCTGGGCTATCGAGAGCATCATCACCATTCTGTGGTCGTGAAAAGAAGAGTATTTTCCTCCTTTCAACAGGTTTCTTGTGGCAAATCTCCGGCTCACGCCCATTCCTTTCACTCTCAATTCGTCTCCTATGATTCGTGCGCTTACGCCCATTCGGGTGAGGGTGTCAAGTATCGCAGCCGCGCGGTCACATTCCTTGTTTTGAAGCCTTTGGACGCCTGCTATGGTGCTTTCGCCGGGGCAGAACGCCGCTAATAGCGACGCTATGGGGATGAGGTCCGGAGCGTTGTTGAGGTCGTATTCGAAGGCCTGGAGTGGTGCACGTTTTACGCTCACTACGTCTTCGTCGTAGGCCACGCAGGCGCCGGCGTCCGAAAGTATGTCCAGAATGGTTATGTCGGCCTGAAGGGAGTTTGTGTTAAGTCCTTGTACTTCAGCCTCTCCGAAAAGCGCTCCGTATGTAAGGAAGCACGCGGCGGCGCTCCAGTCGCTTTCCAATTCTATGTCCGCTGCCTTGAAGTGCTGTTTCCCCTTTACGTGGAAATGAATGCCGTTACAGTAGCTCCAGTCTTGCTCTTCGAGCATCTTCTTGTCGCCTTCCAGCTCGCTTCCTATCCTGATTCCGAATCTTCCCAGAATGTCTTGCGTGATAAACATATAAGGGATGCTCTTGGGCTCACTTACGAATAGGTCGGAGTCTCTGTCGAAAAATGGCAGGGACATCAGCAGTCCGGAGATGAGTTGTGAACCGCCTGCTCCGGGGAGCTCGGCTCTACCGGGGTAAAATTTGCCTTTCACCCTAAGCGGGATATGGTTTTGTGAGTCGCGGTGCTCGCTTTCGTTCATTAAGAGAATACCGAAGGCCGCCATAATGTCGCTCGCACCTTTAAGAGGCCTTTCCAGGAGCGTTCCGCGACCTTCTATAAGGGTGTCGCAGTTGCTAAGCGTGGCGCTGAGCGGTATGCATAGGCGAGCCAGAAGTCCGCTTTCTCCGAAGTTAAGGCTTTCGATCTCCATACTTTCCGGGATGCGCGCGCCTATTCCTTCGATTTTTATGTTTTCGCCGCGTCTCGTGACTTTGGCTCCTAACGCACGTGCCACTTCTATGGCGCTTAGGCTGTCTTCACACGGGGTGAACTTCGTCAGGTGCGAAGTGCCTTCGGAAAGCGCTGCTGCCATAATGGCCCTCTGCGCGAAACTCTTCGAGCAGGGCGCATTGAAGTCGCTCTTATGCACGCCGCGCCAGTCTTTGTATATGGCCTCGTGGACTTGCTCGTAGGATAATTGGCCTTCGGCAGTGGGAGTGTCGTAGAAGGCATAGGTAAACGGCGCTCCCTTCGCGATGCACTCCACGCGGGTTTTCTCTCCGAGCGGTCCCATCGAAATGAGCACCAGGTGATGTGCCTGTATGCTATGGTTGTTTTCCAGAAGGGTGTCGTAAATGCTCTGAAGGTTCGCCACGTCCTCGGCGCTTTCGGCCTTACAAGCTATCTTCGCTATGTCTGCCCCGTAGCGGAAGCAGCGCAGGATGGTCTGCTGAAGCAGGGTGCTTGTCGGGGTGCCGTCGAAGTCGTGGAACGAGCGGATAAGACGCGTGCCGCTATGCTTGCAGAGCTTTTGGATGCTCTGACTTACGTGTACCGGCGCATTTATGTCCAAATCCACGAAACTTATTCCGCTTTCTATCACGGAGGTGTATAATTCGAGCATCCTATTCCATTCGCGTGCCTTTTCCTCGCCGCGAAGTGACGGCTCTATATGAAAACTGAAAATCAGCGGTTTTTCGCACGTCTCCACTAATTCCACCCAATCCTTCTCGTTCAGCGGGTTCAAATCCGCCCTCACCTCGGCCATCTCCACGAATGGGTCGTCCATTATCCCGAGGATATCTTCCAAGTTCTTGCCCTGTAGGCTTGTACAAATCATAATCTAATCTTTTTTCTGAATGGCTTTCCGATTCTTTGTAAAAAGACGAAATCCACTGCGCCTTCCTCGGCCTTTTTATCGTTTTTCAGAGCTTCCTGCAATTCTTCGTCGCTGTACGGGAGCTCTACCGGCAGATTACACCTCTTGAAATCGTCCCTCACCCTATCTGCCAATCCCTTCTCGCTCCAGCCTTCCTTCTCGCTCATCCTCAGTGACTTGATGATGCCCATCGATACAGCCTCACCGTGCGATACGGCCTCGTGACTTCTCCATTCGATGGCGTGCGCGAAAGTGTGCCCGAAATTCAGAATGTGCCTGCGCCCCCTGTCGAACAAATCCCTTTTCACCACCTTTCGCTTGTATTTCGCCGCCTTTTCTGCCAATTCGGCCGCTTTCCCCAGCATCTCCTCCAGTTCGGCCTGCCCGTCCTGGCCATTGTCTATCTTGGCCAATTCCGAAAAGACTCCCACGGCCCTGTTATAGAGTTTTTCATCGAAAAGCAGGAAGGTTTTCAAAATTTCAGCGCTGCCGGAAAGCACTTCCTTACGCGGGAGTGTACGCAGTACTTCCTTACGGATGTGGATTTTACGAGGCAGCTTGAATGTGCCTATCATATTCTTCACCCCATCCAGGTTTACGCCGTTTTTACCCCCTACCGAAGCGTCAGCCATAGCCAGAAGCGTCGTAGGTACGATTTCGAAATCTATCCCTCGTTTGTAGAGGCTCGCTGCCAATCCACACACGTCGCTGCACACCCCACCGCCTATCGCGATCAGCGTGCAATTCTTATCGGCGCCTGCGTTCATCAGTGCCCTGCAGATATGCTCTACCTCGTTAAGGGTCTTGTGCGGCTCGTCGCATATTAAGGCCAATTCGCCCAAACTCCTCGCGCGAAGCTTGTTACAGAATTCACCTGCGAATTCTCTTACCGCCACATCGTAAACTACGAAAACTTCTTTCATATCAGTTTTGACATTTACCGCCTTGGTGTCAGTCGGCCCACAAAGATAGCAGAAAAAATTTGTGAAATCACAAAAATTCCATACCTTTGTAATCCGTCTGCGAATTAACGCACACGCCTATGCCCGAATGGCGGAATTGGTAGACGCGCTGGACTCAAAATCCAGTGTTCCTTAAAAACGTGCCGGTTCGAGCCCGGCTTTGGGCACCAAACTGCAAGAAACCTCCCCGTTTCCTGCAGTTTTTGTTTTTCGGCACTCCTGCGCCCCTGACCATAGCATTCCCCATCCGGCAAAACCCGCCTTTCGGTGGATAAAACGGCATTTTAGGCTCTGCCGTCCGGCCAAACCCGCCTTTCGGTGGACGAAACGTCGTTGAGATGCTTTTCCTCCGGCCAAAGTGCCTTTTCACTGGAGGAAACGATGTTGAAACGCTTCCCCTCCGGCAAAAACCACGATCCACCGGACGAGAGGCCATTGAGACTGGCTCATCAAAATCACTTTGGCAGTCAATGTGCCACAGGAAGCGTATACTGACATCGTCTTGCCAAGGTGAAACTAAAAAAGTCCCACTTTGGCAAGGCGGATAGCGTAGAGCACACTCTGTTAAGGGTGCCCTGCCAAAGTGAATTGGCGGAAGAGCCCGTCCGAAGGCGAACTTTGCTGTAAGCGAAACAAAAATAACACTTCCTCGAACTATGTTATGTTGAAGAAGTGTTAATTTCAATTTTTGTTGTGTATAAAACCTATATTGAAAGCGATTACATTCTCGAGAGCCAAATTTTCACTGAGCCGTCGATTAGCTTTTGAGTGGCATAATCATATACTAAGTAATGACCTACCTCTATATCTATTCTATCAGGAGAAGCCTTTATGACCTTTATATCAGACAAATTTTTCAAACCAATACGGTTTTCATCGGGCCAATCCAACTGTGTAAATAGATCTGATTCTACGACGCCTTGCTCATTGACTGTTAAATGTAACGGAATCTCTACTGTAGCGACTGAAATGGTGGGCGAAATACCCTTTATTCCAGGATCTGTGAAATAATCCACAACAGGTAAATAAAAGAATAGTGTACCTCTCTCATTCTTTTGGACGAAACGAGATTTGGAAACAGGAAATCTATTCGGAAGTCCAAGGAGTTCACTCATGAGATCGTTTGATCCGCAGCCATTATTGTCTAAATCGACGGTGTTGATATTTTTTTCGGTGGTTGTCCAGTCCATAAAGACTATTTCATAATTTCCTTCCTCGATTCAAGTTAATAGTGCAACATAGGTGTAAGATTGTGAGGTCGCGGTGTTCGAGGGCGGCAGTTATCCTCAGCAGAGCGAGGAGAGCCCTTTTTCCGAGCTCCCCGCAGCCCTGATGGGAGATAACTGACGCAAAGATGGGAGGAGCGGAGGTGAAAAAAAGAGCCTGCGTTGCCGCAGGCTCTCGATTCAAGGCCGTATCTATTCTTATGGATTTTCAAAATATTTTGGGAAGAAGTTTTATTGGCCAGTTATCTTTTCGATTCAATGGTGTAGTTTGCGGATATTTATTGCGCTCATAGGGGTTGTCCAGTCTATGGCCGTGCGGTAACTCATGGTAAGCGTTTAAAAGGCTGGCTTATATTGCTTTGTATATAATTCGTCTCGCTTGATTACTGAGAACATTCGATGGACGAGTTTTGCCCTGAGGACATTGAAGATGCACATCTTGTGCTTCCCTTCTTTGAGTTTTCGTTCGTAGTATTCTTTATATTCCCCTTCTTTCATTCGTGTGGCGACATTGACCGCGCTCATGTGCAGGAGAACTTTCATAGTTTGGTTTGCCCGTTTGGATATCTTGGCTTTTGATCGTACAGATGTGCCTGAATCGTATTTGTAAGGCGTAAGGCCGGCAAAGCTGCAGAACTGCCGTGCATTTTGGAAACGTGTAAAGCCACCTGTGATTGCAATCATATTGATGGCGATTCTGTCTCCAACGCCATCGATACTGGTTAGTAAATCTTTCTGGCGGGTTAAAACAGGGTTTGCCGCGATGAGGCTTTCTATTTCTGCGTCAATGGCTTTTATCTGTTCATCAATAGTCTTGATGACTTTATTCCATCGAGAGTTCTTGTGTTTGAAGTCTCCGGGGGCCATATACTTCTTCTGGTCGGAAAGCTGCATTTGAAAACGTTTCTTGTCTGTAAGCAGGAACTCCCTGTCCGAGAGAAGATTTTTCATCGAGACAAGCGCTGCATCCGGGATGGCATAGCGGACTGCCTTGTCGCTGTATCGATAGGCATACTCAGCGATACGTATGGCGTCGATGGCGTCATTCTTGCCGCGGGTGAGGCCCAGAGAGTTCTTGATGCGGGTCGGGTCATCCAGCCACAGGAACACGTCGAGTTCCTGGCAGGCGACGGTCAGCGGGTAGATGTATCGGCCCGTGTACTCCGCGCAGATGAGTATGTCCTCAGATAGAGTTTCCAAAGCCTTAAAAGAGGCTTTCAGGGACTTCTTGATCCCTTTTACATCATTCTCACACTCTTCCTCACGGATGACAGCGAGGTCCTTCAGGTAGCAAAGATTCAATTTTTCTTTACTAATGTCGATGCCGACGTAAATTTTTTTCATAAATTGCGTTGTTTTTTAGTGGACAATGGGCCATCGATCCTTCACCTACAAACCTTATTGAACCTTAGGGATATTCTTATTCAGGTCCTGGGTCAACGGGCCGGACGGTGCAAAAAAGATACACGGGTCTTACCCATTTGCGGAAATTGATAACCGTCCGGCTCCATTGTCCTTTGTTAAACTTTTATTAATATCACAAATTTATTACTTTTGTATCACAAACCTTGGTGCAGAAAACCATGCTGCAAATCTAAGGTTTGCGTCATGTTCATCCGCAAGAAGCATAACCGTTCAGGGACCATCAGTGTGGTTGTCGTCGACAAGAGCGACGGCCGTTTCAAGGAGATCCACAATCTTGGTGTAGCCCACAGCGATGCGGAAGCCTCTGTACTTGAAGCGGAAGGGCGGCATTGGATTGCAACATACGGGGGACAGCAGTTGATTGACTTCGATTGCAGAGCGGAGACTGAAGTCCGGACAGCCGAGGACTTCTTATCCAGCATCAAATCCGCACGCCTTACAGCAGCCCAGACGATTATCGGAAAGGTGTATGACAGCATAGGTTTCAATGCTATTGAGGATGAGGAGTTACGCCATCTGGTTGTTGGTCGTATCTGTCAACCGATGAGCAAGAAAGCTACCGTAGACTATCTCCGGCGCCATTTCAAGGATGACGTGAGCCTGCAGAAGATATACCGGTACATGGACAAGTTGCAGGACACCCAGAAAGCGCGCGTGCAGGAGATAAGTGTTCGGCATACCCAAAGGCTCTTCGGCGGGAACATCGGCATTCTGTTCTACGATGTAACTACATTGTACTTTGAGACGACGAACAAGGACGAACTCCGCAACAATGGGTTTTCAAAGGACGGAAAGAACGCCAACCCCCAGGTCGTGCTCGGCCTGCTTGTCAGTCGTGGCGGTTACCCGCTATCGTACGCTCTTTTTAACGGGGCTCAGTTCGAGGGATATACGATGATACCCATCGTCGATGACTTCGTGCAGAGATACAACCTTGGAAGCGACTTCGTCGTCATTGCTGATGCAGGGTTGATGAGCGACAAGAATATCAAGTTGCTGCGCAGCGCCGGCTACAAGTATATCATTGGGGCTAGAATCAAGAAAGAGTCCGGAGACATAAAGAATCTCATTCTTTCCACTCCACATACCCATGGAGTATTCAATGACATTCCCTATGGCAATGGAGACCGACTGATTGTAGGATATTCGGAGGAACGGGCCCGGAAGAATGAGCATGACCGTAACGATGGTGTAGAACGTCTCAGAAAACGATATGCGAAAGGAACTTTGACCAAGGCAGACATCAATAAGCGTGGCTACAACAAGTTTCTTTGCGTCAGTTCTGGAGTGACCGTGAGCATCGACGAGTCCAAAATTGAGGAGGACAAAGTCTGGGATGGTCTCAAAGGATACAGGACAAACACGAATTTGCCGGCCGATCAGGTCTACCAGAACTACCAGCAACTATGGAATGTTGAGCGTGCCTTCCGCATCACTAAAGGGACGTTGGAAGTCAGACCGATGTTCCACTTTAGCAAGAAGCGCATTGAAGCTCACGTCTGTATATGTTTTGTTGCATTGAAGGTGTACAAGGAACTTGAACGGTTGCTCAAAGCATCAAGATGTCCGTACTCAGTTGATAATGTCCTTAGAATCGCAGAGACAATTGTAACTCTTGAAATCGACTTACCGGAAAATGAAAAAACCCTCATCAGGACTATCTACACGTCACAGGAGGAGCGCAACATTGCTTACCTCATCGAGTCTGATGACTGGCTGACTGAAATTGGGTGACGCATTGATAAAGTCAGGAATACTTTAATTTGAGAGGTTTATCCGTAATATATTTGGGTAAGCCTCTCTTTTTTCGTTATTTTTTTATACCTTTGTTTTCCGGTACTAAAATGAAACGAAATGGAAAAAGACAAAAATACGTTTTTTACTCTTACTGATTGGTATTTTAGTCATAAGACTTTACCGCATTGGACGGTACTCCTTATAGATTGCGTAATCGTTTTTATATCATATCTTTCCATATTCTTGTTTTATGCAGGACGCAGTTGTGCCCTAGAGGCTGGATGGCAGTTCGTCATTACATTGGTAGTCTTCCTGATGATTCACGTGGTGTTCTTCAGGATTTTCCGTACATATAGCGGTATCATCCGCTATTCTTCGTTCGCGGACTTGAAGAATGTGGGATTGGCCATGGGATTGGCCACGATCTTCTGTTTTCTGGTGCAGTTTATCTATGGCACGGGTCCCGAGGGCTTCCTCTTCAACTTCAAGTATTTGATTACCGCATCTCTGTCGGCTACGCTGGTGATGTGGATGGAGAGAGTGTGCGTGAAACTGCTCTATGACGGATTCAGGACCGAAAACGCGATGAGCGTGCTGGTCTATGGTATAGGCGACGGTGGTGTGTCATTGGCAAAGAGAATCAGGGGTGACAAGCCGGCCAGGTATCGTGTTCGCGGTTTCATTTCGCACGATTTGTCAAAGACGACGGATTCGCTGCTCGGAGAGACTGTCTACCTTCCGGACGAGAATCTCCCTGCGGTATTGAAGAAACTGGAAATCAAGGCTGTGGTAGTTCCTAGAAATAGGATTAACGAGGTAAAGGCTAATGAGTTCCTGCATAACACCATTCTGGATGCAGGAGTGAGACTGCTTTTCGAACAGGCCCTTTCCGACTCGCAGAAGAGCGAAGGAAAGTACGCACTTAAGGATGTGAAGATAGAGGATTTGCTTCCTCGCGAACAGATAAAAGTCGATTTGGAGTCGGTGTCTAAAGAGTTGAACGGAAAGCGAATACTCGTAACCGGTTCGGCAGGTAGCATAGGTAGTGAAATCGTTAGACAGTTAGCCTCCTTCGCTCCCGAAGAGTTGATTCTCGTGGACCAGGCGGAGACTCCTCAGCACGACATTCGTCTTATGATGGCTAAGGAATTCCCTAACATAAAGGCACATACCATCGTTTCGTCCATAGACTCGAAGAACAGGATGAGGGTCATATTCAAGACCTACCGCCCTCAGTATGTCTTCCACGCCGCTGCTTACAAGCACGTGCCTATGATGGAGGATAATCCTAGTGCGGCGGTTCATAATAACATTCGAGGTACCAGAAACATCGCCGATTTGTCCGTGGAGTATGGCGTGGAGAAATTCGTTATGGTCTCTACCGATAAGGCTGTGAATCCTACTAACGTGATGGGTTGTTCGAAGCGTATCTGCGAGATTTACGTTCAGAGTCTCAACAAGGCGGAGCAGGAAGGTGTGGTTAAGGGAAATACACAGTTCGTCACCACTCGTTTCGGAAATGTGCTTGGCTCTAACGGTTCGGTCATTCCGCTGTTTAGAAAGCAGATAGACGAGGGTGGCCCTGTAACTGTAACTCACCCGGACATCATTCGCTACTTTATGCTCATTCCGGAAGCTTGTAAACTGGTTCTCGAGGCCGGCACTAAGGGAAAGGGCGGTGAGATTTTCGTATTCGATATGGGTAAGCCGGTTCGCATCGCCGATCTCGCCAAGCGTATGATTTTCCTTAGCGGATCCACTAACGTACAGATAGAATATACAGGACTTCGCGAGGGCGAAAAGCTTTACGAGGAACTTCTTAACATAGAGGAAATTACGAAACCTTCATTCCACGAAAAAATCCGTATTGCCACGGTGCGCGAATACGACTATCTGGAAGTAAGCAAGTCCATAGAGGAACTTATCCAAACTGCCAATACTTACGACGCTATGGATATCGTGGCTAAGATGAAGGAAATCGTGCCTGAGTATAAGAGTAATAATTCAGTTTATTCAGTACTGGACAAATAATGGCAGACATTCAAGTTGTTATTATGGCCGGGGGAATTGGCTCCCGTCTGTGGCCTCTTAGTACTCCCGACTTGCCCAAGCAGTTCGTGGATGTGCTCGGTGTGGGTAAGACCCTGATTCAGATGACCGTAGATAGGTTTCTTCCGGTGTGCCCGATTGAAAATATATGGATAGTCACTTCCGAACATTACGAGAGCATCGTAAGGGAGCAGCTTCCGTCCGTCCCTACTGAAAATATCCTTTTGGAGCCCGTCGGAAGGAACACCGCGCCTTGTATCGCTTACGCTTGTCGTAAGATAGCGGTGCACCATCCGAATGCCACGGTGGTAGTGACTCCGTCGGATGCTATGGTCCTTAAAACAGATGTCTATACGGACATAATCAGACAGGCGAGCGATTTTGTTAGCGAAAGCGACGAGGCTCGCATCGTTACGATTGGCATAGAGCCCACGCGTCCCGAAACCGGTTATGGCTATATCTGTGCGAGTAAGGCCGTGCTCGGCGAATTGGTGAAAGTAAATCATTTCTGCGAGAAACCCGACCTGAAGACTGCCAAATCCTACATCGCTGCCGGCAGTTATTTCTGGAACGCCGGAGTGTTCGTGTGGAAGGTGAACACCATTCTTTCGGAGCTGCGCACTCACGCACCGCAGATTTCATCCGTAATGGATAAGATAGAGCCGCATTTCTATACTCCTTCCGAGAAGCAGGTCCTTAAGGAACTTTTCCCGACCTGTGACAAGATTTCCATAGACTACGCGGTGATGGAGAAGTCCGATAACATCTATGTGATA
>OQWM01002010.1_pt1 | contig 13920 bp, 11 predicted proteins | sample 1691531 | NCBI WGS metagenome assembly OQWM01 (sample SAMN03418257, study PRJEB22391) | human gut metagenome | biome: human-gut; feature: organic feature; material: feces | host: Homo sapiens | place: Tanzania | collected 2013-01
ATGTTGCCATCGTTGTCAACCAACAACACCTTCTCAAACTCAACAGTCTGACCAGCCTCTGCAGTTGCCATGTGGTGCACGAACAACTTCTTGCCAGCCTCAGCCTTGAACTGCTGACCGTTAATCTCTACGATTGCGTACATTTTAATATTGTTAAACGGGTTTCGACCGCAGGGCGAAGCCATCTCGTGGCTCACTTTTATGGCCTTTGCGGCATAAATCGGGTGCAAAATTACTACATTTCACCAAGACAGACAAATCTTTCCCGTACTTTTTCCACCATTCTCCTCAATATTCTTTAGGCGGATGGCTTATCCTGCCCATATAGCATGCCTGTCAAATGCATTCCGCTGCAAAGCCCGACGCAGCACGCTGCGATGGATGGTGCAGCACGCTGCAACAGCCCATGCAGGGCGTTGCATCATCTGATGCAGCAAAACACAATGGCTTTTTCACTGAATCACACCAGCTGTTTCGTCCCAATTCGCGGGCTGTTTTGCCATATCTTGCAAACCACTTTGTCGTATCTTGCAGTCCACTTTGCCATATCTCGTGGGCCGCTTTTCCGTATCTCATCATCTGCTTCACAACGCAGCCTCGTGATGAGGAGCAAAGAAGACCGTTCTCCGCATCCGACTTCCATACACCTATTATATATATAAGGTGTATGCCGGAGGCTATTTCGAACTGGTAGCCGCCTTCTTGAGCGCCTTCTGCATCCAACTGTCCGTGCGGAAGCGGAGCAGGAAGATGATGCCGCGGAAGGTGAGTTCGATGGCCATCGCAATCCATACTCCCTGCAAGCCCATGGTGCCTGCAAGCAGAGCGGCAAGCACGATACGCACCAACCAGATGCTGCCCAGATTCATGCTGCAAGGGATGAGGGTGTCGCCTGCACCCACAAACACTCCGTAGCACACGATGCTGGCAGCGAACATGGGTTCGGCCAAAGCCTCGATGCGAAGTACGCTCACGGTGAGCGCACGAACGGATTCGTCGGGGGTCATCACGCTCATCAGCGCAGGCGAGAATACGTACATCACCACTGCCATAACCGTCATGATGGCAATGCCCATACCTACCGTGATGCGCCCGAAACTGCGTGCCAGGCGGGGACGCTTGGCTCCAAGGCTCTGGCCCACAAGGGCTGTAGCGGCATCGGAGATACCATAACCGGGCATGTAGCAAAGGGCCTCTACGGTAATGCCGAAGCTGTTGGCGGCAATGGCAACTGTGCCCAACGGGGCAACAATAATGGTGCTCACAATCTGTGCACCGCACAACACGATATGTTCAACTGCCAAAGGAAGGGCAATACGCACGGCTTCACGGAGCGTGTGGCGCTGTGGACGGAAGGTGCCTGTATCCTGACGAAGATTAAGCTCCCTGCTGCGCACGCACACAAACCAGCACATGGTGAGCGAGCAAACGATGAACGAAAGCAAAGTTCCCAGTCCGGCACCCGCCACTCCAAGGTTTGCGCCGGGAACCATAACCCCGCAAACTTCGCGCGAAGGGAAGATGAGGAAGTAGTTGAACACTACATCGAGCAGGCACATGAGGATATTGAGCAGACTGGGAATATGCATGTTGCCGCTGCAACGGAGCATTCCGCTGCACAGGGAATTGAGTTGGGCAAAGGGAATGCCCAGACTGAAGATGAGGAAATAGAGTGAAGCATCGCGGCAGATATCCTCTCCCCCGCCCAACCAATGCGGCAGGCTCTGGCTGATGGCAACGCCTACGGCACTGAGCATAACGGCAAACGTGATGCAGGAGATGAAGCTCTGGCGCAACACATGTCGGGCTTCGGCCAGATCTCCTGCTCCTATGCGATGGGCTACCTGTACGTAGAAACCCACACTGGCAGAGGAGCAAAGGCTGCCGAAGAGCCATAGCGTGGTGCTTACGATACCGATGCTCGCGCTGGCCTTTGCGCCCAGACTGCCCACCATGCTGGCATCGATATACTGCATGAGGATGTGCACCAGCTGTGCCAGCATGCTGGGCACACTGAGAACAGCAGCCAACGCCAGTTGGTGACTGCCCGTCATCTTCTCTCCCTGCCTGATGCGGGCAAGGAGAGAGTCCTTATATTGCGTATAGCTCATGCCTGGCCGTTGACAAACTTACAGATTAGACGGCCGGCCTGAATGAGCCGCTCGCGCTGAGTGGCCATATTGATGCGCACAAACCCTTCACCTCCGTGGCCGTAGTGAGAGCCTGGAGCCAGGCGCACGCTGTGCTGCCTGATGAGCTGCTGGCAGAATTCTTCGTCACTCAGGCCGGTGGCGCTGATATCCAACCACATCAGATAGGTGGCTTCAAGCGGCATTACGCGAAGCGAGGGGCAATTTGCCCGCAGGAGAGAAGCCAGTTCCTCGTAGTTCTGCCACAGATAGGCACGAAGAGCATCCAGCCATTCGCCGCCGCCCGTATAGGCTGCCTCGGTGGCAACAAGTCCGAAGGGATTGACATCGCACACCTCATGGATATTCACCGCACGGTCTATCTTCTGCCGGGCCACTTCGTCCGAACAGATTATCTGGGCATTCTGCAGGCCGGCCAGATTGAATGCCTTGCTGGCACTGGTGCAGGTGCAAGCCTGACGGAGCACAGGATGACCGGTGGCGAAAAGAGACAGAAAAGTCCGGCCAGGCATGGTGAGTTCGCAATGAATCTCGTCTGAAACGAGAAACACATTGTGCTTCAGACAGATGTCTGCCACACGTTCCAGTTCTTCGCGAGTCCATACTCTGCCCGTGGGATTGTGTGGCGAACAAAGGAGCATCACGCTCACATCGGGTTTGCCGGCACGCTCCTCGAGGTCGGCAAAGTCGATATGGAAACGTCCATCGTGCTCCCGGAGCCTGCTCTCCTCTGCCCTGCAACCCAGATTGCGTATGCTGCTGTAGAAACAGTTATAGGCAGGCGAGAGTGTCAGCACGCCGTCACCCGGCCGGGTAAATGCCCTGAGAATGGCGCTGATGGCAGGCACGACACCCGGCACAACTATCATCCAGCGGCGGTCATAAGTGACGCTATGCCTCTGCTGGTGCCATCTGACGATACTCTCATAATAGGAATCGGTGGGAACAGCATAGCCAAACACCCCATGCTCAAGCCGCTTTGCCAGCGCCTCACGCACACAGGGAGCTGCCAGGAAGTCCATATCAGCTACCCACAGAGGATATTCCACCTGCGGTTCATCGTCCCACTTCATGCAGCCCGAACCGCGCCGGTTGACGGGTGTATCAAACTGAGAAACCAAATCCTGCTCCTCAAGACGGGTTTCACGGAGCGAATGCACAGCCCCCTCAACGCACTTGCTTCCCATCCACAATAATTTGGCAGTCAGCAGGCTGACGCTGGTTGTTGTCAAAGATAAGTTCTCCCACGCTCTGCACACTGATCTTTCCCGTGGTGGGATTCTTGATGCTGGGCACATGCCCACGGATAGTGGCATTGATGGAACTGTACTCAAAGGCCAAGACAGCATCTTCGCCCATCGTGCAGTCCTCCATGTAGAGGTTCTCGCAGTAGCAAAGGGGCTGTTCGCCGGTAATGTGACAGCGGATGAGACGCAGGTTGCGGCTGTACCAGGCCAGGTATTCACCATTGATGACACTATCCTCCACCGTCACGTTCTCGCTGTCCCACAGTGCATCCTTAGAGTTGAGCACGCTGTTGCGGATAACTACTCCACGGCTGTATTGGAAAGCATAGTTGCCCTCCTGGTGATAGTTCTCGAGCAACACATTGTCGGTGTGCATACCCAGATAGTCGGCCCCATCGGCACGAGAGTCCCTGATGGTTACGTCACGACAGTCCCACAGAGTCTCCTGCGCATCAGTAAAGCGGCAGCGCTCTACATGGATGCCCTTCATGCGGCGGAACATCTTGGGAGCATCCACCTGGCAATCCGTCATAAACACATCATTGCTGTACCAGAGCGAACTGCGTGCTCCCGGCTTGAACAGGCTGTGTTCCACGCGGAAACCATTGCATTCCCAGAATACATACTTTCCGTCGAAAGTACAGTCGCGGGCTTCTATGTTGCCCGACTCTTTGATAGCCGATTCGCCCGTATGAATACTCACATTCTCCAGGCAGGCATCATGAAGCGTATAAAGAGGCCTTTCGCCCCAGTATTCCTTATCCTTGATGAGTGTCTTGTTCTGCATCTAAATCTTTATACATTATTATATATATAAGCGCGCCAATCCCCCATGGGAGTCCAGCCAGCCGCCCTAAAGAGCAGCTTCAGCCAAACGCGCGCATTCCCATAGAGCATCCAAATGGCCAAAAGATTCCGCCATCCAGATGCCCCCAATTGTCTTCCAACGAAAACCAGCAACCAAGAATTTCAAATTTCAAACCGACCCAAAGCCAAATCCAGAATTTTCAATTCACAATTCAAATCTGCCACAAAGCCCAATTCAAAATTCTTAATTCAAAATTCAAAATTGCCGAACGGTTCAATTCAAAATTCTCAATTCTTAATTCAAAATTGCCTCCGGCTATTTGATTTTATCGTTGCAAAGCTTGATAGCCTCGTAAGCCTGCTGGGTGGTGAGCACAGTCTTGAACTTCGCATAGAAGCGTGTGCGCACTTCCAGTTCGCCTGCCTCCTGCTTCTGCTTGCTCTGGAAGAGCTCGTCACACTGCTGGGGAGTCAGTTTGCCCAAGTCTTCTGCCCTCTGGTACTTCTCCCTCAGAGCCTTGCGAGGCGCTTTCACGCGTGCAATCTCCTCGTAATACTGCACCAGCAAGGGGCGGAACTTGGCCACCACTTCCTTCTTCAGTGACATGTTCTTCAGCACATAAGCGATGTGCGCATCCTGCTTGCCGGCCGCACAAACATCGGCGGGAGCTGCCAGGAACATCATGCAGAGCACGCTGCATACAATTACCAGATAATGTTTCATAGTCTCTCTGATTAAACTTCTGCAAAGATACATCATTTCCGCAAGCCATGAAATAGACATTTTCAGGTAATTGTTACCATTATTACATCTTTTCACGTTTATGGGGTCACACCTTAGCGCAAATAATGTTCGCCTTTCTTGTTTTGTTGTCCTATTTGCTTTATCTTTGTAGCATTGGTAATGAACTAAAGGGAGAATAAAGATGCAAGAAGCAGTCAAGATAGAAGAGATGGGCATTGAAGACCTCATCGAGCGATACCACATCGGGGAAGCAGAAAACCCCTACGGTGTCTCCTACGGCGAAGGTATGGTGGTGTCGCACAACTACATTCCTATAAACATCAAGGAGAAGCCGGAGGTCTTCAACCATCCAATACGCACCAAGTTCTCCATCCTCTTTCTTTGTACCAAAGGGAACATCACCGTCAGGTGCAACTCAAACGAGTGCCGCATACAGACCAACACGCTCTTTGTGTGCAAGCCAGGCAGCGTGGTGCAGTTTATCGACGGCTCTCTCGACCAGGCCAGCGTCATCTGCTCCATCGACAAGCCCGACGGACACATCAGTCTGTCACTGCAGAAACTGCTTCCCCACTATGCCGAACTGGAGGCGCTAACGCTTCTCAAACTCAGCGCACACGAATCGAAGAAAGTCAACAACATGATAGGCTACCTGTGCGATGCCATCAAGGCCGACCACGATCTGCTCTTCTATCACGAAGCTGTCAAGTCGCAGGTGTCGGCGCTCATGTTCCACTTCCTCAACATATTCTGCAGCGGACTCAATCTGAAGAAATCCACCCAGCACACGGCCCACTATCGCCAGCAGGATTATGTGCGCCAGTTCATGTCGCTATTGAGTCTGCACTTCCGCGAGCAGAGGCGTGTGACCTTCTATTCAGAGCAGATGCACATCACTCCCAAGTATCTGGGCACCATCGTCACACAGCAGACGGGACGAACGGTATCAGACTGGATTGACCATTTCGTGGTGTCGGAAGCCAAGGTGCTGCTGGGCAGTTCGAGCCTCACAATACAGGAGATCACCTATAAGTTGAACTTCCCCAACCAGAGTTTCTTCTGTAAGTATTTCAAGGCACACACCGGCATGACGCCATCTGGCTTCAGAGCCCATCACCAGTAACCGGCTTCGCGGCAGCCCACACGGCAAATGACCTTCAAACACACTATTATGATGCATACACAGGAACCAACCTTTACCGAGGTCAAAGAACTCTGCCAGACAAGCATCAACGACATCAACCGCCTGCTCTGCCAGCTTTCCTCCTCCTGCCCTGCAATGACCGAAGAGGCACTCGGCGAACTCATAGCTGCACCACAAAGCCACCTCTTTGTCCTGCGCGAGGGTGAGAAAACGGTGGGGATGCTCACTCTGGCCTTCTATCCAGCGCCCACTGGACGCAAAGCCTGGATAGAAGATGTGGTGGTGGATGCTGATTGCCGTGGGCGCAAATACGGCAAACTCATGATAGAGAAAGCCATCGACTTCGTCCGCCAGACCGGCAGCACCACCCTGATGCTCACTTCCCGCCCCTCACGGGAAGCAGCCAATGCGCTTTATCAAAGTGCTGGATTTGAAAGGAAAGAAACCAACGTATATAAGATGAATGTGTAAGGATGCATCTCTGTAGTGCCTGAACGAAAAGCGACACATCGGCGAGTCGGGCAGCTGGAAGCCCGAAAACATGCCGCTCTCACAGCTCACCACCAGGAGTGTAGCAGGCGAGATAGACTATCAGTCGAAGGATGGAAAGGTGAAGGAGAACTTTATGTTCGACTTCCTGTCGTCATCCGACAAGGCGGAAAGCAGGCAGCGACGCGAACTCTTTCTGGACGGAAGCACACCCTACTCCATTGCACGTACCATCAGTACCTCGCACACAAACCGAATCAAGGCGAAGAACGGCTTCAAGCTAACGGTTCCGCAGAAGATCTATACCGACTTCAATCTGGAGTTGGTGTACAACAAATACGACGGCAACAGCGAATCCATGTCAGAGGATTACCTTGACAGCATCAATACACGCCTGCGAAGTACCAACTACAACGACGGTACCGCAGACAGTGAAGCTGGGCAATCCTAATCTCAAAGGTTACGCTTCCTCGACATTCAACGTCAACTTCACTGACAGGGAAAGCAAGCGGCGGCAGCAATACAACCTCAATGGCAACTTCCGTTATTATCATAGGCAAGTAGCACAGTCGGTAATGTATAATCCCACCAACTCCCAATACACCTACCAGCCAAAGAATGTGCATGGAGCATACGAAGCCAATGCACAGTTCGGCTACGTGCGATCGCAGTTCGGGAAGCATGACCGCTGGGCTTGGCAGACAACGCTTGACGCTATCTACAACCACTCAGTGGATCACGCTCTGCAAGCCGGCATGACAGAAAGCACCCCCAACGCAGTCAACACATACACTCTGCACGATGCCATCAGCCTGTCATACCAGTACAATGACTTCACAGCCAAGGCAATGGGCGATGTTCGCTGGCGTCATTCCGAGGGCAAGATGCGTGACTTCACCACACTTGACGCATTTGACTACCAATATGGACTGATGGCTCGCTACACATTACCGGGCATCAAGACCACGTTGTCTGCGGATGCCAACATCTACAGCCGCCGCGGTTATGGGAGCAAGACGCTCAACACGGACGACTTCGTGATGAACGCTTCCGTCAGCCAGCCTTTCCTCAAGGGCAAGCTGATAGCCACATGGCGGTCAGGGGCTTTTGCCCTGTCTGGGGGAAGGTGCGATTTCATTGTGAACGGGGCGGGACACTGGTCATTGCGTGTCACTGCTCACTATGATTATTTTTGCAAAACGGCTATAATTGGGAAAAGTCTGTCTTAGGACATCAAAAACGGGGCTATAAGCCAAGAAAAATTGTCTTATAGGACAATTTAAATTCTCTTATAAGACATTTTGAATTGTCTTATAAGACAATTTTTTCAGGGTCTGCAGGGCCTTTTTCGGTGGTTTTGCAGCCTTGCGTCGCGGAACTCGTGACTTTGCGTTTTTTTGCAAAACGGCTTTTTCGCGTGACCTGCAGCGTGGAGGCTTTTGACATCTTCCATCAGTTGTCCTCCACGCAATACATCATCAATGCACAGGGCAGGACGGAGGTTTGGAACCGCACGCTTCCCAATTATGTCATGCCGCACATGAGCTATCACTTCAGCCGGAAGCCGAAAAGATAAGAGTCAAGTAGAAGGAAGTCTGCCGCTTTGTGGCGGCAGCAACCAGTTCAAGGATGGCTCACCATATCCTTTCGGCCGATGTTGACTCCGATGCTATGTACAAGGGAAGCCTGTTAGCGAACAAGGAGAAGAAGGCTCCTTCGATGCTTCCTGTATGTCGTCGAATCGGGAAAGGCGCTGTCCTTGACCGTCCAACCCAAGGTCGGACGGTGGAGGTGTGCAATACACCCGCCCTGGAGGCCAAATGAATCCTACACATAAGACATCTTCTTTCGCCCACAAATAAAGTTGGACTCGCATTGCCAATGCCGTCCTGACCCTTTCTTGCCGGTCAGCAAGAAGAGGCGGGCTATACCGGCACGTTTCATCCATCACACTTCCCAACCATCTGAACATCGTCTTGAGCACTTGAGGAGCGGTATGTAATTGAAGATTTTTAGCTACCTTTGCACCGTTTTACACTATTAGCACAAGAATCAGATATGATAACAGTTGATGGACTGACCGTTGAGTTCGGCGGTACCACCCTATTCAAGGACATCTCTTTTCAGATTAACGAGAAAGACCGTATAGCCCTCATGGGCAAGAACGGCGCAGGAAAAAGCACTCTGCTCAAGATTATCGCAGGCGTAAGAACGGCCACACGTGGTACGGTTTCGGCACCTAAGGATTGCGTCATAGCCTATTTGCCACAGCATTTGATGACCGAAGACGGGCGCACGGTGTTCGAAGAGACTTGCCAGGCATTTGCCCATCTGCACGAAATCCAGGCAGAGATAGACCGCATCAACAACGAGCTGACCACCCGCACAGACTACGAGAGTGACGAATACATGCAGCTCATAGAGAAGGTTTCCACGCTCTCGGAGAAGTTCTATGCCATAGACATGACTCATTTCGAAGAGGATGTAGAGAAGACTCTGCTTGGTTTGGGCTTTGAGCGAACCGACTTCAACCGTCCCACCAGCGAGTTCTCCGGCGGTTGGCGCATGCGTATCGAGTTGGCCAAACTGCTTCTCAAGTCGCCTGATGTCTTACTCCTCGACGAGCCCACCAACCATCTGGACATCGAGTCAATAGGCTGGCTCGAGGATTTCATCTGCAACAGTTCAAAGGCTGTAGTGGTCATCAGCCACGACCGCAAGTTCGTGGACAACATCACCACACGCACCATCGAAGTGACCATGGGACGTATCTACGACTACAAAGCCACCTACAGTCACTATCTGGAGCTGCGCAAAGAGCGCCGCGAGCAGCAGATGAAGCAGTACGAAGAGCAGCAGAAGATGATAGCCGAGACGAAAGACTTCATCGAGCGGTTCAAAGGGACCTACTCCAAGACCTTTCAGGTGCAGAGCCGCGTGAAGATGCTGGAGAAGCTGGAGCTCATTGAGGTGGATGAAGAAGATACAAGCCGGCTGCGTCTGAAGTTCCCTCCCAGCCCACGCAGCGGCAGCTATCCTGTGCAGATGAGCGATGTGGCCATGTCATTTGGCGACAAGAAAGTGTTTGGCGGAGTGAACCTCACAGTCGAGCGAGGCGACAAGATAGCCTTCGTCGGGCGTAATGGCGAGGGTAAGTCAACGCTTGTGAAGTGCATCATGGGCCAATTACAGAATGAAGGCAAGCTGGAGCTGGGCCACAACGTGCAGATTGGCTACTTCGCCCAGAACCAGGCCTCTCTGCTTGACGGCGAGCTGACAGTCTTCCAGACCATCGATGATGTGGCCAAGGGAGAAATACGCAACAAGATACGCGACTTGCTGGGAGCCTTCATGTTCGGCGGTGAGGAATCCACCAAGAAGGTCAAGGTGCTCTCTGGAGGCGAGCGTACTCGTCTGGCCATACTCAAACTCCTGCTGGAGCCAGTAAACCTGCTCATCCTCGACGAGCCTACCAATCATCTCGACCTAAAGACCAAAGATGTGCTCAAACAGGCGCTCCTGGACTTCGACGGCACGCTCATCGTGGTTAGCCACGACCGTGACTTCCTCGACGGACTGGTAAGCAAAGTGTATGAGTTCGGGCATGGCAGAGTACGCGAGCACCTGTGCGGCATCTATGAGTTCCTTGAGTCCAAGAAGATGGAAAACCTTCAGGAGCTCGAAAAGAAGCATTGAATCTGAAGTGTTAGCACATATAGCCTTCTGGCAGGATGCGTATTAACGTTCCTGCCAGAAGGTTTCTTTTTTGCTTATAATGTCTGACAGTCTCCTGTCTTCTATGAAGGCAGAAGACAGCCAAGCCGTCCCGACGGTCCTGTTGAATAATACGTGGGACAGCTTTATTGTATTAAGATAGTCCACTCACCTGCCCAACGAATTTGCCTTACGGCTCATCTGACTCTCGTTTACCGTCTTGTCAAGGGTGAAAAGGCATTATGCAGCGCCTGCCACATCACGTGGGGAGAGCGGGCGCTTCTTCTTGAGTATCCAGAAGAAGACGCAGAAGAGGACAGTGGCATTGACCACCCAGCTCACGGGGTAGCAGCAGGAGAGGAAGCCGAGGGTGGGATTGGTGGGAAACACACGATAGAGCCAGAAGAGGCGCACACCGCAGATAAACACCACGCACACCAGTGTGGGAGTGAGCGAATGCCCCAAAGCACGCAAGAGACCTGAGATGGTTTCATTACAGGAATGCACTGTATAGAAGGTCAATACGATGGCAATACGCTCCACAGAAAGCCTTATGACATCGGCATCAGAGGTAAAAAGGGAACTCAGGGGAGCGGCAAAGAGCACAAAGAGGAAGCTCACTACCATAGTTCCACCTGCTCCCAGCAGGATGGTATCACGTATGACCCTACGACAACGACGGTAAAGGCGGGCTCCGTGGTTCTGACTGAGGAACGAGGTGCCAGCCTGTGCAAAGGCATTTGCCACGAAGAAACAGAAGTAGTCATAGTTCAGCGAAACCGTGTTGGCAGCAATGGCCGTTGCTCCCAACGAGTTGATGCCACCCTGGATGAGTACGTTTGAGAAGTTGAAGAGCATACCTTGCACGCCGGCGGGAATACCTATGACGGCTATGCTACGCAGCACATCCCAATGGATACGCACCTTGCGAAGGTCCAGACGAAGCATTCCATGTTCGCGACAAAGTATGCGCACCAGCATGAAGGAACTGAGTACCGAAGACACCAGAGTGGCTATGGCAACTCCCTCCACACTCATGTGCAGACGGATGACAAAGAACAGGTTGAGCAACACATTCACCACCCCGCTGGCTGCCATCACGAAGAGCGGGCGACGGGTATCGCCTTTGCTTCGCAGGATAGCTGCTGCGAAGTTCATCAGCATGAGGAAGGGCATTCCCAGGAAATAGATTCTGAAATAGAGCACAGCCAGCGGCATGATGCCCTGTGGTGTATGAAGCCACGAGAGGATATCCTCTGCGCCCAACCAGCCAACGACGGCCAATAGCACTCCGCTCAGCAAAGATACAGCGATGGAGGTGTGTACGGCTCGTGATACGCGCTCCTCATCACGCTCACCCAGCAAACGGGCTATCACCACGTTGGCACCTACGCTGAGTCCCACAAAGAGGTTGATCATCAGATTGATGATGAAAGCATTGGCTCCCACAGCCGCCAGCGCCGTGCTGCTGGCAAAGCGTCCCACCACAGCCACATCGGCAGCATTGAGCAGTTGCTGCAGAAAAGCTGTTCCGGCAACGGGCAAAGCAAACCACACCATCTTGATGGCAATGGGTCCATTCAGCATATCCAGGTGCGAAGCACCACCCTCTCTTGTCTTTTTATCGTGCATTGTCAGTGTATCTCTATCTGATGAATCAAAAAAGGAACCGCGCCCGAAGCCTCTCCTTATATATATAATATGTATAGGCCAGTTCGCCCCGGACTTTCTCCTGATGAGCCGGACGCCCTTTCGTAAGTAGTAACCCGGCCTCTTTGACGCGAAAATGCGGCCCGACTCCTTCGTTTGCATTCGGAGTCAGACCGCTTATGTTCTATTCCCGCAGAGGGGAAGAGTGTATCCCTGTGCTGTCCTTTAGAACTTGTAGCCCAGCGTGCAGGTAATGCTCTGTCGTGTCATGTTGACATCCACAGGACTGATGGTCACACCGCGCAGGTCGGGATTGGCCTGTGTGAAGTCGGTATCCCCCTGGGCGAAACCAGTGTCAAAGGCATAGAAGTCGGCACTCTGGTTGCGCACCTTATAGGCCAAATCTACGTAGAAACCCTTGATGCGGTAGCCCAGACCCACGGTGAGGATGTTGGTATCACCCCATCGCATGTAGCTTGTACCCGTAGCATAGTCCATAGCAGCGCTATTGATGCCATACTGGTCAAAGCGTACATTGTCCTTGTATGCCGAAGTGATGTAGTTGTAGCCAAGACGCATGGCAAAGGCTTTCACTGGACGATACTCCAGTCCGGCACGCAGTGTGTGCACACCCTTGAGGGTATTCTTGCTGTGTTCATTCATTGCCTTGTCGGTAGTATTGGCAAATGATGTGTGGTAATCATCCCATTCGTCATACTTGGGATAACCCATGTGCATGCTGCCATAGTTGGCAAACTCGTAATCCACATCCCATGCAAAGGAGTTGCCCACCGTGCTTCCCATGCTGGCACGCACCTTCCACGGAGTGCGCATAGTGTATTCCAGATAGCTCTCCTTCTGGTCTGTACGCTTGTTTTCGATAAGGTCTGTCAGGTCATACAGCGTGCTGTTCTTCATCCTGTACCAGGTAGGAGTCTCCACAGCAAAGCCGATGCGGAAGGAGTTCTCTTCGAAAGGACGCACTATGAAACCCAGTTTCACGTTGATGCCATAGCCCGTTATCTTCTGGTCGTTGTAGAGTGCATAGTCACCCTTGACGTTCTCGCCATCTGCGTTATTGTAGCTGTTGAACTCGGTGTATTCCGACCAAGAGCGGTAATCAACGTTGTCAAATCCGAGGTTCAGTCCCACATAGGCACGATCCTTGAGGTTTGCACTGAAGTTCACATCATAGCCTTGCAGGCTTCCTGCCGAGTGACGTGTGTAGAGACTGCTCTCTCCGCCGAACTTGTTATAGTAGGCAGTTGCCTTGTCGGGATTGGCCTCGTCACCGTAGATAGGCGTCAGATAGCTGTTGTCAACCGCCATTCCTGCCAGGTTGTAGTTGGTGTCAAAGCGGTTCGATGCCAGTTCTGCCACCTGGTCCATCTGGCTCAGCCCGTTCAGGCGGGCATTGTCGGCATAGAAGTTATAGTTGTAGTTGGCCTTCTTCTGATAGTTGAATCCCACGTTGAAGAAGGGACAAGTCTCATTGACCAGCCTCACGCTATACACAAAACCCATCTGATCAAAGGTGCCTGTGCCGCGGTTCTCGGTGCTGATGCGTGCGTTGTTCCACTGTCCTCCAAAGGTGAGTCCGACATCGCTCTTGCGATAGAGACCTATGCCAGCGGGATTCCAGCCCATCACACCCAGGTCGGCACCCAGAGCGCCCATCGCTCCTCCCATACCCACATAGCGAGCTGTGCCTATCACATCCTGCGAGTTGTTGGCAAGCTGCTCGTTGATGAATGTATTCTGTGCCTGCATGCCTGCTGCTGCCAGCAGCATGAGGGCGGCCATATCAATTCTTCTCATAAGTTATATACCCTTTTAGGTTTGTCGTTCGATTCTATTCTCAATGTCCTTTCAGGCACTTCTGCTTAGCGTCCGCCACGGCCTCCGCCGCCACCACGCGAACCGCCTCCACCGAAGCTGCCGCCTCCGCCGAAGGTACTCGCGAGAGCTACAGCC
>OQWM01002011.1_pt1 | contig 13919 bp, 13 predicted proteins | sample 1691531 | NCBI WGS metagenome assembly OQWM01 (sample SAMN03418257, study PRJEB22391) | human gut metagenome | biome: human-gut; feature: organic feature; material: feces | host: Homo sapiens | place: Tanzania | collected 2013-01
CCCAATCTTCTATAACAAGCACAAATTCAGTATGGTAAAGCATGGCGACTTTGCCTTGAGCGAGACACCAGAACAGTTCGGAAAGAAGGGCTGGGACGCTTCTTACAACCGTGTTTGTACCTGGGCGATACTGAAAGACAAAAAAAACGGCAAGCAGGTGGTATACTTCAACACCCACCTCGACAACGACGGTAAGATAGCACGCAAGGAAGGCATCAAGCTCATCCTTTCCATGATGAAGAAAGTAGCCAAGAACATGCCTGCCATCATCACCGGCGACTTTAACTGTACCGATGAGGAAGAACCTTCGGCCATACTGAGAGCCAACAAAATGGAAAATGCCCGCAACAAGGCTGCCATCGTTTATGGTCCAGACTGGACATGGCACGATTACGGCAGACTGCCTCTCAACGAGCGAAGCATTATCGACCATGTCTTTATCAGCAACCAGCTGAAAGCTACTCGCTACAGAGTTATCGGTGATAAGCCCGACAAGGTTTATCTGTCCGACCACAATGCAGTATTCGTCAACTTAGAATATACAAAATGAATTTTACCAAGCTATCATTCGCCACATGGATGCTGGTAATAGCCGCTCCATGTTTCGCCAGCCAGGACTCCGTCAAGGTTGTCAAGGGACAAGTGAGCGACTATTACATCCCTGTGGTTAACGAGTATGAGCTTACAGACATAGTTACCGACGAGCATGACCAGCCCTTAGAGAGACCCTCCTCATTTGCCAACGATGAGGAAATGCTCGACTACATTGAGAAGACCCACCTTAATTATATGTGGGATGGAGCCAACCCCAACTCCGGGCTGGCACCCGAGCGCATTCACCTCGATGGTATCTATCCACAGAACGACAAGCATGTGGTGACTACCGGAGGAAGCGGATTTGGCATAGCCGGCCTGCTGGCAGGTATAGACAGAGGTTACATCAGCCGTACCGAGGGTGTGCAGCGCCTTACCAAGATAGTAGATTTCTTAGGAAAAGCCGACCGATTCCATGGTGTTTGGTCGCACTGGATAGACGGCAATACAGGAAAGACCGTTCCTTTCGGACAGAAAGATGATGGTGGCGACCTCGTGGAAAGTTCGTTCCTCATGGCAAGTCTGCTGTGCGTACGCCAATATTTCGAGAATGGCAACGAACAGGAGAAACTCTTAGCAAGCAATATCGACAAGCTATGGAAGGAAATGGAGTTCGACTGGTATCGCCGTGGCGGACAGGACGTGCTGTACTGGCACTGGTCGCCCAACTATGGATGGGATATGAACTTCCCACTCGAAGGTTACAACGAGTGCCTCATCACCTATATCTTGGGAGCTTCCTCACCCACCCATTCTATCCCGGCAGAATGCTATCACAAGGGATGGGCAAGGAGCGGAGGCATCAAGAGCAATGCCAAGCCTTACGGCTATCCGCTCGAACTGAAGCACAATGGCGCCGAACAGACCGGCGGTCCGCTGTTCTGGGCACAGTATTCCTATATCTGCCTCAACCCCAAGAACCTGAGCGACACGTATGCCAACTACTGGAATGTGGTAAGAAACCATGCCCTCAGCGACTACGAATACTGCGTGCGAAACCCAAAGGGATACAAAGGCTACGGCAAAGACTGCTGGGGACTGACTGCAAGCTATTCAGTAAACGGATATTCTGCCCATGCACCCAACAACGACTTAGGTGTCATCACACCTACCGCAGCCCTGTCGTCATTCCCATATACTCCTACTGAGTCGATGGCTGCCTTGAAATACTTTTGGAACAAGGACAACTGGATTTGGGGAAAATATGGTTTCTACGATGCCTTCTCGGAGACTGCCCACTGGACTGTACCTCGCTATTTGGCTATCGACCAGCTGACCATCACCCCTATGATAGAGAATCATCGCTCGGGACTGCTCTGGCGACTCTTCATGAACTGCCCTGAGATACAACAGGGACTCGAGAAACTCGGATTCAAGAACAATTAAACAGACTTAGACATATGAAGACAAAAAACATTCTTGCAGCATTTACCCTGCTGGCAGCAAGCCTCTGCCCCACCATGGCACAGGCCCAAAGCGATGAGGCTAAGATGAACACCTTCATCGATAACCTGATGAACAAAATGACGCTGAAAGAAAAACTCGGTCAACTGAACCTTCCTGTTACAGGAGATATCGTTACCGGCCAGGCAAAAAGCAGCGACGTGGCAAGCAAAATCAAGCGTGGCGAAGTAGGCGGACTCTTCAACCTGAAAGGTGTTGAGAAAATCAAAGAAGTACAGAAGATTGCCGTAGAACAGAGCCGCCTGCACATTCCACTGCTCTTCGGTATGGACGTGATACATGGTTACGAGACCGTATTCCCTATCCCCTTCTCGCTCTCATGCACATGGGATATGGAAGCCATCAAGCGTACAGCCCAGATAGCCGCACAAGAATGTTCGGCAGATGGTATCAACTGGACTTTCAGTCCTATGCTCGATATCTGCCGCGACCCACGATGGGGACGTATGGCAGAAGGAAACGGTGAAGACCCATACCTCGGCTCTTGCATCGCCAAAGCCATGGTAGAGGGTTATCAGGGACAGAATCTGGCAGCTCCCAACACCGTGATGGCTTGCGTGAAGCACTTTGCACTCTATGGCGGTGCAGAAGCAGGACGCGACTACAACACAGTGGACATGAGCCACTGGCGCATGTTCAATTACTATATGCCTCCCTACAAGGCTGCTGTTGACGCCGGCGCTCTGAGCGTGATGACCTCATTCAATGTGGTGGACGGCGTTCCCGCAACAGGCAACAAATGGTTGCTTACCGATGTGCTGCGCAAGATGTGGGGATTCAAGGGAATGGTGGTAACCGACTATACTGCCATCCAGGAAATGACAGCCCACGGACTGGGCGACCTGCAGCAGGTTTCAGCCATGGCACTCAATGCAGGTACCGATATGGACATGGTGGCTGACGGATTCTTAGGCACTATAGAGAAGTCTATCAACGAGGGCAAGGTTACGATGGAAACCGTCAATACAGCATGCCGCCGCATCCTGGAAGCCAAATACAAGTTGGGACTCTTCGACGACCCATACAAATACTGCAATGTGAAACGCGCCAAGAAGGAAATCTACACTCCACAGAACAGAGTCTTCTCACGCGAGATAGCTGCCAAGACTTTCGTGCTGCTCAAGAACGAAGGCAATCTGTTGCCTTTGCAGCGCAAGGGTAAGATTGCCCTTATAGGTCCGTTGGCAGACAATTCCAAGAACATGTCGGGTACATGGAGCGTTGTGGCTCGTCTCGATGACAACAAGACCATCCTCGGTTCTATGAAGAAGGCACTGGAAGGAAAGGCAGAGGTTCTCTATGCCAAGGGCTCCAACCTGATGTATGATGCCAAGCGCGAAGCTGATGCCACCATGTTTGGCAGAGAGATGCGCGACAGTCGAAGCAACGAGGAAATGCTGAAGGAAGCACTCGACGTGGCTCAGCAAGCCGACATCATCGTTGCTGCAGTGGGCGAGTCGTCAGAGATGAGTGGCGAATGCAGCAGCCGCACCAACCTGGAGATGCCCGACGCACAGAAAGACTTGCTCATAGCCCTGAAGAAGACGGGCAAGCCTATCGTACTCGTCAACTTCTCGGGCCGTGCCACAGTCATGACATGGGAACAGGAGAATTTCCCAGCCATCCTCAACGTTTGGTTTGGTGGTTGCGAATCGGGCGATGCCATCTGTGACGTTCTCTTCGGTGACAAGGTGCCAAGCGGAAAACTTACTGCCACCATGCCTAAGAGTGTAGGTCAGATACCTCTCTACTACAACCATCTGAATACGGGACGGCCACTGAAAGAGGGTAAATGGTTCACTAAGTTTACCAGCAACTACCTCGATATAGACAACGACCCACTGTACCCATTCGGTTATGGTCTGTCGTACACCACCTTCAAATATGGCAAGCCTACGCTCTCAAGCAACACAATGACCAACAACGAGACGATCAGTGTAAGCGTAGACATCACCAATACGGGAAATTACGATGCTGACGAAATAGCTCAGATGTACATACGCGATCTGGCTGCCAGCGTTTCTCGCCCAGTGAAGGAGCTGAAAGGCTTCGAACGCATCTCTATCAAGAAGGGAGAGACCAAGACCGTCACCTTCACCATCACCCCTGAAGACCTGAAGTTCTACAACCAGGAGTTGGAATACAAGAACGAGCCTGGTGAGTTCGAGGTAATGGTAGGTCCTAACAGCAAGGATGTACAGACCCTCACCTTCACATTGAAATAACGACTTATACACGGAATATGCAGAATATGAAAAATATCTGGCTTATATTGACATTCCTCTTGGCATGGGCTTTTCCAAAGGTCCATGCCGAGAATACGGTAAAGATTCTCGCCATAGGCAACAGCTTCTCTGAAGATGCCATTGAGCAGAACCTGCACGAGTTGGCTGATGCCGAAGGCATACAGACCATAGTGGCCAATCTATATATCCCCGGATGCTCGCTCGAAAGACACATGCAATGCGTAAAAGGCGACCTGAAGGCATATAGATACAGAAAGACAGGAATAGACGGCAAGATGGTGGAGACACCCAACAAGCAGGTGAGCGAAGCCTTGAGCGAGGAAGACTGGGACTATGTGAGCGTACAGCAGGCAAGCCATTTCTCTGGAGTCTACTACACATACCAGCCCTATCTCAACGAACTGATTGCCTATGTGAAACAAAAAGCACCCAAGGCTAAGATTATCTTCCATCAGACATGGGCTTACGCTCAGACTTCCAACCATGACGGCTTCCGCAAGTATGGCAACAGTCAGGCCACCATGTTCTCTTCCATCTTAGGCGCAGCCAAACAGGCTCTCAAGGATGCACCTATCGACATCTTGGTGCCGGCAGGAACAGCTATACAGAATGCCCGCACATCGAGCTTGGGCGACAACCTGAACCGTGACGGCTACCATCTGCAGTTGGTGTACGGAAGATACACTGCTGCCTGTACTTGGTTTGAGGCTATCTTCAAGAAGTCGGTTGTAGGAAACAGCTATGCACCCGAAGGAATAACACAGCAACAGAAGAGCATCGCACAGAAAGCTGCTCATGCGGCAGTGAAACATCCTTTCGTGATTACGCATATCAAGCAATAGGCTTCAACTGCTTACGAAGCCGCTTTCATTGCTCTACGAAATAGGCTTCATTGACTATCGAAGCCGCTTTCATATTTCGAGGTTTTTCAAAAAAAATTCAATATGGGTGCTGAGTAATTACTATAGGTTTTCACACAAGATATCCATCTTTATCGAAGACGTCCCGACGCAAGGTATTCCTGCATCGGGACGTCTTGTTTGTAGAATCTCTCAAAGAGAGGGAATAAAGAGGTTGTACTTAATACTCTGTCTTCTCAGTATTTTCTTCCCACATACGGAAAGCACCCAAAGCCTCATCGCGCATCAAGGCAATCATCGGCTTATGGCGGTCTGCTATCTTGCGGTCGATCTCCTCATAGATAAACTCATCATCGAAACCAATCTTCGCTGCATCCTGACGATTGTTGGCATAATAGATACGGTCGAGATGTGCCCAGTAGATAGCGCCAAGACACATGGGGCAAGGCTCGCAAGAGGTATAAATCTCACAACCCTTCAAATCGAAAGTGTGCAAGGCACGGGTAGCCATACGGATGGCATTCACTTCGGCATGAGCCGTAGGGTCTTGGTCTATGGTAACACTATTGGAGGCCTCAGCCACGATAACACCATCCTTGGCAATGACGGCTCCGAAAGGACCACCACCATGGCGCACGCTGTTCTCTGACAGGAGGATAGCTCTTTGCATCAGTTGTTCTTTTGTCATGTTGTTCGAGTTATTAGTTATACATTCTCATCCCATTTTTTAAAATCGGGGTTACAAATATACAACTTTTTAACGAATAAACCACATCTTAGGAGTATAAATATCAGAGACTTCTGACTTTTTCACAAGTTTTATACCTGTTTGATGCTTAGGCAAATGCGTAAAAGAGACAAAAGTCCACACTTTTATGAAATTTCATCGAAAATATTTGGCGATTCAGAAATAAAGTCCTATCTTTGCAAACAGATATAGGTACGAAAATAAAAAATAGAGAATATAAGATTAAGGATTCCGATGCTATACAGGCACCGGGATTCTTTATTTTTTACCCCATCTCTAAGAACACATTATTAATAACAATAAACAATAAGAAAAATTATGGCTTACATGTCACAAGAAGGTTACGATAATCTCGTAGCTGAACTAAAACAGCTCGTTTCTGTGGAGCGCCCTAAGGCATCAGCCGCAATTGCTGAGGCAAGAGACAAGGGTGACCTGAGCGAGAACTCAGAGTATGATGCCGCCAAGGAGGCACAGGCTCATTTGGAAGACAAGATCAACCGCATCAAGCTCACCATTGCCGAGGCTAAGATCATCGACACCAAGCAGCTCAGCACCGACTGTGTGCAGATCATGTCGAAGGTGGAGATGACCAATATGGCCAACAAGGCAAAGATGAATTATACCATCGTGAGCGAGAGCGAGGCCAACCTGAAGGAGGGCAAGATTTCTATCAAGACTCCTATCGCACAGGGCTTGCTCAACAAGAAGGTGGGCGAGATTGTGGAAATCAAGATTCCACGCGGCACTATCAAACTGCGCATCGACAAAATTTCATTCGAGTAAAAATAAGGAACTATCATAAGGGCAGACAAACCCCTATGGCAGTTCCTTTTTTATGATATGTAAGCCAAACAAATATATACAGAGAATGAGAGATGTCGGTGTGTGGCACGACACATGCTTTGCAACGACAGATTTTGATTAACAATAAAAACGAAACAGACTATGGCAAGTATTTTCTCAAAGATTGCTGCCGGTGAAATCCCCAGCTACAAGTGTGCAGAAAGCGACAAGTTTTATGCTTTCCTCGACATTAGCCCTATCGGCAAAGGTCATACTCTGGTAATTCCTCGCAAGGAGGTGGATTACATCTTCGATATGGAGGATGCAGACCTGGCCGAGTTTGAGGTATTCGCCAAGAAGGTAGCTAAGGCCATCAAGGCTGCCTTCCCATGCAAGAAGGTGGCTCAGGTGGTCTTGGGTCTGGAGGTTCCTCATGCCCACATCCACCTCATCCCAATGAACAGCGAGGCCGATGTAAACTTCCGCAAGGAGCACCTCAAGCTATCAGAAGAGGAGTTCAAGGAAATAGCCGACAAGATTTACGCTGAGTTCAAGAAACTGTAAAGCACAGACTATAAGGCATAAATCATAAAAACAAGAAATGAGATATGAAGGCAGGTCATTGCCATTCATATCTCATTTTTCTTTCTATAACTTTAATTCACGCCTGATAGCATCAAATTCATTTGATAGCTTAAACGAAATCATCCCCCTTCTTCATCTGTATCTCGTTCACGTATTTGCGAACCAAGGCAGAAGAGTCTTCTTTCTTACAAACCAGAAGCACGTTGTCGCTTTCGGCAACGATGAAACCGTCGAGACCATTCAGTACGGCAAGCTTGCCCTTTGGCATCTTAACCACCGTGTTGTGGCAATCCTCCATCAGCACATCGCTGTCAACAATCACATTGTCGTTAGAACCTTTCTGCATTGCCTCGTAGATGCTGTGCCAGGTACCGAGGTCAGCCCATCCGAAGTCGCACTTCATTACGCATACATTAGAAGGTTTCTCCAAGATGCCGAAATCCACAGAGATGTTCGGATAAGAAGAGAAAGTCTCCTTCATGTAAGCATTCTCCGTTTCTACGCTAAACTCCGGATATCGCTTATCGTATTCACGAAGCACAGGTGGCAGTATCTTGCAGAAGCACTTGCGCAGATAGCTTACATTGCTCAGGAAGAGACCCGTGTTCCAATAGAACTCGCCACTCTCCATGAAGATCTTGGCGAAATCACGCTCTGGCTTCTCGGTAAACGACTGCACCTGGTAGATGTTATCACAGAGAACATCGCCCATCTGAATATAGCCATATCCTGGTTCCGGACGGGTTGGCTTTACACCCATGGTCAGGAAATGATTGTTCTCGGCTACGAAAGCCAAGCCCTCCAATACATTCTTGCGGAAAGCCTCTTCGTTGAAGATGGCCTGGTCGGAAGGTGTGGCAATGACACAGGCATTAGGATTCATCATCGAGATGCGATGGTTAGCCCAAGCCATGCTAGGTGCCGTGTTGCGATGGATAGGCTCTGCCAGGATGTTGTCGGCAGATACCTCTGGCAACTGCTCTTTCACCAAATCCACATATTCCTCGTTTGTATTGATATAAATATGGTCGGCTGGCACTATCTTCGCCATACGATCGAAAGTTTGCTGCAACTGGGTTCTACCTACTCCAAAGAAGTCGATGAACTGTTTGGGATAGTTGCTGCGGCTGCATGGCCACAATCTTCTACCCTTACCTCCTGCCAATATTACGCAATAATTGTTATTATCATTAATTGTCATATTACGGGTCTTAAATGTTGGTTACTGAAATCAAGTGTAAAGTTAGTAATTATCCCCGAAAAGACCAAATATTTTGAAAGAATTTAATAAAGATAGGACAAATACAACACATTTTTAGTATTTTTTCCAAGCAAAATGTCTTTTTTCAAAAAAAAACAGCCAAAAAGTTTGTTATTTCAATTTTTATTTGTACCTTTGCACCCGCAATCGCCCAGATGGCGGAATCGGTAGACGCGCTGGTCTCAAACACCAGTGGAGCAATCCATCCCGGTTCGATCCCGGGTCTGGGTACAAAGAAACGACTGACAGCTCATTGAGCTTCAGTCGTTTTTTTTGTTTATAGCCAGTGACTACGCATATTAATCACCCCATAAGTTATCTTCTTCGTCGAGATATCCGTTATTCTTCACATTTTTACAATCGTCATCTGATGCAATACCTATTGATGATGTTGCTATCGGCATACAAGGCATAGCTATGCAGAATGATATTTGCGGTTTGATATAATTTTTCTTCATTGCGTTCATTGTTCACATTGTTTTATCTTATTATCACTTTTATCGTTTTGCCACCACGTTTTACTATGTTGATACCCTTTTGCAAGTTGCCGACACGGCGACCTGACAAATCATAGTATTCGGCATTGTCTGTCGAGATGTCGTGAAGGATGTCGATATCGGTAGTTTCAGAATCTATACACAGACTGTAAGCCTTTGCACTGCTTCCTTCCACACTATCGGCAAAAGTCATATAAGCGCGGTAAGGTTTTATACCAACAGTCTTTGCTAAAGAAAGTTCAAGCACTTTGGCTGGATTCATGAGCTTGTCGCCCTTCAAGACAAAGCAATCAGTGTCTGCTGATGTAAATATTTTCTTACAGTATGTACCTATGAGCTTAAGTTCGTGAGACGGACTGTCAGAACTGCTTAGATTGGCAGTGATAGTGCCAGATGCCGACACATTCAGATTTTCGGCATTAATCTTTCTTCTGATTATTACAGGAGTATTGGCCGCAAGTGTTCCAGACAACTCCGTGAGTTCTACCATATCATCCGACAAACGATTCAAACTATAAGCCGTAAAGTCGGCATTGTGGTCCAAATCTATGTCTATTGGCAGACAAAGGCTTCCCCACTCCGAAGTTAGAGTTCGCGAATAAGAAATGTCAGAAGCATTACAGTTCTCTATTATAGACAAGTCCTTGTTATCGTCCAATACAATAGGGGCTTTGATGGTGAGGGGTGAACCTGTTGCTCCAACAATGTCGTTGCCGTTTTTACCTACTATTTTGGTAAAGTATCCAGTCTTGTAGTTGGCATAAGTCATATCTGTTTTGCTTTTTTGAAATCCGATTTCTCCCTTGAGCTTATCGCATCCTGTGAAAACATCTGTGCCTTGCTTACCAATTTGAAATTTGTCGCTGGCATATATAGTAGTAAGGCTGTAACAGCCGTAAAACACCCTGTTCATGATATTAAGATTGGGAGTAGAGAAGTTCGACAGGTCGAGCACCTTAAGTTTTGTGCAACTTTCAAACATAGAGGTAATGTTTCGTGTGCCACTCACATCCAAATTTTCTATACCTTCTATCGAAGTTAAGGAATATGCTTTATAGAACCACCATCGGCAAGTCCATGGCGATTGGTCTTTGAAACTCTTGTCGAATACAACCTTGGTGAAAGACTTACCATTCCATCCTGGAACTTGAGTTCCCGAATTCAATCCATAATCACCACTTTGCTTGTAGTAGCTATAATAGAAGGTAAGGACACGATTTTTCAGACGCACATACGTGTTGCGTCCTTTGTTTTTGTCGGCAAAGTAGCCTGTGGAGCAGTTGGCGTAATTCTTGTCAGTCTTGGAGGCATCATAATTAATTGCGCCAAGCAATGAGACACAGCCATTAAACATGCCATTGCCTCTTGTGCAAGATGCTGTCGAAAACTTGCTGTCGGCAAATATCCATACTAAAGATGAATTGCCAGCAAACATGTTGTCCATAGTCTGCACGTTGGAAGTACTGAAATTCATGAGGTCAAGTTCGGTTAAACTTGAGCATCCGCTGAACATGTTGCACATGTTCAATACATTTCCAGTATCAAACATTGATACATCGAGCGAAGCGAGGCTCTTGCAACTGTCAAACATATATTGCATATCAATTACATTGGCAGTATTGAATTTAGACAGATCGACCGAAGTCAAGGCAGAACACCCTTGAAACATAGCAGAAAGATTGGTAGAGAAACCAACGTAGAAATTGCCAAAAGTAAGAGAGGTGAGCGACGAACAGTCCTTGAACATGCTGCAATTGTTTTGTACATTCTCGGTATTGAATGTTGTCAAGTCAAGTGATGTCAGTTTGCTGCAACCTTCAAACATACTGCTCATATCAGTAACATTAGAAGTTTTGAAACTTGCCAGACAGATATTCGTTGCAGTACAATTTTTGAAAAGGCTCGACATGCTCGTTACTTTTTCAGTATTGAAACCCGACAAATCAAGATTATCTTTGATTTGGCAACCTTCAAACATACTTCCCATACTGGTAAGTTTGGATGTACGAAGTCCTGTCAAATCTATCTGGGATATACTGGCATTCATGAACATAGCCTCCATATCAGTAACCTCAGAACAGTCGAGACCAGATAAACTTACAGAAGGGATTTGAGCATTAAAGAACATATTGCTCATATTCTTTACCTTGGAAGTGTTGTGCGCAGAAAGATTCATGTTATTTTTGACAACACATCCATAAAACATACCCTCCATGCTTGTCGTCTCTGATGTATTCAAATGCTCAATACCTTCGATGCCTTCGAGAGATTGGAAAGAAGCAAACCAATAGCCACACGAAGTAGGCCGAGCATTCGAGAAGCTCTCGTCAAATACCACATGTGTAGCGGTGGCATACCTTTCGTTTTCATCCTCAAGCCATGACGGATACCCGCTATGAAGTACACCAAAGTCGCCTGACTGGCGGTCGTGGTTGCTGTAGAATGTCAAGGTCTTGCCGTCATCGCTCCAACGGGCATAAGCAATATCAGTAAGATAACCATCAACATAGTTGGCACGGTTTGTACCGATGTCGCTGGTGCCATCACATTCTGTAGCACCTGCAAGTTTTTCACATTGTGCAAACATCTGGTTATCGTTATCGTTACAGTTTTCAGTAGTGAAATTGCAGTTCACATAAACTGTCTGAAGAGATTTGCACGACATGAACATCTGGTACATGGTAGCAACACTTGAAGTATTGAATTCTGATAGGTCAAGCGTGGTAAGCGACCAACACGCATAGAACATTTGATCCATCTCGGTCACTTTGTCGGTATTGAAATGCGTCAAGTCGATATTTGGCAGACTATAGCATGCCTTAAACATCTGACTCATATCAGTGACTTCGTTGGTATTAAGGTATTCCAATCCTTCTATATTCTTCAGATAGTAGCCTGTTGAAAACCACTCGCGGCAAGATGTAGGATAAAAATACTTGAAGCTCTCATCAAAAACAACCGTTGTCACCTCTGGCTTTTTGAAGATCTCAGACCATTCGGGATGCTCCTCAGTCTGCCCGTTAATGTCGAAACAACTATATTCTCCAGCAACGTCAGCAGGTTTGTTGCCATACTTGAAGGTTAAATTATTGGTCGTAGTGTTCCATTCTACAAAAGGTACAGCCTGAAGGAGCGAGAACTCTGATGCCTGCACACAGTCGTTGCTACGGTCGCGCACATCTGTTATTTCCCATCTGAAATAGTTATACTTATCAGAAGTATTGCAAGTATATGTGGCTGTCATAAACTGTTTGCCAGTGAGTTTGTCATCTTCATTGACTTCACTGATAAGAGTCCAACCGTCAATATTCTCCTTACTTGTAGGTTTGTCGGTTCGTCCATACAGTTTCCATGTTTTTGGGTTTCGAGCCATGTTGATATTTTCTGTATCATCACAGGTGCTAATCTTATATCCGCAAACATTTACGGCTACACTCGTCTGAAAAGTGATGATACGCTTGTATCCACTGCTTCTAAATCTGTTCATGTGCCACTTGGTGGATGTATCACCGTCAAAAAGGAAGTTTGGAGTCTGACGGTTGTCATAACCTGTATCGCTACAATCGCTAAGTACAGTGTATACAATTTGTTCATTCTGCTGTGCTATGCACTCTTTTGGTGTTAGAAAAGCCAATAGCAATACCACTGCAAAGTAGCATGGCCGATAGAAATACTGTAGTCTTGTTTTCATGCAAAATATGATTTAAAATGGATTAATATAACTCGCAGGTTAAATCTCAGAAATCCTCATGCTGCTATACAAGGTACGAGGATACCTAATTATTAAATGTTCTGCAAAATTATAAAAACCATGAAAACAAGATTTACACAAACAACAAAACCTGAGAAAATTGCTGTTTTAACACAATAGAATTGTCAATACAACATTCTGATTGCGGTTTGAACAATCATTAATCTTGTATATAACAATATTACTGTAAGCAGGTGTTGCCGAAACTATTCTTAATGACACATCTCTTCAATCCATCTACCAGGAGCAAGTCCTTCTGTCTCCTTAAATATACGGCTAAAATAGCTGGTAGACAAATAGCCTGACTCGAGAGCAATATCGGCAACCGACTTGTCGGGCGACTTGAGCATAATATCCTTAGCATACTGAAGTCTCAAGTAGTTGATCCATTCACGAAACGACATGCCATAATGAGTGTTCACAAAATGGGAAACATATGTCCTGTTAGATGCTGTTTGCCGAGCTATATCCTCAATGGTAAGCCCTCACTGAATTTTCCAACCTGGTCATATTTCGGTTTTACGACCCAGCCAACCTCCCCCTCGCGTTTGAAACCATATTTCCCATTGTCATCTTCCACTGCAACAAGGTTTTGTGCGTGTAGTATGGAACATAACGGAAGAAATAGGATTAAAAATAATTTTCTCATATCAGCATCAATTTTTGAGTGGCGCGTCTATAACGCTACAATCATCCGATATAGACTTTTGCCTTGACATACACGACTTTGAAATCTTTGGAATCAAAATATATGGTGCGGCGTGTTCCCGGTGAAAGAATCAACGAATCCGTAATTTTCTTTCCATTTACAACAACGCAATATTCAACATACAGAATATCATAGGACGTATTCCACATACATAACCCATTTTTTCCTCAAAATCACTCCATTCCTTTAGCCAATGTCCATAATCCTTGAGGTCATCATCACGCGAAACGGACACGCCAACGCACTCCTGACGATTCCCTATAGTATCATAAGGTTGATGTAAGCTTTCTCTAGAAAGTCCTACCATAATGAAAAATAAGAACAAGAATGTTTTCATAATAATAGAATTAAATCAATTGCCTACTCTAAAAGGTTTTCGGCATCCCCTGTTTTACCAATTATCTTTTTTTCATTTACT
>OQWM01002012.1_pt1 | contig 13912 bp, 7 predicted proteins | sample 1691531 | NCBI WGS metagenome assembly OQWM01 (sample SAMN03418257, study PRJEB22391) | human gut metagenome | biome: human-gut; feature: organic feature; material: feces | host: Homo sapiens | place: Tanzania | collected 2013-01
AATTGGCACCTTAAGCGATGCCAGAATACACTTAGTTACAACAACTGGATATCCTGCAGTGGAAAAATATCCTGAATGGAATGCTACGGAAATATATTTATACATACTGCTTAATGGCCTACCTGTAAATGAAGCATACCGAAAGGGACTTTCTCGTGTCGGGTGTGTCATTTGCCCATATTCTTCAACATGGAGTGAGGACTTATGTGGGCAATTATACCCCGAAACTTTGGCACCTTTTATATCTAAAATAAGAGAAGGACTAGAAAGAAACAAAACTGCAGGTATAGATAACTATATCCGGACGGGACGTTGGAAGATGAGGGCCGGAGGTCGATACCTTCATTGTGAGTCAAATGTCAATTTTATGAGTACATCTCCAGATTTTAAGGCAATCTTAACCGCGCCCAAGGAAAACATCCTTATGTGGTTAAGGGTCTTGGGGAGTATGAGTGTTGATCAAAAAGATGGTGTGACTTGTATCGAGATAAATCATAAAATTGACATTTGACACGTGGCTCTAACACTGCGCGCACATCTTCTGGATATACCCACCCGTCACCGGGTCGATACCAAGCAGAACCTTCGTCCACCAGGCGCAAATAAATTTTGTTTACGGTTGGGTCGGCCAATTTGTTTTTGATGTTTTCTATGCTGAGTTCAAAACCATAGGTGGCAGTAAAGTTTAATTCAATATCGCGTTTCGGGTTTTCTTCTTTCTGGCATCCGCCAAACATTGTCGCGGCCGCCACCATTGCGGTTGGAACGGCGCATTTTAATGCATATGGGATTTTCTTGGTGAATTTCATAATAAAACTCCTGTGTTTTTGGGTTGGGCTATCGCTGATTTTGGTTTACTGTCCAGCCATGCTGGGTGAACCATAAACTGTCGGCGCGCAGACATACGCCAGGGGCAAATTCAAAATTGCCACGTCCAAATACACGGTTTGGATCTTTGCCAACCAATGGTGCCAATATTCTGCCATATAATTTGTTATGAATTTCTGTTGCTGTCCAATATTTCAATGGAGATTGCTCAGGGGAATCTGGGTTTACTGGGCGCAGGTGCAAATACACATTGCGTACCGATGGGTCGTCCAGATAGCGTTGGACATTCAATGATGTTATTTGTTCATAGTAATTGTAAGTCCAAGGGAGTTCGACATCGTGTTTTTCAATGTCTTCTTTGCCACATCCGCCAAACAGCGTTGCGCCCGCCAGCATCAGTGCAGGTATGCCGGCACGTAATTTATATGGTATTGTTTTTTTGACTGTCATCATTTCAAGAACCCCCTTTGTTTGGTCTTGGGGCCAACTGGGGGAATTTATTCCCAATATGGCCCATAAAGCAAAAGAGCCCGTAAAAACTTACGGACTCTCTCGCAATTATTTATGGTAAAAACACACGACGCCCCCACTTGTCGCAGATGCCACGCAGGGCGCACCGCCACCCACCCCAATGGGGCAAAATTCGGTAATGCGACATGAATAGAACATCTGGCAACTCGTTTGGTTGTATGTGTTTTCTGCTCTTAGTCATAATAAAATGTAGCCAAAAAAACCGCGTTTGTCAAGTGATAATTGCGCAAAAACAAAACACTAGGATAAAAATCATATTATCTTGTCACCCACCATCCAGTTTGATGGTTGGCTGGGCAAGCATTTTGCGGGATCAACCTTGGTGTCAATGCCAATTTCAAATTCACAGCCAGATGACGTACATTTCATTTTGCATTTTGTGCCGGTGTTGTCGGCATTGTACCATGCGACAGGATACGGTGAATTTTTGTCAACATTCTCGTGGTACGTGTGGTATTGTGGCCTCACATAATATGGGGTAGTTTTAGATGTTGGTACCATTACAAAATGACCATCTTTGCACGTTACCTGATTCCCATTTGGAAATACGCTGCCTGGCTCTGGGGTTCCGCCCGCGGTTATTGCACCACTTGTGCAAATCAGTTTATAACTGGTGTTCGGCGTGTAATATGTTGCACCTGGTCCAAAGGTAAATGTTTCGGTTGATACGCCATTTGCAGAAGCAGCAGGCAGGCATAAATTGTGACCATTTATATTTGTCAGTGTGCCCGCACAGCAGTTGCCAAACGTATCAATCTGCGATTCTCCTCCTGGACAACAGTTGGTGAAGCTTTCGCCAGATTTTGTGCCCACCGTGAATTTTGCCCCAGATCCAGATACACATGTCTGACCATCAGAAGTGATACTCTCGCGCGGCATACATGAAATTGTTCCGTTCTCTGCTGGGTATGGCACAAATCCGATGGCGCATGATGTGTCGCGACAACTGTCGGCCTTTTGTGAGGTGCCGGTGTTTTTCGCAAACCATTTCAGCAATGTTTCTGTATCGCCGTCCATGATAATCTTGTTATGCGAATCATCTGCCTCCAACAGGGTTACAGGACTGAATTCGCAATTACCCCACAGACGTTCGGCGATACGGCAAACCTTGCATTCTGTGCTGCCGTTTTTGTTCGGGCATTCTTGCATGCATTTGTCTGGGTCTTTGGCAGTCGCGCAACTTGCTTGCGAGCAACACGTGTCATCGGCGGTGCAAATGTCGTAAATAGGGGTGTTGTCGTTGGACTCGTACCCGTACATCATGTTATAGAATGTATTATTTTTAACCGTCCCGTCGTCAACTAAGCGTGCCCAAATGTTCCCAATCGCTTCGTTGCCTGCGCTGGCCACGCATGCCTTGACATCGTCCCAACATGCCGTACGGTTGATAATTGATTTGCGGTTGACAGATGTCTGAATGTTTTCGCACAGACCGAAATTACCAGAAATTGATTTGCATGATTGAATGATACATGCACGACCAATTTCGCGGCATGTCTGCATAACTGTGTCGTATGTTTTGTCCGTGGTGATGTCGGTCATACCGGTATTCCAATCAATATCGCCACCCGTTGTTTTTAACAATGTGGTACATGCATTACGAACATCTGCGCACATTGCATTGACAGTGCGATCTGCGGCCACACCGAATGTTGACAGGGCGCGCGCATCAAAATCTTGCAATGATTTGGCGGTGTCTGATAAACACTGTGTGGTCAGGGTCGTGCAACTCTGGCGGACTTCTTCCAGTTTGCTGTCTTGGGCCAATTTGATTTGCGCCAATGCATCTTCGACAAATGCGTCCCATACGCTGTCGGCGATGTCTTGGCAATTTTCCATCGCAGGTGCTAAAAACTTCTTTTTTGAATTCAGGTATGATACGAACACCTGATTCCCGGGAACACTGGTCCACGATTGGTCGGTGTCAGGACGGGTGATTAAATTGTTCAGGTTTGACAGTTCAGATGTCAAGAACGCTTCGCCCGTTGATGGGTCAATATAACGCCCCGTGGTGTCTAAACATTTGCCCAGATTAGTGCCACATACGGTTGAATCCGACAGCATTGTCAGCATCTTTTGTTTGCACGTCAAAATGTCGTCAGAATTGCGCTTCTGGTAAATGTCCAACCGTGACATGTCTAACAGTGCGCTGCCCTCGCGTAATTTTTCACGCGCTTGGTCATTTTGGGTTTCATATGACTTGGCAACAGTGTTACAGTCCTGTTCGATTGTCATTTGATAACCACTTGCGACGATGGATAATTCGTCGTCGGTGCAAACCTCGGCCGCCATTTCGCGACAAATTGGCAGTGCCGCCGCATACAGGGCCGTTCCGGTTTTTGCAGTGGTTGACGCCCCCGACAGAGAATCCACTGTGTCAAATGCCGCATCCGCGTTCAATGATAATGATATCGCGCCCAACGATTGATTGAAATTGCTGTCGTTAAAACTGGTGTTTAATTTCTTGGCAATTTCGTCCAGCATCTGTTTGGATTTTGACGTGTCTTTTTTCTGGAACGCTGTTTCGCCTTCGGTTGCCTTGTTCAATGCCGCGGCGTCTTCTTTGTCCATGTTGACCGTCAACAGGCGTTGATTGAAATCCAACATTTTTTCTTCGACCGTGCTCAGGTTTTTCTTGGCACTGTTAAATTCGTTGGCGCGTGATGAGCATGCACAGCGTTTCAGTTGGCTGTCCTTGTTTGCACAAAATTCGTCCATACAGTTATAGTACACCTCGCGACACTTTTTATAATCGCGATTGATGATGTCTGATGCGGTCAGTTTGGTTGTTTCTGTATCCGTGGCGGCACGCGCAGCAGTTGCGCGAACGCCCGTGTTGCGTGTGTTGCGCGCGGTTGCCACCGTGGCAGTACGCGCAGCAGTTGTGCGCGCAGGCGCGGTTGCGGTACGGGTAATTACCCCCTGGGGCGCAATCGCAGTGGGCGCGGTTGTGCGTGATTGAATGTTTTGTGTTGTTGTGCGGGATGATAATGCGGAAATCGCACTGCGCCCTGATGTAATCGCCGACGCCTTGTTTGTTGTATCGCGGGAATTTGTTGATGTGCGACCGCGTGGATTCAACGTTGCTTTTTGTGATGTTTGTGCGCCGATTGCCGTGCCGCGTGCGGTGGCCGCCGATTGCGCCCCACGGGTTGAAACAGTGCCCGATGTGCGACGTGTCGCCGCGCGCGCGGTGGCATCAGAATCCGTGGCGTTTGCGCCAAAAACCGCGCCAATGCCCAGACACACAGCGAAAAATAGTTTAATCCCTTTCATTCTTGTAAATAATCTTAGCAAAATTATGAATTTGCGGGCAAGTGAAAAAACAGGTTTTTTCTTTGGTGCGGGCAGGGGGACTTGAACCCCCAAGGTTTGCACCACAGCATCCTTAGTGCTGCGCGTATACCAATTCCGCCATGCCCGCAAAAAACGTATATATATTCTTATCAACAAGAGGTTTGTTTTTCAACCGTTTTTGTGATATCATACGAGTAAAGTTTGAAAGGTTAAGGATTTTATATGATTAAATTGCCAAGATTCTTGTTGCGTGCGTCGCTGGTTGTGGCGTTGCCGATGGCTGCAAATGCCGCTGGAACATACTATACCGGCAACTATCAGTCGCCCCAGACGCGCTATTCTACGCAATCGTATGCGTCACGTTATAACAACACGACACAGTCCAGAAATTATAACACTGCGGGTTCGTCGTATGCGTCGTATTCTTCGTCGCGTCCAACGGTTGGTACGCGTACAACACAAACAACTGTGGCGCGTGGCCAGACGCAAAACACATCACAGTTTGCCACCAGTGGTGCAAAAAAGCAGGGATTCTGGTTGGATGCCGGTATCTCGCACGAGGTTGCACAATGGCAATTTGAAATGAAAGAGTCCAAGTCAATTTTGCACTATGACAATATTGGTTGGAATGTTTTGGATGTGCGCGGTGGCTATGCGTTTAACGCCGGCAAGACCAAGATGCAGATTGATGCCGGATTCAAGTACGGAATGCAGTCCGGCGACAGCACTATGGTTGACGATGATATCACCAATGGTGGGTATATTTCAGATATATTCTTTGTCGATGCAAATGGTAATGGTCAATATGACGAAGGCGAAGAAATTACTGGGACACAGGATTCACACGCATTGTCTGTGGGCAAAAGCAGCGGCGGCAATATGTACGGGTTTAATGCTGGATTTGGCCTGACGGATTTCTTTCAGGTTGGGGCGGTAAAATTCACGCCGTCTATTGGGTATCGCTATTTGAGATATAAATTGGAAACCAAGAATAACCACGGGTTGGCAGTGGATTCGTATACTTGTTTCAATATCAATGGTGAAACGCAGTGCAACCCAATTTTAATTTTCCCGATGGACAGCATCAGTTCCGTACCAACGCGTGACAATCCATATAATTATATCCAAATTCCAGCGGGGGCAACAAAGGTAAACACCGCTGGGACGTTCTATTATTCCCAACCATCGGTTAGCCATTCGTATGAGGTTGAATGGTCTGGGCCATATTTAGCATTAGATATGGATTATCAAATCAATAATAAAAATTCCGTCAATGGTCGTTTTGAATTAGGATTGCCAGGGTACACATCAACCGGCGACCAGCCGTATCGTTATGATTGGGCCCATCCAAAAAGTGTTGAAGACAAGGCCAGTATTGGCAGTGCTTATCATCTGGGGTTGGGTGCAAATTGGTTGACTGCGTTGACAAATACTGTATTCTTGTCGCTGGGGCTGACGTATGATTACTATACAGTCAGTGATGCGGATGCCAAGACGTACTTGAATGCCAATTATTATGAAACTGAATTATCACGTATCAAGAACGGTGGTACATATACCGTCAATGGGTACGAAGTCAATTATGGTACAGGATTTTCAACGGATGAAGCAATGTTGGCCGGCAGTGCCGCCGCACGCTCGATTATGGCATTAAAGGACAGTTGCCCAGGGTGGGCGTGCAGCGTCAAGAGCGAGATTAAGTCGTTCTATAAATCAATGGGTATTCGCGTTGGGGTCAATGCAAAGTTCTGATTGTAAATGGTAGTGTGATATGACAAAACTGGGAATAATTTTTGCTGGGGCTGTGTTAGCGTTGTCTGGGGTTTCGGCGCATGCCACCGAATTGTCGGGTACGGCATCGGTCAGTATTACCAGTGATACGTCCGCGTCGGCGAAAAATATCGCCATGGACGAGGCGCGTCGTCAAATTATTGTTGACAGTTTGTCGCACTATTCTATGCCAGACCAATTACGTGCCGCGGTAAAAGATGCAAAAAGCAGCGAATTGACAAACCTGATTGCTGCGTCGGAAATTTCGGGGGAACGGCAATCTGATACAACGTATTCGGCAAATATTACAATGACGCTCGACCGCGGGTTGGCGCGTACGTGGCTGAATGCGACGGGGGTTCAGAATTGGTTGCCAGACGATACATCTGGGGACAAATTTGTTGTGGTGGCATATGTGTCTGATCCGATTGCAGATTGGGTCGGTTTGCAGGAAATTGCCCGCAATGAAAAACTGGATTTAGCAACCAAGTATATAAATAATGGCCAGATTACTATTGAACTGCCAATGGCGCGTCGCGGTGAATTTACTGCGGCAGTGCGTGGGGCGGGCTGGCGTTATTCTGATAATGATGGCGTTTTGCGCATTTGGAAATAATTATTAAATATCAAAGGGTGTTGTGGTGAAAAAAATATCTACGGTTTTGTTGTGTCTGTTTATCGTGCCGTGTGTGGCGCGTGCTGATGATGCGGTGGCGACAAACAAAACATTGCAGTTAGACGTGCGTCGCATTGGGTTGGAATTGTCAAAAACAACTGTTTCTAATGCGCAACAATACTCCGATTCACCGGTATCGGCCCTGAACGCGTCCAGTCAGGATTATATCAAGGGCGTTTTGGACACGGTTTTGGAATATAACAAGAATAAGTTCAAATGGGACAATGGTCTGTTTGCTGAATATGGTCGTACGACATTGCGCCCGTATAATGGGCCAACCACGACCGACCAAAACGCAGATAAAATCACATTGTCCAGTGACCTGTCGTATGCATGTTGGGATTTTGTAGGATTAAAATTGGGCCCGACGGTTCGTGGCGCATATGATACGCAATTTCGCGATAATGCGGATGCACCACGCCAAAATATTATTCGTACCAGTGCAGGTATCTCGTTGTTTGATCACAAGATTTTGAAAACGTTGTATGTAACTGGTCTGTATGAATATGATTTTACATATGCGGGTGCGCAAACCAGCAAAGACGGTATGGAGGCGGGCTGGCGCGCCGAATACGTGATTCGCGATGGCGTAAAATTTACCACCAACGGGTATTATCGTGAATACTTTGAATATTCAGATTACGTGCCAACTGATTTGAAACGTGATTTGTCGGCGATTGTACGTCTGGATACAAATCTGTGGGGAAATCTGACCATGGGGCCATATGTAAAATACCGTTTGGCCAAGGCGCGTGGTGTCGACGTATACGGCAGCAATTTTATGGTTGGTGTATCATTTAACTATATCAACAAATTTAACCTGATGTAATGTATTGCTGCCGCGGCAATATGTAACGGCGTAATTATTGAATAACCGTGAATTTTGCGGAACTGCCACCGCCATCACTGGTTGCAATACGCACAATATGTTCACCCATTGGAATGGTGCGCGTCATTGGTGCGCCAGATGTGGTTGTGCCGATAATTTCATCGTCCAAGAACCAGAATATTTTTGCGTTGCGCGCAGGGGCGATTGCCTGAAATGTTATGCGTGCTGTGTTACCGCCATCGGTGATAACAATGTTTGTTGCATCGGCGGGGGTGATAATTGTTGGGTGCGCGTCATCGTCTTTGACATCGTCCAAATTGCAATTTGGCATATATGGGGGTGGGGTGTTGCGACGAATGCCGGCACGTGCGAACATATCCAAGAATTCTGAATCCCAAAATTCGTACACCACCATGTGCGTTGTTTCTGGATTTGCACTGCATGCGCGCAGGCCAGTTTGGTTATCAATCGGTATCGCGCGGTATATACTGGACGTGTCGATGGGCGACACACCAGGGATAAAGTATGATTTTACGACGTGCGGACAATACGGGCCAGCAATGCCGCCGACGCCATCGCACATATCAATTTGGGCGATGTTCATATCATCACGCAGAAAATTATTATTCTGAACTGGTCGCCCGCGGGCGGCATCATATTTGATGACGGTGTCCGCCAACGCGAAATATATTGGTGCGGCAACGCGCGCACCTGAAAAGGCATTGTTCGGTGTGCCGTCAAAATTTCCCACCCACACAATTAAAACATAGTCGCCAAATATTCCGGCCGTCCATGCGTCACGAAATGATGATGATGTGCCTGTTTTCCAATAATGGCGTATGGGTGACGTGGTGCGCTTTGTATATGGAATGTGCGTTGTCGGTGCGGGCCCACGTGCCAGCATATCCAGAACCAGAAAGTTTGCCTCTGGCGACAGAATTTGTGCGTCGCGCCGCATCGGTGCAGATAAATCCGAACGAATGTCATATTTGCCGCCCAGATTGGCAATTCCCGTATATATTTGTGCCAGTTCCAGCATTGAAACCTCGGCCCCGCCCAGTGCAATAGATATACCATAATGGTCAGGTTTTTTCAGATTGTTGACACCGTATTTGGTCAGCAAATCATAGAAATTTCGTACACCAATTCCCCGCACCAGATTTATTGCGGGTATATTGCGCGAATGTGTTAATGCCGTGTGCGCCAATACTGGGCCGTAAAATTCGCTGTCTGAATTTTCGGGTGCATACACGCCAAAGTTGATTTTTGCATCACGCAACAGCGTCATTCCGTGAATCAGACCACGGTCGGCGGCGGCGGCGTATATCAATGGTTTCAATGTTGAACCTGGGCTGCGCCGTGCCAGCACGCCATCGTTTTCACCATAAATTGATTTATCAAAATAATCCGCCGAACCAATATAGGACAATATTTCCATTGTTTTATAATTGACCAATATTGCGGCGGCGTTTTTTACACCGCGGCTGCGGCGCGCGTCAATCTGGGTGGCCAGTGTTCGCGCCACTTGTTTCTGTAAATTGATGTCCAGTGTTGTTGTGATATATGAATTTCGTGCACCGATATCCGCCCAATAATTATTGTGGCTGGAGATTTCGCGCTGGGTAAAATGTGGGGCCAGAAATGGCAAATCGCGCGCGCCGTGTACACTTAATGGCATTGTTGCCAATGTCATCAGGTCGCCATTGTCGCCGTGCGCCGCAATCCAGCGACGAACCAAATCCGCACGCATTTTCATAATATTGCGCAGACCGGTTTCTGTATTCAAACCACGTTTTGCGGGATTCTGGGGAATGGTGGACAAGGTAATCGCTTCAATGGTGCTGATGTCGCGGGGCATGCGACGAAAGTATATAATTGATGCGGCACCGATGCCTTCTATATTTCCGCCATAGGGTGCTAAATTCAAATATGCTTGTAAAATCTCACGTTTAGAATGAAAGGCGTCAATATAAATTGCTGCGGCAATTTGTACCAGTTTTCCACCCACGCGCCGTGTGTCCAACCCGTACAGCATTCGTGCGACTTGCATCGTTATGGTGGATGCCCCAGCGGGGTGGGGCGCGCCACGTGCCCAATTTATTGTGGCGGTCGCCAATGATACGGGATTTATCCCTGGGTGATACCAGAAATATTTATCTTCGTATAAAACAGTGGCACGGACGACGTCTGGATTGATTTCGTCCAATGGTGTGAACAGGCGATATTTATCGTCCGCCGTCAGTGTTATGCGCATCAGTGTGCCATTTCGGTCATAGTATGCGCGTGAAAAATGTGTGTCTGATAACAGTGGCGGAATAAAAAACAGCCGTACAATCCAATACGTCGCGACCAGCCCAACTATACACATATACGTCGTTTTATGACGACGTATATGTTGTGTAATGCGGTCAAACCATTTGTTATTGTTCGCCATTTGAAACCGTGAATGTGTCCGTCGCACCGGTGGCATTTACCGATGGATTATACATGGATTCGGCGTGAATTGGCGGAACACTGAACGTGCCCGCGGCGGTAACATCGGCGGTGTATTCAAATGTTGCCGATGTGCGTGTCAGGTCGGTAAATATTACAACGCGATCTTCGCGAATCTGGGCAAAGTTCTGGTTGCCCGTAACCGCGGTCTCAACCGAGAATCCCGCTGGCAACAAATCGGTAATCGCGACGTTCTGGATTACGTCGCCGGTGCGTGCGCGTGCAAATACGCGAACCGTGATTCTGTCGCCGATGTTTGCAGATGTGATGCGTTCGCCATTTTCGTTGTAATATTCGCGCGATACGGAAATGCCGTTGCTGGACTCAGTGGTGGCGCGTGGATAACCTGTTTGCACCAATGCGTAATACATGCCATCCGTGCGGTCGCATTTTTCACATTTGATGTCAATCGCTGTGGCATCCGTCGGAATATCAAATGTTTGTGTGTCGCCCGATGTCGTGCCCGTGATTTCTGTGTCATTTGCCGAAATTGTGACAGTGGGCGCATCGGTTGTGGCATCGCCACCAATTAACGCCAATGTCGCCATCGCAGATGTGTATGATGAATAATCGCCACCGGCAACATAGTTCACAACGCTGTCGGGTGCGCCCGCCGTTGTATCAAAATACCGACGACTGATAAAGTTATACATTGCGTCGTTTGCAACATTATTGTCATACATTGATGCGTATTCAAACTTTGGCGATGTGGTGCGATATTGCGCAATCAGTTTGTCCGCCGCATCATCTTGCTTCATCATTTTATATGCGGCAGCAATATATGCGCCAGAAATTGTACGCTGCCAATTCTTGATATTTTTGTCCGCGTATTCTTGGAACAAATTGATATAGTTTGTCGTGATATAATCGTTTTGTGTTATGACAAATATTGCGTGCGCCACCGCCACGGCATTGTCGTTGCTGTCAATCGGTGTGCCGGCAAAATCGCGCAAGAACCCAATCGCACGCCCCAACATATCTTTTGGAACATTGAAACCCGCGTCACGCGCCAGTGTCAGGAACTGGGCAACATATGCGGTTGTCTGGACGCTTGTGGCGGTCGCAGGCGTTGGGGAACTATCAGTTGTCGCCCATAATTCAAATGCACCGTTTATATTCTGACGCGATTGCAACTGGCGAATTGTATCAGCTATTTTCGCGCTGGATTCATCAAAATTCGTTCCCAACGTATCATCGTTTGGTGCAACGACGTATGGCAACGCGCGCGATACCAACTGTTCTGTGCATGGAAATTCATAGTGCGCCAGATACTGAACCAATGGACGCGCCAGCACGGTTGCACGTGGCGACACGTACAATGTGCGCGCAGAAAATTCAGGATACATATCAATATGGAATCCGCGGATTTTTGCGGTATGGGCATTTATTGTGCCACTGTGCACGCGTGTAGTAAACGTTGTTATTGGGCGCACGGACAGTGATGCCGTGGCGTTTGCAACCCCAGACGCATCGTCCGCGCCTGTAATTGTTGCGTTTAATTTGATATCTGCATTGCCCAATACATCGCCAACACGAACAGACGTTGTGAAAACATTTTCATTATTTTCAGGAACGGCGATTTTACCGGTTGTTGCCACCGGCGTCAAACCGTCCGACGTCGACAGTGAAATGTCCGCGGTCGCGGATGCGCCACTGTGCGCAACCTGATTTGATACAACCGCGCCAATGTCAAATGTGTCATTTGGTGCCGCCACCAGCGGAGCAGACAGCGTAATCATAACCGGTGATTGCACGCGGACGTTGGTGTCTGTGCTGCCCACTGCGGTGGTGTTTGCTGCAACCGCGAATACACGCAATGCACCGTTAAAGTATTCTGGCAAATTAAAAGTAATTTCACCCGATTGGCCGGCCTGGGTATCAATAATGCCCGAATAGAACGCAACCGGTGGCAATGTGCGACGACCAAATGGATTGCTGAGTGTCATGCCGACGTCGGCATCTGATTCAAAATCGCCACCACCAGTTTTTGCAAATTCACGCAGAATTTTGTATTCTGGTAACAACAGCGACAGTGTCTGATATGTGGAAACCTGTAACGCGGCTTTTTTGAAAAAGTATGCCAGCGGACGGGGCAGGTCGTATTTTGCCACCTGCAAAATTCCGGTGTTGATGGCGAAAATCATCAGGCGTGCATTGCTGTCTGTTTCATATTTAATTGGTAATTTGTGGTCGCGCACGACGTCAGGTGTGGTCAGTTTAACACCAATTTTTCGGGCATCATTTTTTGTCGCAAATGGTGCAACGGCGTATGCGTATGGTGTTGTGAATATATCACGGCTGGTGATATCGCGTACAAATGACACGTTGACGTAACCCGTCCCTTCGAATCCATCGGGCAGGGTGATTTGCTGAACCGATGTTGTGGTGTTGGCGTTGAACCATTTGTATGCGTACACGCGGTCGCGTTCAATCGTAATCAGGCCCGCGCCAGTGTATGGTGCGGTGATGCTGACATCGATTTTATCACCGGCGGCAAATGAATTTGATGATAATTTGATTTTCAATTCGGCGTTGGTGTCTGATTTCAGTTCGCTGTTTTCATTGCCTGCAACAAAATATTCTATGTTTGCCAATACGCGTTCCGCAGAATCCAGAATTTGGATAAAATATGTGCCGGCATTTGCAGTGTCCAATGCGATTGCTTTGCCGTCTGTTGCGATGTCCAATGCGTTTTGGGCGATTACTTTGTCGCGGGTGACGGTTTGGTATTTGTAATAGCCACTGTAATCCTTGACCAAACTGGTCAGGTTTTCGCGATGCACCGTCCGCATGGTCAGGTTGTCCGCCGCCGCGGCCGTGCCCGTGTGGTCAACTGCAACCAATTTGACATTACGCGCCGCGCCACGGGCGATGTATTTCAAATTACCATCTGCGTGATAACCGACCAAATATTTTGCGTTTGATACGCGGGTGGTTGTGGTTGTGCGAACACTGCGCCCAGATGCAGATTCAAATCCCGCAGTCGTCAATTTTAACATGTATGTGCCGTCTGGAATAACATCGTCAAAATTGATAGAAATTGTTGCCGCGCCATTATCATCGGTGTGCATGTCGGGCATATTTGCTGTAAATGTTTGTGATGCGCGTGCCGTCCCATCGGCCAGACCCGTGCCCGAAATAAAGTTCGGTGTGAAAACATAATCAGGGAACGCGTCAAATGTAAAATTCGTTGGCGTCAGTGTTGCCGACGCAGTAATACGTTTGTCTGTTGCCGCGGTTCCGAACAAATTGCGCAGGGATACGTTTGCGCGCATACCGTCGACAGAAATCCATCCGTCTGTGTCGCCACCAGCGATAGTTGTGGTGATTTTCATGTTGTCTGGGACAAAGTCCGCAACACGGAATGTTGCCACACCCAGTGATGTGTCAACGCGTCCGCGACTGTCCAGTGAATACAGGCGAACCTGCCATTCGCCAGTTGCGGCGGTGGGAGGCGAAGATATGATTGCCGCGGGTATTGTAAAAAA
>OQWM01002013.1_pt1 | contig 13911 bp, 14 predicted proteins | sample 1691531 | NCBI WGS metagenome assembly OQWM01 (sample SAMN03418257, study PRJEB22391) | human gut metagenome | biome: human-gut; feature: organic feature; material: feces | host: Homo sapiens | place: Tanzania | collected 2013-01
TGAGTAGGATTTTTCCTACCCACCTTTTCCACGTGACTGGAGTTCAGACGTGTGCTCTTCCGATCTAAAAGGTGGGTAGGAAAAATCCTACTCACCTTTTTAATTTGCCTGTAACTTGCTTTTCGCAGTAATAATCGTAGTAAAACGGCTTATTTACTGCTTTTTTTAACTTGCTTTTTTAAACTGGTCGATTTCCACCAGTTTAGATATGCTCAATTATTACTTTGATTATTAGTTTATAAATAAATTTCAAAAGTTGTTCGTCCTCAATATTGTTGATAAGTGCTATAATTTTTGACTTTGTACTCATAATTTTGCTCCTTTATGTTGACAAATGTTGTTTTATGTAGTTATAATAATTATTGAGGCAGATGCTATACTAATAATAGTATAGCCGAAAGGAGATAAAAAACTATGAAAAAAGAAAAGAAACATTCAGGATGGTTTTGGGTGGTTGTGATAGGTGGTCTTGTGTTTTTATCGTTGATAGAAAAGCCTTTGTCAATTAACCTTTCAGCAAGCATCAGTCCTTATGATGCAGGTTCTGCGTTTTTGGCAGGTGTGTTTGAAGCAATCCTTATGATTGTTTTTGTTTTGTTGATTTTCTTTATGGCAAGACGAGTTGACGCTTATTTCGGCTATCCGAAAAATAATGGAGATGCCGAAAATGAAAATAACAACGATAAAATGCAAGAAATGCAAGAAAGAGATTCCGACCAATAGTAAGTTTTGCTGTTGGTGCGGTAAACCTATTGAACAAAAAAGCCAAAAAAGAGCTGACGGAAGATATGAGAAATCTATCACCGTCAACGGAAAACGAAAAACTTTTTACGGCAAAACAAAAGCTGAACTAAATAAAAAAATCTTGCTTTATCAGGAAGATAAAACCGAAAGTGAAAAATTCAACAGACTAAAAAGAAAAATTGACCGGGAAAACTGTGTTGTCGCTTATCTTTTGCTTCGTTTTGCGTTGAAAGAAAACGGAATTGAAGATTTTGAAATTGTTGTCGGTGAGAACGGAAAACCTTTTTTGAAAAGCGGTGAAATATTTTTTAACATCAGCCATTGTGCCGAAGGGGTGGCCGTTGCGCTTGACACAGCGTCGGTCGGAATTGATGTGCAGGAAATCGGCGGCTTTAACGAAAAGGTTGCCAATAGATTTTTTGACGAGAGCGAGAATAAAAAAATTAACGCTTCGCCCGACAAAGCAAAAGTGTTTACAAGAATATGGACGCTTAAAGAAAGTGTAATAAAATGCGAGGGAAAATCGCTTGCGAATCTCGGAGAATTTTCTTTCGGCGATTATGAAAACTTTTTTGAAAAATATGAGAAAAAGTTTTCGTGTTTAAGTGAAAAAAATGTTTTGATTTCCGCTTGCGGAGACAGATATTTTGATAAAATAAAAAATGTTAAAACGGAGGACTTTATATGAAAATTTTATTTCAGGGCGACAGCATTACCGATGCCGACCGTGACCGTGAAGATCCGCACAACCTCGGCAACGGATACCCGAAGGATGCGGCAAGATTTTTGAAAGAAAAATTTCCGGAGATTGATTTTGAATTTATTGACCTCGGAATCAGCGGCAATCAGACGATTGATCTTGTGAACAGGTTGCAGTCGGATTTTATCGACATTCAGCCGGATATTGTTTCAATTCTCATCGGTGTCAACGACACATGGCACAGAGCCGATACAAGAGAGTGGCTCGACAACGCCGAGTTTGAAAAAAGATATCGCACGGTTCTTGAAGCGATCAAGACAAAGACAAATGCAAAAATCGTTATGATGGAGCAGTTCCTGCTTCCTGCCGAGGATAAGCTCTATTTCCGTGAGGACCTTGACCCGAAGATTCAGATTACAAGGAAGCTCGCCCGTGAATATGCCGATATTTTTATTCCGCTTGACGGACTGCTTGCATCGCATATCTGCCACGAGAATTGGCAGAAGATTTCCGTCGACGGCGTTCACCCGACCTACGACCGCGGCGCAGAGGTCATCGGAAAAATCTATGCCGATTATGTCGGTGAGTTGGTTAAGTAAAACATAGCAAAAGACCGTAATTCAGAGTAATTTCTGCGATTACGGTCTTAAATTTTATTATTCTCTCCATACTCCGGAGGCATCGACATAACCCTCACCGGGTTCTCTCCACATGCCCGAAGCATCAACGTAACCCTCACCGGATTCTCTCCACGTACCCGAAGCATCAACGTAACCCTCACCGGGCTCTCTCCACATGCCCGAAGCATCAACGTAACCCTCACCGGCATTTCTCCACATACCCGAAGAATCAACATAGCCTGACTTGGATTCGGGGTTACCTCCCGAAATTGCATATAATTCTTCCGAATGCTTTTGAGGATCAAATTCCTGTAGCCGCATTCTTATATCGTTGGCTTTCATTTTCTTTTTGGATTCATCTTTTGCAAACATAAAAAGAAGAATAAGTGGGCCAAAAGAAATTAACAAAGGAAAAGCAACAATGGTAGCTAATCTTGAATAGATTTTATCTCGTCTTTTTTTCTCAGCGTCTATCCATGGATTACTCTTTGAGTAGAAGATAAAGTTAGGGTCATACATAAGCAGAGCTTCTCCCCACAGGTAATCAGCTGTGTGTTCCAAGCACATATCGTTTTGAAACATGTATTTTTGCAGCTCGGCTATTGAATTGTCTCTGTTAAGTTTCATTAGCTTTAACAGTTGCGGCAAATTTTCTCGGTTTACTATTCTTTTGTCTAAGCAATATTTGTCAAGAGTGTCATCTAATATATATTTTATTTTTGGAATAGTTTCTTCTATTTCTGTAGTCATTCTAAAGGCATTTTCTTTTGATGCGAATTTTTGCTGATCTTTTAAATATTTTTCGACTTTATATTTTTCTGTTCCCAATCTGACAGAACGGATGAAATATTTAACAATCATATAAATATTGTATATCGTTGAAATAATAAGGGCGGTCGCGGCAAATGATGAAACGAACATTACCGCAGCATCTACGGTGGATAGAGAACCATCCACTCCGTCTAGAAAAGCATAAAAGCAATCAAGCAAATTTAAAAAGAATGAAGATAAGTTAATTGACTTAAAATTATTAAAATAAAGGCAAGATACACACATAAGTAAGAACGAAGCTATTGATATTAAAACTGGTTTAATTTTAAATACAGGTTTTATAAAACTTATATATTCATCAACATATTTTTGCTCCTTTTCTTTCATTTCATCATAGTGTATTATCACATCATGAAAATATTTTTTCCATTTGTATAATTGATCGGCATCATCAAGATAACCAACGGCATTTTCAAAATCTTTTATTTCACTATCTGAAATCATTTTTAGTTCCCCCATGCACAAATTATAATCAAACAGTTATATATTGAAGAAATTATAGCATAATAATGTTAATATGTCAATAACTAATTGGTTATAAGAGGTGAGCAAATTGGCATATTATCAACGAATACGGGATTTGAGAGAGGATTCGGATTATACGCAAAAATTTGTTTCGGATTATCTCGGAATGAAACAGCCTCAATACAGCCGATACGAAAACGGTTACCGTGACCTGCCGACCGATGTGCTGATTGCATTGGCGAAGCTTTATAACACCTCGACCGATTACATTTTGGGCTTGACAAACAAAAAATAAAATCGCAGATTTTCGGAGCAGTTTCCGTTAATCTGCGATTTTTTTGCGGTATTGCTTTTATTCTTCGATATCAACCTGTTCGACCGTGCCGCCGAGGGCATTGCCCATAAATATCAGGGCATGCTTTTCAAAATCCTCTGCGTTGTCGCTGACGAAATATTTCCGTTCGTTTATTTTTGAGTTGCTGAGTAGATTTCTTTCTCCGAGACCTTTTTTCAGTTCCTCTGCCGCCGCAACCGATGAGCTGATGACTGTAACTCCGTTGCCCATGATCTCGGTTATAATGTCATAAAGCAGGGGATAGTGAGTACAGCCGAGAACGAGGGTGTCGATGCCTTGCTTCTTCAGCGGAGTGAGGTATTCACGCAGAACCTCCTCGATGACCTGATCTCCCTTTTTGAAACGTCCTTCTTCAACGAGCGGAACGAGAAGCGGACACGCAAGGCTTATAACCTGTGCGTCGGAATCAAAGCTGTGTATCGTCTTTTCGTATGCGCCGCTGTTGACCGTTGCGTTGGTGGCAATTACACCGATTTTTTTATTTTTCGTCAGCTTTGCCGCTTTCTTAGCCGCAGGAGCAACAACGCCGTAAACAGGGATATCGCTGTAGTTTTTTTCAACCGTATCTCTTGCTGCCGAGTCTGCCGTGTTGCAGGCGATAACTATTGCTTTGATATTAAATCTGCTGAGGAATTTTACATCGCTGAGAACGTATTCGGTTATCTGTTCCTTTGAGCGTGTTCCATAGGGAACGTGAGCCGTGTCGCCGAAGTAAATTATGTTTTCGTTCGGCATTGTTTCGACTATGCTTTTAACGACGGTCAGTCCGCCGATTCCCGAGTCGAAAACGCCGATGTATTTCTCTTTTTCTGTCATATTTTTCCTTTCGGTTTATAGAGCATTTATAATCTTCTTAAAATGGTCGCCGCGCTCCTCAAAGCAGGTATACTGGTCGAATGAGCTGGTGGTGGGGGAAAGGAGAACGGTGTCTCCGCTTTCGGCAATTTTGTTTGCCTCTGCAACGGCTTCATCAAGTGTTGTAACGACAATTCCGTCCTCGCCGACAAGGTCATGCACAAGTCTTGCACCGCAGGCGCCGAATCCGATAATCTTTTTGACACAGCCGAGGTGCTTTTTCATCTCGTCCATCGGCAAGCCCTTTTCAAATCCGCCGACAAGGAGAATCACACCGCGGTCAAAGGCCTTGAGAGCGGTTATTGTTGCATCGGTGTTAGTTCCTTTGGAATCGTTATAATATTTAACTCCGTCGATTTCACGTACAAATTCAATTCGATGCTCAACGCCCTTAAATGACGAAACAGCATCAAGAATAATGTCATTTGAAATGCCTATGGCTTTAGCCGCAGAAACGGCAATCATGACATTCTGCAAATTGTGCTTGCCGACAATTTTAATTGCATTAAGAGGGATTATTTTTTCGCCCTTTATCTCTAAATAGCCGTCCTTGGCAATGCAGTCGGCGCTTTGGCTGTCTGTACTGAAGCTTTCTTTAGCGCACTTCACGGGATAGCGGTCGGTGTATTCCTTAACGACGGGATCGTCGGCATTGAGGAGGAAAACGTCATTGCCTGCCATGTTCCTGTAAACCTCGGTCTTGGACTTGTAATAATTATCAAGGCTGCCCATGAAATCAATGTGGTCGGGAGTGAGGTTAATTATTGTGGCAACCTCGGGACGGAACTTATCAATATTAACAAGCTGGAAGTTTGAAATTTCGAGTGCGATATAATGTCCGCCCTCTTCCATAAGGCCGTTTTCCATAACAATTTCACAAAGCGGAATACCGATATTACCGCAAAGGTGTGCCTTGCCCGGAAAAGCACGGCGAAGAATTTCATATGTAAGAGTGGAGGTCGTGGTTTTGCCATTTGTGCCGGTTATTGCGATATAATGCTGGGGCTTTGCAACCTGATACGCAAGCTCAATTTCCGTGATAACCGGAATGTTGCGCTCTTGAAGCTTCTGCATCATCGGACTTCTGTAGGGTACGCCCGGATTTTTGACGACAAAGTCAAAATCACGTTCAAAAACCGACATATCCTGTCCGACGATCTCAACATTGTTTTCGTTAAGAAAACCAATTTCTTTTATATCTTCTTTTTTCTTGCTCTCGGAGAGTGTGACCTCCGCACCGAGCTTTTTAAGAACTCTGATTGCCGCCATGCCGCTGCGTGCAAGTCCGACAACAAGAACCTTTTTGCCTGATAGATCCATATACAAAAACCTCCGATTGACTGTGTACAATAATAAAATCAAATTATATTATATTCTTGTCAGGCGTAAAAGTCAATTAAATTAGGCGTTATACTTTCGTCAATTTGAATAAAAAAGAGGACGATTGTTTTATTTGTAAAAATTGAGCTTTTATGTTATAATCAAGTATCATAGGAATAATATCATTTCCCGAAAGGAGACAAAATTATGAAAAAAATTCTTTTGTCGGTTCTCTCGGTTGTTCTTTGTCTTTGCCTGATCGTTCCGATCGGCGTAACGGCATTTGCAAAGACCGAGGAGGCTCCGATTGTTGCTGAGTCAAGCGTGACTCTTGAAGAGTACCTTGCCGATGCGGCTGCAAAAGGCAACCGTGTTCAGGTAGTTAACAGCAACGCCAACGACACCCTTGACAAAATCGGCGATGCTTTCGGTTCGCTCGCTTCAACAAGCCCCAAGACGGTCTTTATGAAGCTGCTTGCAAAGGCGATCAACCTTTTGAGCAACACGCTCATCAATGTGATCGGCAAGGCTCTCGGTTTTGTTATTCCGAAAACTTCCGTTATTCATGACTATGCCGACTTTGATCTCGACAGCTACGGTAATTTCTACAAGGGAATGTCAGAGTTCCTTGACGCTCCGGCGGCAGGAGCAAAATGGCATCTCGGCTATGCTCAGGCTTCGATTCTTCCTGATGATTTCGGTACAACGCCGTACACAATGGGCGGTTACGGCCTTATGGCTACAACAACAGAGACGTTTGACGGACTTTGGGTTCGCACAATCGTTCTCAATGACGGAACAGGCAGAGGAAACGTTGCTTTCTGCGTGCTTGACGCAATCGGAATTGCAAATGCGGACGTTCGCCTTATCCGTGAAGCTATCTCGGATTTTGCGGCAAAGAATAATATTGTCAGTGTAAATGTTTCCGTTACTCATACCCACAGCGGCATAGATCTCCAGGGCGTATGGGATAACACCGTTCCCAATGTTCTGAATAATCTGTTTCTTTCAAATCTCGGACTTTCCGAGATTCACAGTGGCGTTAACCGCACATTCTTAAAGAAGATCGTTGACCAGTGCACGGCTACAATCAAGTCGGCTTATTCCGATATGAAGGGCGGCACACTCACCCTTGCCAAGAAGGATATTGCGGACAATTATCTCCGTGACAGAACGGCTCCATACACATTTGACGGCAATCTTTACCGTTTGATGTTCACTCCGGATAACAAGAGTGAAAAGGGTACGGTTATTGCTTCGTTCAGTGCTCATCCCGAAAATTCCGGCTACGGTCATGTTGTTATTTCTGCCGACTTCGTTCCTTACATTGAGGAGGTTGTCAACAAGGCCGGCTATAACTTCATTTATATTCAGGGCTGTATCGGCACCATTACATATCAGCGTGGTGCATCAGATGACGGACTTGACCTCACAAGACATGAGGAAGCTGTCAGATACGGCTATGAGATGGGCTATATTATTCTCGGACTTACAAAGAGTGAGACTGAGTGCAGAACTATGAACTATGCCCTCGGCGATTTCCTCGGCGAGGCCGAGTACGGCTCGAATGAGGGCTATACATCATGGTATAAGGATTGGAAGCCGGTAAGTGAGGCAACGGTTGCTCCGATGCTCAATATTGCTCACAAGCAATATATTATTGAGGTTTCCAACGTTCTTATGGATATCGTCGGAAAGACGGGTATCACAGACTATTTCTTTCTCTATGACAAGACGACCGATAAGTATTACACGGTTACCGAGTCGGGCTACATGGAGCTTGGCGATTCACTTCTTGTTGAGCTTTGCCCGGGCGAGACCTACGGCGAGCTTCTTATGGGCGGTGAGGGCTTGAAGGGATTCAAGTATCAGTCGCTTCGTGAGATGTACGGCGAGAATATTATCGTATTCGACCTTATGAACGACGCTATCGGTTACATTGAGCCGGATGATGATTTTGTAATGGCAGGCGTACAGTACAGCGAGAAAAAGGAATCCTTCGACACAGACACATGGTGCCTTATCTCCTGGGGCAAGAATACTGCTTCAAAGGTAATCTCGGAATTCATGGATCTTGTTGACAGCGTTAAATAAATAAGATACTAAGAAAAAGCGGGAGTCGTCAATTCGGCTTCCGCTTTTCAGAAATATATGTCCGGGGAGGGCAATAAGCTTTAAAAAAGCAAAAATAAAAAAGTCGTGATATTTTTCAAAAAAGTGTTGACAAACCTGCTCTGTTGTGGTATAGTATACGAGCGTTGAGACGCTGGTGTAGCTCAGTTGGTAGAGCAGCTGATTTGTAATCAGCAGGTCGGGGGTTCGAGTCCGTCCACCAGCTCCACTTTTTAAAAGTGAATATGGGAGAGTTCCCGAGTGGCCAAAGGGAACAGACTGTAAATCTGTCGTCAGTGACTTCGGTGGTTCGAATCCACCCTCTCCCACCAGCAAAGAATAATCCGAAACTTGTTATCATCGGTAACAGTTTCGGATTTTCTGTTTATATAGACACAAGGCAGGGCTAATCCCTGCCTATTTCTCTGTTTTATGCTGTGTTGTATTATTTTAATAGCTTTTCATAAGCAAGTTTTCCAAAGTATTTGTAAATATTAGTTGCATTGTATCTGTCACATGCATATAGGTATTTAGCGTAAAGTCTGCACTGGTATCGTTTGCATACTACGATACAACATACCCCACTATTTTCACATATGAAGTCATCATTTTATTATAAAACTTGAAAAACTGAGTAAACTATAGTATAATCGAATTATCAAAAATGACGATAGCGGCAAAAATATTAAATGAGGTGATATTTTGGAAATAAATAGAGATATCTACTTAAAAAGACTTATTACGAGAAAACAAAACAGATTTATTAAAGTAATTACCGGTATCAGAAGATGCGGTAAATCCTATCTATTAAATAAAATCTTCTATAATTATTTACTGTCTGAAGGTGTAGACAAAAATCATATTATTAGATTTGCTTTTGATTCGGCAGATGATTTATTGCTTATAGACGAAGATATTTTAGATATAAGTGAGCAAAACAGAAAAGTTGATCCGAGAAAATTTATGAAATATATCTCGGGCAAGATTGTCGATGACGAAATGTATTATCTTCTTCTTGATGAAGTTCAGTTGCTTGGAAATTTTGAGGCTGTATTAAACGGATATATGAGAAAAGACAATTTAGATATTTATGTTACAGGCAGTAACTCTAAGTTCCTTTCAAGTGATATTTTGACCGAATTTGAGGGTAGAGGAGATGAAATTCACATTTTGCCTTTATCATTTTCGGAGTTTTACTCTGCATATGACGGCAGTAAAGACGAAGCTTTTGACGACTATATGGTGTATGGCGGACTGCCTGCGATTGCTTTAATGAAAACCGACGAGCAGAAGGCTAATTATCTGATTACACAAATGAAAAATGTATATATTAAGGATATTGTCGCTCGAAACAATCTTAATTCCGATCAGGAAATCAGTGAACTTGTTGACATTTTAGCATCGGGTATATCTTCATTAACTAATCCGAGAAAATTAGAAAACACATTCAAATCCGTTAAAAATTCTACGCTCTGCGCCTCGACTATCGATAAATATATCGGTTATCTAAAAGATTCATTTTTGATTAGCAAAGCAGAGAGGTATGATGTAAAGGGTAAGAAATACATCAGTACGCCTTATAAACTTTATTTTGAAGATACCGGGCTCCGAAATGCCCGATTAAATTTCAGGCAAATAGAAGAAACTCATTTGATGGAAAATATCATTTATAACGAACTCAGATACAGAGGTTATAATATTGATGTCGGTGTAGTTGAGTTTAGAGAAAAGACTGCCGAGGGTAAGGATATCCGAAAGCAAGTGGAAATTGATTTTGTAGCTAATCAAGGCAGTAAGCGTTACTATATTCAGTCTGCTTATGAAATACCAAACAATGAAAAATGGCAACAGGAAACAAGACCGTTTGATAAAACTAATGATTCATTTAAGAAAATTGTCATTGTTGAAAAGAGTATGAAACCACGCCGTGATGATAAGGGCTATCTTATGATGGGAGTAAAAGAATTTTTACTTGACGAGGATAGTTTGGAAATTTAATTTCAGCATAATAGGGAGTGTAAAATAATGTCGGATATACAACCGAATTGATGAGGATTTACAGCAAAAAATTATTTCTAACAGGGAAATCCATCGGATAAACCCATATGCTTTTAAAGAAGAAATTCATCTCCACCAATAAGGAGTAAGTTAAAGCTTGCTCCTTTTTGTTTTGCCGGTATAAAAGAGAAAGCGGGTGCTAAGACAATCACTGCCTTAGCACCCGCTTCAATGTTTATATGTCGGTCTGTGCCCGAATGTCGCTTATTCGATTGCTATCGATGAGCTTGAAGGAAGCTTTTTTGCTTCTGCCTTCGGGACTTCAAGCGTAAGAACACCTGATTCATATTTTGCTTTTACGTCCTCCGGCTTTACATCGCCGATAAAGAAGCTGCGAGAGCAAGCTCCGGCGTAACGCTCTCTGCGAATCAAGCGGCCTTTTTTGTCGTTCTCGTCCTTATCAAGACCCTTGGCTGCTTTGATTGTGAGATATCCGTCGCTTACATCGACGTTAATTTCATCTTTCTTGAATCCCGGCAACTCAATAGCCAATTCATAACCGTTGTCCTTTTCATGGATATCGGTCTTCATCATATTCTTTGCGTGCTTACCGTATAACGGATTGTGCGCACCGAAGAATTCACGATCAAACGGATCGTTAAAGAAATCATCAAACATGTTTTCACTAAAGATACTCGGTAACATAATCAAAACCTCCGTTATAATTGTTTTTATATGAAGCTCGGCGGCTCAGCACCGCCAAACAGGATATACATTTTTTGTTCTCTTTATTTTTCTTTCCTTCTCTTCTTCACTTTTCTCTTCTTTCTTTTTACACCTATATTCTACTCATTTTTATTGCTTTTTCAATAGTACGGGAGTATAATAATTCTAAACTATGTTGTGCTGAGAGCACAATGAAAATCAGAGGAGAAAAGCTATGATGACAGAAGATAATATTTCTACACTTGTATCCGATTTTTTTGATAGAGATGATATTGATTTGCTCGTTAAGGACACGGGGAAAATCTTGGAATGTCCGCTGATGGTGATTGACGATACCTACCATGTGACGGCACATTATTCACCCGAAGGTTTCAGAGACGAGGCTTTTGAATTAGCGGTGAAGGTTGGGGAAATAACATACGAGGCCGGTGTGCTTATAAGCGAAAGCGATGAGCTAACGGACGGAACGGCTGATTATGTCGAACTTGAGGACAGCCCATACAGAAGAAGATTCGCTCCTCTTATCAGCGGCGGAATTCGACTCGGTTATTTGATTTGTGTTGATGTCGATAATAAACTGAGCACCGTTGCACCCGAAACATACAGCCGAATAGAAAACATTTTGGCCAAGCAGATGTTTGTTGAAGCAGGGAGGATTGACAGACCTTTTGAAACGGCAGAAGAAATCATGATACATCTTTTGGATGGAGGGTTTCAATCGCAATCATTTTTTAAACTGCAAATATCATCAACTTATCTTGCCGATTTTCATCCTGTTGCTTTTGCTTTAATTGATTTGGCTGCTTATCATTCACAATACGTTGGGAAAAATTTGTTAAAGGATGAGCTGACATACAGATTTTACGAATCGCATCCTTTTATGTATAAAGGAAAGATATTTATGTTCCTGCAAAAAGGATATGACCGCAAGGCTTTTGAAGAATTAGCGAAAGAATTTCACCTTAAGATTGTTATCTCAAATACCATAGATGAGCTTTTTGACATTCCGACAATGTATAATTTAGTGCTTGAAGCCCTGAATATAGTTGTGAACGAAGATGTTGAAAATAATGTTTTCTTCGTTTCACAATTAGCGGTTCCGATTATGTTAAACAAAATAAAGGGATATGACAAGCTGATTTCGCCCAAATTTCTTTCATTGGCGGACTGTGACAGAAGAAAAGAAAGCCAATATTGCGAGACGTTGTACTATTATCTTACATGTGACCGGTCACTTAAAGATACATGCGAAGCACTTTTTACCCATCGCAACACGATCCTTTATCGCATAAGAAAAATGAAAGAAGATTTTGAAATTCCGCTTGAAGATTCCAATTTGCATTTTCAACTTTTGCTGGAGATTTCATTGATTCTGCTCAAAGAAAAAGGCTCGGAGTTCTTTATCTCAAAAATTGACAATGACTAAAAATGTCCCCGCACTTTGCGTAATGCACGGTGCGGGGATTTGTTGTTATTTAATTCAATTAATATTTAGCAAGATATGTGTCGATTTCCCACTGGGAGATGCTGGTGCGGTAGCTGTCCCATTCACGGCGCTTGGCTTCGATGAATTTTGTATAAACGTGCTCGCCGAGAGCTTCCTTAATGAATTCACTCTTTTCAAATTCATCAACGGCTTCTTCAAGCGTGCCGGGAAGAGACTCGATTTTAGCTGCCTTGCGCTCCTCAATACTCATGTCAAAGATGTTCTTAACGGTTGATTCGGGCGGCATATAGCCTTTTTCAATTCCGTCAAGACCTGCTAACAGGCAAAGAGCCATTTCAAGATACGGGTTGCAGGACGGGTCTGCGCTTCTCAGTTCAACTCTCGTGCCCTTGCCTCTTGCCGCAGGAACACGGACAAGAGCGGAACGGTTGGAAGCCGACCATGCGATATAAACGGGGGCTTCATAACCCGGAACAAGTCTCTTATATGAATTTACAAGAGGATTGTTGATAGCCGTTGTTGCCTTAATATGCTTCATGATACCTGCGACGAAGTGGAGAGCGGTCTCCGAAAGTCCGTACTGTCCGTTAGGGTCACAGAAAACATTGTTGCCGTCCTTATCAAAGAGGGACATATTCGTGTGCATACCAGAGCCTGCAATGCCGAAAATCGGCTTCGGCATGAATGTTGCGTAGAGATTGTGAAGCTGTGCGTACTTCTTGACGACATACTTAAATGTCATAACTTTATCGGCAACGGTGAGAACGTCGCCGTATTTAAAGTCAATTTCGTGCTGACCCTCTGCGCACTCATGGTGAGATGCCTCAATCTCAAAGCCCATATCCTCAAGAGCGACGCACATATCACGGCGGCAGTCTCCGCCGAGGTCAACGTTATCAAGGTCAAAATAGCCTGCTTTGTCGTGAGTCTTGGTTGTCGGTCTGCCTTCGTCATCCGTATGAAAAAGGAAGAATTCAAGCTCGGGACCGACGTTAAATTTATATCCCATGTCATCGGCTTTCTTGATTGCACGCTTGAGCACATTTCTCGGATCGCCGATGAAAGGCGTTCTGTCCGAGCAGTAAACGTCACAGATAAGACGAGCCGTTTTGCCGTCGGAAAGATGATTCCACGGAAGAACAACAAATGAATCGTAATCGGGATAGAGATACATATCCGACTCTTCGATACGAACAAAGCCTTCAATGGAAGAGCCGTCGGTCATGCAGTCGTTGTCAAGAGCTTTTTCAAGCTGATTGACGGTGATTGCAACGTTCTTCATGCAGCCCAGAATATCCGTGAACTGAAGTCGCACGAATCTGACGTTTTGCTCTCTTGCCATTCTGAGAATGTCTTCTTTTGTGTACTTACCCATATTGATACCTCTCTCAAATAATAATTAGCTTAGTTCATTTCGTCGAGTGTTAAGCTGTAGCTCGGGAGAAAATCCTCCATAAAGCACTTGACTTCGGGCATATCCAGCTCCTCAAGACCCTTGAGGTTTGTCTTTGCCGCCTTGTCGAAGTCGTGATTACCCGCCTTTGATTCCTCGATGCATTTTGTGTAGGCGCAGATTTTATCTGCCGCTTTTACAAATTTCCAAAGCTGACGGTCGGCCTCCTGCTTGATAAAGAACGGCTTGTATTCCTCACGGATATCCTCGGGAATCATCTCCAAAAGTGCCTTGCACGCATCGTCCTCAACGCAGTTGTAAGCTTCACGAATCTGCTTGCTGTAA
>OQWM01002014.1_pt1 | contig 13911 bp, 10 predicted proteins | sample 1691531 | NCBI WGS metagenome assembly OQWM01 (sample SAMN03418257, study PRJEB22391) | human gut metagenome | biome: human-gut; feature: organic feature; material: feces | host: Homo sapiens | place: Tanzania | collected 2013-01
GCGATTCTGCCGCGCGAGGCGCGCCCAAGCGCGCCAGCCACGCACTGCCTTCTCCTTTCTCCTCCCTATTCCCTACTTTGCGAGGCGCGCCCAAGCGCGCCAGCCACGCACTGCACTCTCCTTTCTCCTCCCTTCTCCCTACTTTGCGAGGCGCGCCCAAGCGCGCCAGCCACGCACTGCCTTCTCCTTTCTCCTCCCTTCTCCCTACTTTGCAAGGCGCGCCCAAGCGCGCCAGCCACGCACTACCTTCTCCTTTCTCCTCCCTATTCCCTACTTTGCAAGGCGCGCCCAAGCGCGCCAGCCACGCACTACCTTCTCCTCCCTCCTCCCTAATCTCTACTACCCCATGTTCATCGACACTCATTTTGATGGTTTGAAGTTATTCAAGCCCGAGGTCTTTTCGGACTCCCGTGGCACCTTCAGTGAAATCTGGAAGCGTGAGGAGCTGCGTGAGTGGGGTCTATTTTTCGAAGTCATCCAGGAGAACGAATCTGTCTCCCGCCGAGGCGTGATGCGTGGCCTTCACTTTCAGGCCGCTCCTTTTGGGCAGTCGAAGCTCATCCGCGTCCCCCATGGGAGAGTATTTGACGTAGTTGTCGATTTGCGTCGTAGCTCCTCCACCTTCGGGAAGCATTTTTCGGTAGAGCTTTCCTCTGAAAACCACCTTCAGCTATTCGTCCCCCGTGGATTTGCGCATGGATTCGCCGTCCTCTCTGATGAGGCAGTCTTCTCATACAAGGTGGACTCGCCCTGGACTCCGAATGCGGAGAGATGCATCAGGCTTGACGACCCCGCCCTCGCCATCGAATGGCCCATTACCCCAGGGGAGAGGATTCTCTCCGAAAAGGACAGCCGCGGCATCTCCCTCCAGGAATGGATTCAGGGAAACGAGGAGGCAGAATGACATCCCGGTCAACCCTATTGCTGACTGGCGCAACAGGACTGCTGGGACGCACACTGCGACACAGGCTTGCGGACGGGTACGAGCTCGTCTGCCCCACACATGGCGACCTGGATGTCACCCGGCGCGAACAGGTGGACGGATTGCTTGCGGAAATCCGCCCGCAATATGTTGTCCACTGCGCGGCAATGACGAATGTTGACCTTTGCGAATCCCAACAGGAGCTTGCCTTTGCCGTGAATGCGACAGGCGCACGGAATGTCGCCAGGGCCGCGCATGCAATCGGCGCACGGCTTATATCATTCTCCACGGACTATGTCTTCGACGGAACCCTCGACAGGCCATATCGGGAGGATGACTTCGCCGACAATGCCCAGACAGCATATGGGTGTAGCAAGCGGGCCGGGGAGCTGGCTGTCCTGGAGGAGTCCCCCGGGGCGCTAGTCTGTCGAATCAGCTGGCTCTACGGACCGAGCGGCCCCGACTTTCCCCACGCGATGCTTGGCAAGGCAGGCACGGCTCCGACGCTTAAGGTGGTGGACGACCAGCGTGGCAATCCGACCAGCACACTGGCCGTCGCCGAAAGGCTGCCGGAGTTGTTGGAGAGGGAGGATATCTCGGGAATCCTGCATCTCTCATGCGAGGGTGAGACCACATGGTTCGGATTTGCCGAAGAGCTATACAGGATGATGGATATTGCGCAGAAGATTGAACGCTGCACCACCGAGGAATTCCCGCGTCCAGCCAGGCGGCCAAGAAACTCGCGCCTGGAGAAGGCACGGCTCAGGACGCTTGGAATGGAACCAATGCCCCACTGGAAAACTGCTCTCCTGCAAATGAAAAACCGCTGGTGAACGGGGTGTTCCCAGAAACGGCAGAGCCGTGCATATTCGGGCATAGTCCACAGGAAGGCGACTTCCTCCCCGTGGCACATGAAAACCAAAGGCTTCCCGCGCAGTTGTCCCCGTGCGCTTCTCCATGAGGGGGGGCTGGCGGCTCTTTCGCGCATGCCAGGCGCCTGCATACGCATGGGCATACAACCAAAGCCCCTTGCCCCCGCCAAAGATGTTGTTTTTCCGGGTTTCTTGCGCGTGCCCACGCGTACGTTCCATTGGATGGTGGGTACATCTTGGGGTGAAGGGAGGGGGAATACACTTATTCCCCCGACCGCCCACCCCAAGATGCGCCCCCGCCGCGAAATTTCAAGTCAACGGAAAGATAGTCATCAAAGTCATTGGACAGCTGTCCTTTTCGCGCATGCCAGGTGGCGTGATTTCCTGTCTTTATGCCTCTATTATGCCGTTGTGTGCGGATTCATCATGGATTGGGTGGGAACCGCACAAAATCGCACACGGGTTATAGTTTATATAACTTCGGTGCAAATCGTGGGATACGGTTGTCTCCCCCTGTTATCTTCTCGTTGTTTTCCCGAATCGCTGTCATCCATGACGGCCTCCGGCTGGGGATTCCCGCGGGCATCTCCTGCGGGCCTCCCGGATGCCTGGCGGGATGGATGGATAGAGGTGCCTCCCGGCCTCCTTCATCCCCCTGCCCTTTTGTGGGGCACAGCGTCCCGAACAACGGAAACCGAGAGAGACACCCAGATGAAATCACGCATTCTGCCCTTCTTTTTTCTTCTCGCATTGGCGTGGAACGCCGTAGCCGCAACCTTCACCGCATCGGAGCGTCCCGTGCATCCTGCGACATGGCCGCCTGGGGCATACGACACCCTGGAGGTAGTCTTCAGGCTTCACGATGCGCCGTCGAACGCCCGTGCGCTCTACTGCAACCTGCACCTGCCCGACACCCGCAATGTCGGCACGTTCTCCACGCCAATCACCCCTGACGGAACTGCGGCCTTCCTGTTCGACGGGGGATTCCTCAGGTCCTACGAGCAGGAAGGTGCGCTTCTCCTCGACAACCTCAGAATCCTCACGGACACGGGATTCCTTCCCCTTCCGGGGAGCCATGCCACGGGCGACTTCATTCCGGGGATGTTCCGTCCAAGCTGCCAGTCGACCCTGTTGACCGCAAAGAACGGCGTCCGCGCCAGCATTTCCGACGGCGAGCTGTCGGTTCTATTCACATGTCCCGAGGGCTCCGATGTGCTCCCGGAGTTCTTCTACCGCGACGACTGCTGCTTCGACGGCTTTGCCGTGGCCATTGACAAGCGTGCGACCGGAATCGGATTCTCCCCCGAGGCGGAGGGCTTCTTCAGCACGGACACATACATTGCGCTTGACGCCAGCAGCCAGGGCTTCCAGTATCTGACCGAAACTGGCGACCGCGACGGCAACCTCTCGCCTGGCGAGACACTCCAGCTTGCCGTGCCAGTCGTCAAGACGCCGTCGCCGGAGCCCCCCGCACAGCCCCAGGAGGAATTTGTCAGCCTGCTTCTTTTCTACCACTGCGTCAGCGACAGGCAGGACGAGACCGGCGCCATCAGGATCCATCCCTTCGACCTGAACAGGGACATACACCTTTCGCTGGAGGAGCTGGACTACGGGAGGGGGCTCTGGGAGGCAAATGAAACCGACCACCAGGCACTTCTGGAGGCGGTTGAAATCTGCGGCGCCGTCGCATACGAATACGATTACTACACAAATCACTACTACCCAATTAGTTATAATCACTGACAACCTAGGAGAACAATAGAAGATGACAAAGACATTCATCGCCTCTCTTCTCATCGTGGGATTGTCCCTTCTTCCCTCATACCTGACGGCGGCATCCGACCGTGGCAGTCTTCCTTCTGGCGGGGAGTATCCATCGCCCTCCCTTGTCATGTCCCAGACCCGCGGCGATGCTTCTGCGGAGGAGAACTACCGCACTGACATCTCCTTTGTGAACATTGAGGAGAGAGAGGTATGGACCTGGGGGCCGTCGGGCAGATACGAGGCCACCATCAAGATTGACAGATATTACGGGACACGCGACGAGATCAGGCGCATGCAGGAGCTTGAGCTGATGCCGGAGAAGGCGCTGCTGGTAGTTCCCGCCAACGACTGCGACTTCTATGGCGGCATGGACCTGATTCCCCCTGAGAGGGACCTGGTCTACCTGAACGGGCACTATGTGGGCACCATCACGGGGGACGACAACATCGTCAACGTCAACTTCTTCCGGGTGCCTGTCAGCTATCTGAACCTTCCCGCCAACCCTGGCGACGTTGCGGAGAACAAGCTGGAAATCATCGTCGACACCCTGAGCGACGTGTCCAACTGGGTTTTGGGGCAGCAGTGGCAGATGATCATCCTGAACGCCCCCGCGCCGGCATTCCTGGTCCACGGGTGGACAAATGAGCCGGGGACCCTTTCGCAGTTCAAGAGGACGCTCTCGAAGGAGCTAGGCATCCCCAGCGAGCTCGCATCCGTCCCGGACATCACCTCCCCCATGACCAACGGGATGATTCTTGCGGAACAGCTCAAGGGCGTCTCGAAGAAGTGGGGCGTGAAGAAGTTCAACATCGTCGGCCATAGCAAGGGCGGGCTGGACGGGCGTGCCCTCATCGACGGGAAATTCGGCGACTCAACCCACGCCCTCTCCCTCATACAGCTGGGAACCCCGAATCTGGGAAGCGTCTTCGCGGACGTAATACTCAACCCCCAGGGCATCCTGGAAAACATCTACGCCACTCTTGCCGAACAGACCGCCAGGGGGCATGGCCCCGGGCTTGACTCGCTGACGACTGCGCAGTGCGCCTTCTTCAACAGAACCGTATGCACCCCGGAGGTTCCCATCCGCACAATCATCGGCCAGGTGGACAAGGAGGACCTCACCTGGACATACGCACGGCTCAACGACATCGTGGACATGGGTGGCCCCAACGACGGAATCGTCACCGTCGCCAGCGCCCATTGTCTTGGGACAGCCGTGTCATCGTCGCCGCTTTACGAGCGCGGGAGTTCGAGATACACCCACAGCGGCATTGTCAGGGAGGGGGAAGGCGCCCCTGACGTCGTCCGTGCGTTGCGCGGTAGCTTCATGGTGCGAGACGGGGATATTGGCTTGAAGTATCCGGTCTACGTCAGCGACCGCGACACCCGCGGGGGGCTTGTCTCCGCGACCTCCGGCATAAAGGACACTGGTGCGCCGCAGATTCTGAACGACCCGAACGCATCCCTTGAGAGCGCCTTTGTCGTCCTGGAGAAGGGCGAACTGTGCGAGGGTGAGTTCAGCCTGATTTCGGGTGGCGACATCGTGATAGGCGTCTTCGGTTCTCCCCATGGGACGACTGCGCTCCTCTATCCTCCGGGGAGCAGCGAGGGCCACGCCTTTGAATCCGACCCGGAGGGGCTCCCCTATATGTCGGGGCAGTTCCTTTCCCTTGAGCTGAGCGATGCCCCGGCTGGCAAATACCGCATAGTCTTCGACTGTTCGAAGTCGGAGGAATCCGGCGTTGCGAAGGTGCTTGCCCGGGAGCGGGAGGGTCTTCTTGTATTCGAGGTGACTCCCCACAAGACCCTTCCTCCGACATCCAGCCCCCTTGTGACCGCCAGGGCGCTCTACAACGGCAAGCCAATCCAGGGTGACGACGGGCTTGTGATTCTCCTCCATCCCAGGCTGTTCAGCCTTGTGCAGCAGGATGCGCCCGTGAATGAGCCCCAGCCAATCATGATGCACGACGACGGGAAGGATGGCGACGAGGTGGCAGGCGACGGCGTCTACTCGGCGTATTTTGCGCCTGGAGTCAACGGCATCTGGGGGCTTGAGGCCGAGATGATCTGGCAGCACAACGGCGGGGAGTTCCGCCGTTCGACGGTGGAGGCGGTGGATGTCCTGGATTGCCGGGCGGAGATAGCCACTCCGTTGAAGGAGGCTGTCACCTATCAGGAGAACAACCGCAAGAACGAGCTTTCCTTCACGACCGAGGTCTCCGTGAGCCGCGACGGCAACTATGGGCTATACGCGACCCTCCTCTCCCCCAGCGGCCTGAAACTCTACGCACGTTCTCCCGAATGGAAGACCGAGGGCGCAGACAAGCGCGAAGTCACCTTCTCCTTCGACCTCTTCGACATGCTCGCCACTGGCGAGCGCGAGGGCTGGATCCTCGACACGGTTGCACTCTATTGGGACAACGGCGTCGGCGCCGCCCCGTCCATCATAAAGGTCGCCGAGGCCAAATGCAGCCAGCCGCTCTCCGACAAGGTCCAGAATTTCTTCTTCAAGAGCCAGTTCACCATCAAGCTGAAGGGCACGGGCACCGAAACCCTCAAGGGCGACGAGGTATTCGGCCAGACACTTCAGCTGGCGCTGGACGTCGATGTGGAGGGCGAGCCTGACATGATGAACGTCTACCTGAAGCTGCTGATAACCGCGCCCTCCGGCAGGTCCATAGCGACCGTTCCCGCCAGGCTCTCGAAGGACGACAACGGCAACTATGTCCTCAATGCGACGCTGGAGAACAGGGTATTTGCAAACGAAACCGAGAACGGCCCCTACACCATCACCGGCGGCCTTGTCGGCTTCCTGTGGGACATCAACAAGTCGATGGACCAGCTGCGCTTTGTGGAGGGCGAATACAAGACCAAGGCATACGATTGCCGAATCTTCCACAAGTCCAATGCGGAGGGCGAGGAATTCCCCGGCGAGAACCTGAAGATTGACGTCAACCAGATTCCTGACGAGGAAGGCTTCCACGAGGTGCGTCTCAGCTACTCCCCCGGGCAGGCCCCCGTCTCCGACTACACGAAATACTACCTCTACTGCCGCCTCGGGCCGGATGCCATGGGGACCTTCGAACCCTACACATGGATCTACGCAGACCACTTCGACGGGATGCACTACGACGTGACGGAGCAGGTGCTCTCTCAGCTTCCTGCGGTCGGAAATGGGGACAACATCCTCGACCCGGGGGAGGAGGTCACAATCACAATACACATTAAACCACTGAACGGCAACAAGTTAGAAGAAATCGCCCAATCACTGTCCATTCGCACTTTCAACAAGGAGTTGTCCGGGAAGGAGATGATTCTCAATGCGGTATACCATTGTCTGGACCGCGACCTTGACTTGTCGATTACCCGCAGGGAGCTTGACTTTGGCAGGAGGCGCTGGGTCTCGGGAGACGTCTCTCCGCGTGCCCTCCTTGAGGCCGTGGAGCTTGCCACCGCATCAAATTACTTCTTCAACACCGGCCGCAGTCGTTTCGAGCCTCTGGCAGACTAGCCCAGTCCAGTTCCCGGAACAGGATGCGAAAAGCAGCTGTGCCGTATTGCCCCCAGAACACTGAAGAGTGCGAAAGCCCGGCTAGCGGTTTGAGTGTCCGAACATGGGTTTGATGAGTTTTCGGTAGACGTTTTGCCGCAGGAAGCGTCCAATGCGCAGAAGGATTCCTGGCCGCACACTTTTTCGTTCGTCCTCCGAAACCAGTTCCGGATAGATGTCGACGATTATTTTGACGAGGGAATAGGAGTCGGAGCGCTTGAATAGTTTGAAGAGGAGTCCGCGACGGTTTTTGGAGACGGTCCCCGTTGCCCAGTCGATAATCCTCGGTGTTCCCGTGCCCTCCTGAATCATGATATTGGCGCGTCGGAAGTCGCCGTGCGCCACCCCCTTTTCATGGAGCGCGCGAAGGATTGCCCGGAGTGCGTCGTAGAAGTCTGCCGCGGGCGGGGGTGTGCTATGGCGGCAGTAATGTTCCCTGGAGCATATCTCGCATCCCTCGATGAACTCTGCCACGAGGGTGTACCTACCTATCAATGCGACGGGCTGTGGTGCGCAATCGAATCCCATCTCCCTGAGTTTAAGGAGATTATTCCATTCCCGTCCGATTGAGGCTCGCCCCCACAGGAATCGTGAGGCGGCTCCCTTTCGAGCAAAGCTCTTCACAATGAAGGAACGTCCTCCGAGTTCCAGGCGGAAGACTTCCCCCGAGGCGGTCGAAGTGGAGCCGCGAAGCAAGGTCGCGTCCTTGAACAACTCCGGCAGAGGCGGCAGCTCCACCCCTTCGACGGCATACTGGATTGTTTCAGAAGCACGACTCATGAAGGATTCCGGTTCTACTCTCCGCGCAAAAAAGGAGACTCCTTGTCCCCCCTCTGGCCAGGCGCGGCGGGACGAATAATTTACCGCGTCCCAGAAAGTTTAGTAGGGAGGAGAGGGGAGAGGGGAGAAAGTAGTGCGTGGATGGCGCGTGGGCGCGCCCGCACGGCAATTCTGCCGCGCGTCCATTTAAGAGGGAGAACCACGAATGGACACTAATGGGCACGAATAATAGAAATCATTTAAACCACGAAAAGCACGAAACACACGAAAAATATAATATTCGTGGTTCAATCCCTCCTCCTTGACGGAAGCCCACTGCAAAGTGTCCACGCACTACTTTCTCCTTTCTTCTCCCTCCTCCCTACTTTCGTGTATTTCGTGCTTTTCGTGGTTTCCACCCCTCAATGGACGCACGGCGATTATGCCGTGCGTCCCATTTAATCTGGCGACACCTGTGCGACTTGTCCTGCTCTGACCTGGAACACCCTGGCTCCTGGGGGGAATCCCTGTGGGAGCGCAGTTCCTGCGAATATCATCTGGCCGGAGGAAGTCACCTGTTCCAGGAATGCGGCTCGTCGGGTGCCATCGAGTTCTCCCAGGACATCATCGACGAGGATTGTGACTCCCCTTGGACCGTGTCTTTCGACGAGGATTTCCAGCAGGGCGAGCCTCAGTGCGATTGCCGCGGCGCGGCACTCTCCCTCCGAGCCATATAGCGAGAGCATTCTTCCATTCATCATGCAAGCCAGGTCGCTGCGGTGTGGTCCGTATCTTGTCGCCCCGTCGCGTGCGTCCCTGTCGTATGCCTCGTCCAGCATTTTTGCGTACTTTTCCTGGATTGCGTTTTGGTCGTCGGCGAGTGGTTCCAGCAGCCTTCCGATTCCCGAGAGATAATTCACCGCCAGGAGCCGTCCGTCCGGGAAGAACACCTTTGAAGTTCTTTCGACGGCCTTGTTGAGTCGTTCAGCGAGTTCCTTGCGTTCGATTTCCACCTGTGACGCATACTCTGCGAGGAGATGGTCGTATGCAGTGGCGACATTCCGCGGATGCCGGTCGGAGAGTTTGAGCATTGCGTTTCGGCTTCGCAACGCCTCGTCGAAATTCTGGAGGCTTCGGAGATAGCCCTGGGATATTTGGCAGAGTGCGATATCGAGGAACCGACGCCGCCCCCCCGGATGTCCTTTTACGATTGCCAGATCTTCGGGGAGGAAGGGGGCGCAGACAAGCCTGGAGATGAAATCGCTGGAGCGCCGGACGGGCTGTCCATCCACCAGGAGCCGACGGACGGCTCCGTTGCTTACTCCGAGGCGTGTCTGTATGCCGTTGGCGTCAAGGACTTCACCATAGATTGAGAAGCTCCCCGTGCCGGAATTCAGGAGTGTTGCGACCTGGGTTGTCCGAAATGACCTCAGCAGTGACAGATAATAGACTGCCTCCAGGATATTGGTCTTGCCCTGGCCATTTTCACCCAGCAGTGCATTTGCACCGCCGGCGAACTCGACGGTCTGTCGTTCGTAGTTCCTGAAATGGCCTAGGACAAGCCTTTGGATCATTGGACGGGTGTCGGGCGACTACTGCCCGCTGTCGAATCTGCGGTCCTTATCCGCGCCTCCCGCCCCGAGCCTGAAGAGGCGAAGCTCCCTTTTTGCGGGCTTGAACGCGGCTATGTCCACCAGCATCATCTTGTTCATGTCGAACTTTGTGACGGAGCTTCCTTCGGGCATCTCCTGGGGGGCGACGCCGCCGTATCCCTGTGAGATTGCGAAGATGATTCCGTCATAGATTTCTGAGGAGTCGAAGTGCGAGTCCCCTGTCAGATTTGCGATGACGCGGCAATCCTTGTTGGAAGTGAAGTCCCAGACGACTCCCTCGGCCTCACCCTTGGCGCGCGCATTGAAATCCGAGAGGATCTTCAGGAAGGTATCGCCGTGGTGGAGGCCGACTCCCACATCGCTATTCCAATGCCCGATTGGGCGGACGCAGTAGTGTGTCAGGACGATCACGTTCCACCCGGGTTCGGTGAAGCGCATGTTGTCCGCGAGGAATTGCAGCTGTATTGGGGAGACGGTGTAGTAGTTCTTCGGGTCGTCGCGGTCGCTGGTATTGAGGAAGAAGACGCGTGTCTTCTTTGCGGGGAGGTTCACATACCCGTATGTGGGGTTTAGCGCGAGGACCAGCTGGCACTCCGGGGTCGCCTTTGCCATGCTGGGGGCGTTGAGGGTTTCGCCGAGCTGCTGGTCTGTGAAGAGTGCCGTTCCCGAGTTGCGGTTATGGTCGTGGTTTCCGACGAGCACGACTGAGACTCCGGGATACTCCTGGTGGATTCGTGCGTGCCTGTCAAGGAACGCACGTGCGGCCTCGGGGGTGCTTGTATCCGGGAGGTCGAGTCCGATGTCGCCCAGATCCGCGATGAAGTCGAAGCCGAAGGTATTTGCGGCGTGGTTCACATACGCCACGTGGCGATAGGTGTCACGGCCGCCGGAGTGGACGTCGGTCTGGATTGGGAAGACGACCACCTGGTCGTCCCCGCGCCACTCGTTGAAGCGGGCAAATGTCTCATTGACTTCATGGTCGACCCATGCGGGGATTTCGATTTCCTGACCTTGAATGCACATGGCTGCAATGAAAAACGTGAAAAACAGTGCAAGACGTCTCATGATAGACAAATTCCTCCTTGAATGACTGAATCTCTTTTCAACGCCACGCGGACTGTGGAGGGCGTAGCAACGCCGCCTAATATAGTCGGGAGGCAGTCATCCACCACCGGATTTCCTGGTGGTTTTTTTCACTCCTGGCGCGCCGCAGGGGAGCCGCCTGGCTGTTTCAGGCAGAACCTGTCGAAGAGCAGAATCAGCGCGTAGAGAAGCATTGAGGAGGGGACGACCAGGAATGCCACCCTGAGGTCGGAGAACCTGTCGCCCAGGTATCCCATGAGCCAGGTGAAGATTCCGCATCCCGGGATTCCCGTGGAGGAGAAGTAGATGAAAAGGAGTGTGGAGTCAAGGTGCGGAAGCCTCACCACCCCGTAGAGCTGCAGCATCGGCCAGAATGCGGAGACGCAGACGCCGCAGGCTGTCAGCATCAGCACCAGCGCCGTCATCATCAGGGCAGTGCTGGTGAACATCTCCGGGCGGAGCAGCAGGAGCGACATCGAGAGCGGGACTCCCAGCAGGCTAGTCGTCAGCAGGAGGGTGAAGAAGTGCCTTGGGGGCACGAGGCGTCCGAAGATGACTCGTCCCAGGAACATTCCTATTCCGATGCCGGCGGTTCCGAGTGCTCCTGCCCAGACGCTTTCGAGGAACGAGAGCCTGATGAAGCTGGCGGACCAGAAGGTCAGCCCGAACTCTCCGCCGGCCCCGATTGCCATTGCGAGGCAATAGAGCCAGAACCGGAAGCTCTTGCAGATATCCACCGTCATCTGCCAGACGCTTCCCTTCATCTTCTCCGGCGGGGTTTCGGGGTATTTGCAGGAGGGGTTTTCGCGGATGAGATATGGGATTGAGCTGGAGAGCGCCATCAATCCCGCGGCGCCGAGGATTGGGCGCCAGCTGCAGCCGGCCGCGCTGAGGGCGCAGGTGACCAGCACCACCGTCACCGTGCCAACCGACCAGAAACTGTGGGCTATGCTCACATACGCGTCTGGCTCGGGCTTATGGAGGTCGTTGACAAACGGGGTGGCGATCCCCTCGAAGGCGCCCTCCCCCAGGCTGGAGAAGATGACGCAGGGCACAAGAAACCAGAAGTTGTTGCTGAGGGCGGCAACGGTGATCCCCAATCCCATCATCGCCATGCTGACGCCGACGGTGTGGCGTTTTCCGATGCGCACCGCAATCGCGCCGCTCGTCAGCAGGGTTGCCAGCATCGCAATGCTTCTGAAGACATGCAGCGTCCCCGCGATGCCCATCCCGCCGCCGTCAAGCGGGAAATCCAGGTCGGTCCCCATGTCGACGAGGACGAGTGGGATTACCAGGGAGCAGCATGCGTATCCGATGTTTGCGTAATAGGTCGCGTAGTCGTAGCGGCCGAGCTTGAGGGAGGACATGGCTGGATGCCGGGGTGGGTGCTTTACAACAACAAACCCCGATGCCGGAAATGAGGTTCAGAACATCGGGGTATTGGAAAATGGTGCGCGCAACAGGACTCGGACCTGTGACCTCCACCGTGTGAAAGTGGCGCTCTAACCAACTGAGCTATGCGCGCGATTTATGTAAGCGGCGGTTAATATATGGGAACGGAATGTTTTTTCAAGCTGGACGCGCCGCGGATGCGACTCGCCCCAGGGCAGACATCCCCCTAGAGATTGTAGATGCCCTTCCCTGCACCGTAGACGCCGTCCCAGTCGGACTGGAACTGGTCGACGCACATGTCGGTGAGGGGATGCTCCGCGACCTTCCACAAGATGTCAGGGGAAATCGTCATCGAATGGCACCCCGCCAGGGAGACGTCGTTCACCTGCTGGACATTCTTGAAGGAGGCCGCCAGGACCTTCGTCTCAAGGGCGTGAAGACGGAAGAGTTCGACAATCATCTTCACGACGCTCACGCCCATGCCAGAGATGTTGTCGATGCGGTTCACGTATGGCGCGGTGAAGTCGACTCCGCAATTCGCCGCAAGAAGCGCCTGGCCGGGAGTGTAGATGGCCGTCGCCGTGACCTTGAGGCCCTCTTTCTTCATGGCACGCATCGCCTTGTAGCCCTCGGGGGTGACGGGCACCTTTATGTACAGGTTGCCGCCTACCTTCTCCATCAACGCGGCGGCGTCCTTCAGCATCTCGTCGGAACGCTCGCCAACCACCTGGGCGTGGATCATCCTGTCCCCCATGATGGAACGAATGTCCTTCATGATGGCGAAAAAGTCCCGGCGTGCCTTCGAAATAATCGTCGGATTGGTGGTCGTGCCAGCCAGCGGGAAAAACTCGTCCGCCTTCGCGATCGCCTCGACATCTGCAGTGTCAACAAGGTACAACATGTGATTCAATTCCTGTTTTTGACGTGACTTGTCTGGAATTGTCACAGAATGTAATGCATCTTTTCAGGATTGGGAAAAAGTAGGGAAGAGAGAGAAGAAAGGAGAAAGTAGTGCGTGGACACTTTCATCCATATTTTTAGTAAACAGATATTCTCCGGTATCATAATCCATCAAAATTGCGTTACGCGCCGCTGTTTCAAAAGACATGGCATTAAAACCATATACCGTGCTGCACAACAAAACAGTCAAACCAAACTTATTGATTTTCATTTTCTATCTCCTATTTCTTTTCAATTCTGGTGTCATTGATACCATAATATTTTAACTTAGCCTGAGCCACTTTAGCTTCTTCCACTCTGCTGTATGGTCCGACAGAAACCCGATAATACGTTGTTCCGCTGACATCAATTTTTACAATATGGCTGCTGCCGTATTCTTTTAACCGCACCATCAAAGTATGTGCTTTGTCATATTGAGTAAAAGCGCCGGCATGAATATAGTAGTACCCTGTCAAATATTGATAACCACGGCTTTTAAGCGCTCTGGTATCATCTTTTTCAGGATTTTTTGCCGCAGAACCATAAATTCCCTTGTTTCCGCTCGCTGACGCATTTGCCTCAACCACTCCCATAGCTCCGGTTTTACGCTCTCCGCCGACAGAAGCGGCGCTGCCATAGACTGCAGGCTCTGCGGTATTTCCGGTTGGAACATATGAACCAGCGCTATAGGTTTTATCCCCTGCGCTAGCATAAACATTTGCTTGTTCGGCAACATGCTCGGAAATTTCTATACGTTCGGCTGAAGATTCATACAAAGAAGGCGCCGGAGTAGATTTTGCGGCCAAAGCTTTTCCGCTTGGTGATGACAAATTCAACAAAGCCTCTTTCAATGCTTTACTTTCTTTCGGTAACACCTCTACTTTGACTCTGGTAGTTCCCTGCCCCATATATCCCAAAAGCTGCGCACCGCGTTTTGAAAGGTCTATAATCCTATCTTTAACATATGGTCCGCGGTCATTAGCCACGGGAAAGCAAACGGCCAAAGATACCGATAGC
>OQWM01002015.1_pt1 | contig 13908 bp, 8 predicted proteins | sample 1691531 | NCBI WGS metagenome assembly OQWM01 (sample SAMN03418257, study PRJEB22391) | human gut metagenome | biome: human-gut; feature: organic feature; material: feces | host: Homo sapiens | place: Tanzania | collected 2013-01
AAAAAAACCGCCGACGGCTACGAGCCGCTTGAAAACAAAAACGTTGACACCGGCTTCGGTCTGGACAGAATGTTGGCGTTTCTGAACGGCCTCACCGACGGCTACAAAACCGACCTCTTTGCGGAAGCGATAGCTTGCTTGGAGCAGGCCTCCGCAAAATCCTACGACGATGACGCAGACGCCAGAAAAGCCATGCGCATCGTGGCCGACCACACCAGAACCGCCGTTATGCTTATCGGCGACGTAAACGGCATAGTTCCGTCCAACGTCGGCGCGGGATACATCTTAAGAAGGCTTATGCGCCGCGCAATTCGCTACGCGCGTCAGCTCGGCGTCGAAACGTCGAAAATCGTCGAAGTGGCAGACGTTTTCATCGACAAGGTTTACAACGAGGCATATCCGCTTCTCGTCGAAAAGAAGGCATATATCGAAGACGAAATCAAAAAAGAAATCGCAAAATTCGAAGCCACTCTCGTTTCGGGAATGAAAGAATTTGACAAGTGCATTTCCGGCATTGAACGCAAAAACCAGTTTATGAGCGCAAAAGATCCGTCTTACGTGCCTGAAACGATGATTGCGGGCAAATCCGCTTTCCGTCTGTACGACACCTTCGGCTTCCCTGTGGAGCTTACCGTGGAGCTTGCCGAAGAAAAGGGCTACGAGGTCGATCTCGCGGGCTTCGAGGAAGCTTTCAAGGAGCATCAGGAAAAGAGCAAGGCTAGTGCGCAATCCGCAAAAGGCGGCCTCACCGAACGCACCGCCGAAACCGCGGAGCTTCACACCGCAACCCACCTTCTTCTGGCAGGGCTCAGGAAAGTTCTCGGCGACGGCGTCTATCAGCGCGGCAGCAACATCACCGAAGAACGCCTGCGTTTCGACTTCAATTTCGACAGACCTATGACCGAAGAAGAAATAAAAGCGGTTGAAGATTTCGTCAACGGAGCGATAAAGGCCAACGTGCCTGTCGTTATGGAAGAGATGAGTCTGGACGACGCCAGAAAATCGGGTGCGCTCGGCATCTTCGCCGACAAGTACGGCGAAACCGTCAAGGTTTACACCATGGGCGAATTCAGCAAGGAAATCTGCGGCGGCCCGCACGCCGAAAGAACCGGTCAGCTCGGCGTTTTCAAGATCAACAAAGAGCAGTCGTCTTCGGCGGGAGTTAGAAGAATTAAGGCGACGATTCATAACTAAAAGTTATCGATACGGGGCGGAAACGCCCCGTTTTTCTTTTTCAAATTATTGAATATTTGAAAAGTATGTGTTATAATGATAAAAAGAAACGGGAGGAAAGTTATGCAAAAAGTGCAGCAAATTTTGTTATAGGAAGATTGGAACGCACAGCAGAAGCAAATGCCCGTTATTCAAATCCTGATAATGATCCCCGTGGTGTATGGAAGCCAAGCGATATGTCAGTAAAGACTTACAATGCTGAATGTGATTACTCTATCACGACCCCTTCGGGACGTGTAGTAGAGCCTCCAGCAGGACGCTGCTGGAGGCTCTCACGGAATGCATTCCGTGAGAGACTCCAAGATAACAGGATTTGGTTTGGATCTGATGGAAATAGTGTTCCGTGTATAAAACGATTTATCACAGAATTAAAACATGACGGTATGGCACCTACATCAATTTTATTCTATAAGGATGTTGGTCATAGCCAGGAAGGAGCCCAAGAAGTCGTATCATTATTTGGTGACAAGGGCGTTTTTGATGGTCCAAAACCAGTTCGTTTGTTAGAGCGACTTATAACTTTAGCTAATCTAAAAGAAGATTCCATTGTCCTTGATTTCTTCTCAGGAAGTGCAACCACAGCACATGCAGTAATGAAGAAGAATGCAGAAAAAGCTAAGCATAGTCGCTTTATCATGGTACAGTTGCCAGAAGAAGTTAGTGATAAGAAAAAAGATCAAGGCTATAAGAACATCTGCGAAATCGGCAAAGAGCGCATCCGTCGTGCTGGCGCCAAGATTAAGGCTGACTCTCCACTCACAACGCAGCACCTCGACACGGGTTTCCGTGTGTTTAAGCTCGACAGCAGCAACATGAAAGATGTATTCTATTCACCGAAGGAGACGTCACAACTGGAATTGTTCACCTTGGTAGACAATGTGAAGGACGACCGTACAAGCGAAGACCTTTTGTTCCAAGTGATGTTGGAGCTCAGTGCAACGCTTGACAGCAAGATAGAAGAGAGTGTTGTGGATGGCAAGACGATATATAATGTAGCCGAAGGCTATCTTGTGGCTTGCTTCGACCAAGAAGTTTCCGATGATGTGGTAAAAGCCATTGCGAAGATGCAGCCGACGTATGCAGTGCTGCGCGACACCAGCTTAGTAGATGATGCCACAGCAACAAACTTCGAGCAGATCTTCAAGACATACGCACCCAACACCACAACAAAAATCCTGTAAGGAATGAAACTGCAATTCAAGATACAACAATATCAGACCGATGCCGTGGAAAGCACCGTCGACATCTTTAACGGACAACCCAACCAGGGACTCTTGGACTACAAGATGGACCAGGGAAAGGTGTACGTTATTGACAACGGCAAGCGAATAGAGCAAACAGACTTCGTGGTAAACAAAAATGATACAGGCTACAAGAACGGCGAGATAGTGCTTTCTGAGGATGAGTTGCTGAAGAACATCCATCAGATACAGACACAGAACAACATCCACCTCAGCAATGAGGTGATAAAGCGCCTTGGAGCCTGCCTGCTCGATATAGAAATGGAGACCGGTACTGGTAAGACCTACGTCTATATCAAGACAATGTTCGAGCTGAACAAACGCTACGGTTGGACAAAGTTTATCGTCGTTGTGCCAAGCATTGCCATACGCGAAGGAGTGAAGAAGAGTTTCGACATAACGCAGGATCACTTCATGGAGCTGTATGGCAAGAAGGCACGCTACTTCGTTTATAATTCGGACAACCTCAATCAGATAGACACCTACTCGCAGAGTGCCGACATCTCCGTGATGATCATCAACACCCAGGCGTTCAACACCTCAATGAAGGAGGGAGCTAAAAACAAGTATGCCCGTATCATATACGACAAGCGCGATGAGTTTGGCTCACGCCGACCCATCGACGTGATAGCAGCCAACCGCCCGATCATCATATTGGACGAACCACAGAAGATGGGCGGTGCTGCCACGCAGACCGCATTGGCACGCTTCAACCCATTGTTCACGCTCAACTATTCAGCCACACATCGAGAGACCCACAACCCCGTGTATGTGCTCGATGCATTGGATGCCTACAACCATAAGTTGGTGAAGAAGATAGAGGTGGTAGGCTTCGAGCTTCACAACCTCAAAGGCACGGAAAGCTACATCTACTTCGATAGTGTCGTCCTGTCGAAGAACGAACCACCGATGGTGCGCATGGAGATAGACGTGCAGAGCAAGAGCGGAAATATCAAACGTGCCTACAAGAACGTAGGTGAAGGCGACGACCTCTATTATCTTTCCGGAGAAATGGAACAGTATCGTAGCTATATGTTGACAGAGATAGACCCTTTGCGTGGCAAGGCGATATTCGGCAATGGCGTAACGCTAAACGTGAAGGATATTCAAGGAAATATCACTGCCGACCATAAGGCACGCATCCAGATACGCGAAACCATCAAGGCACACTTCCGCAAGGAGTCTGCCCTGTTCAAGCGTGGCATAAAGTGCCTTTCGCTGTTCTTCGTCGACGAAGTGGCAAACTACCGCCAGTATGATGAAGACGGCAACCAGCAGTTGGGACGATACGGTGAGATATTCGAGCAGGAGTATATAGATGAGTTGAATAACAATCTGAACATGTTCGACCCCGACTATATGTCTTATCTTGGCTGCATATCAGCCCACGCCACCCATGCAGGATATTTCTCGATAGACAAGAAAGGGCATGCAATAAATAGTGCATTGAAGCGTGGCAGCGACCAGAGCGATGACATTTCTGCATACGACCTTATCTTGAAGAACAAGGAACGGCTGCTCAGCCTCGACGAGCCTGTGCGCTTCATCTTCTCACATTCGGCTCTTCGTGAGGGTTGGGACAATCCGAACGTGTTCCAGATATGTTCGCTGCGCCAGTCGAACAGCGTTTCACAGAAACGTCAGGAGGTGGGTCGTGGCTTGCGCCTTTGCGTAGACAGATATGGTGTACGCCAGGACAACGACGCACTTCCGGAAGAAGTGCATAAGGTGAACCGGCTTACTGTAATAGCCAGCGAAGGTTATGCAACCTTTGTGGCAGATTTGCAGCATGACATCAGGCAAGACCTCTACGACCGTCCGACAAAGGCAGATGTTGACTTCTTCACCGGCAAGCTTGTTACCTGCGATGACGGAGCTAAGTACACAATAACAAAGAATGACGCACAGGAAATTTATTTCCAGTTGCGCATGAAGAACTATATCACCAAAGACGGAGAGGTGACAGAAACATTCCGCAAGGCATGTGCAGAAGAGACCTTGTTGCCTTTAGCAGACGAGTTGCAGCCAATGAGCAATTCGGTGATGAAGTTGGTTCAGAGCATCTACGACCCGAGCGTATTGAAGGACATGATTGACGATGGCAGTAAGACCACAACACCCGACAACAAGCTCAACGACAACTTCATGAAGAAGGAGTTTCAGGAGCTTTGGCGACGCATCAATCATAAATATGCCTATACGGTCAGCTTCGACAGCGAGGAACTTATTGAAAAAGCGGTAGGCGCAATAAACAGAGAGTTGGAGGTAACCCAGCTGAGCTATGTAGTGACTATAGGTGAGCAAAAGGACAATACATCGCTCGACGACATGAAGCATGGCGATATGATGCGACAACAGGAAAGTGCAACAGAGAAACTGAAAACGGATATCGTAAGCAATGTGCGTTATGACTTGTTGGGCAAGATTAGCAGTGCAACACGTCTGACCCGTAAGACAATTGCAATAATACTTTCAAAGATTCGTCCGACGAAGTTTGACATGTATAAGGCAAACCCCGAAGAGTTTATCCGCAAGGTAACACGCCTGATCCTGGAGCAAAAAGCAACAATCATAGTTGAGCATATCAGTTACAACAGAATAGAAGGAAAGTTTGACAGCGATATCTTCACGCAGGAGAAACACGGAACAATAGACCGTGCCTTCGAGGGCAAGAAGAGCATCGTTGACTATGTGTTTACTGATAGTGAGGGAGAACGGGAGTTTGTTGGTCAAATAGATACGGCAAAGGAAGTAGCTGTATATGCCAAGCTGCCAAAGGGATTCCATATCCCGACACCTGTAGGCAACTACTCTCCAGACTGGGCTATAGCGTTTCAGGAAGGCGAGGTGAAGCACATCTATTTTGTTGCAGAGACAAAAGGCTCGATGTCGAGCATGGACTTGCGCGAAATAGAAAAGGGCAAGATTGCTTGTGCTGAAAAACTCTTTTTTCAAATATCTACATCCAACGTTAAGTATGGTAAAGTGGATAGCTTTGAGACACTGATGGATATTGTGAAATAAGAAGTAAAAACAGAAGTACCATTTTCATAGAAAGTGTTTTTGTTGTATCGGAGACACCATAAAATGCAATTAGGGCTTCCTTACTCTCCAAATGTAGTTACTTTTGGAAAGTAAAGAAGCCCTTAATTATTCGCTCATCAGCAACTTCTTGAAGTCGCTGAATTCCTTCGACATGGCTATGCTCTTCTTCTCGCCCTTCATAAATGCTGCAAGACGTTCGGGTATTGCAACCTCGGCGTTGATAGCCGATTCTACAGTGTCCTTGAACTTGGCAGGATGAGCTGTCTCGCCAAACACGCCCACTTCACCGTCGAGCAGAAGGTCTTTCAATGCCTGATAGCCGCATGCTCCGTGTGGGTCGAGGATGTAGTGGTTCTGGTCGTAGCACTGGCGCATGGTTTGGCGTATCTGCTCGTCGCTGTATGTAGCACCGCTCATCAGACTTGAAATCTTCTTCCAGTCACCCTTGAAGAGGTCGTTGATACGAGCGAAGTTGCTTGGATCGCCTACGTCCATGGCATTGGCAATGGTCTGAATGCTTGGGCGTGGACAGTACTCGCCAGTCTGCAGATACTTGTAAACGATGTCGTTGGCATTGTTGGCAGCGATGAAACGCTTTACGGGCAATCCCATTTCTCTGCCGAATATAGCTGCTGTGATGTTGCCGAAGTTGCCGCTCGGCACACATATCACGTAGCCGTGCTCCTTGCCAATGCGCTTCAGCTGTGCGTAGGCGTAGAAATAGTAGAATGCCTGCGGAAGGAAACGTGCCACGTTGATGGAGTTGGCAGAGGTAAGCTTCATGTGCTTGTTAAGCTCGTCGTCCATGAACGCTTGCTTTACAAGAGCCTGGCAGTCGTCAAACACACCGTCAACCTCAATGGCTGTGATGTTCTGTCCGAGTGTGGTGAACTGGCTCTCCTGAATCTTGCTGACCTTGCCCTTAGGATAGAGCACGTATACATGGATGCCTTCAACGCCAAGAAAACCATTGGCTACAGCCGAACCCGTGTCGCCACTTGTAGCTACAAGTACATTTACATTCTTAGTTCCCTCTTCGCGTATGAAGTATTGCAGCATACGCGCCATGAAGCGTGCACCTACATCCTTGAATGCAAGTGTTGGTCCGTGGAAGAGTTCGAGCGAGTAGATATTCTGTTCAACTTCCTTTATGGGGCAGTCGAATGCCAAGGTGTCGTATACGATGCGCTTTAGGTCGTCTGCCTTGATGTCTTCGCCGAAGAAGGCATCTGCCACCTTGTATGCTATCTCCTGAAACGAGAGCTTGTCGATGTTTTCAAAAAAGTCCTTAGGCAGTTTCTTTATGTGTTCTGGCATATAGAGACCGCGGTCGGGTGCAAGTCCTTTTACTACTGCCTCGTGTAGAGAGGCGAGGGGTGCTGTATGGTTGGTGCTGTAATATTTCATAGAATTTTAATGTTAAGTGTTAATTGTTAAGTGTTAAATTGCAGGAACGTCTATGCCCATAAACATGTCCATGAACTCTGTAAGGTGCTGCATGCCGTAGCTACCGTTTACGCAACTCACTTCGCTGTATGTCTTAACGTTGTCAGGTTCTATTCCGGGATACCATACGGCGAAAGGCACAGGCTCTTTCATGTGCGTGCGTATCTCCACCGGAGTGGGATGGTCGGGCATTAAGGCTATGCATACAGGCTCGTCCCACTTTGACACCTCATTATATATAGGGCCTACCATACGGCTGTCGAGGTTTTCGATGGTGCGAAGCTTCAGTTCCAGGTCGCCGTCATGTCCTGCTTCATCGCTTGCTTCGACATGAACGAATACGAAGTCGTCATTGCGCAGAGCGTCAATAGCGGCTTGTGCCTTTCCTTCATAATTGGTATCGGCAAGTCCGGTAGCGCCTGGCACGATGATGTTGTGCAATCCTGCGTAATGGCCGATGCCACGTATCAGGTCGACAGCTGAAATCACATCGCCTCGCTTTATCTGCGGATACATCTCCTGAAGCGTCTTCATCTGCGGACGATATCCGCCTCCCCAAGGCCATATACAGTCAGCCTCGTCTTTGCCTTCGGCACGTCGTGCGATGTTGAGCGGAGCATTGGCAAGCACTTCCTGCGATTTCAGAATCAAGTCGTTCAGCAGGTCGGCAGTCTGTTGTGCCGTCATTCTGTCGGATGATTTGTCTTCGTCGAATTTCTTGCCATTGTCCTCATATCCTGGTTCGGGAGTGATTAGCAGTTCGCGCCAAGGCTCGTTGGGATGGTCGTGGGGTGGGGCGCATGTTATATGCTTGTTGCCACCTCTTATTATAAGCAAGTGTCGGTATTGTATTCCCTTGATAAACTCCACACGGTCGTTGCCCAGCTTCTCGTTCAATAGGTCGATGAGCTGCTGGCTGTCGTCGGTAGTAAGGTGCCCGCCATGATGATTCTTTATCTTGCCATCGGCAATACAGATGATATTGCAGCGCAATGCGAAGTCGTCGGGGCGCATGTCATAGCCTATTGAAGCAGCTTCCAACGGTCCGCGACCTTCATATACCTTGTTCATATCATAGCCAAGGATAGTGGCATTAGCCACTTCGCTGCCTGGCAGAAAGCCGTCGGGCACGGTGATGAGACGGCCCGTTCGTCCTATGCGAGCCAGATTGTCCATGTTTGGAGTGTTGGCATACTCAAGGAGGGTCTTGCCTCCAAGTCGGTCGACAGCATGGTCTGCCATGCCGTCGCCGAGGATTATAATGTGTTTCATGGGATATACTTTTTAGACGTTAGCGATAGACATGATGTTGGCGAATACGCCCGCAGCCGTTACACTTGCTCCAGCTCCGTAACCCTGTATGAGCATCGGATACTCGCGATAGCGCTCGGTGGTGAGCGATACTACGTTGTTACTGCCCTCAAGATTATAGAACGGATGGCGTATGTCAACTTCTTTGAGTGCCACATTGGTCTTTCCGTGGTCGAATGTTGCCACAAAGCGCCAACGCTTGCCTTCAGCTTCGAGCTTCTTACGACGCTCTTCAAAGTCGGCATCAAGCTGTGGCAGCTTCTTCCAGAAGTCGTCGATTGTTCCCTCAAAGAACGAGTCGGGAATGAACAGATGCTTCTCAACATCAGCTTTCTCTACCTTATATCCAGCCTCACGGGCGAGAATAACGAGTTTGCGAATTACGTCCTTGCCCGAAAGGTCGATGCGTGGGTCGGGTTCGCTATATCCCTGCTCCTTGGCACGGCGTACTGCCTCTGACAATGGAACGTCTGCCGAGATTTCATTGAATATAAAGTTGAGTGTACCACTGAGCACAGCCTCAATCTTCAATATCACGTCGCCCGAGTTGCGCAGGTCGTTTATAGTTCCGATGATAGGCAGTCCGGCTCCTACATTGGTTTCGTAGCGGAATTTCACGCCACGTGCCAGAGCAGTCTCCTTCAGTCGGATGTAGTTGTCGTACGATGAAGATGCAGCTATCTTATTGGCTGCAATCACCGAGATGTTATGCTCGAGGAACGACTGGTAGAGCTGTGCCACGTCCTTGCTGGCAGTACAGTCAACAAACACGCTGTTGAAGATGTTCATGCTGATAATCTCGTCGCGCAAGGCATTGTCGTTGCATAAAGGTGCCTGCTCGAGCTGTTCGCGATATGTAGTAAGGTCGATACCGTCGCGGTTGAATATGGCTTTCTTCGATGATGCTATTCCCACTACGTTTAGCTTCAGTCGCTTGGTGCGTTTCAGCTCTTCATATTGATCGTGAATCTGCTCCAGAAGCTGTCCGCCCACAGTTCCCACACCGCATATAAAGAGGTTGAGCACCTTGTATTCAGAAAGGAAGAACGAGTCGTGTATTACGTTGAGCGCCTTGCGCAGGTATTTGCTGTCTACTACAAACGAGATGTTGGTCTCCGATGCACCCTGTGCACATGCTATCACGCTGATACCGCTTCTGCCAAGAGTGCCGAAGAGTTTGCCGGCAATGCCAGGTGTGTGCTTCATGTTCTCGCCTACGATAGCTATTGTAGCCAATCCGCTTTCGGCATGCATTGGGAACATGGCGCCCGTCTCTATCTCCTTGGCAAACTCGTTGTTGAGCACCTCTACAGCAGCCTGCGAGTCCTGATCGCGCACACCGATAGATGTAGAGTTCTCTGACGATGCCTGCGACACCATAAACACGCTTATGCCATTGTCGGCAAGAGCGGTAAAGATGCGTCGGTTGACACCGATAACACCCACCATCGACAGACCGGTCACGGTGATGAGGGTGGTGCCGTTGATGCTCGAGATACCCTTGATGGGCTTGGAATCGTTGGCTATTTTAGCCTTGATGATGGTTCCCTCAGCGTCAGGATTGAACGTGTTCTTTACGCGTATAGGTATATTCTTAATGCAAACGGGGTATATCGTAGGTGGATAAATCACCTTTGCACCAAAGTTGCAAAGCTCCATAGCCTCGATATAGCTCAGTTCGTTGATAGTGTATGCTGTCTTGATTACTCGTGGATCGGCGGTCATGAAGCCGTCTACATCGGTCCATATTTCGAGTATATCAGCATCGAGTGCTGCCGCAATGATAGCTGCTGTATAGTCTGAACCACCGCGTCCGAGATTGGTTATCTCGTCGGTATCGCGGTCCATACTGATAAAACCTGGAACAAGTGAAACGCGTGGCAGGTCGCTGAATGTGCGACGCACCAATCGGTTGGTGAGTTCTGAATCGAGAGTGTTCTTATGGTTCTTCTGCACGGTCTTGATGAAGTCGCGCGAGTCAAACCACTTGGCACCATGCACAAGTGTAGCCACAATGTTAGAGCTAAGGCGTTCGCCGTAGCTTACGATAGCGTCTTGTGTCTTCTTGGAAAGGTCGTGGATAAGGAACACGCCAAAATATATAGAGCGCAACTGCTCAAACAGCGAATCGACAATCTTAAACAGGTTCTCGCGCTTGCGTGTGTCGGTGATGATGGTGTCAATCATCTTGTGGTGGCGGTCCACCATAGCCTGAAACTCTTCCTTCCATGCTTCGTCGCCCTTAAGTGCAAGCTGCGAAGTGGCAAGGAGCTTGTCGGTGATGCCACCAAGGGCACTGACAACAATAATTACCGGCTGTTTCTGAGCCTCTTTCTCTACAATAGCCTTCAGGCTGAGAATACTCTCTACGGAACCTACTGAGGTTCCGCCAAATTTCAATACTTTCATTCTTCTTGTTCTTTGGTTAATGCCTCCATACAAAGGAGGCGGATTGTGTTTCGGTGCAGTGGCTTGCCGGCGCAGCGAGACTGGCTTCTGCATCATGCCTCAATACGAGAGAGGAATGGGCAAGACTCCTTGGTCTGCTTTTCAATACTGCGCGACAGCGGGGCGTAACAGCACCGTGTCGTGACATAAAGCTTTAATAAAGTGTCGGCAAATTTACGAAAAATAAATGTTATGTCAATAGAAAATGAAAGAAAAATTACAATTTTACATAATTCTATCGGTAGTAATAAACAAATCGTAGTGAAAAACGGTTGGGTTGTGATAATTGATTGCTCAAGCTTATTGCTTGCTCCGGCTACGGCGGGGTGCTATGGTCTTCTATGGCAAAAACAAAAAAAGAGGACTTTACTTTCGTAAAATCCTCTTTAGATATGTTTGTGACTCCGGCAGGATTCAAACCTGCAACCTTCTGATCCGTAGTCAGATGCTCTATTCAGTTGAGCTACGGAGCCAAACCTTATTGCTTTGTGGAAGCGTTGTTCCTTAAAAGCGAGTGCAAAGGTATAGTTTTTTATTTAAACCTCCAAATATTTTTGAAAGTTTTTTCTGTTTTTGTTGAAAATTCTTGGATTTGTACTAACTTTGTAGATATAAATCAATTGTTATGAATATATTCTTGTCGATAGTTGTTGGCATCATGTCGTTTGGGGCGGTGCCTAACAACGAGTCGGTTAATAATGCCGACGCAATAAATAGAGCTATAGAGCAATGTAGCAGTAGGGGCGGGGGAGTTGTTACCGTGCCTGCCGGTGTATTTACTACCGGAACTGTGTATATGAAGTCGGGCGTGACTGTTCGTCTGGAACGTGGAGCCATGCTCAAGGGTACGACGTGCTTGGACGATTATATATCGTTGAAGACTACTGACGACTTGTCGATGTATGAGAGCGGTCGCGGTACTGTCAATTACAATTCGGCTACTGACCCGCAATGGTCTAAAGCTATGATTATGGCAGTTGGTATAAGTAATGCTGGTATAGAGGGTGAAGGGTGTATAGACGGAGCTGATGTGCGAAATCCACTTGGCGAGGAACATATGCGTGGTCCGCATACTATATTAATGGCTGGATGTAGCAATATGCGCTTTGATGGTTTCTCGGTAAAGCATTCTGCCAATTATGCTTTCTTAGGCTATAAGGTGGACAAGTCGGTGTTTAGCAATCTGCACATAGAGGGTGGATGGGACGGTATTCATATACGTGGAGGACGCGATCTGAAGATTGTGCGTTGTGAGATGCATACCGGCGATGACGCAATTGCTGGTGGTTACTGGCAGAATATGCTTATAAATAAATGTGTATTGAACTCGTCGTGCAATGGCGTGCGTATGATTATGCCTTCGGTTGGATTGGAGATTTCCGATTGCGACATTTACGGTCCGGGCAAGTGCGAGCATATCACGTCGCACCGTACTCGTTCGGAGGCAGCCATCAATCTCGAACCTGGTGGTTGGGGTAAGGCGCCAGGACGTATGGACCGTATCGTGATAAAGCACAACCGTGTGCGCGAGGTGCTTACTCCCTTGTGTGTAACGCTCAGCGATGACAATACCTGTGGACGTATTGTTGTAGAGGATATGGTGGCCCGGGGCATTACACGTATGGCAATGTCGGTAAAAAGTTGGGGCAATGCACCTACGGATAAGGTCGTGATGCGTCGTTGCGACTTGGAGTTTGACGGCATTGACGACCCTAATCTGCCTGTTTGATTTCTCCATTGGTGCCGCCATTATCCTGGCCTCCATTATCGGCTGCAAGCTGGCTGCTTCTATGGGCCTGGGCTATATGGGCCTTATTGGTGGCTGTCTGATTGCAGGCGCCATTATTGGTATTCTCAATGGTGTTTTCTACATCAAGCTTCGTATTCCATCTATGATTGTAACTACTGGTCTTGCTCTGATTTATGAGGCTACTGCCAATATTATTGCTGGCGGTGTGGAGCAGACTCTCCCCTCCGATCTGCGCATGTTTGGCCAGATGCCTGGCAACTTAATTCTTGCCCTGCTTACCTTTGCCGCAGCATATTTCATTTTGAACTACACCAAGATTGGTACCTATACCTATGCAATAGGCAGCAACGAGTTCATTGCCAAGAATATGGGTATCAATGTTAATAAGTACAAGGTTCTGGCCTTTGTTATCAGTGGTATTTTCTTCGGTATTATGTCTATTCTCACTATCAGCTATGGTTCATCTATGGTGGCTGTAACCGGTATGGCCTCCATGAGCCGCAACTTTATTCCTACTATGGGCTGCTTCTTCGGCGTTCCTTCTGGCAGCGTTACGGCTTCCTTATGGCATGCCTATTCAGGCCATTATCTTAGGCGAGTTTATGATTAATATCATCTTCTATGGCTTCGTTGCGCTAGGTGCACCAACCGCTATTCAGGACGTAATTACCGGCTTTGCACTGTTGATTATCATTACCCTTACCACTAAAATCACCAAGGGTGAAATCGTAAAATAAGGAGGAGAGCATAGATGAGTGAAATAAGATTACAGGTTCAGAATCTGTGTAAATCCTTTGGTATCACCAAGGCAGTGCAGAATGTTTCCTTCAACATTAATAAAGGCGAGGTTCATGCCCTCATAGGAGAAAACGGTTCTGGTAAATCTACCCTGACTAATATGCTGACAGGTATTTACACAATTGGCAGCGGTAAATTTATTCTGGATGGCAAGGAAGTTCATCCTAAGAATCAGGTTGATGCCAACCTAGAGGGAATTTCCATTATCGTACAGGAGCTGGGTACTTTGTCCGGTCTGACTGTGGCAGAGAATATCTTTTTAGGACATGAGGATCAGTTTGTAAAGCATGGCATCAAAAACAGAGAGGCTATTAACCGCAAGGCCAACGAACTGCTGCAGCAATATGGCTTCAAGCATATCAAGGCTGAGCATCAGATTGATGAATATAATTTTGAGGATCGCAAGCTGGTAGAAATCGTTAAGGCCACCTACTTCCATCCTAAAATTGTAGTTATTGATGAAACCACTACCGCCCTTTCTCAGGAAGGCCGTGAAGAGCTGTACAAGCATATGGATCGCATCCGCAAGGAAGGCAATACGGTTATCTTTATCTCCCATGACCTGCCAGAGGTTCTGGACAAATCTGATACCATTACCATCATGCGTGATGGAGTCTACATTGATACGGTAAGAAG
>OQWM01002016.1_pt1 | contig 13907 bp, 14 predicted proteins | sample 1691531 | NCBI WGS metagenome assembly OQWM01 (sample SAMN03418257, study PRJEB22391) | human gut metagenome | biome: human-gut; feature: organic feature; material: feces | host: Homo sapiens | place: Tanzania | collected 2013-01
ATATGGATAAATGGCGTACTCATGCCAAGGAGACTGGCATTGGCTGGGTAGAGCCTGATATGTTCCGTTATGAGGAGCTGCAAACAGAGATTAATCATCGTATACGTGGCATTGATTGCTATTTACATTATGCAGATGCTGGAATGATGGATGAGGCATTGGGGCAAACCACGAGTGATGAATATAAGCGTGCTGTGGCAAGCAACGTTGAACCGCTATGCAAGTATGGGCTGGAGCTGACCAATACTTTGATGCTCAAGGGTTATCATCCGGAGAGAAATTAAAGACTTTGGTAAAGCGAAGCCAAATAGATTTTACGTTGGTTAAAAAGCGATAATATGTATTCTTGGAAAAGCTTAATGATTCTGGTTGAAGATGTGACTGCATATAAAAAGAGCGGTCACGAAATACATTGCACAAGATGTAAGAAAACAGCAGGTATTGTACGTTTGGTACGACACCTGCTGTTTTAATGTTAGTACTATTAGTATTACTCATCATCTTCGTCAAATTGGAAGATGTACTCGACTGGCTTATCGAATACTTTGGCGATATCCATTGCGAGTTTAAGGGAAGGATTGTATTTGCCGTTTTCAAGGTTTCCTATGGTTTCCCTGCGTACTCCTACGAGTTCTGCAAGCTCGCTTTGCTGTATCTTATGTTCTTTGCGGAGTTCATGTATTTTAGTCTTTAGTGTGGGCATTTGGGTTCTCCTTAGTGCTTTTCAAAGTAGAAAAATAATATACCTGATGCTATCGCGCCGGTGGCTACTACTGCGTTTAACACATCTTTTAGAGGTAGGTTGTTATGAAATATTATATTGAGTGCCAAGGAAAGTAAAAGTAATGTTTCTGTTATAAGGAAGGCCAAATGCCCTGCTTTGTCAGCATTGGCTTCAGATCTTTCGTCATCCGGTTGGAGTTTGAAGAAGTAGCTGGATATTAAGAATATAAGAGTCAGTATAGATAATGTGTACCCGATATTTCTAAATACAGTATTAGAGCTGTGTTCAGCTAAGATTTCAAGGAACAATGTTCCTCCAACCATTATGTTTAACCATCCGTGTCTTAGGGCTACCGACTGGGTAAATTTTTTCATCATAGATACCTCCGTGAAAATTAGTTAAGTGATATATATCTAGCTTATGTTATAAATATATCACTTATACAGAGCAGTGTCAATAAAAAGTGAGAAATATATCGCTTTTATACTTGCACGCACATTCCATGTTTTGTACGCTTTTTGTTTGCAGGGAATTAACAACTTCACCCCGTTGCGTTTTTACGGCAAAATAAGCTATAATATAGATATGTATATCTATAATTTAATTTTATTTTTGACGATACAGATAGGAGAAAACGAAAATGTTTATTGACAGAGCGAGGATTTATGTAGAGGCTGGCGATGGCGGCGACGGCATGAGCAGCTTCCGTAGAGAAAAGTTTGTAGAAAAGGGCGGCCCGAACGGCGGCAACGGCGGTCGCGGCGGCGATGTTGTTTTGATTGCGGATAAGAATCTGAATACGCTGATTGATTTCCGCTATAAGAGAAAGTATGTTGCGAAGCGCGGCGGTCAGGGCGGCACGAAGAACTGCACCGGCGTACGCGCAGACACTGTTTTTGTTAAGGTACCGATGGGTACGCTTGTACGCGACGATGCCACCGGCGCAGTGATGGCTGACCTTGTTGATGACGGCCAGACCTATACTGCTGCTAAGGGCGGCCGCGGCGGCAAGGGCAATGCCTGCTATGTGACGAGCACGAACCGTGCTCCGACCTTCGCCGAGAAGGGCGAGCCGGGCGAAAACCGCTGGCTGAAGCTGGAGCTGAAGCTGCTCGCTGACGTTGGTCTCGTTGGCTATCCGAGCGTAGGCAAGTCCAGCATTATTGCACAGGTCAGCGCTGCGCGTCCGGAAATCGCTGCTTACCATTTTACGACGCTGTCTCCGGTTCTGGGCGTGGTACGTCTGGACGAGGAGCGCAGCTTTGTGCTGGCGGATATTCCGGGCCTGATTGAGGGCGCTCATGAGGGTGTTGGCCTTGGCCATGACTTCCTGCGTCACGTTGAGCGTACAAAGGTGCTGCTGCATATCGTGGACGTGGCTGGCGTTGATGGCCGCGATCCGATTGAGGACTTTGACAAGATTAACACCGAGCTGGCAGAATACAGCGAGCGTCTGGCACGCCGTAAGCAGCTTGTTGTTGCCAATAAGATGGATTTGCCTGAAGGTCAGGAAAACTTCGAGCGCCTGAAGGAATATGTAGAGGCGAAGGGCTACGAAATCTGCAAGGCCAGCGCTGCTACCGGCGAAGGTCTGCGTGAGCTGATGTTTAAGGCTTATGACCTGCTGCAGCAATATGTTCCCGAAGAGGACGAGGAGGATATTGCCCGCTTTGATGAGATCGATCCGGATAGCTACGAAATCGTGGCCGGCGAGGATACCGAGTGGGAGGTTCGCGGCAAGAACATCGAGCGTCTTGTTGCTATGACGAACTTTGATAATGATGAGGCACTGTATCGCTTCCAGCTTATCTGGAAACGCCTTGGCATCGACGAGGCGCTGAAGGAGAAGGGCGTGCAGGAGGGCGAGTCTGTAAGAATCAGAGATATGGTGTTCGAATACAAAGACAACAACTAATAAAGCAAGAACGCATATAAGTGAGGGGATTGTTATGTTAGAAGCTGAAAAATATCGTGAGGCCTTGAAAAATGCCAAGCGCATTGTTATCAAGGTTGGCACGAGCACGATTACCTATGCCAACGGCAAGCGCAACTTCAGTCAGATTGATCGTCTGGCGCGAGAAATCAGCGATTTGCAGAATCAGGGCAAGGAGATGATCCTTGTTACGAGCGGCGCTGTGGCTGTGGGTGTTGACCGCATGGGCCTGCCCTGCAAGCCGGCGACGATTCCCGGCAAGCAGGCTGCTGCTGCTGTTGGTCAGGGCGTTTTGATGCACACATATGAGAAGTTTTTTGCCGACTATGGGCAGGTTGTGGCGCAGGTGCTGATTACGAAGACGGAGGCGATTGACCGTCACCGTTATACCAATTCGCGTAACACCTTTATGGAGCTGATGCGTCAGCAGGTTATTCCTATTGTCAACGAAAACGACGTTGTTGCTTTAGATGAATTAAAGATTGGCGATAACGATAATATGTCGGCATTGGTGTCAGGCATTGTGGATGCTGACCTTGTTATTATTCTTTCCGACGTCGACGGTCTGTATACGGCTAATCCGCAAACGCATCCTGAGGCAAAGCTTGTGCCGACGGTGCTGGAGATTACGCCGGAGGTGGAGGCGAGCGCCGGCGGCGTTGGCTCTGCGCGCGGCACAGGCGGCATGGCGACGAAGATTCAGGCAGCGAAGGCAGCAACCTCGAGCGGTATCCAGCTGGTGATTGCCAGCGGTACGGAAAAGAATGCCATCACGCGTATTTTGCAGGGCGAGGTGCTGGGCACGCTGTTTGTGAGCCGTGAGAACCGTCTGCAGTTCAGAAAGCGCTGGCTGGCCTTCGGTGCGCAGATTCAGGGCAGCCTCGTCGTTGACGAGGGTTGTGCGAAGGCTATTCATAAGGCCGGTGGCTGCAGCATTCTTCCCGCAGGTATTTTTGCTGTGGAGGGCGAGTTCCTCGCAGGCAGCACTGTGCGCGTAATTGATAAGGATGCGCATGAGCTGGCGCGTGGGCTGGTGCATTACTCCTCGGCAGAGCTGGCCCAGATTAAGGGCTGCAAGTCCGCCGAGATTGCTGATATTCTTGGACATAAAAACTTCGATGAGGTTATTCATCGCGATGATTTAGTTATTTTGTGAGGCGGTGACAGAGATGGAAACGTATGAACTGGTCTTGGGCAAGGCGCAGGCAGCAAAAAAAGCTGCGGCGAAGCTGGCTGTTACAGGCACGGCGGTAAAGAATGCGGCGCTTTTGGCGATGGCGGCGGCGCTGGAGGAAAAGACAGAGGAGATTCTGGCGGCGAATGCGCGCGATATGGAGGCTGCACAGGCTAAGGGTATGCGCAGCTCGATGCTCGACAGGCTGAAGCTGACGGTAGAGCGTGTGGCCGGCATGGCAGACGGTCTGCGTCAGGTGGCCAATCTGCCTGATCCGATTGGCAATGTGCTGGACGGCAAAACGCTGCCGAACGGCCTGCAGATTACCAAGGTGCGTGTGCCGCTCGGTGTTATCGGCATTATTTATGAAGCGCGTCCGAATGTTACGGCGGACGCAGCAGGCCTGTGCCTGAAATCCGGCAACGCTGTTATCCTTAAGGGCGGCAGCGAGGCGATGGAGTCGAACAAGGCTGTGGCTGCTATTTTGGCAGCGGCTGCGGAGGCTCATGGCATTCCGACTGGCGCAATTCAGTTTGTCGATACCAGTGACCGTCAGGCTGTGACCGACCTTATTCATCTGAACGGCCTTGTGGACGTGGTTATTCCGCGTGGCGGCGCAGGACTGATTCAGGCTGTGGTGCGTAATGCGAGCGTGCCTGTTATCGAGACTGGTGCAGGCGTATGCCATACTTATGTCGACAAAGCTGCCGATGTGCAGATGGCGATGAAGATTGCCTTCAACGCTAAGGTGCAGCGTCCCTCTGTCTGCAATGCTATGGAAACGCTGCTGGTGCATAAGGATATTGCTGACAAATTCCTGCCGATGATGCTGATGATGTATAATACCTCCGGCGTAGAGGTGCGCGGTGACGAGGCTGTGCAGGAGTACAGCAGTCAGGTGCATCCGGCAACGGAGGAGGATTGGGCGACTGAGTATGGCGATTTGCGTCTGTCCGTGAAGATTGTGGACAGTATCGAGGAGGCGATGGAGCATATCGCTAAGTTTGGTACGGGACACAGCGAGTGCATCGTTACCGAGGACTATGCGGCGGCGCAGCTCTTCCAAAGCACTGTTGATGCGGCTGCTGTTTATGTCAATGCTTCGACGCGCTTTACCGATGGCAATGAGTTTGGCTTTGGTGCGGAAATCGGCATCAGCACGCAGAAGCTGCATGCACGCGGACCGATGGCTCTGCCGGAGCTGACGAGCACAAAGTATCTTATCCGTGGCAATGGTCAGGTAAGAGGCTAAAACATAGTAATTTAATAGGAAAATGTTAAGAGGATTACACTTTTATGGTGTAGTCCTCTTTTTTTCGTGCGCCTAAGAAAAATATTGCAAAAAAGACTTGACGAATGGGAGAATTAGAGTATAATAGTCTACAACATACTAAACCTATCGAAATAGTATGCAATAAAAATCTGGAGGAATTTATGATGCAGAACTTAACCGTAGTAACCAACATGATGATGCAATGCATGATGAGCACTTCTATGTGCTGTTGTTGTTGTGCAAAAAAGCGAATGTGTTGATGCTATGGATACGCTAGAAAAATTATGCTGATTTTCTACGGGCCATAGGGCCTGTTTTTTTATTACCAAATTTACTGGAAGAATTACTTAGAAGTAATTGATTGGAGGGAGCGCAATGCTCAAGGTAACAAATATCCGCAAAGCCTTCAAGGATAATGAGGTGCTCAAGGGTGTAGATATAGAGGTTAATAAGGGCGATGTAGTGACTATCCTCGGCCCGAGCGGCAGCGGCAAAACGACGCTACTGCGCTGCATAAACTTTTTGGAGCAGGCAGACGGAGGACAGCTGGACTTCGACGAGCAGCATCTTGATTACGCTAAGGTAACTGGCAAGGAAATCAAGGCGATTCGTCATAAGACGGCCTTTGTGTTTCAGAACTACAATTTGTTCAACAATAAAACTGCTTTAGAAAATGTCACGGAAGGCTTGATTTACGGTCGCGGCGTAGAGAAAAGCAAGGCCGTGGAGGTGGCGAAAAAGGCACTTGACAGAGTTGGTCTTGCGGAACGCTATAATTATTATCCTTCGCAGCTCAGCGGCGGCCAGCAGCAGCGCGTGGGTATTGCCCGGGCAATAGCTGTGGAGCCGGAAATCATTCTGATGGACGAGCCGACAAGTGCTCTGGATCCGGAGCTGATTGGCGAGGTGCTGGGGGTTATCAAATCACTGGCAGATGAGGGCAAAACGATGGTTATCGTGACGCACGAGATGCAGTTTGCCAAGGAAATTTCTACGAATGTCATCTTTATGGATGGCGGCAAAATTGTTGAGCAGGGCTCGGCAAGCAAGATTTTTACTAATCCTGAAGAATTAAGAACGCGCAGATTTTTGCGCAGAGTTCTGCCGGAAGCAGAATATATTATTTGAAATTAAGACAGGAGCGATAGATTATGCAAACGAACTGGAAAAAATTTACGGCTTTAACCTTAGGTGTACTGACTGTGGCGGCGCTTTTAGGCGGCTGCGGCGGAGATAATAAAAAGGAGGCTGCCGCAGGCGGCAAAACGGTTGTCAAAACTGTTATCAGCGGTACGGAGGCACCACTGTCATGGGTTGATGAAAAGGGCGAAAAGCATGGCTATGAATATGATGTGCTGCTGGAGGTCAACAAACGCCTGAAGGATTATCAGCTGGATATTCAGGCTGTGCCGCCTGAAACTCAGGACGTGATGATGGAATCCGGTGATGCGAAGGTGGCGACGGGCGGCTATTTCAAGAACGCTCAGCGTGAGCAGAACTTCCTGCTGCCGGAAAGCCCGATTGGTGCCAGCAGCCTGATGGTGTATGTGCTCAAGGGCAACGAAAACAAGTACACTAGCTTCGAGGATGTAGTCAAGGCTAATCTGAAGCTGGTGCCGCTGACACCGAACGGCGGCGCGTACCGCATTGTGGATGAGTGGAATAAAAAGCATGGCAATCTGCTGAAGGAGATTCCTGTACAGTCCGGCGTGAGCGTAGCCGAGCGCGTGAAGGGGTTGAAGGAAGGCCAATACGATGCGTTGATTATTCCGAACAACCTTGGCGTAGAGGAGCTGGCGGCTAAGCAGGGCGTAGAGCTGGCAGCAATCAAGGAGCCGATCAAGGTCAATGCAACCTATGTTGTTGTAAACAAGAAGGAAGAGAAGCTGGCAGGCGAAATCAACGAAGCTCTCAAGGAGCTGCGTGCTGACGGAACGCTGGCGAAGATTTCTACCAAATGGTATAAGGACGATTTGCTGAAGCTTTTGAAATAACTTTTTAGGGATAAGGAGATGTTGATGGTGCTGACTTTTAACCTTGAATATTTTTGGACGGTATGGCCGCAATTGTTAGAGGCAGTGCCATTTACCCTTTATTTTATCGTCATGAGCAGCGTGGTCAGCCTGCTGGCAGGCATTCTCGTAGCGCTGATCCGCATTCCGCGGCTGCCGGTGCTTTACCAGCTGACGGAGGTGTGGATGTCGTTTGTACGCAGCATGCCCTTCGTGCTGCTGCTCTTTCTGAGCTATTTTTTGCTGCCGCTGCCGCTGCAGACGCTCGGCGTAGATACTAATGCTATACCGAAGGAGGTTTATGTGTACGTGGCGATGATTATTCACTACGGACCGATTATTGCCGAGGTTATCCGCCCGGCCTATGAGGCCGTGCCGCGTGGACAGACGGAGGCAGCCATTGCCTTCGGCCTCAGCGCATGGCATCGCGTGACGCGCATTCTTCTGCCGCAGGCACTGCCGATTATGCTGCCGGGCATGGTGAACCAGCTTATCGAGATTATCAAGGATACCTCGCTAATGTATATGATTGGCCTAATGGACCTAATGGGGCGTGGCAATCTTTTGATTCATCTGCGTATGGGCGAGGGCAAGCTGGAATGCTACATTGCCGTAGCGATTATTTACTGGATTTTGATTAGTGCGCTGGAGCTTTTAGCCGCAAGGCTGGATGAACGCAGCCAGAAATTTTTAAGGAGGAGAGCAGCATGACTATTGATTTGCACACAGTTGTGGAGGCCTTTGGCTTCATCAGCAGGCACCTGCCTTTGACCTTATTTCTGCCGGCGGTGACGATGCTTATAGGCATTATCTTAGGTTCGATTATCGCGATCATCCGTCTGCGCAGCAATAAATATATCAATGCTGTGCTGGCTGTGTTTGTTTCCTTCGTGCGGGCCGTGCCGGCGATTGTGCAGGTTTTTATTATGTATTACAGCCTGCCCTATCTTCTGGCGCCGGTGCTCAGCTTTTTTACAGGCAGCTTGGTGAAGCCCTTTGACGTGAGTCCCTACTGGACAGCGTACATTTTCTTCATCATCTACCAGACGGCTTTTCAGTCGGAGAACATCCGTGGTGCCTTGCTTTCTGTCGACAAGGGACAGATGGAGGCGGCGATGGCCGCAGGCCTGTCGACCTTTCAGGCGTATAAGCGGATTATCCTGCCGCAGGCCTTCGCTGTGGCGATGCCGTCGTTTTTCACCTATTATCTGCATGGTATCAAAGGCCTGGCGCTTTTGTTCACCATTAAAATAGTAGATATTTTTGCCGCAGCAGATATTTTTGCGGCGCTGTATAGCAGACGCACTGAGCCATATATTGCGGATGCCGTGATTTATTGGCTGCTGTGCATTGCCTTAACGATTATCTTTAATAAATTGGAGCGCAGCCTGAAGGCTGATGCTGCTTTTGCCAAAAATTGAATTTACATGAGGGAGGAAATATTAAGCAACCAATTATATAGATAAAAGTGTATATTAGTGATATAATGTGTTTGTGGAGGACTTAAGCCATGAATATATCAAATATCACTAATTACAAGCCAAAAGAGTTTGCCGAACTGCTCAACGTAACAGTAAAAACACTGCAACGCTGGGACAGGGAAAAAACTCTTGTAGCAAAAAGAACCCCGACTAATCGAAGATACTATACTTACGACCAGTATTTACAGTTCAAGGGAATAGGCAGAGACGCAGATTTCCGTAAGATTGTCATCTATACAAGGGTATCGACCAGAAATCAAGCTGACAATTTGGAGAACCAGGTTGATTTTTTACAAAACTATGTGAACGCCAAAGGCTTAATTGTTGATGAAGTTATCCGTGATTATGGAAGCGGATTGAACTATAATCGAAAGAAATGGAATCAGCTGCTTGGTGAAGTCATGGAAAACAAAGTAAAAATGATATTTGTATCTCACAAAGACAGGTTCGTCAGATTCGGTTTTGACTGGTTTGAAAAATTCTGTAACAAATTCAATGTTGAAATAGTGGTTGTGAAAAACGATAAACTATCACCGCATGAGGAATTAGTTCAGGACATAGTAAGTATACTCCATGTTTTTTCATGCAGGCTGTATGGACTGCGTAAATACAAAAAACAAATAGAAGGGGATGAGACCATTGCTAAAGGCATTCAAGACAGAAATAGCACCGACTAGAGAGCAGAAACAAAAGATAATACGCTCAATAGGTATAGCAAGATTTTTATATAACCAATACATTGCTTATAATAAAAAGTTATATAAAATGTATCAGCGAGGTTTATTAGATATAAATCAGAAACATTTTATATCTGCTAATGACTTTGATAAATATGTAAACCATAATCTGAAGTTGAAATTGCCGTGGATTGACGAATGTGGTTCTAAAGCACGAAAAAAAGCGCAAGTCAATGCCGAAGCAGCGTTCAAGAAGTTTTTCAAAGGCGAAGCCGGCTTCCCGAGGTTCAAGAAGAAATCTAAGCAAGATGTAAAGCTATATTTTCCTAAAAATAATAAAGGTGATTGGACGATATGGCGGCATAAGCTAATGATACCTACGTTAAAACAGGTTAAGCTAAAAGAATTTGGCTACTTACCGGTAGGTGCTAAAGTCACTAACGGCACAGTATCTTATGAGGCTGGCAGGTTCTATATTTCTGTCGTGATAGATATTGATGAAAACTCCAAGTACAACAAGGATTTGGAAACTTCATATCGTACAACAACCAAAGGCATTGGTATAGATTTAGGCATCAAAGAATTGGCTATTGTAAGCAATGGCAAAATATTTAAAAATATCAACAAAAGTTCAAAAATCAAGAAACTTGAGAAACGGCTTCGGAGAGAGCAGAGACGCCTTAGCCGTAAATATGAGTCTAAGAAAAAGAAAGGTGGTAAGACTGCTACTGTCTCTGCAAACATAGAAAAGCAAAAGTTAAAGGTACAAAAACTTCATCATCGCATTGATAAAATCCGCGAGGATTATGAAAACAAAGTCATCCATGAAATTGTAAAGCAAAAACCACGCTTTATTACGGTGGAAGATTTGAATGTCAAAGGCATGATGAAGAACAGGCATCTGGCAAAAGCTGTGGCAGCACAAAGATTTAATTATCTGCTGACTAAGCTGAAACGCAAATCAGAAATCATTGGCATAGAAATGCGTATAGTTGACAGATTCTATCCAAGTTCCAAAACTTGTCATTTTTGTGGGCATATCCATAAAGGTCTGAAACTCAAAGACCGTGTATATATTTGTCCTGAATGTGGCTATATACAAAATAGGGATTTCAATGCTTCACTAAATTTGCGGGATGCCAAAGAATATCGGGTAGCTTAATAACAAAAGGCCCGATATATGTACCGATGGCTAGTCGGGAATTTACGCCTTCGGAGTGCTATACAAACGTTAGTAGCTTGTCTTTCAAGGCAGCGAGAGCGAGTACGATGAACAAGGAATATTTCTAAGGCATAAACACTTTTGTCTATGTTTTTAGTAGCAGTGTTTGTAATGAATAAGGCGCAACGTGTGGAGGCTGCCATTAAGGGCGAGGCCGTAGATAGAATTCCGTTTTCCGTATGGTATCATTTGTCCGGGGTTGATCAGGATCCTGTGAGTCTGGCGGAGACGACAGCGGAGCTGACGAAAAAATATGATTATGATTTTGTAAAGATGATGCCCTTTGGCCTGTATGGCGTGCAGGACCTTGGCGCTAAGGTGAAGATTTTCTCCAAGCAGGGCGAGCCGCCGCTGTGGGAGCGCGGTCCGGTGCAGAGGGTGGAGGATTATCTTTCGCTGACACCGATTCCGGCCATTCAGGGAACGTATGGCAAGCAGCTGGAGTTCACGGAGCTGCTGCGCAAGCAGCTGCCCGGCGATGTGCCTTATATCCAGACGATTTTCAGTCCGCTGACAACGCTGCATAAGCTCGTGGGCGACCGTGTGCTGGAGGACCTCAAGACGGCGCCGGAGGCAGTGCGCTATGCGCTGGCAGTTATCACTGAAATTACTATTGATTTTATCAACGAGAACATCAAGCGCGGCGTCAGCGGCTTCTTCTTCGCTACGCAGGACGCACGCAGGGAGCTGATTTCTCTGGAGAATTTCCGCACCTTCGGCGTGCCCTATGACCTGCAGGTGCTCGAAAGCTATGTAAACCGCACCTGGTTTAATGTTGTGCATCTGCATGGCATGGGTGTATACTTTGATGAGATTGCGCAGCGCTATCCCAACAACGTGCTCAACTGGCATGACCGCAACACGCCGCCGACGCTGGAGGAGGCGCGTAAAATCAGCGACAAGGCCTTTCTTGCAGGCATTGCTGCTGCCGATACGCTGGTGGATGGCAAGCCGGGACGTGACGATATTGTGCAGGACGGTACGCCGGAAAGCATTATCAAGCACGTCCGCGAAGCGATTGCTGCGGTGGACGGCAAAAAGCTGCTCATCGGCCCGGGCTGCTGCGTAGGACAGTTCGCCAGCGAAGAAAATCTGGCAGCTGTGCGCAGAGCGGTGGAGCTGTAGGCGAAAGGAAAATAAAACTGTATAAATAGTTACAAGGACGAAACGCTTCGTATTAAAATAGGAGCGTTTCGTCCTTGATTTTTTTGTTTGCTTGACGTAAGGAAAGAAATTGACATATAATGAATGCATAAGACTTTCGTGCTTTTTGAGATTGTTGATTAAAAAATGCTGCGTAGGAAAGCGAGGAATAAAGATGAAGAAGTTTACTAAGGCTGGTGCTAAATTTGCGGCGGCAGCGGCAGTGTCGCTCATGGCGCTGGGTTATACCACGAGCGTGTGGGCGGAAGAAAGTTCAGGGATTACGAATAAAGAAACTGTATTTGCGAATATTAAAGGTACACGGACAGAGAGCCTGAGCAATATCCTATTTAAGTCTACCAAAGATAAAACAATAAATGAGGCTAGTGCCCTTAGAATACAAAACGTCGATGAGCTAAACTTAGTCAATGAGGATGAGCATGGATTGTATATTGGCAATCGTACGTATGCTTTTGAAAATGCTGAAGGCATAGGTATCAATGTTGAGAAGTCGCAGGCTAATTTCGATATTGAGCAAGGATTAGTTATTGATTGTCGAGCGACATCTAATAAAAACGCTGAAGGCATAGGTATCAATGTTAATGGTGGGCAGGCTAATTTCGACATTAATGGTTATTTTGGTGTGCTGGCTCAGGGCTTTATCCAAGGGACAGAAGCGAATGTGAGCATGAGGGCCGTGGGCTTTTCTGGAGAAAAAGGCAGCTCGCAGATTAAGGCTGAATCCGTCTATTTTGAAGCGAGTAACTGGTATTATAGGGAAGATTCTACAGAAAATAGGGAAACTCCTACAGGAACGTTAGTAGAAGAATCGCTGGGAATGGCTTTAAATAATTATGCTATGAATATTTTTGCTGAAAAAGATATCAAAATATCTTCTTTTATACTTAATAATACTGAGCTTACTGGTAAGAAGACGGCACAAGGCATGGTTTTATCAAATGGTTCTAAGGCAAGCTTGCAGGCGGATGGGAATATCAGTATATCAGCAGCTGTTGGTTACGATGCAATACTTACAAGAGCAATGCCAGCTATTAGCTTTGGTTCTGTTAATGGAATACATGCTGTTTCGTCTGAGCTTGATATGCAGGCAGGCGGTAAAATAACAATAGAAGTCGATTCTACGGGCAACAATAATCTCGCAGCTATAAATGCTAATGATTCGAAGATAGATATGAAGGCAGAACAGGGTATAGAAATAATAGCTGCTAATGGAGATGCGATTGTTGCAGATAATTCGGAAATAGCTTTGGATGGCGGAAGCTCCGGAATTGCTATTCGTGGCAATGTTAATGTTAGTAATAACTCTGTTTTGAAGCTTTCGGGCGTGACAAGCATAGGTGTAATACTTATGAGAAGCGTTGCGTCCGACGGTGATGCGTTTAGCAGTGATCTTAATGTTAAGGATTCCACTTTAGTAGTTGATGGCTTGGTGACAACTTCTGGGACAACAACGCTAAATAATGCCAAAATATATATGTATGATGCTAATAATGCTGAAGATGCTTTTCACACTTTGTCAATAAAGAATTTAGATATAGCTGGCAGCAATGAGTTGTTTTTGCGTGCTGATAGCAGCAAGGAAGCTTGGATATTGAATAGCGATGTTATCGACATAAGTGGCATCGGAACAACCATAACAGGGGAAGGCAAGTTCGATGTCAATGTTTTCGATAAAGGCATGAAGGTTTATCCTGCCATGGGTGACCGAAGGGAGAGTATTGATGTGCTGTCCATGCCGGAATTTATCCAGTCTGCAAAGTGTCCCGACAACGATGTTGAGGAAGCGGTTGTCTTTTCTTATTTCGAGTCTGGAGCAACATTCCAGTTGCCTTGCAAGGTAAACAAGGAAACGCACGAAATTTTCGATGTCACCTATGCAGCAATGCCGTGTGACGATGACTGTTTCAGTTATGAAGAAGTGAAAATCAACGGCAAGGATTATCCTGTCAATTTTATTGACGATATTCTTCTCGAAAACAATGTTGATGATGCGCTGGATGAGTTTTATAGAATTCAGCAGACAGGCGAGTATTGGCAGCCTGATGGCAACAAAACGCTGGATGATGCCATTCACGAATGTCGTTGGGCGATTCTGAAAAACGCTTTGATGCAGCGCGGTCATGATGCCGTTGCCGATTTTATTGGCACCGATGTTTCCAGTGATTCTTACGAAAGACTGTTGGATGAAACGGAAGCACAGATGCCGAGTGAAGAATTCGAGAAGTTCTGGGAGAAGTACATTTAAGG
>OQWM01002017.1_pt1 | contig 13901 bp, 9 predicted proteins | sample 1691531 | NCBI WGS metagenome assembly OQWM01 (sample SAMN03418257, study PRJEB22391) | human gut metagenome | biome: human-gut; feature: organic feature; material: feces | host: Homo sapiens | place: Tanzania | collected 2013-01
CGTAATTCCGAACACATTCGCGGTAAGATTCTGAAATTGAGCGCATTGCGAGATTCTAGCCAGGAAAGGGATCTGCCAAGACCACCTTTCATTGACACCTCTTGGCAAGAGGCTTGTTACTTAATCAATTAAGATACAAACAATTACAGATGAATCTACCTGTCAAGAGGGTCGAAAATCGCACCGACATTAGAGCATGTTCGTGCTGGACGAACCATAAAAGAGACCAACCCTTTTGGGTCAGCCTCTTTATAACATATTATTTGTCCCAAGTCCCGCAGGATTCAAACGGATGTTTCGCACATACGGAACTCAGGGTTTTATTATGGTCTAGGATAACCTAGAAGATTTCATCATTGGAGTCCTCAGAGACATTGAAATCAGGAGCATTGTAGTTATTGTCATTGAAGTTCTCGGCTCCCTCTTCAGCAGGTCTTGGACCGAATGGTCTTCTGCCTCTGTGGTCATCGCGTGGACCTCTGCGGTCGTCTCTTGGACCACGGCGGTCGTCACGGCGGTCACCGCGTCTGTCGTCTCTTGGGCCTCTGCGGTCATCGCGTGGGCCACGACGGTCATCCCTGCGGTCGTCACGTGGACCTCTTGGTCTGCGCTCCGGCTCTACATATCCTTCCGGTTTCTCGAGAAGTGCTCTCATTGAAAGTCTCATCTTGCCGGTCTTCTCATCGATTTCGAGAAGTTTGACATCGACTTCGTCACCGACTTTCAATACATCAGCGACATTCTCAGTCTTTGTCCAGGCGATTTCAGATACATGGAGAAGACCCTCCTTACCAGGAAGAATTTCCACGAATGCACCGAAATCAAGGATAGAAACGACTTTTCCGTGATATACCTGGCCGACTTCAGGAACTGCGCAGATTCCTTCAATCCAAGAAAGAGCCTTGTCAAGAGAGTCCTTGTCTGTAGAGAAGATATCTACGATACCCTTGCCTCTCTCAGCATCCTCAGTGATAGTGATAGTGGTACCGGTCTCCTTCTGAATCTTCTGGATAGTCTCGCCACCTTTTCCGATAACAGCACCGATGAAGTCTGAATCGATCTCAAGCTGCTTGATTCTAGGAACAAATGGCTTGTAGTCCTCACGTGGCTCGCTGATGCATTTCATCATCTCGCCCATGATATGGAGACGACCCTGACGAGCCTGCTCGAGTGCTCTTGCAAGAACGTCGTAAGAAAGTCCGTCAACCTTGATGTCCATCTGGGTTGCAGTGATACCGTCCTTGGTACCTGTAACCTTGAAGTCCATATCTCCGAGGTGGTCCTCGTCACCGAGAATATCGGTAAGGATTGCATATCTCTCGTTCGGTCTGTCCTTGTCTGTGATAAGTCCCATCGCAACACCTGCAACCGGTTTCTTGATCTTCACACCTGCATCCATGAGCGCAAGACATCCGCCGCATACAGAAGCCATTGAAGATGAGCCGTTTGACTCAAGGATATCTGAAACGACGCGGACTGCGTACGGATTCTCAGGAGCCAGAGGAACTACGGCCTTCAATGCACGCATCGCAAGGTTTCCGTGTCCGATTTCACGACGGCCTACGCCTCTCTGAGCCTTGGCCTCACCTGTCGCGAACGGAGGGAAGTTATAGTGGAGAACGAACTGCTGTGTCTCACGGACAAGCACCTCATCCATTTCCTTCATGTCAAGCTTGGTTCCGAGAGTAACGCTGGCAAGTGACTGTGTCTCACCACGTGTGAAAATTGCGGAACCGTGAGCGCATGGGAGATAGCCTACCTCGCACCAGATAGGACGGACCTCGTCAGTCTTACGGCCGTCGAGACGGACGCCCTCGTCGAGAATCATGTTTCTCATCGCGGCCTTCTCCTCATTGTTGTAATATCTTGCTACCATTGCAGCCTTGGCCTCCTGGTCTTCCTCAGAAAGGGTTGCAAGGAAGTCTGCCTTGATCTGCTCGAAACCGTCAGTTCTTTCCTGCTTCGGCTTCGCTGACTTTGCGAGTGCATAGCACTTGTCATAGCAGAACTCGTGTACTGCCTTCTTGAGGTCCTCATCCTCCTCATCGTGAGGATAGTCTCTCTTGACGTCCTTGCCGAGCTCCTTGTTCAGCTCTACCTGTACAAGGCACTGCTTCTTGATAGCCTCGTGAGCGAATTTGATAGCCTCAAGCATATCAGCCTCGCTGACTTCGTTCATTTCACCCTCAACCATCATGATGTTGTCGTATGTAGCGGCAACCATGAGTTCGAGATCGCTGTCCTTCATCTCGCTGAATGCAGGGTTGATTCTGAATTCACCGTTGATTCTTGCTACGCGGACCTCAGAGATAGGGCCTCCGAAAGGAATGTCGCTGGCTGCGAGTGCAGCTGATGCGGCAAGTCCTGCGAGTGCATCCGGCTGGGTGTCGGCGTCTGCGGAGATAAGGTTGACATTGACATAAACCTCAAGATGGAAATCATCCGGGAAAAGTGGCCTCAACGCACGGTCAACGAGACGTGAGATAAGAATTTCATAGTCGGAAGCTTTTCCTTCGCGCTTCATGAATCCGCCAGGAAATCTTCCTGCCGAGTAGAATTTTTCTTTGTAGTCAACCTGGAGAGGCATGAAATCAGTGCCTTCCTTGACTTCTTTTGCACATGTCACAGTGGCGAGGAGCATGGTTCCTCCCATCTTGATGACTGCCGAACCGTCAGCCTGCTTTGCAAGTTTACCGGTCTCGATTTCGATTACCCTGCCATCGGATAATTCGATTTTCTTGTTGATGATGTTCATTAGTGCTTCTTAAGACCTGCCTTCCCCAATGGAAGTTGTTTTCTTTCTTTTCTTATATCATCTCCCGACGCCCTGTAGCAGGTCAGTTATTTTACAGAGCCGGGTTACTAATATTCTCGTGTCTGAAGAGCCGAACAGCCGGTGTCGGGCAACTTCGAAAAATGTGGTCAATGCTGCAAAAACGGCAAAAAACTGAAAAAGACCGGCTCCCACCAGGAACCGGTCTTTTCGTTTCCTATCGTATTATCGACGGAGACCAAGCTCCTTAACGATGCTTCTGTATCTCTCGATATCAACTCTCTGGAGATAGTCCAGAAGCTGACGTCTTTTACCTACGAGACGGAGAAGTGAACGACGGGTTACAACGTCTTTCTTGTTCTTCTTCACATGCTCTGTGAGGTGATTGATACGGTAGGAAAATAGAGCAACTTGACTCTCTGGAGAGCCGGTGTCTGTATTAGACTTTCCGTACTTCGCGAAAATCTCTTGCTTCCTTTCAGCCTGTAAATACTCAGCCATTTCGCAAAAAATTTAGTTAAATTAAACAATACCCGTCCTTTAAAGGACAAAAGCGGGTGCAAAGGTAAGCATTATTTTTGGAAATCAATGCATTTTGTAACGAAAATGCACAAAATCAGGCCGATTATTGTTTATTGAGCACGAGACGGAAGCCCACGAAATACATGTTGCTGTCGAATTTTCCGCCGAAACGGTGTGTAAGACGGCACCAGCCCGGATCATTGACGACTGAACCGCCGCGCATGACGCGGAATCCGTCGGGATTTTTCACATCATACACAGGATTAACCTGGTCCTGGGCAGTATATTGTCCGTACCAGTCGGCGCACCATTCCAGCACATTGCCGGTCATATCATAAAGTCCAAGACCATTTGGTTTCTTGGTACCGACAATCATGACATTGCTCTGCGCATTGGCATAATACCATCCGACCTCGTCCAGGTCATCGCTTCCGCAATACAGATAATGCTCCGGCCTGTTTCCGCCTCTCCCGGCATATTCCCACTGTGCCTCTGTCGGGAGACTGAAATTCATTCCTGTCTGTCCGTTCAGTTTTTCGACGAACTCCTGGCACAGGGTCCACGATTTCTGTCCCACAGGCTTGAATCTGTCATTCTGCTCCAGCGGTGTCGGGGCACGGCCTTCCATCACCATGTTCCACACATCGTTGGTCACCTCGCATGAACCTATATAGTAGCTGTCGAGAGTGACATTGTGGGCAGGTTTTTCATACGATTCCGCAGCAGCATCATCAGCGGCGGCACCCATTCTGAAGGTTCCGCCCTCGACATAGACCATCTTGAAAACGACGCCGTCAAGATTGACAGTCCTCACCTTCTTCGGCAGGGTCTCGAAAGTCATATCCTCTCCGTAAGACGTGCCGAGCTTATTTGTCGCAAACGCGCGGACATGATAGCCTTTCCAGTCAGAAAGGTTTCCGATTTCCACAGAATATTCTCCCGTACCCCTGTTGGCATTGACCTTGGTTCCCGTCTCCAGAGTAGGATTTTCTTCCGTACCGTAAACCACTCCCCTCTCGAGCAATATTTTGCCGCCGTCGGAGACCAGGACGCAGGATATAGTCGCCCCCTCATCTGTCACATCCGCCACTCCTGCAGTCCGGACCTGAGGCAAGCCAGGTTCATTTTCAGGCGGGGCATCAGGTTCTTCTTCCGGGCCCTTCGAACAAGACGCGGAGAACACAAAAAAGCCAGCCAGAAAGAATCTTCCGGCTGACCTCGTCAATAACTTTATATTTCCAGACATGTTATTTGTCATTGTTCAATACAAGACGGAGACCGAAGTCCATACCCTGATTGTCAGAAGTATAAGTTCCCACTCTCTTGTAAACTGTGCAGAAGATATCATCCAGGAAGCCTGAACCTCCGCGGACTACCCTTTCCTTGGCTTCGCTTGAAGGCTCTGCCGGACCGGTAGGGTCAGTAGCATCACCAGCCTCATAGCCTGAAGAATAGAAATAGTCTGACACCCACTCGTTTACATTACCGCTCATATCATAGAGTCCAAGTTCATTAGGTTTCTTCTTTCCGCCAGACATGGTTGTTTCCAGACCTTCAAGCGCCAGAGTAGTCGTCGACCAGCCGACCTCGGCGAGATCATTGCTTCCGGCATACATATACCCCTTGGAGTTCACTCCGCCGCGGGCAGCGAATTCCCACTGGGCCTCCGTAGGCATGGAGAATGTCAGACCTGTCTTTTTGTTCAGGCCCTCAACGAACTGCAGGCACATGTTGTAGCTGACCTGATGAACGGCGATATCGTCACCGATGTCATAACTTGGATTGGAGTCCATAATGGCAGTCCACTGCGCCTGGGTAACCTCAAACTTGCCTATGTAGTAGCTCTTTGTCAATGTCACATTGTGCACAGGTCCCTCATAAAGGAAACCGGCTTCCCACTGTGGGTTGCCCATAGCGAAAGTACCTGGTTTCACCAGCACCATCTCCAGCGATACATTATCATTGATGGCGATTGTGAGGGTCTCGGCCATATCTGTCGTGAAGGTTTTTTCTTCACCATATGCCGTACCGACTTCATTTGTGGCATAAGCACGGTAATAGTATGTGGTAGAAGCCTTCAGCTCAGAAAGTTCAGACTCGAATACACCTGTTCCTGCACCCTCATCGGTAATGGATGAAGCCTCAACAGTAGGATTGGTCTTGTCACCATACACGATACCACGTGCAGTAACTTCAGCACCGCCGTCTTCCTTGACCTCACCGCCGACTTTGGCTGAACTGGTTGTAAGGTCCGTAAAATCAGCAGTCGTCACTACAGGAACTGTAGGAGGGACGGTCTCCGGATCATCGGGACCAGTCGAAGAGATACATGAAAATGTGAGCAGCAAAGTCGATGCTGCCAGAAGATAATAAGCAGTTTTCATATTGTTAAAATTTTGTTTGCATTAGATCGCACTTGCAAGGTAAACATTAAAAACCACAAATCCTACGACATTCCGACAAATTAATTCGACAATTTGACAATGCAGGCACGGACACGACCGATACCCCTTGGTTTTTATTTCTTGAATGTTAACTTTGCATTTTGTGCAGTCTTACCGGGCGCTACAACCCGGGAATACCGTCAGTTTTTATCCGTAACACGAATCACAACGCCATGAAACTCAGAACAATAGCATTGACAATCTCCACCGCGGTCCTCGCTCTCGGCTGCGGCAGCAAAAGCGGTTACAGCTGGAAAGACGACCTGCAGCACAGGGTCGAACTCGACTTCTGCAAGTCCAGAAGCGACGTGAAGGAATACATCATGAAATACATTCCGGATGTCACTGAAGACCAGATAGATTCGTGGACCGCACAGGGCTGTCTGGAAGCATTGACCCTGAACGGCGAGACCCGGTATTTCCGCAACGCCGGCCCGAACCTCTTCCGCATCGACAAGAGCTGCCGCGCGATAAAAGAGGCCGCTGACGGCGCAGAGCCGGGCAAAGCCTACCGGATCGGCAAGAAAGACATCGCCAATGCCGCAAAAGCGGTAAAGAAAAAGATAAAGGCCAATGCCAATGTGAATGTCAATGCCATCGATGACAATGCTGTCACCTACGAGGCCGGCGGCTACCTGTCAGGCGACAGGTATCTCGGAAAGCCGCACAAAATGAGAGTCAGATATACATTGACAGTCGATGCGGATGCCGTTCCGGACGGAGAGACTGTCCGATGTTGGCTGCCTTATCCGAGGACTGATGTCCCGAGACAGAAAAATGTAAGGTTCATCGAGGCCGGCTGGATTTCCAGGCCTTCCGATTCCTCCGACCCGCTGTATTTCAGGACCGATCTGGCCAATGCCGAAGAACTGACTTTCTCAGGAAACCGGAGCGCGCACAGTTCCCTCTATATGGAGGCAAAGGCGTCCGCAGGCTGGCCGGTCGTCTTCTATGAGGAGTTCGAATATGAATCCTGCGCCGAATGGATACCGCTCGGCATCACGGATGATGATACGGAAACCGGCATTGGACCGTCCGGCAAAAAGGGCACCGCTCCGAAAGAATATACGAAGGAGCGCGATTCGCACATATTGTTCTCGCCGAGAATCCTGGAACTCAGGGACTCCCTGTGCAAAGGCATTGACAAACCTGTCCTCAAGGCGAAAGCCTTCTACGACTGGATCGACGCGAATTTCCCTTGGGCTTCGGCACGCGAATATTCGACCATCAAGAACATTCCCGAATATGTCCTCCACAACAGGCACGGGGACTGCGGCCAGGTCAGCCTGCTTTTCATAACTCTCTGCAGGTCAGCGGGTATCCCGGCCAGATTCCAGAGCGGATTCATGATGCATCCGGGCAATGACGGGCTGCACGACTGGGCCGAAATCTGGATTGACGGCTACGGCTGGATTCCTGTGGACCAGTCTTTCGGCGGAGAAACATACATGGGTGCCCTTGACGCCTACAGGCTCATCATAAACAACGATTTCGGCCGCGAATTCATCCCGAAAAAGAAATATCCGCGCAGCGAAACCGTTGATTTCCAGAGAGGCGAAGCAGAGTGGGACGGCGGAAACCTTTACTTCGACCAGTGGAATTATGAGATGAAAATCAGGTATTAATCCGGATTATTCACTACCTTTGCAAAAATACTCTCCGCAACTCAGACTTGCGGGGATATTTTTGTTATCTCCAAGACGGACATAGATTACCATTTGTTGTTTTCATGAAGGGAATGCCCTTCATGACTTTATAAATATTATACGGAATGAAGAAAGCATCAATAATTCGGACTTGCATTTCATTGGTACCAATCGTGGTATTGGTCATTCTACTGGCATTGAACATCACCATTTTCGGAAGCGACGCGATTCTTGGCGCAAGCCAGGTGGCACTGCTGTTTTCAGCGGGAATCTGCGTGTGGCTGGCAATGTGGCTTTTCAAGAAGCCGTGGGAGGAATTCGAGGACGCCATCAGGAGCAACATCGGAGACGTGACCACGGCCATCGTGATCCTGTTCATGATCGGCGGCATTTCCGGAACATGGACGATGAGCGGAACCGTGCCGTCCCTTATATATTATGGTGTGCAGATCATCTCGCCGAAAATTTTCCTGGTGACCGCATGCGTCATCTGCGCATTCATCTCCGTGATGATCGGCAGTTCGTGGACTACCATCGCGACCATCGGCGTGGCGCTCATGGGTATCGGCAAGGCACAGGGATTCAGTGAGGGAATGATTGCCGGAGCCATCATATCCGGAGCATATTTCGGAGACAAGATTTCTCCGCTTTCGGACACGACCGTGATGGCGGCATCCATCTCCGGCACTCCCCTGTTCAGACACATCAAGTACCTGATGCTCACCACGGTACCGTCATTCGCACTGACATTGACAATATTCCTGGTGCTGGGCTTCCTGCACACCGGCAACGACTCCACGCAGATTTCGGCATATACCGAGACGCTGTCGTCGAAGTTCAATATTTCGCTGTGGACGCTCATCGTGCCGGTCGTGACCGGAATCCTCATCGCGAAGAAAATGCCCGCACTGCCGGTATTGGGAATATCAATGCTACTGGCGGCAGGCTGCGCCATTGTTCTCCAGCCGCACATCGTGACGGAGATAGGCAACCAGACCCTCGAGGCCTTCGGAATCGGCGGAACACTGTGCAAGGCTGAAGTCATGTTCACCGGCATTGTCAAGACCATATATGATTCAGTTTCAGTGGATACCGGTGTCGAGGAGGTCAACAAGCTCGTGGCATCGAGGGGCATGCTCGGAATGCTGAACACCGTGTACCTGATCATCTGCGCGATGTGTTTCGGAGGCTGCATGAAAGCCAGCGGAATGCTCCACCACCTTGCATCATTGATCCTGCCAATGACCAAGACCCGTACCGGCCTGGTGGCTTCGACTGTCGGAACAGGCGTTATCCTGAACGGCGTGATTTCGGACCAGTATCTTTCCATCATCCTCACGTCCGACATCTACAAGGACATTTATGCGAAACGCGGATATGAGAGCCGCCTGCTGGGACGTTCTGTGGAGGACTCTTCGACTGTCACCTCGCCGCTCTATCCGTGGAGCAGCTGCGGCATGACACAGGCTACCATCCTGAGCGTGCCGACCATCACATATCTGCCCTATTGCTTCTTCAATATCCTCAGTCCGCTGATGAGTATCGCCATGGCCATGATAGGCTACAAGATATTCAGACGGGGCACGGCTCCGGACGAGGACAATTAGCAGATCCCAAGACATATTTCCGATAATTCAAGAAAATTCAGTTATAAAGCAATTTAGCTGAATTTTCTTCATTTTTTACAGAAAACTGCGTATATTTATACGTTTTATAAGAAAATGCTTAAATTTACGTTTCAAAGTCTTTTCCTGTAAGGCCCCACATATCCGGCTGCAGGGCAGGACGGACGGCGAGATGACACGACAAACATTCCCGAGACAGTTTTTGTACAAAATATTTTATTTACAGATAATATGAAAAGAATCATCGAATGTGTCCCGAACTACAGCGAGGGTCGGAACAAAGAAGTTATTGACCAGATCGTCAAGGCAATAACCGAGACAAAAGTTTCCACTGAAAACGGAGAGGAAAGCGTCAAAGTACTCGATGTTGATCCAGGAGAGGCCACCAACAGAACAGTGGTGACATTCGTAGGTTCACCCGAAGCGGTACTCGAAGCGGCATTCCAGGGCGAAAAGAAAGCAGCCGAACTGATCGACATGAGACATCACCACGGCGCACACCCGAGGTCAGGAGCTACGGACGTACTGCCTCTCATCCCAGTTGCCGGAACCACTCTGGAAGAATGTGCGGAAATGGCCAGAGGCCTCGCAAAAAGGATCTACGACGAGCTCGGAATTCCTTGCTATTGCTACGAGGCAGCAGCCTACAAGCCTGAGAGAAAGAATCTCGCAGTATGCCGCGCAGGAGAATATGAGGCACTGCCGGAAAAGGTCAATGACCCTGAGAGGAAACCGGACTTCGGTCCTGGCGAGTACAATGAGACAGTTGCCAAGGCCGGCGCTACCAATGTAGGAGCACGCGACTTCCTCATCGCAGTAAACTTCAACCTTAACACTACATCCACACGCCGTGCTATGGCAGTGGCTTTCGACGTCAGGGAAAAAGGACGTCCTGCAAGAGAGGGCGGCAGCCTTACCGGAAAGATTCTCAAGGATGACAACGGCAAGACCATCTGGATTCCCGGAACATTGAAGGGCTGCAAGGCAATCGGCTGGTACATCGAGGAATACGGTATCGCCCAGGTATCCATGAACATTACCGACATGAACACGACACCGCTCCACGTGGCCTTCGAGGAGGTTTGCAGGGCAGCAGCGGCAAGAGGACTCCGTGTCACCGGTACTGAAATCGTCGGACTCGTACCTAAACGCGTACTCATCGAGGCCGGAAAATATTATCTCGCAAAACAGGAGCGTTCACTCGGAATCAGCGAGGACGAAATCCTCAAGATAGCTGTCAAGTCACTGGGACTCAGCGACCTCAAGCCGTTCAACCCACGTGAGAAAGTCATCGAATTCCTGATGGAAGACGAGGCCGCAGAAGCAGCTAAGGAAAGACTTATCAGAATGACTCTCAAGGGCTTCGCAAGGGAGACCGCATCAGAGTCAGCAGCGCCTGGTGGCGGTTCTGTATCTGCATACATGGGCGCACTCGCAGCAGCACTGGGAACAATGGTAGCTAACCTTTCAGCCCACAAACGTGGCTGGGATGCACGCTGGAAAGAGTTCTCCGACTGGGCGGAAAAGGGACATGATGTCATGGAACGCCTGCTCAAGCTTGTCGATGAGGATACCGCAGCATTCGCAAAAATCATGGACGTATTCTCAATGCCTAAGGGCAGCGAAGAAGAGAAGGCAGCACGCGCAGCAGCCATGGAAAAGGCGACCCTCTACGCGACCCAGGTTCCTCTGAGGACAATGCAGACCGCGCTCGAGGCAATGCCGGTAGCACTCGCAATGGCACAGAACGGAAACCCTGCTTCAGCATCAGATGCAGGCGTAGGCGCACTCGCAGCATTGGCAGCAGTAAGAGGAGCCCAGCTCAATGTCAGGATCAATGCTGCAGGACTTCAGGACCGCGCTCTTGCTGACAAGCTCGTTGCAGAGGCTGAGGCCATCGCAAAAGAGGCTGCGGAGAAAGAGGCTGAAATCCTCGCCGCAGTCAACAAGAATATCGGCTAGACAGAACAATCGTTTAGAAATGTCCGACACAGGACACTTCTAGACGATTTTTCGCCAAGAACACATATAATTAATTACTAAACTTCACGAAAATGACAGATTTTCAGAAACAGATACTCGAAGGCATCCCTGCGGAGCTTCCGGAGAAAAAACCATACGACGTGGCGATAAACCATGCGCCGAAGCGCAAGGACATTCTTACTGACGAGGAAAAGGTACTGGCTGTACGCAATGCTCTCAGATATTTCCCGACCAAGTTCCATAGCATTCTGGCTGAAGAGTTTGCGCAGGAGTTGCATGACTACGGCCGCATCTACATGTACCGTTTCCGTCCTGATTACGAGATGTATGCAAGGCCGATCGACGAGTACCCGGCGAAAAGCCGTCAGGCTGCAGCGATAATGGCAATGATCCGTCCGTTCGGATTAGACTGTTCGGGGTTCGTCGATTGGACATTCTACAACGCGACGAACGGCAGCTACTACCCCGGACGCGGCGGCGGAGCTGCCACACAGCACAGCTATTGCACGAACATTTCATGGAGCGACGCGCAGCCGGGCGATCTGGTATTCTATCCGGACGATTCCCACGTCGGCATTGTCGGCGGCAAGGACGCAGACGGCAATCTCCTGATCGTCCATTGCAGCGGCGGCGCGAACGGCGTTGTTATCACCGGCTCGGCAGGTTTTACGACCGTGGCCAGACCGGATTGCTTTGAGACATAAACTGCGAATGCTTGACAAGGTCTGTGTATTCATATATGCTCTATTTGTATCGTAAATGCCCCACTTTATGTTTTTTAGAAGGTGAGTTTAATATGAGAGAGCTTTTGAATAGTAGTGTATCAATTGGTCTTGTTTTTGTGGTTCTTAGTTGGTGGAGTGATTTGTCTGGCTAATTCCGATAACGAACGAGACCTCCGCCTTTAACTAGTGTTGGCTATTGTGATAGCTGATACTTCTTGGAGGGACACTATACGTAAAGTGTAGGGAAGCTGGAGGCAATAACAGGTCTGTGATGCCCTTAGATGTTCTGGGCTGCACGCGCGCGACACTGATCTATTCAACGAGTGGCTGTGTCGATAGACTTGGCAAATCTTGTGAAAGTAGATCGTGATGGGGATTGATGCTTGTAATTGTTCATCATGAACGAGGAATTCCTAGTAAACGCAAGTCATCAACTTGCATTGATTACGTCCCTGCCCTTTGTACACACCGCCCGTCGCACCTACCGATTGAATGGTCCGGTGAACACTTTGGATTTTAGGCGAATGAACTGTAAAAGGGGAGTTCGTTTGGGAGAAGTCGTGTAAATCTTATCATTTAGAGGAAGGTGAAGTCGTAACAAGGTTTCCGTAGGTGAACCTGCGGAAGGATCATTTGAGAGTGTTTGTGAGGTTGGGGAGGCGAGCGAGAGCGAGCTGACCTGCTTGAGTGTTTGGAGCGTTGGAGCTGAACTGGTTAGAGTGAACTCTTAATAACTATCCACGATGGATATCTTGGCTCTTGAAACGATGAAGAACGCAGCGAAATGCGATAGGTAATGCGAATTGCAGAACTCTGTGAGTCATCGAATCTTTGAACGCACATTGCACTTCCTTTGGGAGTATACTTGTTTGAGTATTGTGAAGTGAATCTAACATGGTTGAAGTGGTAGTTGAGAGACTACTGAAGGGTGTGTTGAGTGTGAGTTGGATGGATTCCAAAGTCGCGCTGAGCACTTCAAGGCGAGCTTCGCTCGCTGACAACTTGAATCTCAAATCAAGTAAGAAGACCTGCTGAATTGAAGCATCTAACTAAGCAGAGGAGAAGAAAATAACAATGATTCCCTTAGTAACGGCGAGTGAAGTGGGAAAAGCCCAAGCCTAAATCATTCTTGTAATGAGTTGTAGTGTGAAGACTGCCATCATAGTGATGAAGTACTGAATTTGACTGGAAAGTCAAGTCATGGAAGGTGATAACCCTGTACAGTATGGAATCATGTTGAGAATGGTAGTTCGTGGAGTCGAGTTGTTTGGGATTGCAACTCGAAGTTGGTGGTAAACATCACCAAAGGCTAAATAGTGTCAAGAGACCGATAGCGAACAAGTACCGTGAGGGAAAGATGAAAAGAACTTTGAAAAAAGAGTGAAATAGTACTTGAAATCGTGGTTAGGTTAAGCGCAGAGGTTGAGTGGTAATGCGTTGAGTGTGCCATGAAGTGTACTTCGTGGTTTACTTGTCGTGTTAGGTTGTGGTTGAACTTGAGTGTCTGAAGATTGAGGCGCTGAAACTCAACAACAACAAAATCACCCTCTTCGTCCCGTCTTGAAACACGGACCAAGGAGTCTATCATGTATGCGAGTACGTTGGTGGCAAACCAAAGTGCGTAATGAAAGTGAAACGTGTGATCGTTTTGGACGCGCAACATGTACCGATCATGTCTCTGTGAGTAAAGATTCGAGTAGTAGCATGTATGGTGGGACCCGAAAGATGGTGAACTATGCCTGAATAGGACGAAGCCAGGGGAAACTCTGGTGGAGGTTCGATTGGATTCTAACGTGCAAATTGATCTTTAAATTTGGGTATAGGGGCGAAAGACTAATCGAACCATCTAGTAGCTGGTTCCTTCCGAAATTTCCCTCAGGATAGCTGCAACTTGTGAAATAGTTTTATGAGGTAAAGCGAATGATTAGAGGCTTCGGGAATGTAATATTCTTGACCTATTCTCAAACTTTAAATGGGTAAGAATCGCTTGATGTTTGGTTAATCAAGTGAATGGAATATGAGTTGCAAGTGGGCCATTCCGGGTAAGCTGGACTGGCGATGCGGGATCAACCGAACGCTATGGTACGGCGCCTGATTATTCGCTCAGTAGGACGTAAAAGCAGTTCCTTCCTCTACACACCAACACGATCACGCATGACAGTCGATTGATATCGGAGCGTGGC
>OQWM01002023.1_pt1 | contig 13893 bp, 9 predicted proteins | sample 1691531 | NCBI WGS metagenome assembly OQWM01 (sample SAMN03418257, study PRJEB22391) | human gut metagenome | biome: human-gut; feature: organic feature; material: feces | host: Homo sapiens | place: Tanzania | collected 2013-01
AGTGTGACGTCTTCCGATAACCGCGTTGAAATACGGGTTTTCGCCAAGAAATCCGTCCGGCGTGTCAAATCCTGCCACAACGTCAATCGTCTCTCCGTTTTTATTCGGAACGAGAAGTTTTGCAATACGTGCGCCGTAAGTGATTATCTGTGCCTTAACGCCGTTGTCGTTTTCGAGTTCGTAAAGTTCGATGCCTTTGGGTGATTTTGAAACGTAAGTAGTTTTCATAATTTTGCCTATATGTGATTTGTTATTTCGAGTTTTCGTTTTCACTCTTCGTCCCGAGCCGTTTTCTGTGTTTTCTTTATCTTCGGCATAGTCAGAGAGTAACTCATATCGACGAGCATCTTTATTTCTTCTTCGTCCGCAAGAGACAAAACGACGCTTATCCAGTTTGCCTTGTTCATGTGGTAGGCGCGATACACGCCTTTATCGAGACAAAACGAATCGATGAGAGAGGGCACGCATTTCAGATTTACTACGTCCACGTTCTCGTTTTTGTCTCCGCCGAATTTGTCCATCGTCAAATCCATAACGAGAGCAAACCACTTTCTGCCTATCACGTGACGGAACGCCCCAAAATTCGGCTTGTCCATCCACGGATAGTCCGCTTTTACACCGTATGCGTCGTATATGAATTGTTCAAATTTTTCTCTCGTCATATCGTATATTTCGTCCGAATTTCACCATATGCAGCTCGTTTTTAACAGCGCACCGTCACTTTCTTTTCAGAGTTGCAAGCGTTTCGACGTTGCTCGTTTGCGGAAACATATCGAATGGGGTTACGCTTTCGACGGAGTACTTTTCTGACAGTATTTTCAAATCTCTCGCAAGCGTTTGCGGATTGCAACTTATATATGCGATACGCTCGAAATCTGCGTCGTTCACCGCGTCGAGCACTCTCTTGTCACAGCCCTTTCGTGGCGGATCGAGCACGAGCGCAAGCGTTTTTGTCTCGTTTTTTTTCTTTTCAGATACTTCTCCGAGATAATACGGCGAGTTTACAATCTCGTCGGGCAAATCGACTTCAACGTTTTCTTCATCCGTGTTTTCGTTCGTCACGGCAAGTCTTGCGACGTATTCGACGGCGTCGGCGCACACGTTGGTCACTCTGTCTGCGATATGCAAAGACTGCATGAGCGCGTTTGCGTTTTTGGTTGCGTCGGGCACGATTTCAACGGCGGTGATTTTGGCATTTTCGAGCCTTTTTGCAATCTGCGCCGTCAAAAGTCCGACACCCGAATACAACTCGACTATATCGCCGTCAAAGTCAGACAAAAACGAGCAAACTTTGTCGTATATCGCATCTCGCACTTCGTCGTTGACTTGCAAGAAACTCAGCGGCGAAACCACCGCCTCGAATGTGCCGAGATTTTGTTTCTGCTCTCTGCCCCACACGAGTTTTGCACCGTCTCCGAAAATGACGTTTGTGTTTTTCACGTTCTCGCTTACGAAAATCGTCACCGTTCCGAAGTCTTCTTCGAGTTTTCTTGCAAGCACTTCGAGTTTTGGCACGCGCGAGCCGTTGACGACGAGCGTAACCGTGAGCGTATCCAGTTTTCTTGCCACGACGTGTCGCAAAAGTCCCTTGCCCGACGTCTCTTCGTATACGGATATTTTTTCGTTGTTAGCCCACTCTGTAACGTCCTGTATGAGAGTTGCCGCCCACTCTCCGTGAAGCGGACACCATTTCATCGGCACGACCGTATGCGTTTTTTTCTCGTAAAAGCCGAGCGAAACTCTTCCCGATTTGCTCTTGTACGCAAAGGGCAATGCGATTTTGTTGCGATATTCCCAGTCGTTGAGACGAACGACGTCGTCCACTTTCACGTCAAGTCCGCCGATTTTTCTCAATGCGTTTTCAACGGACGATTTTTTGATTTCGAGTTGAAGTTCTCTAGTTACGTGTTGCAAGTCGCAACCGCCGCAACGTCCGAAATACGTGCATCTCGGTTTCACTCTTTCGGAAGACGGCTCGACCACTTCCACAAGCTCGGCAAAAGCATAGTCCTTTTTTGCAAAACGAATACGTGCGCGCACCGTCTCGCCCTTTATGGCAAACGGCACGAACACCGCGTACGAACCGATTTTGACGATTCCTTCGCCTTCGCTTGCAAAGTCCGCAACTTTGCCTTCTATCACGTCTCCGACTGCAACGTTCAGCACTGCACTTTTCCTTTCAACGATTTTTTGTAGTTTTTCATAAACTTTTCCACTCTCGCAAAGCCTTTGCTCAAATCCACGCCTTTTTCTGCTTGCTTTTTGCCATACCAGGCGTACAATGCGAGCGCGTCCTTTCTTGCGGAAGCAAACGGGAATCTCAACACGTAGCAATGCGCCGAATTGAACAAACTCTTGCCCACGCAATACTCGTTTTGCACGCCTGCTTTGTCAAGAGCCTTTGCCATGCGCTTGGCTTCTCCGAAACACAACGGATCGGTTGCACCGCCGTTGTTGTAACTTTCGGGAAAATCCGCATTGAGATAATTGTAGGGATCGCTCTCCTTGTAAAACTCCCAGTTTCTGAACGCCTTTCTCGATTTCGTTCCCGAGAAATAGCGCACGATGAAAAGGTGCGTGCAAGGTATGCGATACATAACTTCAAAACTGAATGCGCCACTAATGAAAATGAGATTTGCGATCTTCGATTTCAATGCGGACAGTCTCAATCTTTGTCTATATTCTTCACTTGACGACAGACAGCCCATGCAAGCGGCGAGATGTCCGCCCGACGAGTCGCCCGTCAAAGTGATATTGTTCTTGTCTATTTTGTATTCTTCTTCGTGGTCGCAAAGGAAGTTGTATGCGTCCACACAATCTTCAAGGTCTTTTGGGAAGAACACTTCGGGGCAAAGCCTGTGATCGATGACGGCAACCACAGCGCCCATAGCGGCAAAGCATCTTGCATATCCGTCTCGTCTGTTGCGATTGTGAATCATCCAACCGCCGCCCGGTATATCCATGACGACGGGCGATTTTTCGCCGACGGGATGCGACGGAAAATAGATGTCCATGCAAAGATTTTTGCCGTCAACCGTCTTGTACACAACGTCCTTTTCGACCTTGATCTCGTCATTGAAAGGTGTGCGTCCGTTCGGCACGGCTCTTGCTTCTTCCACGACGTCGAACACGTCCGCCATAAACGGACGGCGCATCATGCCGTAATCTTTGCGAAAACTCTTTTCAAGACTTTTGCTCTCTTGTTTGAGAGCCTTTTTGTCTTGCTTAAACTGCGCCTTTATTGTGCGCACTCTCATGCGAAGTTCTATTGGATTTAGTGCTTCTCGCTCGGTCTCGGCCACGATTTTGTCCACAAACTCTTTTTTTAGAGCGGTCTTATCGCGCCCGTACACAACCTTGAAATAGTCTTGTTGATTCATATCTTTCCCCCTGATACGATTTTGTTTTTGCACGCAAAGTTGCGTATATCGGCGGTTTATCACATCTTTTTGAGAGAATAAACCGCCGATTGTGTTTTATATATGGTTTTTCAAGCCGTCAAAGTCAAGCGTGATTATTTGCCTGCATAGACTTTTTTGAGTCTTGCAAATCTGGGAAGTCCGTTTTCAAGCGGTGCTTTTGCGTCGCCTTGAATGAGCGGAAGCGCGTATTTGACAAATTCGTCGCTGACATAAGTTCCGTCGTTGGTTATCCACTCTGCCGGCACTTTCTTTTCGGTGTTTGCGGCAAGTTCGAGCGGCATAAGAACGTTTTCGCAATGATAGTTTCCCTTCTCGTCAATTACGCGTTTGAAGATGACCATCTTGTCGGTTTCGCCTTCGCATGCGCTCTTGACCGCAAACGCACCTGCGTTGAACGCTTCTTCAACGTCCGTTTCGCTTGCAAGGTGCGCACCGCATCTTTGCATAAGGCTGAGTTCGATGCCGCGAGTCTTGAAGCCCGTTTTTTGTTTGATGAGATTTGCAAGGATAGATGCAACGCCGCCGAGTTGAGCGTGACCGAAACTGTCTCTTGCCGCTTGTGCGCCAAGGCTTTCGCAGATGAGCGTGCCGTTCTTGTCGTGAATACCTTCGGACACGACCGCTATGCACTTGTTGCCGTTCTTTGCGCAAACGCCCTTGACGTCTTCGACAAATTTGTCAACGTCAAAATCACTTTCGGGAAGATAAATAAGATCTGCGCCGAGTCCGTTTACTCCGGCAAGAGCCGCAGCAGCAGTGAGCCATCCTGCGTGTCTGCCCATCGCTTCTATGACGCACACCATAGGCGTGTCGTACACTTTTGCGTCAAGGTTGACTTCCATAACGGTGGTTGCGATGTATTTTGCCGCGCTTGCGTATCCGGGGCAATGGTCCGTGCCGTAAAGGTCGTTGTCTATCGTTTTTGGAACGCCCACGACGTTGCACTCATAACCCACCAATTGCAAATATTTGCTTATCTTGTTGCAGGTGTCCATGCTGTCGTTGCCGCCGTTGTAGAAGAAATAACGCACGTCGTATTTCTTAAACACTTCGAGAATGCGCTTATAATCGGTGTCATCCACGTCTGCGTCTTTGAGTTTGTATCTGACAGAACCGAGCGCGGAAGACGGCGTATATTTGAGAAGTTCGAGTTCTTTGGGATCTTCCTTGCTCATATCGAAGAATTTTTCGTTGAGAAGTCCGACGATGCCGTGTTCGAGACCGTAAACCGCCGTGATGTTGCCTTGTTTGAGTGCTTCGGTGAAAACGCCTGCCGCACTGCTGTTGATGACCGACGTAGGTCCGCCGCTTTGACCGAACATGCATGCGCCTTTCAAATTTTTCATAGTATCTCCTTTTGTCAATATTGACAATTTAAGTTCGTATTTTCTCGTGCGGAATATCCGCCGATTTGTTCACAATTTTTTGCCGATTATTTGCTGATAATCTGCGCGAGTTCGTAGAGTTTTTGGTCAAAACCTTTCTTGCAAGCGAGAGCTTCCAGAACGGTCGTATCGAAGATTTCGCCGCCCTTTATGCCGATAACTCTACCGCTTTGACCGCATTCGACGAGTTCAACCGCGCGGCAAGCCATTTTTGCGGCAAGCACTCTGTCTTCAACCGTCGGAATACCGCCGCGTTGCATCCATTTCAAAGCCATATGATTGACGCGTCTTCCCGTTGCATCGCTTATTTTCTGAGTGAGTTCGTCGGTGAGTTCGGTTTTTCCTTCCGCAAGCACGATGATTGACGAAGATTTGCCCTTGTCAAAGCCTTGTTTTATGCTTTCGGCAACCGCGTCCACGTCCGTTTCCACTTCGGGAACGATGACGTATTCCGCACCGCCTGCGACCGCGCTGTTGAGAGCGATGTTTCCGCACTCTCTGCCCATGACTTCGAGAATCATGATTCTGTCGTGAGAAGTTATCGTGTCGCGAAGTTTAAGGATTGCGTCAACAACCGTGTTGCACGCCGTGTCGAAACCGATCGTGCTGTCGGTGTATCCCATATCGTTGTCGATAGTTCCCGGGATGCCGATGACGTTGAGTTTCGTTCCTTCGTGCATCGCTTCGACGCCGCGGAAAGAGCCGTCGCCGCCGATGACGATAAGATTTTCTATGCCGCGTTTCAAAAGATTTTCAACCGCCGCATTCATAACTTCGGGTTCTTTGAATTCGGGGCATCTGGACGAGCGAAGAATAGTGCCGCCCGCATGCACGCAGTTAGAAACGCTGGAATATTCCATCTTGAAAATTTCGTCGTTCACCATGCCTTTGTATCCGTGCTTCACGCCGTACACTTCATATCCTTGATCGAGAGCGTATCTCACGCATGCACGTACGCATGCGTTCATACCGCTTGCGTCGCCGCCGCTGGTAAGCACCGCCACTTTTTTGACCTTGCTGGTGTTCTTTGCCATAAACTACTCCTTTTTGTATGTATAAAAATTTTATTTATTTTTGACGACGTATTTGACTCTGCTTGCGCCGAGAACGTCCTGCAATCTTGCAAGAAGGTCTTCGCATACGTCGACTTTTTGTGCGAATTCGAGAAGTTTCGATTGTCCGTCTCTCTTGACTTGCGCCTGACACGGCGTGTTCCCCGGATGAAGTGCCAAAATGTCGGACACCATATCCTTTTCCACTCCGCTCTGAATGAGAACGTAAAGAATTCCGTTGCTCTTCGGCGCGTTCCGAACGGGTGCGGAAGCCTTTTCCATAGCGCCGTCCTGTTGCCATATTTCAACTTTTTCTATACTGATTTTCGCTTCGCTTTCGTCTCTAAGGTCGATCTTCCCGACTATCTTCAACGGACAGTCCGCACCGAGCAAATCGCCGTATTTCTCGTATGCGCGCGGATACATCGAAAACGAAATTGACCCCATTCTGTCTTCCACTCTTCCGACTGCGAATTTCTGCTGTTTTGCCGTTGCTTTTTTCTCGAACGACGACACGACGCAACCGAATTTCACCGTCTTGCCTGCAAGCGACTGGTCTATGACGGTCTCGGTGTTTCCGTCTTCGTCGGCAGATTCCACAAACAACATGCTCGTGTCGAAATCGAACTCGTGTCTGGTGTCACTGTAATCGTCGAGCGGATGTCCCGAAAGATACATTCCCAACACTTCTTTTTCGTATTTGAGAATGTCCGCTTTTGAATATTCGGGCGTTTCGGTGTATTTTATCTCTTCGTCTTCGATGAGTTCGTCAAAGAGTGAAAGTTGTCCCGAAATCTTGCTCTTTTTATCCGAAAGCACGGTGTCGAGAATGCGCTCGTAAGACGCCATGAGCGTTGCTCTCGTTTTGCCGAAGCAATCGAGCGCGCCGCCTTTTATCAGGCTTTCAACCATACGCTTGTTCACCTGTCCCGCGCATCTGTCAAGGAAGTCCCTTATGTCCTTAAACGCGCCGTTTTCCGCTCTTTCGCTCAGCACGAATTCCATCGCCTGCTCGCCCACGTTCTTTATGCCCATAAGCCCGTAACGCACGTTTTCGCCTTCGATGGAGAAGTTCTTTTGCGAGCGGTTTATATCGGGCGAGAGAGTCTTCACGCCCGTGCGTTTGAGATAGTTCATATAGTGCTTCACTTCGTCGGCGTTGGTGATACGGTTGTTGACGACAGCCACGATGAAGTGAGTGGGATAATAACATTTGAGATATGCCGTCTGGTAGGTCAAGAATGTATAAGCCGCCGCGTGCGACTTGTTGAACGCATAGCTTGCAAACTTCAATATCTGGTCGAACAAGTGGTTTGCAATCTCTTCGCTGACGCCGTTTGCCACTGCGCCGGGGACGTATTTGCCCGTCTTGTCGCCGTCGAGTTTACCGCCGTGCAAGAAGATATCGCGTTGCTGTTCGAGAACGGAAAGTTTCTTCTTTGCGATAGCACGTCTCATGATGTCCGCGCCACCGAAACTGAAGCCCGCGATCTTCTGCGCGATTTGCATGACCTGTTCTTGATACACGATACAGCCGTAGGTGTTTTCAAGGATGTCTTTAAGAAGCGGATGCGCGTATTGCACTTGATCGGGATGACGTTTACCTTCCAAAAACAAGTCGATAAACTGCATGGGACCGGGACGGTACATCGAAATGCCTGCGACGACGTCTTCGAGACAGTCGGGCTGCAACTGCGCCATAAAGCGTTTCATACCGCCGCTTTCAAGTTGGAACACCGCTTCGCAATCTCCCGAAGCGATGAGTTCGTACACTTTGTGGTCTTCGTATCCGAGTTTGTGGAAGTCAAGGTCTATGCCCTTGTCCGCTTTTATGAGTTTCAACGCTTCGTCGATGTCGGTGAGCGTTTTAAGCCCCAAAAAGTCCATTTTGAGAAGACCGAGTTCTTCGACGATGACTTTGTCGAATTGAGTCGTGACGATAGGGCCGTTTCTCGACAAAGCGCAATGTTCGACGATAGGGTCTGCGCAGATAACGACGCCTGCGGCGTGCATCGACGTCTGTCTCGGCATACCTTCGAGTCTCATTGCAACGTCAATTACCGACCTTGCCGTCGGGTTGTTGTCGTATATCTTTTTGAAGTCTTCGCTGTAAAATTCGCTGCCTTCGGTGAGCACCTGCGGAAGAAGCGGTTTGCCCATTGCAGGGATTTCTTTCACCCAGTTTGCAGACTCTCCGTACGGCACGTCAAACACGCGCGCGACGTCCTTTACGACAGCCTTTGCCGTCATCGTGGAATACGCGATAATTTGCGAAACGTTGTCTTTACCGTACTTTTTGATGCAATAATCTATGATTTCTTGTCGTCTGACAAAGCAGAAGTCCACGTCGAAGTCCGGCATCGAAACGCGCTCTTCGCTCAAAAATCTTTCAAAGAGCAGGTTGTATTTGAGCGGATCGATGTCGGTGATGCCTATGCCGTACGCAACGATAGATCCGCAGCCGCTTCCGCGCCCCGGTCCGACGGGAATTCCCATTTGTTGCGCCGCATGTACGTAGTCCCACACGATAAGGAAGTATCCGTCAAATCCGCACTTGTGGATGACGCCGAGTTCGTATTCGAGACGTTTTGTGATCTCGTCATTGATGTATCCGTATTTTCTCTTCACGCCTTCGTATGCAAGGTCGCGAAGATATTGCGCTTCGTCCCTGTCCCCCATCTCTTCGTTGGTGTATTTAGGGATGATTGACGAGTGCTTCGTAATAAAGTAATCTCCGTCCACTTTGTCCGCAATTTCGCGCGTTGTCGCGATTGCTTCGGGACACCAACTGAAAAGTTCCGCCATTTCGTCGCCCGATTTGAGATAAAACTCGTCGGTGTCGAAACGCGCGCCGTTTATTTCGCTCTTCTTGCAGCCGAGCGTTATGCACATCATGGTGTCCTGAATGTCGGCGTCTTCCTTTTCTATGTAGTGAACGTCGTTTGTGGCAACCACTTTCACGCCTATTTCTCTTGCGATTTGCACGAGCGGATTCATGACGATTCTGTCTTCGGGCAGATGATGGTCTTGAAGTTCGATATAAAAATCACCGGGCGCAAACGTGTCTCTCATCTCGATTGCAACCGCCTTTGCTTCTTCGTATTTTCCTTCAAGCAAAAGACGCGGAATTTGCCCAGCAAGACACGCAGAAAGGCAAATCAAACCTTCGCTGTGTTCCTTTATATGCTTGAAGTCTATACGCGGCTTGACGTAAAAACCGTCAACGAAAGCCATTGACGATAGTTTCATCAGATTTTTGTATCCCGTCATATTTTTTGCAAGCAAAATCAGGTGATAACGCTTTTTCATGACGTCCGCAGTCTTCTGATACATATCGTCGGCAACGTAAAATTCCTGCCCGATAATCGGCTTGATTCCGTCCGCTCGGAGCACCGAGACGAACGTATGCGCACCGTACATATTGCCGTGGTCGGTGATTGCCACCGCGTTCATTCCGCGCGCTTTCAGAGCGTCGCAGAGCGGGTGCGTCTTTATCGTCTTTTTTGGGTCGTTGGGATCGGGCACGACTTGCAAAAGTCGCACCGCGCCGTCAAGAAGACTGTATTCGGTATGTAGATGAAGGTGTACGAAATCTGTCATTATTTTCCTTTCGTATTGTTTTTTGTATAGCTGTCTTTTCGCAATTATTAATTGTTAGTTACTAATTGTTGATTTAATTGATTCCCGCCATTTCCACAAGTTTTCTGAGTCTGTGATTAAGGCAACTCTTGCTCACTCCGAGTATCTCGGCAAGTTCGCTCATAGACGCTTCGGGATGTTCCGCTCTTGCGTCGGCAGTTTCTTTCAGCGCAGGCGCAAGGTCGTCGAATTCGTCCCTGTTTTTCAACTCTCCTATCGCAAGGAGATGTTTGCTTGCCGCCGTAAACGTCTTATCGAGATTTGCCGTTTCGCAGATTATCACGCGGTTAAGGCTGTTTGACGTCTCTCTTTCGTCGATTATGGCTTGCAGTTTCAGCGTGCAGTCAACAAGGTCGAGAGTTGCAAGTATCTTGACGATTTCGTCTTTGTCCTTGACGTAAACGAGCTTGTGTTCTCCGCGTTCGCTCATGCGCGTGTTTATGCGAATGTCGCTCAAAAGTTCCATGACGTCCTGAGCAAAAAGGTCGTCGTCGAGTTGCAATTCAAAGTGGTATCCGTCGCGCTTTTCGCTCTGGTCGAGAGTTGACGGCACGTATACGCTTCCCGCTCCGAGAAACAATCCTTTGAAATATGCGATTTTGCATTTTTCGCTTCCGGTCAAATCGCGCGGCAGTTCTTCGATAAATCCGAGATACTCGTCGGCGTTCACGCTCATAAGACCGAAATCGACAAGTGCTTGTTTCGTAAAGCCCGACGGCACTTGAAGCGTGCAAGCTTCCCCGCCCGTTTTGGATTTTTCAAGCGACAATTCAAATTCTGCAGGATAAACCGCTTTGAACAAATCCACCACTTTCACGCCTTCGTCATAGGTGTCGAGCGAAAGACACAGATTCAGTCTTTTTTTCACTATCTCTATGCTTCCGCACGTCTTTGAGAGCGCGCTCAAAAACGCGATTATTTCATCTTTATTTGTCGGCAAAACTCCCAAAAGTTCCGCCCGTGCCATATCTTTGAAACTAATTTTTAAATCCATTTTCACACCACTCTTTTTTGTCCTTGAATTCCGGAGCGTTCCCGTTTATGCCGAACACCCTTTTTTCGTCTATTCCGTGTCTTTGAATGAAATCTATTATTTTTTCGATTTTGCCCGTTTTTCTTGTGTCGTGAGCGTCTGTTCCGACAATAAAACTCACTCCGCTATCTCTCAAATCGTCCGCAAACTCTTCGAGCGCGTCAATATGTTTTTCGTTGAGTTCCACGTATGCGCCGACTTCTTTTGCCTTTTGCGCCACCTTTTTGACGTCTATGAGCGCGCGGTGATTGAGATGCGCCAGCGTGTCTATGGGAAATTTGTCAAGAGCCTTTATATACGCCGCCGTGTTGACTTCTTTGAGTTTTTGCCTTGCCTTTATGCCGCAAAATCCGTTTTCAAACAGCCACTTTCTGTCGTATCCGCCACGCTTTTCGCCCTTGAAGCCGATGTAACGATGAAAGCCCACAATCAGCACGTCGCACCGCCTTACGATGTCGGCAGGTATATCGATGTCGCCGAGCGTGTTGACGAGATTGCCTTCCACGCCGTGCAAAACGCGCACTTTGCAATTCAGTGCGGAAATCTCTCGCTCCTGCTTTTCAAACTTCTTTTCCGTCATATGAAAAATCGTGCTTGCAAAGCCGTGGTCGGTGATTGCAATTGCTTCAAGTCCCATCTCGTCCGCTTTTTTTGCGTGCGCTTTTATAGAGCAACGCCCGTCGCTCGCCGTGGTATGAAGATGAAAATCGCCGCTTACTCTCATTTTCGTCCTTTTGCGTTTTTTCTCTCGGAATTTACATAACGCATATATGCGTATACGCGCGTACGCCTATGCGCAATCAAAATTATTGTATATTAAAAATAAGTTTTAATCAACAACTTATTTACACTTTCTTTTGCTTTTTTCAATCTCGCACAAACCGTAAGTTTTCTCTCAATACGTTACGAATTCTTCTTCAAGCGTTATGCCGAACGTCTCGAACACCCGTCTTTTGCACTCGTTTGCAAGTTTAAGATAATCGCTTGCGCTTCCGTTTCCCGTGTTTACGATAAAATTCGCGTGCATTTCGCTTATCTGCGCTCCGCCCGCTTTTACGCCTTTAAGGCGGCAATCTTCAATCAGTTTCCCGCTCGGTATTTCCCCGTTTTTGAACGCACTCCCAAGCGACGGCAACGCCGGTTGTTTCGCTCGCCTTTTTTCAAAGTATACCTTTGCCGCTCTTTCGCTTTCGCCTGCAAGACAACATTTAAGTTTCATCTTTGCACCGAGTATAATCCCGTCTGCACCGCGCCTATATCCCCAACCGATTTCATCGCTTTTTTTGACGCAAATAACACCCTTTTCGACAAGACTTCCCATGCCCGTTTCTTCAAAAAAATCGTCGTTCGTTTCCTTTATAAAGTCTTGTGTTTTGATCATCGTTTTTCTGTTATTCATTTTACCGCAATTTGCAATATCGGCATTTAATATATAAATTTCATCGATATAATCTTTCGTTTGTGTCAAAAACGCACTCGCATTCATCTTTATTGCCCCGCCGACGGAACACGGCACTCCGCTCAAAAATTCAAGTCCGCAAAGTCCTTTGTGTCTTCCTTCAATCATAACTTTTCTCACGCTTGCACCGCTCAAAGCATATGCGCGGTCTTTCTTCATTTTCACCTTGTCAAGACTTCTCGTGTCAATAAAAACCGTATCGCACAAGCCGTCGGGAATAAGCGTATTCGAGCCTTTTGCAAGCATTGCGTATTCTATCTTTTCTCTTTTGAAAACTTCAACCGTTTCGCACAATTTTTCAACGCTTTCGGGGCGCACGACGATTGCGTCGCCACCGCCTTTATACGTCGATAATTCTCTTGCGTTTTTCACGTTGAAATCTATTTGCAAATCCCTAAGCAACGACATCTTTTCGTTCATACGAAATAATATGAGTTTGACTTGCAATATGTGTAAAACTATAAAGGAGCAAACAAAAAAATGCTTGCTCCTTCATAAATATAACTCCCTTTATTTATTTCTATTCTTCTTTCTCCGCTTCGTCTTTGGTTGTATCGTTGCCGGTTTCCTGCTTTTTCGCGGCGTTGAGTGAAGACAGAATTCTTTCTGCCAATGCGTGCGACACGCCGTCTACGCTTGCGATTTCTTCTGCCGTTTTCAGTTTTATCTCTTCAACCGAGCCGAACTCGTTTATCAGCCTTGCGCACAACACTTTGCCAACGCCGTCGATGTCTCTCAATGCGCTCTCGCTAAGGTGCTTGCTTCTCAGATTTCTGTGGAAAGTGATTGCAAATCTGTGCGCTTCGTCTCTTATTCTCTGCAAAAGTTGCAGCGCAACGCTATCTTTGGGAAGGACAACGGACGTTGTCGGCGCACTGCCGAGAAACACTTCTTCTTCACGTTTTGCAAGCGACAAAATTTCTATATCTTCTCTTCCCGTTTCTCTTTGCGCTTCCATAGCGTAGGCAAGTTGCCCCTTTCCGCCGTCTATCACAAGAAGGTCGGGTGCGGTTGACAGGCTCTCGTCTTCGCTCACACCGATTTCGTTCAGTCTTCGCGTCAACACTTCTTTCATACACGCAAAGTCGTTGTTTCCCGCAACCGTTTTTATTCTGAATTTTCTATAATGCGATTTTTTCGGTTCTCCGCCAACGAACACAACCATGCTCGCAACTTTATCCGTGCCCGATATGTGCGATATGTCGTAACATTCCATACGGTTAGGCAAAGTGTGCAGATTGAGAATTTCACCCAGTTGTTTCACCGCGCCTTGCGTTCGCAAAGTTTTTCTCTCTTCCTGCGTGCCGTGTTTCGTCATAGCGTCGTACGCATTTGAATGTGCAAGTTCGAGAAGTTGTTTTCTCACGCCCTGTTTCGGCTCGACCACGCGCACGGTATGGTGACAAAGTGCGTTTATCGCGCTTTCGAGACTTTCCGTATCTTCAATGCAATCGGTGACGATTTCGTCGCAAAGCGGAGCGTTGTTTTGATAATACTGCAAAAGATAACTCTCAATGTCTTCGTCCGCGCTTTCCGCAATGACGTTTTCGCCGCCGACGAGTTTTCCGCCGCGAACGACGAGCATATTGATTGCCGACACTATGCCGTTCGTCTCGAATGCGAATATATCGAGATTGAAATCTTTGGGGAGCGAACTCACCTGTTTTCTGACGAGTTTGTCGAGAAGCTGCAATTTGTTGCGGTAATTCAGTGCGACTTCGAAATTCTCTTCTTCGGCAAACTTTTTCATTTTCTCGGTGAGTACTCTTTCGACTTCTCGGTCGTTGCCTTTCAAAAAGTCAATCACTTTCTGCATCTCCGCCTTATATTCTTCTTCACTCACCTTTCCCGTCCAGTACCGCGATACACGAGTTATCCGCCAGCCAACTATTTTGGCGAGTTT
>OQWM01002024.1_pt1 | contig 13892 bp, 11 predicted proteins | sample 1691531 | NCBI WGS metagenome assembly OQWM01 (sample SAMN03418257, study PRJEB22391) | human gut metagenome | biome: human-gut; feature: organic feature; material: feces | host: Homo sapiens | place: Tanzania | collected 2013-01
TATGAGATAAAAACTTATCTCATTCTCAATCACTTATAAAAAATACGTACTTTCGCATTGGAAAATGCGTTTTTTCCTGCTTCTTTGTGTGAGTTGGTGCTATTAGTGGTGGCTATTGGAGGGATGAAATTGAACTCTTGGTGCACTTCTCTTCCTTTTTCAGATTGCTTTTGCGTGTTTTCTTGCGCTTTTCAATGCAAATGTCATTTCTCTTTAGGCCAAAGTCCATTCGTTTTCAAGCCAAAGTCCATTCGTTTTCAAGCCAAAGTCCATTTCTCTTTAGCCGGAATGTCATTCGCTTTTAAGCCAAAGGCTGATTTGCTTCAATTCAAAGGCAGATTCACTTTATCTCGAATACCATTCTTCTTCAGTTCGAACGTTATTCCTCTTCTGATAAAAAGTAAGTTCTCTTCAGATGCTCAGACACTTTGCTCCTTCGCTTCTTCCTGCACCTCTTTCTTGTTGAGCACGTAGCCTTGCCGGTTCACGTTGACTATCTCGTAGGGGAAGGTCTTCAGCGTAGCCCGGATGCTGCTTACCAGTGTGTTGATCTTCGCATTGGCGCTCTCGCAGTCGTTCTGGTAAGTGGAATCGTCGAGCACGCGGGCAAAGTCGGCCTTGCTGATGAAGTGGTCGTCCTTGGATGTGACGTATTGCAGGATGAGCAATATCTGATGTCGGCACCGCACATGCTGTTCTCCATATACCAGCATCCCATGTGTCAGATCCACAGAGAGTTCTTCCGTTTGCTTTTCAGCAGGCTTCTCCTCCTCGGCGGGCGCTTTCTGCGGTTCGCTCAAGGTTATGAGGGTGAGTACGATGCAGCATGGAACCAGTATGGAGAACACGGTGGTGAAGATGGCGAAGAGTGTTGACATCTCCAGTACCTCCGACAGCACACCGCTGATGTAGAGCAGCGAGATGAGTGCGCAGGCTGAGATGAGTGCAAGCGTGAGCACTGTCAGTGCCCGCTTCCATCGTGCCAGGTGTTGGTGTATATGCGGTATAGTAGTTTCTTTTATACTCATTATTATATAAGGTCAGTCCTCCTCCAGGGAGGTGACGGCCAACTCCTGCATGTGCTTATTTCAGCCTGTGCAGGAATATGACAGGGTTGTCTGTCGGCTTCAGGCCGGCCGATGTGAACAGGTTGAGCCCGTATGCCTTCTCTGTTTGCAGCAACATATAGGCGGGCATTACGCTCACCAGTTGCCTGTCTGACGCGCAGAGTGGCGTCGAGAGGTAGGGGAAGTTGGGCTCGGGATTGTTCATGATGGTCATGTTCTGCGTGCTGCCATCGGCCTTGATGCGCGTGAGCAGATACGACAGACCACATTCTCCAAACATCTCATATCCTATGTATCGGGCGTCACGGGTGGCACATGCGAGGGCGATATTGTGTACCACAGGCTTGTGCTTGGTCATCTGTGCGAGTTCCTCAAAGGTATATTCCTGCTGGTTGGCCGGCATCTGTTCCTCGGTGTTGAACCTGAAGGTGCAGAGCGGAGTGCTCTGTCCGTGTGTCAGCATCTTGATGTCTGTGCGGAAGGGGTTGGTGATGAGCAGAGTGTCACCCTGCTGTCCCACAAAGGGGTGGTAAGTGTCTGATGTGTATGACTCTGTGCGGTCAAAGTGCTCAGCCTCGTGCTTGAACTTCTGGGTGCTCATCTCCATGGCGATGAAGTTGGCTTTGCGCTCGTTGCAATTGCCTGAGGCCAGTACCACCATCGAGTCGGCCTGCACGCGGAAGCCCAGATAATAGTCGTGCACAGGGCAGATGCGTGTGAGATGCCCGTCGAATGAGTATTGCATGATACGCTTCTGCGGGCGGCTGAGCACGTATATGCCAGCCTTGGTGATGTCGAATGCGTCGGCAGTGGCATACTGCCCGCTGCCCATTCCCAGGCTGTCAAGGGTGGCCAGGTGACGGCCCTCCGACGAGAAGGTGAAGATGCGTCCGGCATCATCGAGAATGAATATCAGGCTGTCAAGCAGGCGTATATCGCGCACCTGGGAGACCATTGGGTTGGTCACCGAATCCAGTTGGATAAAGGAATACTGGCTGATGAAACTGTCGGCGGGAAGGTCCTCGTCAACGTTCACACGGATAGTCTGACTACCATCCTGGTGCTGCTGCGTGCATGCTGCAATCAGTAGCAGGAGGGTGATGAGGCAGGTCTGTATGAACCGTATGTTGTGCATGTCTTTTCAATGAAACGGGCGCGTCGTTGATGTTGGCGCGCCGTGTGTCAGTCTTTGATTGTCTTGTAGAGGTCGTTGCAGGAAACTGGTCGGAACGAGGCATCGCCTCCCTCTTCGTAGTCCAGACGGCCGTTGATGGTGATGAAGCCGGCTGCATTGGCTTTCAGAACGGTGCCGTCGTTGAGCTGCACCTTCTTGCCTTCGCCCACATATACCATACATCTCGACTCGCGTGCCATCCAAGTCGTAGTGGTCTCGTTGCCTGTCAGGGCTTCCACGTTCTCTGCCAGCAGGGGGTTAGCGGAGTTTGTGCCCATGTCGTTGAACGTGCGGTATTCACCGTACGACCACATTCCGCCCACAGCGGCTATGCATGCCATTACTGCCCACAGGGTGGCTTCGGTTCTTTTCTTCATTGTGTTGTCTTTATCGTTTCCTTGTCCTCTGTCTTCGCCTTGTCTGCAAGCTTTCGGCCAATGCTTTTGAGCTGTTTGCGCGGCTTGGATGTGGCTTATATACTTTCGACTTGTAAAGGTAAGGCATTTGGCTGGTTCCTACAAGTCTTTTGACTTTTTTCCCTCCAGAAACGGCGTTTTTTGTGCTTCGAAGCGGACTTGGATGGGTTTTTGAGTCAAATGATGTGTACGTCGGAGTTTTTTGTCCCATAAAACGCACTGCGCTGCGAAGCCTGGTGCAGCGTGCTGCGGTGGCCGTTGCAATGCGCTGCGGAGGCTGGTGCAGCGTACTGCTTTTTTCACTCCTCTGTCGCTCGGAAGGGCTGCCGGCAGACTTCTGTGCGGCTTTTCCCAGGCTTCGTCTTTGCTTCCTGCGGGCTTGGGCGTGCTGCAAAAGAGGCTGGATGCCGCCTGCTGGTGGTTTGCGAGGCGGGAGTTTGCGTATTGTGAGGCCAGAAAACATCAAGCGGGAAGGCTGCCTTGACGGCATTCCTTCCCGCTTGTCGCTTTATCTTGTCTGGCTTGCATGCTTGTGCGCCAGGCGTTTCGGCTGGTCTATAACTCCCAGCAAGGTCTCTCCCAATGCACGGGTTCGCCTTTGAGGGCGCTCTCGCGTGCCATCAGAATGCGCTGGTTGGTGCTTCCCCGGAACAGAGCCTCCTCGCTGCGCTTGCTTGCTATGAAGGGTCCATCCACCAGCACATCTATATTGCAGAGCAGTTCCCTGCTGCTCCCGTCTCTGAGTAACTGCTCCAGGGTGAATCCCGTATAGCACCAGATGGTCTTCTCTGACCGGCTCTTGATGAGTTTGGCCAGTTCTGCGAAGGCTTCGGCTTGGTAGAAGGGATCTCCTCCGGTAAAGGTGACATCGGCAAAGGGGTCGTCCAGTATCTCCTCCAGAAGTTCCTCCGTGGTGGTGTCTGTGCCGCTGCCGAATGCCCACGACTGTGGGTTGTGGCATTGCGGACACTCGTGGCGGCAGCCTGCACAGTAGATGCTCGTGCGCAGACCGGGGCCATCCACGGTGGTATCATGCAGTACCTTCAGAACATTAATTGTCATGTATCACGCGGTCATTCAGTTCAGACAGCTTCGCCTTGTTCCATCTGTCGGTGGTTCCCACCAGGTAGCCGGTGATGCGCTGCAGTCTGTCTATGTTGGTGCTGCCGCACTTCGGGCACACTTCCAGATGCTTGTCGGCATTCTCGTAGCCGCAGTCCATGCAGCGGTTGCGGGTGTGGTTGACGCTACCGTAGCCGATGTTGTACTTGTCCATCATATCTACGATGCGCATTACAGCCTCGGGATTGTGCGTTGCATCGCCGTCTATCTCCACATAGAAGATGTGTCCGCCGCGTGTGAGATCGTGGTAGGGAGCCTCCACCTGTGCCTTGTGCAGGGCTGTGCAGTGGTAATATACGGGTACGTGGTTGCTGTTGGTATAGTACTCGCGGTCGGTAATGCCGGGCAGCGAACCGAACTTCTTGCGGTCGTTCTTGGTGAATCGGCCCGAGAGTCCCTCGGCTGGTGTGCCCAGTATGCTGTAGTTGTGCTGGTACTGCTCGCTGTATTCGTTGGCTCTGTCACGCATGTAGGTGACAATCTTCAGACCCAGTTTCTGGGCTTTCTCGCTCTCTCCGTGGTGCTTGCCAACCAGTGCCACCAGACATTCTGCCAGTCCGATGAAGCCGATGCCAAGTGTTCCCTGGTTGATGACAGAGGCGATGGTGTCGTTGGGCTTCAGGTTCTCGCTGCCCAGCCAGAGGCCCTTCATGAGCAGGGGGAACTGCTTGGCGAAGGCTGTCTTCTGGAATTCGAAGCGGTCGTGAAGCTGCTGTGCGGTGATCTGCAGCAGGTTGTCGAGCTTGGCAAAGAAGGCGTCGATGCGCTCCTCTTCGTTCTCTATGTCCATGCACTCGATGGCCAGTTTGACGATGTTGATGGTACTGAAGCTCAGGTTGCCGCGTCCGATGCTCGTCTTCGGGCCGAAGCGGTTCTCGAACACACGTGTACGGCAGCCCATCGTAGCGCACTCCCACTTGAATCGCTCCGGGTCGTCGGCCCGCCAGTTCTCGTTTTGGTTGAAGGGCGTATCCAGGTTGATGAAGTTGGGGAAGAAGCGTCGTGCCGTCACCTTGCACGCATACTGGTACAGGTCATAGTTCCTGTCGGTGGGCAGATAGCTGATGCCGCGCTTCTTCTTCCATATCTGTATGGGGAAGATGGCTGTTTCGCCGTTGCCCACACCCTCGTAGGTGCTCTTGAGAATCTCTCTGATGACGCATCGTCCCTCGGCACTGGTGTCCGTTCCATAGTTGATGCTGCTGAACACCACCTGGTTTCCTCCGCGGCTGTGTATGGTGTTCATGTTGTGGATGAATGCCTCCATAGCCTGGTGCACCCGGCCTACGGTCTTGTTGATGGCGTGTTGCTTGATGCGCTCACGTCCCTCAAATCCCGCCAGAGGTATGTTGAGGTAGTCGTCGATGGGTGCATTGTAGAGTTCGCTATAGTCTTCGGCGTTGAGGTCTTCCAGCACCTTCACCTCTTCTATATATGATGCGCGCACGAAGGGAGCCAGATAGAAGTCGAAGGCAGGAATGGCCTGACCGCCGTGCATCTCGTTCTGCACGGTCTCCATGCTGATACATCCCAGTATGCTGGCCGTCTCTATGCGCTTGGCAGGACGGCTCTCTCCGTGTCCGGCCTGGAATCCGTACTTCAGGATACGATCGAGCGGGTGCTGTATGCAGGTGAGTGACTTGGTGGGGTAGTAGTCCTTGTCGTGGATGTGCAGATAGTTGTTCTTCACAGCGTCACGTGCATCTTCGCTCAGCAGATAGTCATCCACAAAGGGTTTTGTGGTCTCGCTGGCGAACTTCATCATCATTCCTGCGGGCGTGTCGGCGTTCATGTTGGCGTTCTCACGCGTCACGTCGTTGTTCTTGATGTTGATTATCTCCAGGAAGATGTCGGTGGTCTTTGCCTTACGCGCTACGCTTCGTGCGTTGCGGTACTTGATATAGGCTTTCGCCACATCCTTTCGCGAACTCTTCATCAGTTCGTTCTCCACCATGTCTTGGATAGCCTCCACGGTCATCTGAGGCTTTCCCTTCACGGATATCCTGTCGGCTATCTGGCCTATCAGAGCCTCGTCCTCACCCTCTTCGGTGGCGAGCATAGCCTTGCGGATAGCAGCAGCTATCTTCTGTTCGTTGAATCCAACGATGCGTCCATCTCTCTTCTTAACGGTCTGTATCATTGTCGGTATTTTATGGTAATCGTTTTACTTCTGTTCGCAGGCTCGCTGTTTCCCCTCGGGCGGTATGCTGGCATCCCTGTGTCATTGCACTGGCATATTGGTGTCAGCGTGCTGTAATTCCCATGGCAATGTGCTTGTATCTCTCTGGCTGTGGGCTGGAGTTCTTCTGGCAGTATGCTGAAAAGAAATTGCGAGGCCATTTCCTCTTGTGGAATGACCTCGCAAAGTTATGTAATCGGTTGCATATACGCAACGATTCTGCGGATTAAATTGCCCGTTTTGGAATATTTTTCTTGCTCGCGCAGCGTAAAGTTTTCCGTTTCTCAGTGTAATGTACTGATATTCAGCATTGCTCTGACTTCACTTAAAGAAAAAGTTTTCCAAAACGTATCTCTGTGCTTCTGAAGCGGTGTAATATCAGAAGGTTAGCGCCTTGTTATACCTGCTTACCAGCATGCCATCGGTTATCTGGCCGCTCCACTTCATGCTTCGACGTGCCTTGAAGGTGATGCGCATGAGTTCCACATCGCCTTCGATGAGGTTCTGCATACCCAGGTTGACGAATGTGGGGTAGAGTGCCTTCTGTCCGTTGGTGTGCAGGCGGTCGTAGGTCATGTTGTACATCTCCTTCACGGCCAGTGCTTCCACACCCTGGTACTCCATCTCGGTGGCGTCATAAGGCAGGCACATGCTCAGAGCGTTCACGTTCTGCAGGCCTTTTCCCTTGACTGTCAGTGTCACTGTCTCGCCGGCAGCATACTGCTTCTTGTCGGCTTCTACAGTCACCGAACCCTTCAGTTCGCCCTTCTGCTCGCCCCAGATGCCGCCCTCGAGCTCAGTTGCCACGGCGCTGATATCGTAGGCGTCGATGAGACCATTGCTGTTGAGGTCGCCCTTGCTGATATATCCGGCAAAGTCGCCATCGCCCTGGCGCAGGCCGGTATAGTTCATATAGCTGGTCAGGTCATTCTCGTCTATCTTGCCGTCCTGGTTGATGTCGCCGGGGATGTACCATGGTGTGTTGGGCTGGCGGAACACGTATATCTGTACGCCGCTGCCGTAGTTGCCGGTGGCTGCAGATACGTGCAGACGAACGTAGCGCCAAGCCTTGTCGGCATGCTTGAGCAGGTCGAAGTTCTTCTCCTCGCCGTTGCGCTCCCAGTTGAATGCACCTGCCTCGGTCCAGTTCTCGCCGTCCTGGCTCAGACTCACGCTACCCTGAAGCAGAGTGCCGTTGCCTGCATCAGTACGTGGAATATAGCGCAGGCTCTCCAGATGGCTCATGCTGCGGGTGTCGATGGTGAGGTCGAAGGGAACAGCCTGCTGGCTCCATGCGGTGTGCCATACGCTACCCTCGTCGAAGTCGAACAGGTGATCCACCTTCTGGCCGGGCTGGTTGGGACAGGTGGTGCTGCCTCTCATGCCACGGATAGCATACTTGAGGGGATCTTCGGTGGTGGTGGCATAGATGTCGGTCCACTCTGAAGCGCCCTCGGCATTCACCGCTCTCACCTTTATCTCGTAGTCACCCTTGGGCTGCAGGCCGTCTATCGTGTAGCGGGTCTGCTGTATGGTGGAGTAGAGTTGGCCTTCAAACTGCAGCTCGTAGTAGTCTGCCCCCTGCACGGCATCCCATGAGGGAGTGAGCGTGTAGGCCTGCAGATCCTCGTCGGCTATGCGGCAAACGGGCTTCTGCAGCTGGCCTTCGGTCTTGAGCAGATGGTTGGTGGTGTCGATGGTAGCCTGTGTGAGCAGGGTCACAGCATTCTGTGTCACATCGGTCTTGGCGATGTTGACCATCAGCGCAGGCACCTTGCGGTAGGTGTCATCGCCGGTTCCGTAGTAATATGAGTTGGCAGTCTGCTTCCAGGTGGCGTAGTCCTCCACGCGGGTCAGCTGCTGCTTGCGGTTGCCCACCTTCACAGTCACCTTCTTGGGTTCCTGCTGGCAGAAGATGCGCAGCTGTGTGCTCTTCTCGGCGGTGAAGCCTTCGTAGTGGCCGGTGGTCTTGTCGATGGTCACGGTGAGCATACCCTTCTTGTCGCTCTGCTGCTTGATGGCGGTGTGGGTAGCCTGCCCGTTGAGGTAGGCATCCGTGCGTCCGTCGTCGTCGTATTCGGTAAACGAGTGCTCGCCCAGTGTGGGATAGATGTCGTAGCAGCGCAGCGAGTAGTCTATCTCAGCAGGTGTGTTGGTGGGCTTGTGTGTGGGTATGATGGCACCCAGGCGTACCAGCACGGGCAGTTTCCACAGGGGTGCGGGGAAGTCGTTGATGATGCGTCCGCCCTGATAAACCTCTCCTGTGAAGTAGTCCATCCACTGACCTTGGGGCAGATAGATGCCGTCGCGCACGTCGTCGCCGTTTTCCTTCGCGCGCGTTTCCTTATATATAGGTGCCACCAGAATGCTGGGACCGAGCAGGAACTGGTAGTCGGCACGCTTGCTGCGTGTGTAGTCGTTCTCCTCGTCCAGCATCATAGCACGCATCATGGGTTTGCCATCCACAGACTCGCGGGCTATGCTGTAGGCATAAGGCAGCAGCCGGCTCTTGAGCTTCAGGTAGTAGCGGTTGATGCTTGCAGCCGGTTCGCCCAGCGCTTGCGGGTACTTGGGGTTGCTGCCCCAGCCGTCCATGTTGAGCTGCATGGGTGTGAAGGCCTTCCACTGGAAATCGCGCACGTTGACAGGCACGTTCTTTCCGCCGAAGATACCGTCCATATCACTGGTGATATTGGGCTGGCCCGACAGTCCGCTGCCGATATAGGTGGGGATGTGGAAACGTATGTACTCCCACTGGCCGCCGGTCTGGTCGCCTGTCCAGATGGTGGCGTAGCGCTGTGTGCCGGCCCAACCGTCCAGACTGATGATGAAGGGACGTGCCTGGGCACCGTAGTAAGGCATCACCTGAGCCACGTCAGCCACACCGTTGAGGCCGAAACTGTAGCCGGCTCCCACCCATGCTACGTCGGTCTTCAGCACTCTCACACCGGCATCGCGTACTTCTCCCACGATGTCTCTCTGCAGCAGAGCCTCCACTCCCTCCTTGGGATGCAGGTCGCTCTGAGTCCACAGACCTATCTCCACACCGCGCTTGCGGGCGTAGTCGCCAAACTCTTTCAGGTTCTGTATATTGCCCTTCAGAGTCTCTGTCTGTCCGTATCCGGCTCCGTAGCCATCGTTGGGCAGGAACCATCCCAGGGGGAAGTCGTTGTCCAGATAGCGGTCAATGGCTGCGCGGGCACTGAACTGGTAGTTGTTCTTCTCGCCGTTGAGGCTCTCCTTGATGCCGCCGTTGTCCTTCTGGCTCTCGTTGTATTGCTTGCCGTCCTCATAGGTCATGAATCCGTTCTTGCCTGCTTCGGCCTCCTTCCAGTAGTCGCGGTTGTAGGCGTTCAGATGGCCTTCGTAGAAGCCGAACTTGGGCAGAAGCACGGGGTTGCCGGTCAGCTGGTAGAAGTCGTTGAGCAAGGCCACAGCGCCGTTATCCACCATCACGAAGAGGTCCAGATACTTCGTCTCATGGCTCAGTCGGGTTTCTCCGGCTTCCGACTTGCCGAAGTCGTAGGTGCCGGGTGCAAACGTGTGCCACATGATGCCGTAGCCGCGTGTGCTCCAGTAGAATGGTGTGGGGCTGGCAACGCCGCCATCTACCCAGTTGTTGGTGTTGCGGATGTCGATGGACTGTCCCTTGTGGCTGAAGCGTCCGTTCTGCACGCCGCCTCCATAGAACCAGTCGTTCGCACTCTGCTCGAATGTGAGCGTCACATTGCTGCGTCCGAAGTCGGTGGCAGCAGTCTGTTTCACCACCTCCTGTCCGTTGCGCTTCACGCATATTTCGCCCTGCTTGCCCAGGGTAACCTGCAAGTCGCCCACGCTGATGGTGTTACCCTCCACCTTGAGGCCTTCCACCTGGCGGCGGGGATTATCTACCAGTATCTGTGCTGGCGGGTTGGCTTTGGGGTCGCGGATGATTCCTCCCTGTGGGTCTTGGAACAGACGGAAGATGTGAGGTCCGTAGAAATCGACGTAGAGCGACTGCCCGTTGTCGAGTGTAGCCTGCACGGTGGTTGCGTTCATCCGTGTGAGCTTCTGTGCTCCTGCCGTCATGGTGATGGCCAGAAGCAGTACCGATGTTAAGGTTTTCTTCATTTTGTGGATGTGAAAGTCCGCTTTCGGGCGCAGTGAGGTGGTCTCCGCACGCCCGCGCGTTACCATTTTTTTTATTTAGGGTTTCTTCTGGCTGCAAATATACGACATTTCTCTCAAGTGCGAAATGCTTTTTGCCGGGCAAGCGCCACCTGCCTGCATCCTTTTCCCCAATTTGCCCCGATTTCTCCCGCCTTCGGCCTTTGCCGGACTGGGAATCGGCTGCTTCAGTTGGGAAATTGTTTTTTCTCAGTTGGAAAAATATTTTGAGGCACCTCGGGAGACGGCTTCTTTCGGCGGATGGAATCCGCTCTTGGGGCGGGAAGAACCTTTTCGGGAGACTCCTGAAGCAGTATGGCACTCATTCAAAAGCATTTCTGAGTGTCGGAATGAGCCTTTTTCCTCTGCCCAAGAAAGGCTTTTCGTGTTTGGCAGAAAGGCGTTTCGTCTTTGGCTTAAAGTCATTTTGCGTTTGGCGGAAAGTCGTTGTGTCTTTTGCCGAAAGTCCGTTCGCGTTCCGTCGAAAGCCACTCCTACTTGCCAGGAAACCCTTTTTCTCGAGCAAGAAAAACCTAAGCGGGACAAATGAAATGCATTTCATGGGTGGCATTCCAGACTTTATGCTTAACTTTGCAGGGTAATTTGCGTTTTTCAGAAATAGAATAAAATACACCAAGGATATGAGCAAGAAACAAACCATCATGCTGTCGATAGCTGTGGCAGCTGTACTTGTAGCGGTAATCGTATTTCTCGGCTTCCGCATGCACAAGCAGAATGAGAAGAACAAACAGATGCTTGAGCTGGCCGAGATGGACAAGCGCGAGATGGAGAACGAGTATGAGCAGTTTGCCATGCAGTACAATGAGATGAAGATGAAAATCAACAACGACTCACTGGTGGCACAACTGGATCAGGAGCAGCAGCGCACCGAGGAACTCCTCGAAGAACTCAGGAGGGTGAAGAGCAGCAATGCTGCCGAGATCATGCGACTGAAGAAGGAGCTGGCCACACTGCGTAAGGTGTTGCGCAGCTACGTGCTGCAGATTGACTCCCTCAACCGCATGAACCAGGAACTGACGCAGGAGAATACCAGCCTGAAGGACAAGAACCAGCAGGCCCAGCAGCATATCTCCAACCTCAGCAGCCAGAACGAGTCGCTCTCCGAGAAGGTGGAGATAGCCAGCCAGCTGGATGCTACAGGCATTCGCATCGAGGCACGCAACAAGAAGGGACGTGAAGCCAGAAAGGTGAAGGACGTGAAGAAGTTTGCCATCAGCTTCAACATCTCACGCAACGTGACCACCAGCACCGGACTGCGAAGCATCTATCTGCGCATCTCTACTCCCATGGGCAGCGTGCTCACCTCGGGTGGCACCTTCCAGTATGAGAACCGCCAGCTGGAGTACAGCATACGCAAGGACATCGAATACACAGGTGAGGAGCAGAGCGTAACCGTATATTGGGACGTGAACGAGACACTCAGCACCGGCACCTACCGTGTTGACATCTTTGCCGACGGGCAGAACATCGGCACCGCCTCATACACTATCAACAAGTAAGCATGGGCAAGGGAAAACTGGCTAAGTTTGCCGACATGGCAGCCAATCCGCTGGTGGTGGAGTGCCCATTTGCGGTTCTCCAGGCCGACGGGTTTGACCTGAAGGGGAAGTGGAACACCGACTTCTTCCACAACGACAAGCCCATCGTGCTCGAGTTGGGCTGCGGACGAGGCGAATACACGGTGGGTCTGGGACGGATGTTCCCCGACAAGAACTATATCGGAGTGGATATCAAGGGAGCACGCATGTGGACAGGAGCCCAGGAGGCAGTGGCTGCAGGCATGCAGAATGTGGGCTTCCTGCGCACCAACATCGAGTTCATCGACCGCTTCTTTGCCCCTGGCGAGGTGAGCGAGGTATGGCTCACCTTCTCTGACCCGCAGATGAAAAAGGTGACCAAGCGCCTTACGGGCACCGCCTTTCTGCAGCGCTATCGCGCATTCATGCAGCAGGACGGACTGGTGCATCTCAAGACCGACAGCAACTTCCTATATACATACACGCGCGAGATGCTTTCTGCCAACGGCATCCAGCCCATTGCCGAGACGCGCAATCTCTATGCCGAACCGGCCCAGGGGATGATGGCAGTGGCACAGTCAATACAGACCTACTACGAGAGCATGTGGCGTGGAAGAGGCATCGACATCAAGTACTTGTGCTTCCACTTGCCGCTCGAGGGACAGCTGACAGAGCCTGACGTGGAGATTCCGCTCGATGAGTACCGCTCCTACAGCCGGCAGAAGCGCTCGAGTCTGGAGGTCAGCAAGTAGGCGGGAGCACAGGAGAAGCAGGAACATGGAATTATGAATGGATTGGGAATCCGATAGGGGAGGGCAGATGCAGGCATCTGCGGTATGCCGCTGAGCCGGCCCGCCATCCGTGATTTCCAGTCTGAAAACAATAGCAGATGGAACTTTATCCTAAACTGATAACAGACGCACTCTCCACCGTGCGTTATCCTGGAACAGGAAAGAATGTGGTGGAGATGAAGATGCTGAAGGACGACTTGCGCATCGCAGGTATGCACGTCAGCTTCACACTCATCTTCGACAAGCCCACCGACCCCTTTATGAAGAGCATGGTGAAGGCTTGCGAGGCTGCCATACACGCTTATGTGAGCAAGGATGTGGAGGTTGAGGTGAAGACCAAAGCCTTGCAGGCTCCCCGTCCAGACCTCCCCGATCTGCTTCCCGGCGTGAAGAACATCATAGCCGTAAGCAGTGGCAAGGGCGGAGTGGGCAAGAGCACAGTGGCTGCCAATCTGGCTGTGGCACTGTCCAAGATGGGCATGAAGGTGGCTCTGCTCGATTGCGACATCTTCGGTCCTTCAGTGCCCAAGATGTTCCAGATAGAGGATGCCCGTCCCTATAGCGAGCGCATCAACGGCCGCGACCTCATCGTGCCCGTGGAGAAGTACGGAGTGAAGGTGCTCAGCATCGGCTTCTTCGTCAATCCTGACCAGGCAACGCTCTGGCGCGGAGGTATGGCATGCAACGCCCTCAAGCAGCTCATAGGTGATGCCAACTGGGGCGACATCGACTATTTTGTCCTTGATACTCCTCCCGGAACCTCTGACATCCACCTCACCCTGGTGCAGACATTGCCCATCACAGGTGCTGTCATCGTGAGCACACCCCAGCAAGTGGCGCTGGCCGATGCACGCAAGGGAATCAACATGTACCAGAACGGCAAGGTGAATGTGCCTATTCTCGGACTGGTGGAGAACATGTCATGGTTCACTCCAGCCCAGCATCCCGACGAGCGTTACTTCCTCTTCGGGCAGGAAGGTGTGAAGCATCTGGCCGAGGAGATGAATGTGCCTCTCCTGGGGCAGATTCCTGTGGTGCAGGACATCTGCCAGAGTGGTGACGAAGGAACGCCTGCTGCCCTCGACCCGACAACTCCCACCGGCCATGCCTTCATGCAGTTGGCTGCCCGTGTAGTTACCGAGACCGACCGCCGCAACTCGCAGCTTCCTCCCACCACCATAGTGGGTACCCACAAATAGGCAACCTATAGATAAGCAAATCCCTAACTGGCCCTTGGCCTTACTAAGGGAGCCGCTGACAAATAGGAAACCTACTGGCCTATGGGCCCTACCAAGGGTGCCGCAGACAAATAAGCAACCTGCTGGCTTGTGGCCTTACCAAGGAACCGCAGACAAATAGGCAACCTATACAAACAACAAGTCCCTGTGGAATGATTCTCCACAGGGACTTGTTGTTCTAATATGCACGGCATGAGCATCGTCTAACGGGTGTAAGTCCC
>OQWM01002025.1_pt1 | contig 13886 bp, 7 predicted proteins | sample 1691531 | NCBI WGS metagenome assembly OQWM01 (sample SAMN03418257, study PRJEB22391) | human gut metagenome | biome: human-gut; feature: organic feature; material: feces | host: Homo sapiens | place: Tanzania | collected 2013-01
GGAACAGCTTCTGCTGAATAGAGCTCGAGCGTTCTATCTTCTCCTTCACAGCCTGATATACCTTCTCCCAGAAACGGGGCACGGAAGACATACATGTAGGATGAGTCTCGCGCATCGACTGCTGTATCTCGTGCGGGTCGGTGTTGATGATAATGTGTGCGCCTTCTGAGAAACCGAGGTATGAGAAGCCACGCTCGAAGATGTGCGTGACGGGAAGGAACTGTATAATGCGGTCGTTCTCGCCGACGTTCACAACGGCGTCGTTGGCTGCAAGCGCAGCGTCGTACTGTCCGTAGGTGAGCATTACGCCCTTCGAGTCGCCTGTTGTGCCTGATGTGTAGAGTATGTTGCAGAGGTCGTCCTTCGACGCCTCCTTATAGAGCTGTTCCACCTCCGACTGACGCGGCAGTCCTTCGCCGTGTTTCAGGAAGTCGTCAAAGTATAGCGCTGCGGGGTCGTGCGTAGAGATGCGCACCGAGCGGTCGAACACGATGATGCGCTCGAGCGTGTTGCAGAGTGCGAAGATGCGGTGAGCCTTGTCGTACTGCTCCTGCTCGCCTACAAAGATGAAGCGCACCTGAGCGTCGTTGATCATATACTGAATCTGCTGCTCGGAAGCCGTAGCATAGAACGGAATGGAAACGAGTTTCACGCCGTAAGCGCCAAAATCGGTAACGAGATACTGAAGACAGTTCTGTGAGAACACAGCTATCTTGTCGTGGGGCTTCGCACCGAGATTGAGAAGGGCGTTGCTCGCCTGCTTCACCAACTGCGAGAAGCGGTTGTAACTGATCTTCTTCCATACTGAAGAGCCAAAGTCTTTATAGGTGAACGCAGCGCGCTCGCCATACTTTGCCGCCTGCTTGTGGGCGATTACCGAGAGATGACATCTTGTTTGCATAAGCTTTGTTTTAGCAAGACTGCAGCGTGCAGCCTATATGATTATGCAAAAATACGCTAAAAATAGGAAAGAACAAAAAAAACGATGATATATTTTTCGCAAAACAAGAAACGCCGTAAGGTAATACAGAAGAATGCAGCGGAAATTTCGAAGAATAAATAAAAAAGCGAATGCTGTCCGGTAAAACTAATAATGTGACCAAAGACGGGCTGAAAGCCCAACAATCACATAGCCCAGGGCAACGCCCTGGGTAAACATTATACCCCACATCTCCATTCGCCCTGTAAGGGCAACAGCCTAATTATTAAGCTGTTGCCCTTACAGGGCGCACTACTCAATATATACACTAAATACCCAGGGCGTTGCCCTGGGCTATGTGATTGTTGGGCTTTCAGCCCGAATCGTTATAGACAAGCCCATTTAGCAAATATTACTATAAAACGTTGATAAACAAACCAATATAAGGGAAACTAATTGTTTACCGGACAGCATTTTATAATAGGAAAACGCAGATATGAAAAAGTGAGATTGCGACTTATGCGCAATCTCACTTTTTATTTTTTATATGTTTGATATCAAAAGTTTACTTTGCAGCGAATACGAACTCGCCGGTGATGTCGTTGAAGAACACGTTGTATGTGCCTGCCGGAACCTTGATATTATTGTCGACACCATTTTTTGTGCAGGTGCCGTAGTATGTATCGGCTACGTTCATGTTAATGCCCCAGCTTGTGCCCCAATCGCCGTTAGCGCGGAACTTCAGTTCGGTATCTGCAGCGAAAGTTACCTTTGCTGTCCAGTTGTGCGGTGCGGTAGCAGTCATCATCTCGTCGCCATCCCAGTTGTTGAAGCCACCGATAAGACTAATCTTCTCGTACTCTGTAGGAGTCTGGTTGTCGAGCTTCACCCATGTGTACGACATTGCGTCGAAGTCAACCTTCAGTGTGTAGAAGGCGCCTGGCTCCGGACATACTATTGCTCCAGCATTGCTTGTCACGAGCTTGCCCGAAGCAGCGTTGTCACCGTCGGTAGCTGCGCCGATACAGTTGTTCCAATCGCCGAAGTTGTTCTCGTCCCAGATCTTCAGGTTGCCTGCACCGGTCCACTGTGTGGTGTAGGTCTGCACTGTCTGGCTCTGCGGGTAGAACATGCAAGTCTTAACCTCTGGTTTCCAGCCCTGCAACTCACCTACGAGATAATATATAGGTGTGTACTCCGATGCCTTCGGAGTGAGCTTCAGTTCGATTGTTCCAGCCTTGATGAGTGCAGCCTGTCCGTCCTTCATGGCGTTCAGCAGTACCTCGGCTTTCATTGTGCGCTCCACTGGACGTTTGCCGTAAGCCGCTACTACTGCGTCGAGCAGTTCGGCTGTGCAGGCACGTCCGTTTCCGCTCACGTTTACCGTAGTCTTTGCAGCGTTCTGTGCTGTCATTTCGAGTCGTCCCTTTTCGAGAGTCACGCCCTCGGGAAGAGTTGCGTCGTTGAGTGTGAACACCGTCACGCTGTCTGATGTAACCTGATCGAAGTCGATAGGCTGTGCCACTGTAGCAGTGAAGTTAGGCAGTGTGATAATCTCCTCCTGCGGGTTCTGCTGTGGCTGGCTCCAGTCGTCGTAGCTGTCATCGCACGAAGCAAGCATGAGACCCATGAAGCCGAAAGCTAAAAGTTTTGAAATATTTTTCATTTCCTTTGTCTGTTTAAATGTTTAAAGTCACTTTGTTCAAGTTTCGCAAGTGTGGTTGACTTGCGAAACTTGCGAAACTTCTTTTTTACTTGATGCTACCCTTGCCGGTTGCGAAGTTGAGGTAGAGCTTCTGGCCAACTTTACCAGCCACGCGGTCCTGGTCGCCGCCTTTGCCACGGTAAGCGATCTCGCCGTTGAGCACCATGAACTCAGAGTGCCACCAGTCGTTGCCCGGAACCTTAACGTAAGCACGTACACCAGTACCATCAGGTGTGTTTCCTGTGAATGCCGGTGAAACGAAGTCGGCGTCCATTGTTGCCGGAACCGTAAACTTGCAGTCCTCCGCCAGTTCGGTATATTCGGTTTGGCCCATTGCTTCGCCGATGAGGTAAACGTTCGGCTCGTTGAACTCTACTGTGTACTTGATGTCGCGTCCGCTTACAGAAGCAGTAACCACCATGAGGTACCACTGCGGAGTTGTAGAGCAGATGTTGCCGTCGTCGTTAGTAGAGATCTTGTCAGCGAGGTCGCCGGCTACGGTGATGTCGTTGTAGCCCTTCTGGTTGCCGTCCCAATCCTTAGCTGTGTTGATCTTAACGCCAGCCTCGTCAATCCAAACCATGCGCCAGTACATCTCCGGATGGTCGTAAACCGGTACGAACTCGAAGCTGTTGCCCCAGTCCCAACCGCAGAAGTTGCCTACTACGTAGAGGTGCTCAGGCATTGTAACAGGAGCCAGCGAGTAGTTGAGGTGAACGTTCTCAAGGCAGATGACGTTAGAAAGAATCTCGGTGTCAGCCACCGGCTCGCCGGTATCGGTTGTCATGTAGGCACGCATACGTACATATACCTTTACATCCATCGGGAAGTCGGCTTCGCTCTTGCCTGCATTCAGTTCCATTGTGGTGAGTGTGCTTGCGAGCATAGCTGCGTCTACGCTGCATACTGTATTAGGGAACGACTGGTCGAGTTCTACGAAGTCGGTCATATCTTCCTTCAGCGATACTTGCACCTTATACATAGTAGATGCAGGGAAACCGTAGTTAGGCTGCGAGCATGTGAACACTATTGCTGAAGAGTTGGTGAGGTCGATATTCGTAGCAGCCAGTGCCGGAGTGTTCAAACGGAACTCCGTCGGTGTTTTAACGATTGGATTGCTGTCGTTGTCGTCCTCGCACGATGTGAACATCACGAGACCCATCATGATCAGCAATGCCGATTTCAATATCTTTTTCATATTGCTTATGCTTGTTTGTTAGGTTGATTGTAACGGTGGAGGAGAGGTTGTCGCTCTCCTCCGGACGTTGTTATTAGTTGGTGTAACCAGGGTTCTGTTTGAGGTTTGTGTTGCTCTGGAGCTGTGTCAGAGGAATCGGGTAGATGTTCTTGTATGCCTCGAAGTTCTTGCCAGCCGACTCGCCACCTTTCCAGTCCCAGTTGTAGCCAGTGTTGCCACCGAAGAGTCCGAAACGTACGAGTGTTGTGCGGCGCATACCCTCGAAGTAGAACTCGCGAGCCCACTCGTCGCAGATCTCGTTGAGCGAGTAGCTGCTTGACTCGGCGCGAGTGCTTGCGTTGGCACGAGCGCGCAGCTTGTTCAGGATGCGTGTGCCTTCCTGCGATGTCTTGCCACCGTTGAGGCGAGCGTCAGCCTCTGCATAGTTGAGGTAAGCCTCTGCAGCACGCATGAACGGCCAGTCCATATCAGCGAAAGTCGGGTCGGCGTGTGTAGAGTTGTCGCTGTTGTAGTTGAGGAACTTGCAGACGCCGTAGCCCTCAGCAGACTTTGTGATGTTCTCAATCTCGTATGAGCGGCCCTCGCCCCAGAAGATAGCGCGGTCGTCGCCTGCCTGAGAAGTCATCTCGTAAGAAGGAACCTCAGGAGCAGATGTGCTCGGGAAGAACTTCTTGAGCAGTGCTGTACGTGGGTGCAGACCGATCCACTGCTGACCTACCAAACCGTTAGAACCGGTCGGGTCGTTTGGGTTGGCGTGCATAGACGGATCGAAGCAAGCAGCTATGAGGAAAAGCGAGTTGCCGTAGCTTGCAGTCTTGCCAGAGATGTTCACGATAGGGAATAGAATCTCCTTTGCGGCAGCAGATCTGTCGTTGTCGCCCATGAACACAAGCTGGTATGCGCTCCAGCGACCTACAGATGTAGTGTTGATGTCGTACGGAGAGTCCATCACCTTCTTGGCGTAGTCCTTAGCCTTCTGCCATTCAGCCTTGCCGCTGTAAACCTCAGCGTTGAGGTAGAGGCGTGAGAGAAGCATCCAGCAAGCAGCTTTGTCTACACGACCGTAGTCGGCGTCGCTGCCGGTCTTCACTCTCGGCTCGGCGAGGTCGGGCTCGATGGCGGTCAGCTCTTCTACGAGCCACTTGTAGAGTTCTGCGCGCTCCATTCTTTGCGGTTTCTCGAGTGATGTAGAGAAACCGACATTTCCGTAAGCGTCCATGAGCAGGTAGTACTGCATAGCGCGGAGGAAGCGGCACTCTGCTGTCTTCTGCTTGTCCTCGCCGCCTGCAACTTCGAGATACTGGTTGCAGAACGTGATGCCCAGAGTGAGGCGTGTGTAGTAGAGCTTCACCCAAGCGTGTGACGGGTCGAACTTAGCCGAGTTGAGCTCCTGCAGACCGTCGCCCCATGAGCATGTAGCCTCGTCGGTAGGCAGCTCGTTCATGTTGAACATAGCACGTACAAGACCGGTCATACCTGGGTCGTTGAATCCCTTTACGTCCGGATCGTCATCGCTATTCGATCCGCTACCATTGCCGTTGATGCCGAAGTTGGCGTAACACTTGTTGAGCAGTCCGTCGTTGTTGACGTTGAGGTCGATCTTCGGGCTGATAGGCTCCTTGTCAAGGTCGTTGAGGCACGATGTCGAAGCGAGGCTGATGAGCAGCGCAGCGGCAGGTGCGAGAGCCGATTTTATATATCTTTTCATTGTCGTGAATCGTTTAAGTTATGTTTTTTGTTTAGAAGTTGAGGTTCAGACCGAACTGGAATGTGATAGGACGCGGATAAACGTCCTTGTCGATGCCGCTGTATACCTCAGGGTCGATGCCGCTGTACTTGGTGATGGTGAACACGTTGCTGCAAGAAGCGTATACACGACCAGAGATGCCCTTCCATGAGCCGCTCTTGAAGAGACGGTCGAACGAGTAGCCGAGTGTGATGTTGTCCATCTTCAGGAACGAAGCGTTCTGTACGAAGTAGTCAGAGAGCTTCGATGTGTTAGAGTCTGACAACCAGCCGAGGCTGCTTACAGAGCGGTTAGCCAAGTAAGAGTCCTGGCACCATACTGCACTGGTAGTCTTCAGACGCTGTCCCTGCTCGAAGTTGTTGTATACATAGTTGCCGAGGCTTGCACGGAGTGAGAATCCGAGGTCGAAGTTCTTCCACTCAACGCGTGTAGAGAAGCCCATTGTGACGGGAGCCATAGAGCTCTTGTAGAGATAGCGGTCAGCCTCTGAGATGACGCCGTCGCCGTTGCGGTCTACTACTACGCCCTCAAGCGGTTTGCCGTTCTTGTCGTAAACCTGCTGGTAAACGTAGAACGAGTTGGCAGCGTAGCCAGTCTGGTAAGCGAGCACCTTGTTAGAAGAGTCGATGTTGTCGCCAGCCATTACAGGGTCGCCGTTGTCGCTCACGCCGTTGAGGTCGGTGATGCGGTTGCGGTTGTACGTGAAGTTGTAGTTCATCGTCCAGTACCAGTCCTTGGTGTTCACTGCTACGTAGTTCAACGAAAGCTCAACACCGGTGTTCTTCAACGAACCGATGTTCTGCAAGCCGCGGTCGGCAGAGCCGGCGAGTGCAGTTACAGGTGCGTCGTTGATAAGGTCGTCGGTCTTGCGTACGTACCAGTCGATGCTACCGGTGAGTCGCTTGCAGATGCCGAAGTCGAGTCCGAGGTTATACGTTGTTGTGGTCTCCCATTTCAGCTTGTCGTTGTAGTAGAGCGGAGTATAGATAGAACCGTCGCCGATAACCGGGTACTGGCCGAAGTTCTGTCCCTTCTTGTACTGCTTGAACCAGATGTAGTTGGAGATGCCTTCCTGCTGACCAGTCACACCGTAGCCGGCGCGGAACTTCAGTTCAGAGAGCCAGTTGATATCCTTGATGTTGTTCTCGTCCTTCATGTTCCATGCGAAAGCGAACGACGGGAAGAGTCCCCAGTGGTCCTTGAAGCGTGATGAGCCGTCGTCGCGCACCGTAGCGGTGAAGAAGTAGCGGTTCATGAGTGTGTAGTTGGCACGTCCGAAGAACGAAACGAGGTAGTTCTCGTACTTGTCTACGTCCTTAGTGTCCTTGAACACCTCACCTGCATGTTCTGGGTTTGTCTGCGGGTAGTACTGCATCCACGAGTTGTTGTAGCGGAAGAAGAAGTGCTGATACTCGTAGCCACCCATGATGTCGAAGTGGTGGTTCTTGCTGAAGTCCTTGTAGTACTGAGCGTAGAGGCTGAGCAGCTCGTTGCGCTTGAAGTTCTCGTTGTCTGTGATGCCACCATAATATAATGTAGAGGCATAAGATGTAGGCTGCGACTCGTCCTCTGTGCCCTTAGCCACCTCAAGACCGAGAGTAGCGTGCAGACGCAGGTCTTCGAAACCGTGCACCTTATAGTCGATGTCAGCCGAACCGATGAACGATTTTACCTTCTCCTGCTTGTTGCCGAGTTCGAGCAGAGCGAGCGGGTTGGCAGGAGCGTCCTTGAAGCGTGTGAATGCCCATGATGGGTCGCCAAGTCCGCCTGCGTCGGTAAGCCAGTTGAAGTAGCCGCCGAAGTTCTGCAGTGTCTGTTGTGCGTTAGAACCGAGCATAGCAAGGTCGCGCTGCGATGTGTATCCGTACGGGCTCTGTGTCGGGTCGAACGAAACGGCATTGCCGATGGCAGCTGTGTCAGCCTTCTTAGCCTTAGAGAACATGCCCTTGGCGTTGAGGTTGAGGTTGAGGTGGTTGTTCAGCAACGACGGGTTGAGGTTTACTGAAGCCGTGTAGCGGTTGTAGTCAGAGTTCTTCAAGATACCCTGCTGGCCTGTGTAGCCGAGAGATACGCGGTAGGGCAGATAGTCCTTTACAGAGCCAGATACCGTCACGTTGTGGTCGTGGCTCACTGCCTTGCGGTAGATGAGTTCCTGCCAGTCGGTGTTGGCTGTACCGAGAGCCTTAACGGCATTGTCGTCCTCGTTGAAGAGGCTCTTGATGTAAGCACGATACTCGTCGCCGTTCATAACGTCCTGGGTCTTCTTCTTCATAGAGAGCGATACAGAACCCGAGTAGCTTATCTCCGGCTTCTGACCCTTGTGACCCTTCTTTGTGGTGATGATGATGACACCGTTAGAACCGCGCGAACCATAGATGGCTGTAGCCGAAGCGTCCTTCAAGACGTTGAACGACTCGATATCCTGCGGGTTGATAGTAGAAAGCAAGTTGGAGCCAGTGTTGCCCACCTTGTTGTTGTCCATAGGCACGCCGTCGATAACGATCAGCGGGTCGTTGCTGGCGTTCAGTGAAGAGCCGCCACGGATACGAATCTGTGTGCCGACGCCTGGCTCACCAGAGTTTGACGTTACGTTCACACCTGCCACCTTACCAGAGAGCATGTCCTGAGCGTTCACCACAAGACCCTTGTTCTTTGAGTCGGGCTTCAGAGCTGTAACCGAACCGGTAAGGTCCGACTTCTTCACAGCGCCGTAACCGATTACGACAACCTCGTTAAGTGTAGAGGAAGAGTTCTTGAGATGGATTGTTAGGTTCTGACCAGCCTGCATCTTTACAGGTTCATAGCCGATGTAAGTAACTTCAATGGTCGACTTCTTGTCGGCATTGAGAGTAAAATTACCGTCGATGTCTGTAACAGTACCTAATGTACCGCCTACAACCTTGACGGAAGCACCGATAACCGGCTCGCCGGTTTCGTCTACTACGTTGCCTTTCACAACAACCTGCTGTGCGAAGGCGCTTGCCGATAGGAACAAGCCTGCTGAGAGCGTAGCTGTTCTGAGGGCATTAGGGAATTTAACCTGCTTCTTCATGTAGCTTTTGATTTTATAATAAATTGTTTTTAGTCACAAATGTTATTAGGATCTTTCCACGTGCAAAATTATGATTTATATCAATTCGTTGCACTATTTTTTAATATAAATCTAATGTATAGTGCATGTAAACGTTTACGCAAGCAAGAGGGCGTGTCAAAAGTATTTAATAAAGAAATTTGAATCCTAATAAAAGTCATCGTGCAGCGTACGCGATCCGATCGGACGGCGTACGCAATCCGATCGGGCGGCGTACGGAATCCGATCGGGCGGCGTTCGCTGCACGATGACAGATCGCTATCAATTAAGGACTGATGTGTATGTGTTTAACAATGGTTTGAGGGTGTTGCGGTGGCAATGATACCACCGCTACTAACCACTGCGTTATTTCTTGATGCGAGCCACGCACAGGGCGCCCAGCACGAGCGACGCCGCAGCCACGAGCATCATGTTGCTCTGCACCGAGCCTACCATCGAGAGCAGCGTACCGCCGCACGCTGCGGCGATGATCTGCGGTATGCAGATAGTGCCGTTGAAGAGTCCGAGGTAAGCGCCCTTGTGTCCGTAGCCCTCAAGAGCGTTCGTGACGAAAGCGAACGGCATGGCGAGCATCGCAGCCCATGCGCAGCCGATGAGCATGAACGGCAGAGCGAGCAGGTTCTGGTCGTGTACGAACGGCACGAGAGCGAAGCCCACGGCGCCGATGACAAGGCTCAGCGCATAAGCTGCCTTCTCGTTCTTGAAGCGCGGCAGAGCCATTGCCCACAGCACCGAGCCTACAGCCTGCCAGCAGAACATCACGCCTACCCAGTTGCCTGCCTCTTGATAGCCCTTCGATGCGGTGTCGGTGGTGTGCCATACGGTGTCGGCGATGGTGCCGTTGGTGTATGTCCACATGAACATGAACGCCGCCCAGCAGAAGAACTGCACGGCGCCCACCTTCCAGAACATCGACGGAGCGTTGCGCAGCAGCTCAATCCAGTTGGCTTTGCCTTCGTCCTCTTCGGGCTTCGCCTCGTTGTATTCGGCGTACTCCTGCGGGTTCCACTCCTTCACCTTCAGCGTGGTGTAGATGACGCAGAGGATGAGTATGGCGGCGCCGATATAGAACGAATAGATTACGGAGTCGGGTATGACGCCCTTCTCTGCCTCGTTGGCTATGCCGATGGCTGTGAAGAAATAGGGGAAGAGGTAGCCCACGATAGATCCGGCGTTGCAGAGGAACGACTGTATGGAGTAGGCGAGCGACTTCTGCTTCTCGTTCACCATGTCGCCCACGAGCATCTTGAACGGTTGCATCGCCATGTTGATGCTCGTGTCGAGGAACATCAGCGAGATGAGGCCGAACACCATTGCCGCGCCGACCGCCATGCCGAACGAACCGGCGTTGGGCAGCAGGCACATCACAGCTACAGCCACCGATGCGCCGATGAAGAGATATGGTATGCGGCGGCCGAAACGACACCATGTGCGGTCGCTGAGTGTGCCGATGATTGGCTGCACGAGGATGCCCATGAGCGGCGGCAGTATCCAGAAATAGCTGAGGCTATGCGGGTCGGCACCAAGTGTGGCGAAGATGCGCGAGATGTTAGCGCTCTGCAGGGCGTACGCAATCTGTACGCCGAAGAATCCGAAACTGAGGTTCCACAGTTTCCAGAAACTTTGATTTGGTTTTGGTTTCATTGTTATTTGGTTTTTTGGTTTTTTTTCTTAGGGGGGCTTTCTTGAGAGCTAAGCCGAACTAAGCCTTCTTGGGCCTCTTTAAGCCCTTCCTTTAATCCTTGGCTTAGGAAGGCTTAGAGAGGCTTGGTTCGGCTTATGCGCTGCCTTCTTAGGCCTTAGTGCTCTCTCTCACGACGAGCCTTGTTCTTACGATGCGCTTCTCTATATGGTTGCGCGGCGTGATGCCCTCCACCTTGTCCATGAGTATGGTGGCAGCCTCTTCGCCCACCTTCGTTCCGCGCTGCTCCACGGTAGTGAGCTGCGGGTCGCAGGCGATGGCGCGCTCGCCGTTGGTGAATCCGCATACCGAGACGTCGTCGGGCACGCGGAATCCGTTGTGCTTAGCCGTGTACATCACGCCGATAGCCGTGTCGTCGTTCACGCAGAAGAACGCATCGGGGCGGTCTTCGCGGCTGAGCACGTCGGGCGTGATGCGCTCGGCGTCTTCGCGGTTGTCGCAGACGAACACCAGCGACTCGTCGGGCTGCATGCCAGCCTTCAGCAGGGCGTCGTGATAGCCGTTGTAGCGGTTCTGTCCGAGCGCCGTCTTGCCCTTCATGCCGTAGAAGGCGATGCGGCGGCAGCCCGTCTCGATGAGGTGGGTCACGGCGATGAACGCACCCTGATAGTCGTCAACTACCACACGGCTTGCGTCTACACCCGTGCAGATGCGGTCGTAGAACACGAGCGGTATGCCGCGGTCGATGAGCGACTGGAAGTGGGCGTAGTTCTGCGTTTCCTTAGCCTGCGACACGATGACGCCGCACACCTGATGAGCCTCGAACATCTGGCAGAGCTGCACCTCGCGGTCGTACTGCTCACGTGATGTTGTGGCGATGATGCGGTAGCCGCGCTTCGACGCAGCGTCCTCAATGCCGTTGAGAATGGATGAGAAATAATAATGGGTGAACTCGGGCACGATGACGCCAATCACCTTCACCGGCTGCTTGTGAGAGTTGCGCAGCGACTTGGCGATGTCGTTCGGATAGAAGTTGTGCTCATGAGCATACTCGCAGATAAGCTTGCGCTTCTCCTCGCTGACGCGTTCGCTGCCGTTGAGCGCACGCGACACAGTGGCTATGGACACACCGAAATGCTCGGCTATATCCTTCATCGTTGTGGGTTGTAGTTCAGACATTCGTTTGATTGGTTTTTAATTACGATACAAAGTTATCACATTATTTTAAAATAGATCGCATTAGCGGCTCACAGAATTTAGTTGCACCGTGTAAACGTTTGCATAAGCGGGGTGATGTATGCGGAGTCCTACTTCCAGAACAGCTTATCCATAAGTTCGTAGCGCTTCTCCATGTTCGGGTCTTCCTTTACGAACGTGTTCACGTCGATCTGCAGCACAGGAGCTACGCTCTTGCCGTTGGTTGTAGGCCAGTCGACGAGTCCGAGTCCGTTCGGGTTGCCTGTCTTCACGAAGTTGACGTAGTAGTTGCTGAAGATGTCGGAAACGACGTAGTCTTCAGGCTGCCAGTCGAATACGCGGTTGGTGGGCAGTGTGCCCATAGCATACTCGATGTCGGCAGAGTGAACGGCGCCGGTAGCACGCGGAGCGGCAGGCGTGTCGTCGGTCTTGTCCTGAACGCCGCCCGCAAGACCAGCCACCTTGTCCTTCAGCAGCATGTCGGGACGCGGATGGCAGTAGCGGTAGCGGTAAACGGGCTGTCCGCTGGTGAGTTTGTGCATGTTGCCCCACTTCCATGTAGAGTAGTCGAGGAAGCAGTCGCCGCCGAGTTCGTTGCCCGGCTGTCCGGTTACGTCGGCGTCGGTGTTGAGTCCGTAGAGCTTGAAAAGCTCGTCGGTAGCGTCGCCGAAGATGTTGCGTGCCGCAGCCTTCAGGTTCTCAACGGTTGCCGGTCTGCCACCGAGGATATACATGGCGTTCGCCTCCAGATTGTTGCCACCGATGAGCAGCGGCACCTTGGTCTGCTCGCCATTGGCGAAGACGTCGTAAGGCTGCTTTGTCCAGAAATAGCCGTCCACGTTGTATACAATGACGTCACTTCTGCCAGCCTTCTTCATAAGTTCCTCAGCCGGCATGGCGCGCAACTCCTTTAAGTTCTTGCAGCCTATCTTCTTTGCCATCTCCACGCCTCGTGCCTCAGCCTCTTTCAGCGTGTTCACCTTCTTCATTCCTATCACCGAACCGCTCGAACCCATAGCCTGGGCGAACAGTCCCTGGCACAAAGGCGAAGCCATGAGTGCGCTGACAGACATAGAGCCAGCCGACTCGCCTACGATAGTGATGCGCTCAGGGTCGCCGCCGAAAGCGGCAATGTTGTCCTTAACCCATTTGATGGCAGCCACCTGGTCGAGCAGACCATAGTTGCCCGAGCCTTTGTATGCTGTCTCCTTGGAGAGCTGCGGGTGAGCGAAGAATCCGAAGATACCCTCGCGATAGTTGGCTGTAACGGAGATGATGCCCTTGCGAGCCATAGCGTCGCCGGCATAGCGCGGTTCGCTGCCGCTGCCAGCCATCAGTCCGCCGCCGTTGAAATAGATGAGAACAGGCAGATGCTCGTTCATGTCCTTTGCCGGTGTCCAGATATTGAGATACAGGCAGTCTTCGCTCATCTTCTTCGTGCCGAAGTTCATGTCGCCGAATATGCTCTCCTGCATAGGGTTGGGTCCGAACTCCTTTGCCTGTCGCACGCCCAGCCACTTTGCTACGGGCTGCGGAGCCTTCCAGCGGAGGTCGCCCACGGGCGGAGCAGCAAACGGAACGCCCTTGAATGTCTTTACGCCCGACTCGTTGACGCCTTCGAGTGTGCCTTCCGCAACGTTCACTCTTGCGGGTTGCTGTGCGAACAATGCTCCTGCGAGCAGTGTAAGCACGAATGTAAGAAATGATTTTCTCATATTTTTTAGATTTTGATGTTATTTGGTTACAATCTGCAAATTTATCCTTTTTTAGTTAGAATCTGCTAAAAACTGATTAATATTATGACCGTATATCGTGATTTGAAAGGATTGTGCCGACAGATACGAGCGTCAAGATGCCATGTAAGCCTAAAAAACTAAGCCAATCGCATTGATATTCCAAATATTTTTTGTTTATTTGCAAAGTAAAACAATAACTACGACGGGCAGAATATGCAACCATGACGAGCCGAATTACACCTTATTATATATGTAGCTTTCAACTCGTCTACGAAAACGTTAACCCGCAAGGCTAACCTTACGCACGACCGCACGCCGAATAAAAGAATAAAACTATGGGAAAAGGAAAGAAAGGCGGCAAACGCTTAACCAAGAAACAGCTCGCCCCGAAGCTGGAAGAACTCTTTACCGCTAATCCGGGAAAGACGCTTACGTTCAAAGAGATTTTCCGCACACTCCACCTCGACACTCACCCGCTGAAGATGCTCGCCATCGACATCATGGAGGAGATGGCATGGGACGACTTCATCACCAGAGTGACCGACAACTCCTACCAACTCAATATGAAGGGACAGGTGCAGGAGGGCGTCTTCCAGCGCAAGACGAACGGCAAGAACTCTATCATGCCCGACGACTCAGACAAGCCTATCT
>OQWM01002030.1_pt1 | contig 13868 bp, 10 predicted proteins | sample 1691531 | NCBI WGS metagenome assembly OQWM01 (sample SAMN03418257, study PRJEB22391) | human gut metagenome | biome: human-gut; feature: organic feature; material: feces | host: Homo sapiens | place: Tanzania | collected 2013-01
AAGTTGTACTTTTGCATGGAAAATTTGAGAAATTTTATAAGTTTATGAAGAAACTATCTTTGATAACAGTCATGATGGCGGTGTTTACCATCGTTTGCTTCACTTCTGTGGGATGCACAGACAAGAAGCCTGCACCTGCCATCGATTCGACTGCGGCTGATACAACCGTGGCCGACACACAAGCTATGGACTCAACGGAGAAGATCATCGAGGAGACTCCGATGCCGAAGGCAGCCGATGAGCTGTTTGATGATTTCGTGTTCAATTTTGCAGCAAACCGCAAGTTGCAGATGAGTCGTATCAATTTCCCTCTTCCTGTTTATCACAACGACAAGCTGAAGAAGCAGATTGAGAAGAAACATTGGAGGATGGAGCATTTCTTTATGCGCCAGGACTACTACACGCTCATCTTCGACAACCGCAGGCAGATGAATCTGGTAAAGGATACCACCATCGACCATGTGATTGTAGAGAAGGTGTTCTATCGCAAGAAAGTGGTGCAGCAGTTCCTCTTCAATCGCATCAACGGTCTCTGGATGATGACCAGCATCAACTACAAGCCGATGTATCAGAATATGAATGCCAGCTTCCTGAAGTTCTATGGCGCCTTTGCCTCTGATACGGCTTTCCAGGCACGCCATCTGCATAATCCAGTGAAGTTCACCGGTCCTGATCCAGATGATGACTTCAGTACGATGACCGGAGACATCGAGCCTGAGACCTGGCCTGCCTTCGCTCCGCAGTTGCCTCATGGCATGATTTACAACATCATCTATGGTCAGAAATACACCGAGAGCAGCCAGAAAATCTTCGTGATTCGAGGCATTGCCAACGGGCTGGAGACTCAGCTCACCTTCAAGAGAATAGGTGGCAAGTGGCTGCTGATGAAGCTGGAGATGTAATTCTTTTAAAGTTGATAGTTAAAAGTTAATAGTTGATAGATTAAAGTTGATAGTTAACAGTTAATAGTTTAACCAGATATGAAGGATATTCGTGACTATAGCCTTTTGGCTCACAATACGTTTGGAATTGATGCCAAGTGCAAGCGATTCCTTGAATACTCATCGGTAGAAGAGGCACAGCAGATTGTGGCTGGGCTTACTGATGCCGATAAGCCGCTGCTCATCTTGGGTGGCGGCAGTAATCTCTTGCTTACAGGCGATTACGAGGGCACGGTGCTCCATTCTTCCATCATGGGTATCGAGGTGCTTGGTAATGGCGAGTTGGCTGCTGCAGAGCATGATGCCTTGCTGAATCCGGAGTTCGTGTTCCTGCGTTGCGGCAGTGGCGAGGTGTTCGACGATGTGGTGGCTTACGCCGTGGAGCATGGTTATCATGGTGCCGAGAACCTGAGCATCATTCCGGGCGAAGTGGGAGCGAGTGCCGTGCAGAACATCGGAGCCTATGGCGTGGAAGCGAAGGATATTATATATAAGGTGGAAGCCGTGGAGATTGCTACGGGCAGGGTAGTGGTGTTCGATAACCAGGATTGCCACTACAGCTATCGCCAGAGCAGGTTCAAGCACGAGTGGAAGGATAAGTATCTGGTTACCCATGTCGTCTATCGGCTTTCCCGGAGCTTTGTGCCTGATCTGGATTACGGCAATATCCGTGCATCCCTGGCTGCCAAGCATATCGAGAATCCTACAGCCCAGCAGCTTCGTGACGTCATCATCGAGATTCGCAACGCCAAGTTGCCAGACCCTAAGGTGCAGGGCAATGCGGGCAGCTTCTTCATGAATCCTATCGTGGAGAAGGCGAAGTTTGAGAAGCTGGCTGCGCAATATCCGGGCATGCCTCATTATACCATTGATGAGGAACACGAGAAGATTCCTGCAGGCTGGATGATTGACCAGTGTGGCTGGAAGGGAAAGAGCCTGGGCCGTGCCGGAGTGCACGATAAGCAGGCGCTGGTACTGGTGAATCGTGGTGGTGCCACGGGCGAGGAAATCGTGAACCTTTGTGAAACCATCCGCAAGGATGTGAAGCAGAAGTTTGGCATCGATATTCATCCGGAGGTAAATGTTAAGTGAAAAGTGAAGAACGAAGAGTGAAGAACGAAGAGTGAAGAATTCGCGGTTTTTCAGATAAAGATTTGAATATTAATGAAGGTAACTTTATTGGGAACAGGAACATCGAGTGGTGTTCCTGTTTTAGGTTGTAATTGTGAGGTGTGTCGCAGCAAGGATCCGCGCGACAACCGCTTGCGCTGTGCAGCGTTGATAGAAACGGAGAATACCCGAATCCTGATAGATGCGGGACCTGATATCCGCCAGCAGCTCCTGCGTGTGCCTTTCCGCAAGATAGATGGTGTGCTGATTACTCATATCCATTATGATCACGTAGGAGGCATAGATGATTTGCGCGGTTTCTGCATATTTGGTGATATCAATATCTATGGAGATAAGCTGGTAACGGATTCCTTGCCGCATACCATGCCCTACTGTTTTCCGAAGGAAGCCGAGAAACTCTATCCGGGCGCACCGAAACTGAAGCTACATACCATCAATCCGCATCATACCTATCAGATAGGCGACATCGGGTTCATGCCTATCCGGGTGATGCACGACAAGATGCCTATTCTGGGCTACCGTTTCGGAAAGTTTGCCTATATCACGGATATGAAGTCGATGGACGATGCTGAGTACGCCTATCTGGATGGGGTAGAGACTCTGGTGATCAATGCCCTTAGATTCGATAAGCCGCACCATAGCCATCAGTTGGTAGCTGATGCCATCAAGGTGGCTCGCAGGATAGGGGCTAGGCAAACCTATCTCACCCATGTTACCCATCAGATAGGCTTGCATGATGCAGCCAATGCCCGATTGCCCGAAGGGTTCCAATTTGCCTATGATGGATTGATACTTTGATAAAAAATTAACAGTGCGGCTTTTCTTATTCCTGTCTTTAGGGAAAGAAAAGCCTTTGTTTTATGGCGAAAAATAAAAAAGCACTACATTTATAGTTAATAAGAATTAAAAAAGTGTGCTTTTCTTAGAAAAAGCTTGCAGGGTTCGTATATTATTTCTATATTTGCATGTGTGTTTTTCATAGTATTAGATTTAAGGTTAACAAGGTAATGGGTCACGGCGGTGACCCTTTTTTTATTTCTACCCCTTTGTATGGGCATTTTTCTCCCTTCGGTAAATGCATTTTTCTCCCTTCAGTAAATAAAGTATGGGCATAAAAAATGCGGCCTTTCGAGCCGCACTTCTTATTATAGAGTTCCCTCACTTCCGCTTTAGGATATTTGGAATCTTATTTCTTTCTTTTGAATTTCCGATAGAGTTTCCATGCCAGAAGCGCTCCATCGAAAGCTCCCGTTCCAACGGAAATCATGCTCGCTATTCTTCTGCCCCTGCTGGCTTCCTTCGAGAAAGCGTCAGGTTTGGTGAAGAGCGAGTTCCATAGGGTCTTGATCTTCTTGTCGTCAGCCTCAATGCTCTTGCGGAGCGCCTCCTTGCGCAGTCTGATGTCGTTGAGGCTCCTGTACTCGATGCAGCTGTCGCCGTCATTCATGTACAGCTCGTTGTTCTCTTGCTCTTTAGTCATCATAATGCTCAGGTATTATTTTTGCATGAGGAGGCTGGCCAGAAATTTCACCAGCGGTTTCTCAATCCATTGATGTCGGAACAGGATGAAGAGAATCAATATCAATAAGTATGCTCCCGCCACGATGCAGAATGCAGGTGCCATGCCCACATAGTCGGCCAGGGCGAATGCGGCAGCAAACGAAAGATATATCATTGATATGGCAAGCAGGGTGAGCAGCAGAAAGCAGATGGCAATTGCCGTAATCAACCTGACCACCTTATCCACGACATCGAGCTTCATGTACTCCGACTGAAGCCCGATGTAATGCTTGAGCACCTCTACGAGCTGCCCGATGGTTTCTACATTCTTGTCACTAGAAAACATCCTTATCGCCTGATAAAGTTAATTTCTTGTCGTTATACCTCAGGAGCAGCCTCCTTGATGTCGTCAACCAAGTCTTCCACTTCCTTGCGGCTCAACTTGATATCGTGCTTCTTGCAAAAATCATCCACTGCGCCAGCAATCTTGCTGCGTGTATCTGCGCCCTTCTCAGGAGCAAAAATCAAACCAAGTGCTGTACCTGCGAGTGCACCACCGAGGAATGCACCAATGTAACCTAATGCCTTCATAATTCTTAAGTTTTAAATGTTATACAATTATATAGTTGTTGATAGCCGAAATGCACCTCGATACCCTTGGGGCATCTGTTGTGCGTGTTTTGCTTATCAACTGCAAATATACGAATATTTCTCCAAAAAACAAGTTTTTAACTCTTAATTTTTCGTTAAAAGTGTTGTTTTACCTTGAGTTTAACAAACTTTATGCAGTAAACCTTTCTTTCTTAGCAAAATATTTTGTATTTTCGCAGAACAAAAGCGAACTATGCCTGTATAACAAGTAAAAAAGTGCAGCTTAGGCGCTATATATAATAAGGTGAATTAATTAAAGTAACATTTAAACATCAATACAATTTTAAAAACAATTATGAAGAAATTATCAGTTTTCAGCTTAGGTTTGTGTGCTGTATTGGCACTCGCTAGTTGTGGATCATCTAAGGAAAGTGCTTACAAAAAGGCATACGAGAAGGCTCAGCAGCAGGAGGCTCAGCAGGAGACTCCAGCTCCAGAACCAGTGGTTACTCCATTGGAGACTACTACTCCTGCAGAGAGCACAACTACAGAGGTTGACAATGCTACAGTACGTCAGGAGAACTTGGACCTCATCTCAGGTTCTGGTCTGCAGAACTACAGCGTTGTTGTAGGTTCTTTCTCACTCAAGGCTAACGCAGAGGGTTTGGCCAGCACATTGAAGAGCGCCGGCTATGATTCTCAGATCGCATACAACAGCGAGCGCAACATGTATCGTGTCATCGCTGCTACATTCGTTGACAAGGCAGGTGCCGTTAAGAGCCGCAACAAGCTCCGCGCAGGCAAGTATCCTGATGCATGGTTGCTCTTGAAGAAGTAATTCTTTTGCGTTTCACCAAGATTCTGAAAATTTCGTTTGAATGCGAATTTTATCAATAGATTACGGTAAGAAACGTACCGGACTGGCAGTTACCGACCCATTGCAGATCATTGCCAATGGGTTGGCAACTGTTGCTACGTCTGAGCTCTTCGAGTTTTGCGAAGCCTATATCCAGAAGGAGCAGGTGGAGCGCATCGTCATCGGAAAGCCTACTCAGCCCAACGGGCAGCCCAGCGAGAACCTGGCGCGAGTGGAGAATTTCTTCAATCGTTGGCGCAAGGCGCATCCCGAGGTTCCTATCGAGTATTACGATGAGCGATTCACGTCCGTTCTTGCCCACAGGGCGATGATAGACGGAGGCGTGAAGAAGAAGACGAGAAGAGAAAACAAGGGATTGGTAGATGAGATAAGTGCTACCATCATATTACAGGATTTTATGCAATCAAGAAGATGATTTTACCAATTTATATTTATGGTCAGCCTGTTTTGAGAAAAGTGGCTGAAGATATTACTCCAGATTACCCTGAACTCAAGGAGTTGATTAATAATATGTATGAAACCCTCGATTCCAGCAATGGCATCGGCCTGGCTGCGCCGCAGATTGGCTTGGCCATCCGCCTGGTGGTCATCGACCTGGACGTGCTCAGCGACGATCTTCCTGAGTATAAGGGATTCCGCCATGCGTTCATCAATCCGCATATCTTGGAGTATGATGAGGAGGCTGAGAAGGATTCTTCTGACGAGGGTTGTCTCTCCATCCCAGGCATCAACGAGAAGGTGGTTCGCCCTACACGCATCCACGTGAAGTATATGGACGAGCAGTTTCAGGAGCACGATGAATGGGTGTCTGGTTACCTGGCGCGCGTCATGCAGCATGAGTTCGACCACTTGGAGGGAACCATGTTCGTTGACCGTGTGTCTCCACTGCGTAAGAACATGATTGCCGGAAAGCTCAAGAATATCATCAAGGGCAAGTTCCGCTGCAGCTATCGTACTAAGATTCGTCGATGAAAAAGTTTATTTTCACTTTTGTGCTGATGCTGACCGCTTTGTCGGCATCGGCGCAATATAGAGTTGACCGGCTCGTCACTGCCGGCAGAAGTGCCTTGTATTACGAGGACTTCGTTCTTTCCATTAAGTATTTTAATCTAGCCATCGGTGCCAAGCCTTATCTTTATGAGCCTTGGTATTACCGCAGTGTTGCCAAGTTTAATCTCGATGATTACATGGGCGCTGAGAGCGATGCCTCTGAGGCGTTGAACCTCAATCCCTATATCAACGATATCTACGACTTGCGTGCCATCTGCCGTATCCGCCAGAACCGTTTCTCGGATGCCATCGCCGATTACGATGCAGCCATCCGTCTGGAACCACGCAACCGCAACTACTGGTTCAACCGCGCACTCTGCCTCATGGAGGAGAAGCATTACGACCAGGCGCAGCTGCAGCTGGATACCATCATCACCAAATGGAAGGATTATTCCAACGCCTATTCCCTGAAGGCCGAGGTGTATCTGCATCAGAAGGATACCGTGCAGGCAGAGAAATGGCTCGACCAGAGCCTCAAGCTGAACCCTTTTGATGGAGATGCATGGACCACGCGTGCCTATATGGCACTTGCCCGAAAGGAGTGGAAGACGGCGGATGAGGCGCTCACCAAGTCGCTCCATTTCAAGCCGAACAATGTAAACAGTTACATCAACCGTGCGTTGGCTCGTATCAACATCAATAATCTACGAGGTGCGATGAGCGACTATGATGCTGCCATCGACCTTGATCCCAACAATTTCCTGGCTCATTACAACCGTGGCTTGATGCGTGTGCAGTTGGGCGATGACAACCGTGCCATCACCGATTTCGACTTCGTCATCAAGATGGAGCCGAAGAACTTCATGGCCATCTTCAACCGTGCCCTGCTGCACGACAAGACGGGTAACCTGAAGGCAGCTATCCGTGATTATTCTACGGTTATCGGGCAGTTTCCAAACTTCTGGACGGGTCTTTCCTATCGTGCCCGCTGCTATCGCCGCCTGGGTATGACGGCGAAGGCAGAGATGGATGAGTTCCGCATCTTCAAGGCGCAGATGAACAAGCACATCGGCATTCAGCCTCGCTGGAGTGCGAAGACCAAGAAGGAGATGCGCAAGCGTTCGGAGATAGACCCTGATAAGTTTGCTTCGCTCGTGGTGGATGATGAGCCGAAGTATGAGCACAATTACAAGAGTGAGTATCGTGGCAGGGTGCAGAACCGTCAGGTGGAAACCAGCTATCTGCCTATGTTCCAGCTCTCTTATTTCCCTAATACTCAGAATGTGAGTGGGGTACAGGCGTTCGATAAGGCTGTGGAGGATTTGAACCAGCAGCTTAGTACTCTTGCTTCAGGCCCTTCTGCATCAGGCTCCAAGGCTGCTGCCGCTAAGGGCAAGACTTCTGATAAGGTGTATATCGTATGCTCTAAGGAGCAGTTGGATGAGAATGGTTCCATGAAGATATTCTCTCTGATAGATAAGCTCTCGGCAGAGCTGAGTGTGGCAAAGGATATCGAGCAGAAGAAGCTGATTCTCATGCGTCGTGCCATCGCCCACAGTGTGCTTCGCGATTTCGAGGCAGCCATCAGCGATTTCACCTATTATATATCGCTGGATGATAAGAATGCGCTGGCTTACTGGCAGCGTGCCGTGTGCCAGGCCGAGATGGACGAGTTCAACAAGGCAGAGGGCAAGGGAGTGGTGAATATCCATTCTGCCGAGGCCGATTTCAGCGATGCCATCCGCCTGAGCAGCAACAATGCCTACATCTATTATAACAGAGGTAATCTGCATGCCGGCAGAAACGAGCTTTCCAAGGCGATAGATGACTATACCATCGCCCTGAAGATTGATAATCGATTGGCTGAGGCTTATTATAATAGAGGTATCGCCCGTGCCAAGAGCGGCAACAGGCAGGCTGGCATCCAGGATCTCTCTAAGGCTGGAGAGCTGGGATTATATGATGCTTACTCGGTGATCAAGCGATTGAATAAGGCGAAATAATAATAAAAAAATCCCGCAGATTGATAGTCTGCGGGATTTTTTTTATATTCTCGTCACCTGCTTTACGCCCTTTACGGCACTCAGTTTCTTGATCAGTGCATCCGTCTTGCCGGCGTCATCAATCATCACGGTTACATTGCCCGAGAACAGGCCATCTTTTGATGAGATGTTGATGCCTCTCATCACGAGCTTATCCTCTTTCGAGATGATGTTGGTGATGTTGCTCACGATGCCGATATCATCGTTTCCGATGATTCTCAGGGTGATGGCATACTTCGATGTACCCTTGCCGCTCCATTTCGCCTTCACGATGCGATAACCGAAACGGCGGCGCAGTTCCTTGGCGTTAGGACAGTCGATGCGGTGAATCTTGATACCCTTGCTGATGGTCACGAATCCGAAGATAGGGTCGCCATAGATAGGGTGGCAGCAGTGGGAGAGCTCGAAGTCGATGCCCTTCAGGTGCTCATCTATTACCAGTACGTCGTCGCTCTGCTTCAGCAGTTCCTCGGTAGGATTCTCGAACTCAAAGTTCTCGGCACTCTCGGCAGGCTTGTTGGCGTTGCTCAGGTTGAGGTCGTGGTCGCGTTCTTCGATGTATTTCTCCACCACGGTGTTCACGTCGAGTTTCTCTTCTGCCACATCCTTGTAGAAATCAGAGTTTTCCTTGTATCCCATCTTCTTGATGATGCGCGCCATGGTGCTCTCGTCAATCTCTATCTTGCGGTTCTTGAATCGGCGCTCCAGCAGTTCCTTGGCATAGAGTCCGTCCTTCTTCTGCGTTTCCTTCAGGGCGAGGCGGATCTTTGCCTTTGCCTTGGACGTCTGAACGATGTTGAGCCATTCTCTTCTAGGCTTCTGGTTGCTCTGGGTGAGGATTTCCACCTGGTCGCCCGAGTGCAGTTCCTGTCGGAAGGTTACCGCCTTGCCATTGATCTTTCCGCCCACGCAGGTATTGCCGATGCGTGAGTGGATGTAGTAGGCGAAGTCGAGCACCGTGGCACCTTTCGGGAAGTTCAGCAGGTCGCCCTTAGGGGTGAACACGTAAACCTCGTCTTCCTTCAGGTCGGTGGTAAACTGGTCCATCAGCTGCAGGTCGTCGTTGCTTTCCAGGGCGGCACGGATGTTGGCAAGCCATTCGTCAATGCCTCCTTCTCCCTGTTTGATGCCCTTGTAGCGCCAGTGTGCAGCCAGTCCGTGTTCGGCGATATCGTCCATTCTTTCGGTTCTGATCTGGACTTCTACCCATTTCTTCTCCGGTCCCAGAACGGTGGTATGCAGACTCTCATATCCGTTGCTCTTAGGCACGCTGAGCCAGTCGCGCATACGCTTTGGGTTCGGCTGATACATATCGGTGATCAGGGCGAATGTCTGCCAGCACTGCATGTATTCCTTCTCTCTTGGTGCGTCGATGATGATGCGGATGGCAAAGAGGTCATATACACCCTCGAAGGCGCACTTCTGCTTCTTCATCTTCTGCCAGATGGAGTGGATGCTCTTGGTGCGTCCCTTCATGTGGAATTTGAGACCGGCCTTGATGAGCTTCTCCTCGATGGGCTTGGTGAAGCGGGCTATGTAGGCATCGCGGTTCTTCTTGGTGGCATTGAGCTTCTCCTTTATATAATAGTAGGCATCGTGCTCCAGATATTTGAGGCTCAGGTCCTCGAGCTCGCTCTTGAGTTTGTAGAGTCCAAGTTTATGGGCCAGAGGTGCATACAGGTAAGCGGCCTCCATCGACACCTTCTTCTGCGCTTCGGTGTTGCTTGTGCCCTTGATGTTGCGCATGAGGCACACGCGGTTGGCTATCATGATGAGAATCACGCGCATGTCTTCGGCCATAGATACCAGCAGGCTGCGGAAGTTCTCGCTCTCGATGGCTGCACTCTTCTCATACAGATCGCGGATGCGCAAGAGTCCGTGCATGATGCCGGCCACCTCGTCGCCAAAGTCGCGCCTGATGTCTTCCAGCGTCACATCGCCCCTCATCACGGCGCTGTCGAGCAGCACACCCAGCACCGACCCTCGTGTCGTTCCCATCTCCTGAGCCACGATGAGCGCCGTCTCCATATCGGTGAGGATGTTGCTCAGTCCGAATGCGTCGCGCGACACACCATGCTCGCTCGTTGAGCTGTCCAGGTATCTGTGCACCAGTGACCAGTCTTCCTCTGTGAGCACATTCTCGGTGAGTGCGCCCAGTTTCTGTCTCATCTCCATCAGATGAAGCCTCTCGTCGGGGGTGAATGTTCCTTTCTCTTCTGCCATAACTCTCATTCTTTAGTGCGGGCAGGCTGTACGGATTTGCCGTCCGGCCGTCTGTGCGTGGCGTTTTTTCACCGTGCAAAGGTCCGCTTGATACGTTATCGTCGGCAAAGTTACGTGAAAAAACCCTTATTTCTTCTCTTTATGTGGTATTTTCCACCCCGAAAGGATGCCCGCTCATTCTTTTTGGCTAACTTTGTAAGGAGATTTGAACCTTGCCGCCCAAACGGCCTTCGGGCAGTGGACAGCGAGGTGGTAAGAAAATAATATATTTATGGACAAGACAACGATGCTTACACCATCTGACCTGGCACAGCTTAGTGCCAAAGGAATCACGCAGGAGCAGGTAATGGAGCAACTGGAATGCTTCCGCAAGGGATTTCCCTATCTGAAGTTGCACGCAGCAGCCGCTGTGCCCGATGACATCCTCGCCCTCACCCCCGAGAGCCAGGAGCAGTATGTGCAGAAGTGGAATGACTATAAGGCCGAAGGGCACAGGGTGACCAAGTTTGTGCCTGCCAGCGGAGCCGCCAGCCGTATGTTCAAGGACCTTTTTGCCTTCCTCGAGTCGGGCCGTGAGGTGCCCGAGAGCGAGATGGAGAAGACCTTCTTCGGCAACCTGCGCAAGTTCGCTTTCTATGATGCGCTCAACGATGCCTGCATCCTGCTCTATGGCATGGGTGCCGAGGCGCTTGTGGAGGAGCAGCGCTGTCACGATGTGGCCGAAGCTCTGCTGGGTGACGAGGGACTGGGATACGGCTCTCTGCCCAAGGGACTGCTGCAGTTCCATGCCTATGCCGACTCTGCCCGCACTCCCGTGGAGGAGCATCTCACCGAAGCCGCTCTCTATGCCAGCAGCCAGGGAGAGGCTGACGTGCATTTCACAGTAAGCTCCGAGCACCGCGAACTCTTCGAGGAACTGCTCGAGAGGGTAGTGCCCGAGTATGAGAAAGAGTATAAGGTGACCTATCACGTGTCGCTGAGCGAGCAGTTGCCATCTACTGATACGGTGGCTGCCAACGAGGATGGAACTCCCTTCCGCACGGCTGAAGGCGAACTTCTGTTCCGCCCCGGTGGTCATGGAGCCCTTATCCGCAACCTGGATGCACTGGATACCGATGTGGTGTTCATCAAGAATATCGACAATGTGGTGCCCGATTCGCTCAAGGCCGATACCGTGCTGTGGAAGCAGGTGCTGGCTGGTGTGCTGGTGAGCGTACAGGAGCAGACGTTCCGCTACTTGCACCTGCTGGAGAGCGGCAACTATAGTCATGCCGACCTGGAAGAGATGATTCGCTTTGTGCGTCACACGCTTCATACCGACATGCCTGGCCTCAAGCATATGGAGGATACCGAGCTGAGCGTATGGTTGCGCTCTCGTCTCAACAGGCCCATAAGGGTTTGCGGTATGGTGCGCAACGTGGGTGAACCTGGCGGCGGACCGTTCCTGGCCTACAATCCCGACGGCAGCGTGAGTCTGCAGATACTGGAGAGCAGCCAGATAGACCCAGCCAACGAGGAGGCGCAGGCTATGTTCCGCAAGGGTACACACTTCAACCCCGTTGACCTGGTGTGCGCTGTGAAGGACAAGGATGGCAAACCCTTCTCCCTGCCCGACTATGTGGATCCTGCCACGGGCTTCATCTCTCACAAGAGTAAAGACGGACGTCCCTTGCTTGCTCTCGAGCTGCCCGGACTGTGGAATGGCGCTATGAGCAACTGGAGCACCATCATGGTGGAGGTTCCTCTCTCTACGTTCAACCCCGTGAAGACAGTCAACGATCTGCTGCGTCCACAGCATCAGGCCTAATAATATATAATGTATTGAAGTGTCTTTCGTGCTCCTTCCTGCCAGAGGGCAGAGAGGGAGGCGAGAGGAAAAGTGCAAGAGGTTGCCTGGCAAAAAGCCTGGTAGCCTCTTGTATTTTGTTGTGCGGGTGGGCGTGTAGCGGCTTGTAGGCTGTTTCTGCTGAACTGGTCAGCTCTTTCACTCAAATTCGTCAGCAGTTTCAGCTAATCTCGTCATCTCTTTTTGTCAAATTCGTCACTTGTTTAGCCGCATTCCATTTTCAATTGCAGCAAATCTCTTTTCCAACTGCAAAAAATCTTTTTCCCAACTGCAGCAAATCTCTCTTTCAGATGAAGCACGTTGCGTGTGCCGATGCAGCGCGTTGGGTTGGCTGATGAAGCGTGCTGCATTTGCCGTTGCAGCGCAGTACGTTTCTTCCCTCTCCATAAAGCAGGTGGATGGCGGGTGCGGTAAGAATTTCTTTGCAGATGGCTGTAGGGGTAGGGTGGAGCGCTGTTTCCGGTTTTCTGCTTCCTTATTATATAGGCATGAAGGGATGCCTGGCAGGCGGGTGAACCATTTTGCTCATACCGCTCCATTCTTGCTCAAATTTGAACAAAAAACGCTTCTCAGGGCCGCTGAAATGTCTTCGGAATGTGCCTTGTGAGGTCACTTTGGCCGATATTTTACCCTATTCCGTATCTTTTGAAGGAATTTCTTGGCGCGTTTGATATTTATTAGTAACTTTGGCATAGGCTGACAACACACTAAGAGCCTTGCAGGCGGCATGGCGCCACCTGTGTGGAGCAATGACCGAATAAAACAAAATATATACATACAAAAGACATCAGATATGAGTTATTTACGATTCGACAAGACACTGATGACTAATCTGGAGGAATCCCTCCCGAAAGAGATACTCAGGTCAAACCGTTCGGGAGCCTATTCCTGTTCCACGATAGTTGACTGCAATACGCGTAAATACCATGGACTGCTGGTGGTACCCGTGCCCGAACTTGATGATGAGAACCACGTGCTGCTCTCTTCACTCGACGCTACTGTCATACAGCATGGGGCTGAGTTCAACCTTGGCCTGCACAAGTATGGCGGTGGCAACTTCAGTCCCAGGGGACATAAGTATATCCGTGAGTTCAGTACGCAGCAGGTGCCCACCACCATCTACAGGGTGGGCGACGTGATTCTCCGCCGGGAGATGATGTTCCAGCATTTCGAGAACAGAATAATCATCCGCTACACGCTGGTGGATTCACATTGCCCCACAACGATGAGGCTCCAGCCCTTCCTCGCCTTCCGAAGCGTGAGGGAATATACCTATGAGAACGACAGAGCCAGCCGCGACTTCCAGGAAGTGCAGAATGGTATTAAGACGTGCATGTATCCGGGCTATCCCGAACTGTTCATGCAGCTCAACAAGGGGAACGAGTTCGTGTATAAGCCAGACTGGTACCGCGGGCTGGAATACCCCAAGGAGCAGGAGAGAGGATACGCTGGCAACGAGGATCTGTACGTGCCCGGCTACTTCGTCTTTACGCTGGACAAGGGCGAGAGCGTGGTTTTCTCGGCCGGTCTGAACGAGATAGATACCTCCACATTGGCCGACCTAGCAGAATATGAGAAGAATGTACGCACGCCCAGAGACAACTTCTATAACACTCTGGTCAACAGCGCACACCAGTTCTTCGTTCATCGTGAACATGAGGACTATGTTCTGGCAGGCTACCCATGGTTCAAGTTGCGTGCGCGCGATGAGTTTATCGCTCTCCCAG